>Ga0134121_10001348_pt1 | contig 23244 bp, 22 predicted proteins | sample KB301_FD_96463 | JGI IMG/M metagenome (GOLD analysis project Ga0134121, IMG submission 96463) | Terrestrial soil microbial communities without Nitrogen fertilizer from Kellogg Biological Station, Michigan, USA - KB3-0-1 | ecosystem: Environmental > Terrestrial > Soil > Unclassified ... | reverse complement strand
GCGGCGGACGACCCAGATCACGGTCTTCGACTCCATCAGCTTCGACCGCATCGACCAGAACGTCACCAACGATTTCGACCGCGTGCGGGGCACCCTGGTGCTCTTCCAGTGGCCGCACAGCTACAACAACCGCACCTCGTTCCTGGCCGAGTTCGACCGCATCAGCACCAACAAGCCGACGGAGGTGGACCGCCTGCTGCGCCTGGGCGCGACCAACACCTTCATCCGCTACGCCTATCAGTTCGGCACGCCCGAGGACGGCCGCTCGAACGCCATCGTCGGCGAGCCGCGGTCCCAGACCCAGCGGCTGTTCTCCGCTTTCCATGAGATCGGACCGGGCGGCTACGGGTTCACCGGGGCCGTGACCTACGGCTTCCCCTATGGGGGCGACTACGACTACGTCAAGCTCGAGTTCGAGGCGCTGAAGCGGTTCGACGTGACCCGGCGGTCGTTCCTCATCGCCCGCCTGGCCGGCGGCTCCTATCCCCATATTGGATCGGTCACTCCGGACCCCGCGGCGCCGGCCTCGTCGGAGCCCCAGATCGACCGCCTGCGACTGCCCAGCGACAACTTTTTCCAATTGACCGGCCGCGACGGCCTTCTGGGATATAAAGACCGGCGCCACGGCACGGAGGTGCTGCTGACCACCTGGGAGTACTTCATGCCCTGGTTCATCGAGAAGACGCACCACTTCCTCTGGCTCGACTGGGACAACTGGTACTGGGTCCTGTACGGCGGCTACGGGACCCTGGGTTTCGACAAGAAGGTCTACGCTGAGCTCAGCGGCTACGTCCCCGACGCGGGGGTCGGTTTCGAGTCCTCCGTGAGGCTGAGGAAGTACAGGTTCTTCCTCTCGGCCATCGTGGCACAGGCTTTGAAAGGGAACGGGGGAGTGGAGGCGCGTATTTCGATCAAGTCGTATCGCTGAGTCCGGCGCTCGACGAATGGCACGATCGATTTCGCCGCCTCGTGAAGAAGCTTAGCTGCGGTGAACAAAGAGGCGAGGTTCGCTTCGAAACCTTCGCAGGATTGGCTTACAGCCGGAGGAGAACGAATGAAACTGAAATGGTTGGGATTGGGTCTGCTGGTAGGCCTCGCGCCTACCTGGGCCTCGGCTGCGGAGCAAGCCAACGCGCCGACGGCCACAGGCGAGACCGGGCTGTTCACCCTGTTGACCGGCGACACTTTGCCTCAGGGTGGGTGGTCATTTGGTCTTTATTACAACAACTGGGATCCCCTGGTCGACATCCGGGAGTTCCCGACGCGCCGGAAAGACGAGATGAGCCTGGACTACCACCGGGTGGACGCCAGCATCGGCTATGGCATCACCGACCGGTGGGAGATCAGCGCCTCCGTCCCCTACGAGAAGTACGTCTACTCCCGGAGCCAACTGGGAGTCGGCGGCCCGGACATCAACCACGATGGTCTCGGCAACGCGCACATCGGCACCAAGTTCCGCATCTTCGGCGCGCAGGGCGATGCCTCGACGCTGGCCTTGAACCTGTTCGTCGAGCCCTCGTCGGGTGACGACAAGGTCGCCTCGGGTGAAACGGGCTGGGGCGGCGGCCTCGGCTGGCGCCTCAACAAGTGGGTGATCGACCTTGGCTACTACGATCCGGGCGGCAACGTCTTCGCCCGGGACGCGCATGCCGGTATCGGCTACGTCGGGCGCGTCAGCGACAATTTCGACTGGATCACCGAGGCGGTCGCCAACTTCTACAGCAGCGGCAAGAACGTCGTCTTCGTCAACTCCGGTGGAGTCACCAACGACAGCCAATTCCACAATTTCAAGGACCGCTACGACCTCACCACCGGCGGCCGCGTCTGGCTGGGCGGTGGAGACTGGGCCTTCAACTTCGCCCTGCGCACCGATCTCGCCCAGCTCAGCTCGATCTCGGACCACTGCCCGCTGGGCGGTCTCCTGGGGTTCACCTACTTCCCGCGGCTGATCAAGCACGAGCCGCCTCCGCCGCCCCCACCGCCGCCGGCTCCCGAGCCGCCGCCTCCGCCGCCGCCCGCGCCGGAGCCGCCGCCTCCGCCGCCCCCACCGCCGCCACCGCCACCGCCACCCCCGGCTCCGGCTCCGCCTGAGCGGATGGAGGTCACCTGCGACTTCACGCCTGGCAGCGCCCGGTTGGACAACCGCTGCAAGGCCAAGCTCGACGAGGTCGGCTTGCGGATGAAGGACAAGCCCGACTCGAACGCCCAGGTCGTCGGCTTCGACAAGGCGCAGCGCCTTGCCGATCAGCGCGCCCAGGCCGTGAAGAACTACCTGGTCACGCGTCACGGCATCGGTCCGAGCCGCATTACCACAGAGGGTCAGATCGGCGACCGCAGAGCGGCCGTCGTCACCCTGATCATTCCCTCTTCGTAGCCAGCGGCTTCAAGACGCTGGCTGGAAAGGCCCCGCCGCAAGGCGGGGCCTTTTGTTTGGGTTGCGTGTTTTATGGGGGCTCTTGGTGACGGGGGCGAAGGCCCTCATCACCCCGGCCCTCTTCTCCCAGCCTCCCCCCCGCCGTCCGGGAGAAGAGGGAGTGGTTGGCTTTAAGAAAACAGCTTCGTGTCTTGCTTTGCTCCCCTCTCTCCCGTCAGGCGGGGGGGAGGCTGGGAGAGAGGGGCCGGGGGAGTGAGGGCCGCCGGCGCGATTCGGGCTCGATTTGGGAGATCGACGGGGTCGGCCTGGGAGCCTTTTCTACAGAGCCTCGCGGCGCAATGAAGCAATGGCGCCGAAGAGGCCGGCGGCGCCGCCGAGGAGGACGAGGAAGGCGACGTCCTGGAGCTTGAGGAAGTCGAGGGCCAGCACCGCGGAGACGAGCGAGCCCCGGCCGCGGGCGTGTAGAAATTCGTAGGCGCCCCAGAGGGCGCCGCTCGCCACGAGCCCGCCGAGCAGCCCCTGGAGCAGCCCCTCGACGTAGAAGGGGCCGCGGATGAAGAACTCCGTGGAGCCCACCAGCCGCAGGATCGAGATCTCCTCGTGATGAAGGTAGGCGGTTAGCCGGATGACGCTGGCGATGGTGAAGATCGCCGCTCCCAGCAGCCCGGCCACGAGGGCCAGCCCCACCGCCCGCACCACCGCCACCACCGTTTCGAGCTGGCCCAGCCACTCGCGGTCGTCGTCCACCAGAGTCACCTCGGGCCGGTGACGCCAGCCCTCCAGCCAGGCGGCTCGCGCCTTGGGGGACGCCGCGGGATCGAATCCAACCTCCAGCGACGCCGGCAGCGGCTCGTCCTGCCAGCCGGTGACCAGGTCGGCGAGGCCCGGGAAGATCTCCTGGAACCGCTTCCTCGCCCCCGCCGCGGTGACGGGTTGCACGGCTGTGACGCCCGGCTGGCGGACGGCCTCGGCGGCGAGGCGGCGCAGGTCGGCCTCGGACGTCTCCGGCTTGAGGTAGATCACCGCCCGCATCTGCCCGCGCCAGCGCTCCAGCGAGGCGGAAAGGTTGCCGGAGACGAGCAGGAACGCGCCGCCGATGAACAGGCTGACGGCGATGGTGAGCACCGCCAGCAGACTCACCTTCCAGCTCCGCAGCAGATTCACCGCCGCCTCGTGGAAGAAATAACGCAGGGCTTGGAAAAGCTACAATCTTCCTCCCCCTGGCTTTCCGGCTCGGGAGTCTCCGCCGCATCGCCGGCCTCTGGATCGGCCGTCATGGCGAGCGATGGATCGAGAGACGGTGGATCGGTGCCCACCAGCTCCTGATCCAGGGCCACGCTGCCGCGGTCGAGGGTGATCACCCGGCGGCCGACGCGCTGGATGGTGTCGCGGTCGTGGGTGGCGAGGATCACCGTCGTGCCCCGCAGGTTGACCTCCAGGAAGAGGCGCAGGATCTCGCGCGAGAGGTCCGGGTCGAGGTTGCCGGTGGGCTCGTCCGCGATCAGGATCTCCGGCTCGTTGATCAGCGCCCGGGCGATGGCCACCCGCTGCTGCTCGCCGCCGGAGAGCTCGGGCGGAAAGGCGTTCAGCCGGTGGGCGAGCCCCACCCGCCGCAGGGCGTGGTAGGCCATCCTCTTCTGCCCCTGGACGTCGACTCCCAGCAGGCGCGGCAGGTGGGTGACGTTCTCGAACACCGTCTTGCGGGGGATCAGCCGGAAGTCCTGGAAGACGACGCCGATGGTGCGCCGCAGGTAGGGGATCTTGCTCTGCGGGATCGACGAGACGTTGCGGCCGTTGACGAGGATCTGCCCGGAGGTGGGGACTTCCTCGCGGAAGATCAGCCGCAGCAGTGTCGTCTTGCCGGCGCCGCTCGCGCCGGTGAGGAAGACGAACTGCCCCCGCGGGATGTCGAACGTGACGTCCTCCAGGGCGGACTGGCCGCTCGGGTACCGCTTGCTGACGTGGAAGAACTGGATCAAGGCCGGTGGTCTGCCGCGACGGTCTTCGGCTCCCCCTCCAGGGCCTGCCGCATGAGCCTCTGCACGGTCTTCGGCTCCGCCCGCCCGCCGGAGCGCTTCATCACCAGCCCCACGAGGAAGCCGATCGTCTGCGTCTTGCCCGCGCGGTACTGCTCCACCGGGCCGGCGTTCTGCGCCAGGACCTCGTCGATCCAACCCTCGATCTGCGAAGTGTCCGAAACCTGGGCGAGCCCCAGCCGCGCGACCGCCGCCTCGGGATCCTCCCCCGTGGGACCCGCGGGGGCGAGGGCCGCGAACACCTCCTTGGCGGCGCTGTTCGAGATCTTCCCCGCGTCCACCAGGGCCACCAGGGCGGCAAGGCGCTGCGGGGAGATCGTTCCGTCGAGCTCGACCTTGCGCTCCTTGACGTCGCGCAGCACCTCGCCTTGCACCCAGTTGGCGATCCCCTTCGGGTTGGAGGGCAGAGCGGCGACGGCAGCCTCATAGTAGCCGGCGAGCTCGCGAGCGGCGGTGAGCACCTGGGCATCGCCGGGCGGCAGGCCGTACTGGGAGACGAAGCGCGCCCGCCGCTGCCAGGGCAGCTCCGGCAGCTCGGCCTGGAGCGCCGCGATGCGCTCCGGGGCGAGGATCAGCGGCGGCAGGTCCGGTTCCGGGAAGTAGCGGTAGTCGTGCGCCTCCTCCTTGCTGCGCAGCAGCCGGGTGACGCCCTTCTCGGCGTCGAAGCTGCGGGTCTCCTGCACCACCCGGCCGCCCGCTTCGAGCACGGCGATCTGCCGCTCGATCTCGTGCTCCACGGCGCGGGCGACGTTCTTGAAGGAGTTGAGATTCTTGACCTCGGCCTTGGTCCCCAGCTTCGTCTCACCCTTGCGGCGCACCGAGACGTTGGCGTCGCAGCGCAGGCTCCCCTCCTCCATGTTGCCGTCGCTGGTGCCGGTGTAGAGCAGGAGCTGGTGCAGGGTCAGGAGGTAGTCCTGGGCCTCGGCGGCGCTCGCGAGGTCCGGCTTCGAGACGATCTCCACCAGCGGCACGCCGCAGCGGTTGAAGTCCACCAGGCTCTGGCCGGGGAGGGCGCCGCCGCCCGGCGCCTCGTGCAGCAGCTTGCCGGCGTCCTCTTCCAGATGGAGGCGCTCGAGGCTCACGACCTTGTCGTGCTGCGCCAGGGGGAGACGGCCGCCCTCGGCGAGCGGCTTGTCGAACTGGCTGATCTGATAACCCTTGGGCAGGTCCGGATAGAAGTAGTTCTTGCGCGCGAAGACCGACGCCGGGTGCACCTCGCATCCCAGGGCCAAGGCGAGCTTGGCCGCCAGGTCCACCGCGTGACGGTTGGGCACCGGCAACGTGCCCGGGTAGCCGAGGCATACCGGACAGCAGAGCGTATTGGGGGCCGCCCCGAAGCGGTTCGGGCAGCGGCAGAACATCTTCGTCTCGGTCAGGAGCTGGACGTGCACCTCCAGCCCGATCACCGCTTCATAGTCCGCGTGCGCCATTCCCGGCAAGTCTAGCGCAAGGCCAAACAGGGACCCAAAGGACACCAGGGACGTCAAGGACCTCAACGACGAGAACCCGACGAGATCCCGGAGACGTCCTTGGTGTCTTTGAGGTCCTTGACGTCCTTTGAAACCTCCCGAGACATGCCTTCCGGCGTCCTCCTGATTTCGTGATCGCGATCCAGAACCTCGCCGTTCTGCCGATGACAAGCCGGCTGCCTGGAGACTACTTTCTCTCGATATTGGCGATTTGCCTGATTTTTTCACTGAAGTGGCGAATTTCAGTGCTCGATTTGTTGGATTGTGGTCCGGTTGGGCTGAACCGTAAGATTTTCCCGTGATCGGAGACGAGCGAATGGGCTGGGTTCTCGCCCAACTGAGAGACCAGAAAAAGATGACCCAGGCGGCCCTGGCGAAACGGGTCGGCATCCACATCAGCACCCTGAGCAAGTATGAAAACCAGGCCGCATCCCGGAGGACGTCTTCCTGCGGATCTGCGCCGAGCTGAGCCATCCCGCCGATCTCGTGATCGAGGCCACGCTCAAGCTCATCCGCCGGGACCTGCGCAAGGCCGCCAAGGTCGAGGAGCCTACGGCGTCCGAACCGGGAGAGGCGAAGCCCTCGCTGGCGCGCATCGTGGAGCTCTTCGACTCTCAGGCCGCCGAGCAGAAACGGCTGTTCTTCGCCACTCTCCAGTACCTGGGCGGCGATGCCGACCTCACCGGAGAAGGATTGGAGGATATTCTGCCGCCTGAGGGGCGAAAGAAGAGGTCGACCGCCAGGCCCAGGAAGGGCGAGCCATAGCGGACCGGAGGACCTCGCCTTCCTCTACAATCGCCGGATGCGCAAGGCACTCCTCCCATACCTGCTGCTCGCCATCCTCGCTGCCTGCCATCATGAGCCTCCCAACCTGCACTCGCCGGGCAATACCATCGTGGTCCTGGGCGATTCGATTTCGTCCGGAGTCGGAGTGGCGCCCGGAGAGGCCTACCCGGAGATCCTCGCGGCGCGCCTGAAGACCGAGATCGTCAACGACGGCGTCCCCGGCGACACGACGGCGGACGCCCTCGCCCGGCTCGACCAGGTGCTGGCGCAGAACCCCTGGCTCGTCATCGTCGAGCTGGGGGGCAACGACATCCTGCGCCAGGTGCCACCCGAACAGGCGGAGAAGAACCTGCGGACGATCCTCGACCGCATCCTCGCCGCCCACGTGCTCCCCGTCCTCATCGAGGTGGACGCCCCGTTCGCCGGCCGCTACAACGCTATGTACGACCGCCTGGCCGACAGCTACCACATCCCCATCGTGGACGACGTCCTGGGGGAGATCCTCCGTTCGCCGTCCCTGAAGAGCGACCAGATCCACCCCAATGCTCAAGGACAGCGCGAGCTGGCCGACGCCGTCGCCAAGGAGATCGAGCCGCTGATCAAGGCCCGGGGAAAGGGGCGATGACGCCGGAAGGCTCCTTCCTTGAGGGTGGCGTCTGGACCTGGAAGGCCCGGCAGGGAGACGTCGAAGTGCGCTTCACCGGGCGCGGACCTTCGAAGGACCGGGAAGAGACTTTGCACGCCATCCAGCCCGACGCGCCACCGGTCGCTTGGATGAAACAGATCCACTCGGCCGTGGCGCTGCCCGCGCAAGCCGGAGCCTGCGGCGAGGGGGACGCCCTCTATACGGAAGAAACCGGCCTTGCCCTCTCCGTGGTTACGGCGGACTGCGTCCCGGTGTTGATCGCGGGACCGGAAGGGCTCGCCGCTGTCCACGCTGGTTGGCGGGGGATCGTGGGAGGGGTCATCCCGGCCGCCCTGGACAAGATGACCGGAGATCCCGCCGACCGGACCGCCTGGATCGGACCCGCCATCGGGCCCTGCTGCTACGAGGTGGGGGACGACGTGGCGGACCAGGTCGTAGCCGCGAGTGCCCCCGAGGTCGCCCAACCCGGCCCCAACGGCAAACCCCACCTGGACCTCCAAGCCGCCGCCCGCCACCAGCTCGAAGCGGCGGGAGTCCGCCGGGTGTTCGTCCTCCCCGTGTGCACCCGCTGCGAGGAAGAGAAGCTCTGGAGCTACCGCCGGGAGGGTAGGGCGGCGGGGCGGAATATGGGGTTCATCTGGCGATCAGTCCGCCCTCAGAACCGCAGAGAGTCGGCAGAAGTGTAGGGAAGGCTCGGCAGCCGATGCTATAGTACCGGGCCGATGGCCGATCCTTATGACGACGAGGTTCGCCGGCTCGCCGAGGTCCTCGCAACGGTCGTGCGCGTCGCCGGCCGCACGCGTCAGTCCCTGGAGGGGCAGCTCGGACTGAGTAGCGGCTACCTGAGCAAGATCCTGGGCGGCACCGTGGATCTGCGAGCGCGTCACATCCTCTCGATCGTCGAGGCCGTGGGCATGGACCCGGCAGATTTCTTTCGCCTGGCTTTCCCGCGGCGCCGGCATCCGAATGGGGAGGGCAAAGGCGCCCGACGACTCATTGAGGATGTCCAGTCTGCCTTGGGTCAAGAACCGGCCGCCGAGCCTGAGCCGAGCCCCAACTTCGACGAACAGGTGAAACGCTCGCTCGGTCGCCTGCTGGGCCTCAGCGCCGGGGACCCAGAGGAATAGTCTCTTAGACGGCCTGGAAGCGAAGCTGCGGCTCGCGCTCGAGCTGCTTCAAAAATCGGCTCACATGCCGGACCAGGTGCGGCGTCGCCCGCTGTTTGTGGCAAGCGCGGTTCAGGTAATCAAGCGCCCGCACGGCCTCTCGCTGAATGCCGAGCCTCTGGAAAGTGGCAAGCATGTCCGTCGCAAGCTGCTTGACCTCCGCGTGCTGACCACGCTCCAGCCAGACCGACGCGAGATCGAGACCAACCAGGGCCGCGTTGTAACCCTGATCGTGCGCGACAAAACCGGCCCGTGCTTCCAGGAGAGCGGCTTCGGCGCGGCCGGACTTCTTGAGGCCCGCAAAGATTTGTCCTTCCACCCAACGGAGCTTCGCGAGGTTCAGAGGCTCTCCGGCCAAGGCCCGCCGGAGCCCGCTCTCCATGAGCATCTCGGCCGCCTCTCGAAACTCGCCGCATTGGACCATGACTTCCAGGATGCTTTCGGTGGCCGAGGTGACGAGCCGCGGATCACGTTCAGGATCGAGGAGCTTGAGGCCCTGGCGTAGGATGCGAAGTGCTTCCTGCGGGTTGCCCTCATAGTTCGTGTAGATGCCCTTGCTCACGAGCGCTCGCCCCGCGAGGTGGTCGTCGCCCACCTTCCGATAGAGTTCGTAGACCCCGCCCAAGAGCTCGCAGGCGTCCGAAAGTCGGCGCTGGTCGCTCAAGAGCGACGCTCGCAGATCCGCCGCCCGGGCCAGGAGGAGGAGATTTCCAGTCCCATGCCGGAGGTGCTCTTCGGCGATGTCGAGCGACGTCTCGGCCTCGGCCAACTCATCGTTCACGCGATGGGCATTTCCAAGCTCCGCCCACGCCCGGGCCTGGTGATCGGCGATGAGTAGAGCGTCGTAATCCTCGGGATCGAGGTTCTCGGCTGCGGTCTTCGCGAGGAAGGCGAGCCGCAGCATCTCCTCCGGGTTGCGGTAGCGCTCCTCGAAACTGAGCTGCAAGAGGACTTCCACGAAGGGCCAGCCCCGCAGGTCCTTCGCTTCGTCATCCGTGAGCCCTGCAAGTCCGCGAGGGCTGGACCGCAGAAGATCCAGCCCTCGCTCGACACGGGTCCACTCTTCTTTCCGGGGCGTTGGTTGACGGCTGAGCACAACGGCCAAGGCGCGCGCGATCGGTGCGTCGTATTGACTTCCCGGGGCTTTAACTGGCGCGTCCTTATACGTTCTCTCCGGCGCGAGGACCAAGGAGAGTAGAGGCCCGAGTCGCTCGGCGCACGTCTCGCACCCCTTCAGAAGGTGTCGAAATACACCTCTCGCCTGGGTCCGGGAAAGCTCACCCCGGAGGAAACGCTCCGCCTGGCTGGCGGTCAGGTGATCACTCAAAAGACTCCCTCCCTCGCACGAAGATTTCCCGCAGATATCCCCGGTATTGTCGCACATACAGATCAGAAGATGCCACACGGAGGAAACTTCAGCGGTGAGGAGTGCGATCGCCTAACCGTCCGGGTCGATACACGCTCCCGCGTCGGTCTGGCTCGGGGTGATCCCGATGCTTTGCGCGCACAAGCCGTTCGGGTCGATGCACGCGCCCCTATCGGAGGTACTCGGGGTGCTCCCGGTGCCACTCTCTGCGCACTTACCGTTCGGGTCGATGCACGCCCCGTTCTTCTCCCAGAGCGACCGCATCCAGCGCCACGCCCACGAGAAGAAAGCCTCGGGGGCGCGAGCCTCCTGTGCCCCGGCCACCGGCTGTTTCGGGAGACTAGCTCCGCCGGCTCGGGCCGCCGAGCCGCTCAACACCAGGAGGCCCACGAGCAGAGCGAGCACCGCCGTCAATTTCCTGCCTTTCGGGAACATGGGTCTTTCCTCCTCATCCGCTGGAGCGCCGGCGGGCCGGAAGCGGCCCCGGCGTCCGCGGATCCACGTCGCAACATCCTTCGACTGCCAATTGTTGCCCGAATGCGCTCCATTTTGTCGCTCAGCCGGGCAATTCCCTCCCTTCAGAGCCTTGGGAGGCGGCATTTCGCGGTGTCGTGAGAAGGAAATCTAGAGACCGGGACCGGGAACTTCAACCGTTACCGTCGAGGGATACGAGAACCTGCTTTCTCGGCCGACTCGGCGTTATTGGCCGGCAACTCTGACGTCAAGGAAGATTTTCCGGCCGAAATCCTTGACATTTCCGCTATGATCGGAGAATATTTCCGATAGATCGGAGGAAACAGCAGAATGATTGCCAGAGAGACCCGACAGCTCCCAACAGAAGAACGGCGCGCCCTCGGTGCCCGAATCCTGGAACACCGCCGGGCGAAGCGCCTGAGTCAGCGGGAAGTGGCCCGGCGCACAGGCATCCGGTACATGCGCCTCTCCAAGCTGGAGAATGGCCATTTCACGCCCAGCCTCTCGGAGCTGCTCATGATCGCCGAGACGCTGGATGCGGGCTTGGAGGAGCTCGTGCGGGGAGCCCCGCCCGCGGGTTCCAGGGTGGAACGCCACCTCCTGCCCCCGCTCCAAGAGCTGGAGGACTTCGGAGCCCCGGAGGAATGCGCGATCCTCGGGAAGCTGCTGCGGGTCCTCGTGGCAGGCTTCAAGGCGACTCGGCCCGAAGGTCTTCTCTCTCACGGAAAGGAGCACGCCGATGCAAACCCATGACGAGCTGTGCTTGGAAGAGCGGCCCGAAATTACCTGCCACAAAGAAGTCGCGGCGGAGGACGTTCCCTGGGAGATCGTCCAGAGCGCGCTCTATGGCGCCATCCGCTTCGCCGAGGTTTTCCTGGGAGCGGCCGGCATAGCCGGCGTCTATCTCTCCCGCATGATCTGCACGCCCGATGCTCGAGGCTGGACCCTGGCGTTCGGAGAACATTTTTTCGTGGTCGAGGTCGTAGGCGACGGTTTCACCGTGCGAGCCTTCCGACCGTCGGCGACGGCTCTTGCGGCGTGAACTCTATGACTTGCTCAACTCTGGACTCCGAGGAAGGCATCGTCGACCTGCTCACGCGGATGGCACCGCGTCTGAAACGCCTCATGGCGAGCTTCCGAATCCCGGCGGCCGAAGCCGAGGATCTCGTGCAGGATGCGTGTCTCTCGCTCGTCCGGAACTGGCCGAGAATCGAGTGCCCCGAGGCGTGGCTCACCCAGGCTCTGTACCGCTTGTGTTACGCGTCAGCGACCAGCCGGCGCCGCGCACGGCTTCAGTATCTCGCCGGCAACTTCCTCGAAGCGCTCGCCCCGATGCAAAGGCCCGCGCAAGAGCGTGCCGAATTGTTCTGGGACTTGAACACGCTGGCCGCCTTCCTGTCCCACCGGCAACGGGTCGTCTTGCAGCTCCGCTATGGGTTTGGAATGTCTCCGGAGGAGATTGCCGTTCAGCTCGGCTACCTTCCGTGTTCGATCCGCAAGTCGACCAGCCGGGCGCTGGCGCGGCTACGCAAGGCAGCGCAGGCGTGAACGCGCCGTGAAAAGTTTTCCCGGCCGGCGGAGAAACTTTCCAGGTCACCCGCCAAACTTTTCAGGTCACCGGAGAAACTTCTCAGCCGGCTGAAGAACATTTCCGGTGACCGGGAAAACTTCGCGGCTGGCTGAAAAAGTTTCTCGGCCGGCTGAGAAACTTTTCAGGTCACCCGCAAAACTCTTCGGGCCACCAGAAGAACTTCTCAGCCGCGCGAAAAACTTTTCCGGTGACCGGGAAACCTTCGCGGACGGCTGAAAAAGTTTTCCAGCCGGCTGAGAAACTTTTCCGGTCGCCCGCCAAACTCTTCGGGTCATCGGAGAAACTTCTCAGCCGCGCGAAAAACTTTTCCGGTGACCGGAAACCTTCGCGGACGGCTGAAAAAGTTTTCCAGCCGGCTGAGAAACTTTTCCGGTCGCCGCCAAACTCTTCGGGTCACCGGAGAAACTTCTCAGCCGCGTGAAGAACATTTCCGGTGACCGGAAAAACTTTGCAGCCGGCTGAAAAGTTTTCCGGCCGGCTGAGAACCATTTCGGGTCGTCCGCCAAACATTTCGGGTCACCGGAAGAACTTCTCAGCCGCGCGAAGAACATTTCCGGTGACCGGGAAACCTTCGCGGCCGGCTGAAAAGTTTCTCGGCCGGCTGAGAAACATTTCGGGTCGTCCGCCAAACTCTTCGGGCCGCCGGAAGAACTTCTCAGCCGCGCGAAAAACTTTTCGGAGACCGGGAGAGGAGGGAGCGCCACGTTCCCTCCTCTCCCGTAGCCGGGAAAGCGGGGAAGGACGTCCTCCCTCCTTTCCTGGTCACCGGAACGGGTAGTCCCGCGACCCGGTGGGAGACCACATCCCAGGAGCGATCCAGAACGCGCTCTCGGCGGGATCTCGGTTCTCGCCGCGCTCGAGATCCTGCTGGCCTGCGTCGGCCTGCTGCGGTTCAGGCGCCGGTCTCCTTGAGCAACCACCGGCACCCCGCCTGGGTTGTGGGTCTAGGGATCAGCCATCTTGGCAAACCAAGAAATGCTGCTATAAGCTTCACGCGTAGCGCCAACCAACCGAGAAAAGGTGGCTCGCCTATGCGTCGGTCCCTTTCGCTGCTCCCTGCTCTGGGCTTCATCGCCGAGGTCTCCCCAATGAGAAACGAAACTCCAAAGCGGCCCCTCTCCCGTTTCTTGCCTGCGTTCCTAGGGCTGGCCGGCGTGATCGGGGGGCTCGGGTTGCCGGGCCTCCTCTACGCGTCCGTGACGATCGAGTGCGATACGCCGGTGCTCCTGGCAACGACTCCCACGCTGAACGCCCAACTCGGGTGGGCGCTCAGCGCGGGCGGTGATTGGCTCGCGGCCGGCGCCAACCAGGACAAAGCGAATGCGGGTTCCGTGGCCCTGTACCTGAACCCCGAGCCGGGGGCGAGACCGACGGTCCCAGAGCTGCGGCCCGCCGATCTTCAGCCCGGCGACCAGTTCGGGTCCTCGGTTTCGCTCCGGGGAGACTGGCTGGCGGTCGGCGCTCCCATGGGAGATGGGAAGGTCCAGGACTCCGGAGTCGTCTACCTGTTCCAGCTCGTTTCCCAGGCCGGCGGACCGAGATGGGTTCAAGCGGCCAAGCTGGAGGCCGGGGATGCCGCGCGCGGCGCCCAACTCGGCTTCTCCGTCGCGCTCAGCGGAACGACTCTCGTCGTTGGTGCTCCCGGCGATTCAGACGGCGGCAGCCTCGCGGGCGCGGCCTACGTCTTCGAGCTGCAATCGGGAATCTGGAACCAGACGGCGAAGCTCCTGGCCAGCGACGGCCGGCCCTCCGACAAGTTTGGCTCGGCCGTGGCGATCGACGGCAACGAGATCGTCGTCGGCGCTCCCTTCGCCGCCGACCTCACCGCGCTCAAGAGCTTCGGGGCCGCCTATGTCTTCAAGCGGGCCGCGAGCGGTTGGGCCTTGGAAAATCAGGGCAAGCTGACGGCCGGCGCGTTCCGCGCGGGTAACATTCAATTCGGCGCTGCCGTCGCGATCGGAGAGGGCCGGATCGCCGTCGGGGCCCCCGGGGACGACAATCGGGGTCTCACCGACTCCGGGTCGGCATACGTCTTCGAGCGGCAGGGAGGCAGTCGGATCAGGCGCCAGCTCAAGCCGAACGATGCGAAGGCCGGTGTTCAGTTCGGCACCGCGGTCCAGATCGCCGGCGACCGCGTGTTGATCGGCGCCCCCTTCGCGTTCGACCGCGAGGGCATCGAGAGGTTGGGCGCAGCCTACAGCTTTGAGAAAAGCAACGCGGTCTGGACCCAGATATTTAAGATCCTGCACACACCCGGAGGAGCCTTCGGCCAGTCCGTCGCGGTCCTCCATGGCCGGGTCTTCCTCGGCGGCTTCCAGTTCACGCCCGTGGACGGTCCGGCGAACTCCGGAGCGGTCGCGACGTGTCCCTCGGGGACGACGACGCCGCCGCCCCCAGCCGCGGACCTCTCTTGCGTCAAGACCGGTCCCGAGACGGCGGAGCCCGGAGGCACGGTCACCTACGAGATTACGGCCGGCAATGACGGCGGGCAGGCAGCGCAAGGGGTGACCCTTCAGGACCCGGACCCGCCAAACCTTCACTTCGTGAGCGCCACCGCTCCCTGTAGCGGTGGATTTCCCTGCACGTTGGGCACGATCGCGGCCGGCCAGACGCTGCCTCCGGTGCTGGTGACGTTCAACGTGGACGTGCCTCTGGATTGTTCGGCCGCAGGGCTCACCGTGGAAAACGTCGCCACCGTGGGTGGTGCCCAATGCACGGCTCAGACGCGGATCGTTCCGCCGGAGGCGGACCTGGCGCTGGTGGTGGGCAACGTCGTGCCGCCGGCGCCGGTGGCCTGCGGCTCCTCCTTCTCTTTCGCGCTGACCGCGAGCAACCTCGGAACGGCCGTCGCGAAGGGTGCCGTCGTCGACGTCACCGCCGCCGGTGCCCTCAGCCTGACGAGCAGTGAGCCCGGCTGCGTGCCTGTCGCGGGTCCGCAGCCCCGCCTCCTCTGCTCCGGGCTGCCCGATCTCGCCCCCGGCGGTCCGGGCCACTCGATCACTTTCTCCGCCCAGGCTCCCGCCTGCGGCTCCGGCTGCGCGCCCGTGACGATCAACGCCACCGTGCACAGCGGCAACACCTGCGACCGGAACCCACAGAACGACGGCGTGATCCAGGTCATCCCAGTCACTTGTTCTCCGACGGCCGATCTGGCGATCACCAAGATCCATGAACCCGCGGCCCTCGTTTCGGGGCAGGCGATGGCCTATGTGCTCACCGTGCGCAATAACGGCCCGAACGCCGTCACCGGCGCCACGATCACCGACCCGCTACCCAACGCTCTGCTCGGCCCTCACTGCGTGGGTGCGAACGCGCCGGACTGCATGATCTCGGGCAACCAGCTCACCATCACCCTGGGCTTGCTGCCCGTGGGGGGACAGGCGGTCTACCGGATCGAGGGCCAGTTGACCTCTCAGTGCGTCATCAACCTGTCCAACACCGCGACCGTCGCTCCGCCGCCGGGCATCGTCGATCCCGACCTCTCCAACAACACCGCGACGGATACGGCGACGGTTCCGGCGCCGCCCGGCCTCTCGATCCGTTGTTCCGGCGTCAGCGGAGGCTTCGAGGGCGATTTCGTGACCTTCACCTACGTGTTGAGCAACGGCGGCCCGAACGCGCAGGGGGACAATCCGGGGGCTGAGTTCACGGACACGCTGCCGGCCGGGTTGGCCCCGATCAAGGTCACGGCGAGCAGCGGCACCGCGACGATCACAGGCGACACGGTTTCCTGGAACGGCTCGATTCCGGTCTGCGGAACGGTGACCATCAGCGTCCAGGCCAAAATCGACCCGGGCTTCGCCGGGACCACCCTCTGCAATCGGGGGAACGTCGCCTTCGATGCCAACGGGGATGGCGTCAACGAGTCCAACGCCAGCGCTTTGTGCTGCCTGACAGTCCAGTCGTCGCCGCCGACGGTTCCGGCGCTACGGCCAGAAGGCCTCGCCGCGCTCGTGCTGCTGCTGGCCTGCGTCGCCCTGCTGCGGCTCAGGCGCCGGTCGGCTTGACACATATGCTAGCATCGCCGATGTGAAGCGCACGACGATTTACCTCGACGCAGACTTGGAGATCCTGCTCAAGCTGGAAGCGATGCGTCGTAAGCAGCCCATGGCGGAGCTTCTGAGGGAAGCCCTCCGCAGCTATCTCTTAAAGGTGCCGAGGAAGGCCCCCCCGGGAGCTGGAGCCTTCGACAGTGGTCACGTGGATACGGCAGAGAGTGCTGAGGACGTGTTGAGAGAGTTGAAGTTCGGAGAGGATGCTGGTTGATGGCAATCCTTCTGGACACTGGAGTTCTTTACGCCTACTACGACCGCCGCGACAAGTGGCACACCGCCTCCCGACAGCTCATCGAAGGAGAGGAGGGAAGCCTCATCGTGCCAGCGCCCGTGATCCCGGAAGTCGATTACCTCCTGGGAGAGCGACTGGGCCTCGGCGCACAAAAAGCCTTTTATCAAGGTCTTGTCGAGGGTTCCTTCTTTGTCGCCGATCTTCCGCAGGAGAGCTATCCACGCATTCTGGAGCTCAACGAGAAATATCAGGCCCTTCGTCTCGGCTTTGTCGACGCTGCCGTGATGGCTGTCGCCGAGCATCTGGGCCTGGGTCGCATTGGGACCACCGACCGGCGTCACTTTGGCGCGGTCAAGGGGACCATTCCCTTCGAGTTACTTCCCGCCTGACGGCCGCCTACGCCCCGGCCTCCTTGCCGGTAAGACGCCGTAGCCTCATTCTGTTCTGGCTTCAATTGCTTCTATTGGCCTAAGACGACTTTTCGGCGTGCCGTTCTGAACGCGCAGTCCTCACACCAGAAGTCGATCGCGGTGCGGCCGTTCCCTTCCAGGCGGTTCAACAACAACAGTTGCATATCCACTCGGTGCCGAACGTCGTCAGCGATTTCGCCGAGCTTCCAAGCTTCCAGTCGCCCATCCTCTGTAGGGCGCATAACGCCGTCGGCCGTTCTGAGGAGAAGGGTGTCACCCGACCAGAAGAGGGACTGAATGTCGCCTGCAGAGAGCGTTAACGAGCGCCGCTCAAGGTCACCGTCCATTCGCCAAGTCACCAAGGTTAACTTTCCCGTTGCCACTTGCTCTGCCACGACGGCAAGGACTTTACCGTCGGGAGACCACACGCGCTCCGTGAGGAACCGGACCTGAACTCCTACCTCGGGAAACACTCGCCGGAAGTCAATATGAAGGGCCGGTGCCCGAAGCCTCTCGGGAGTGAAGTGTGGGCTCCCCGATATATAAGCGAAGTGCTTACCGTCAGGAGAGAAGTCTGCGCCTGGGCCATCATCGAAAATACTCGTCTTCGTATCCATTTCATCCAGGTCTATGAGGCGCGTCTCAGTGAGCGAAGGGTTCGCGCTACCGGTGATCGCGATTTTTCGCGGCGATAGCCATTCCAAACTTTCTATGGCTCGCATCCCCGCACCACGATCAGCGTCGGCTATCGCGACTTCTTCAAGGCGTCTGCCGTGCTCGTCAATAATTACGACCGTTCCTAGGCCATCGCCTCTCCTCTCTGCAAAGGCAATCTCAAGGCCATCCTTGGACCACACAGGAAGGAATTTAGGCGTGTCACCGTCGGTGAGTTGGACTTCGGCAGCATCGTCGTCAGTCTTGTAGAAGATCTGTCCGGCTTTTAGAAAAAGAGCCTTGGTTGGCTTCGAAACTACCGGAGCGCAAGGAACCGCTAAGAAGACAAGCGCTAGCACCCAGACGAGGACGGCAGGTATTCTTCTCATGGCGAGGTTTCTCTAAGCTTACTCAGGTATTGTGAGAGATGGGCAATTGTCGCCCGCGGGCTGACAGGAAGCAATGGAGATGCTATTCGTGAAATTGGCGCAGACAGCCTCGCCGGCTCCCTTGTAAAGATCAATGCGGTAGCCCTTGATCGCGCCGCCCGTGTCATTGGCTACTAGGGAATTTCCAACTCCGTCTATATCGACGAGAACGCTCCTTGGAACAACCTTGCGATCTCGCGCAAGAGTACGGCCCACCACCACAGGTGTTCCGTCGGCCCCTTGGATTTCCTTGACCACAGAGATTAGGGAGGTTGACGGGTCGTATTGAATCTTTCTACCGTCCCTCGTTACGCCTGCCCCTTGGAGGCTAACCTCTGCGATGAAGGCCGCACAGTAGATACCTTTCAGTCCGTAAGGATCGGCCACAGCTCCGGTGTAGGTCGCACCATTGATGGTCACGGAACGGCAGTTTTCCTTTGGTGTCCCCCACTCAGATTCATCTGCACTGTTGTAACAGGAAAGACCAAAAGTTGCCACGAAAAATGCTTTGTTCGCTTCTACCTCTCTAACGTACCGTCCCGTGATCAAAGCGAGCCCCCCTTGGGCAGGTGCGCCGTTCGGGTTCGGATTTTCTGGGCTTTTTAAATTGGCCTGATTTGGGTTGGTGGTCGGCTCAATACCCGCAGCCAGTTCGATAGCGGTGACGTTAACTCCAGTGGTGGGTAGCGAGGAGTATTCGAATCGTCCTCCCGCTGGGGAGCCTTTAGCGCTTAGCAAGGTCAGGGTTTCTCGTTTTAGCGAAATGGTAGTTAGCGATGGTAGCTCGAAATTCCCAGAAGCCGCCCCCCCATAGGGTGCCGACAAACCAGCGACGAATTTGCCAGTAAGAAGTTGCTCTGACGCCTCCTGGCCTTCGAAGACTCCACGAGCAGCTTCTGGGCGATGAACGGATGTGGCGGCGATAATTGAAATATGGTAAACCCCTAATGAACTGGAGACGCGAATGGATGTACCGCTCACGCTGATGGGAAACTGACGCGCAATTGGTTGATTACCTGGGGCGCAGGGAGCGGTCAAGGGCGTCTGGACTAACCGGCCGCTCAGATTGGCCACTCTACGGCTGAGATCAAACCGGACTGCCGAAATGATCCAGGTCTCAGCCCAGCGGCATTGGTTGAAGGACGTCTGGCCGTGTGCCACGAACGTGCCCGAGAAAATTCGCCTGTTGACGGCCTTGGAAATTCGACTTGCCGTTGCGGCTTGGCCTACTACTGTTTCGCCTGTTTCGCCAAGCCTTGTGGGCTTGACAGCCGACATGAGCGGCCAGGGAAGTAGCGCCAGCATGATTGCAGTGAGAGTGATCCCAACACTGCAGCGAGCTTCTATCATGGTAACTCGAGTATATCGGGAAGGGCGGGAGTCAACAAGCGCCGCAGAGCGCACAAGAGTATGAGACTGAATCTCAGGGGCAGATTCCAACTCCCCTACTTGCGCCTACCAGGGGCGAGCAGGGGAGGCATGCGATCCAATGGGCTAGCAGCCGTGCCTACACAGATGAAGTCTGCGACGCAGGGAAGCCTACTATGCCGACGCGTCCGGCCTCACCGGCCTCCTACGCCCCGGTCTCTTTGAACACCACCCGCACCCCGTCGGGGTCGTGGGTCTCGAAGATGAGGGCGCCGTCGCCGTCCTTGCGCAGGCCGCCGGGGATGTTCCGCTCGCGGAACTGGATCTCCTCGAAGGCCTTCTGGGCGGAGGGGACCTCGAAAACGAGGCTCGTCTTGTTCTGCGGGCCATGGGTCTCGAAGCGCTCGTCGTGGGCGCGGCGCGGGTCCTCGCTGGCCGGCGGGCCGATGATCTCCAGGATGGCGGAGCCGGCCTGGAAGACGGCGCCGCGGGCGTCCTCCCGCTCCCAACCGCTGAGCCGCGGCAGGGCCAGGGACTCGCCGTAGAACTTCAGCGCACGATCAAAGTACATCGCGCGGACCACCACGCGGAATTGCCGGATCTCCATGGGGCTCCCCTCCTTGGCTCTCGATTGGATGCCGGGCCGCCGTCCGGCTTCACGGACCGCGGGACCGGACACCAGCATTTACCACACTCGGCGGCGGAGATCCAAAGGCGCCATCCCCGGCGCGAATCCAGGTGGTATCCTCTCCGGCTGTGAAAGACCGCCGTATCTGGGCCCTTCCCCCTCTCCTCTACTTCCTTCTGCCGATGCTCGTCGCGGCCCAGGGTGGACAACCCGTCGCGGCCCGCCCCACCGTGGTGCTGGAGGGTCGCGAGATCGCCGTTCCCGTCGTCCTCGCCGGCAACGGGCCGACGTTCGGCCTCACGCCGCTCGCCGAGGCCCTCGGCGGTACGCTTTCGACGGATGCCTCGGGCGAGAGCGTATCGCTGAAGATCGCCGACAAGGAGGTGGTGATCGGGCAGGGCAACGCCATCATCACCGTGGGCGACGCCATCGTCTCCCTCTCGCAGCCGCCGGTGCAGGGCGAAGGCGGCCTCCAGGTGCCGCTCGACTTCCTGCGCAAGACCTTCGGCGATCTGCTCGGCTACAACTTCGACTGGCGCCCGGAGACGCAGCGGCTCACCATCGCCCGCCGCGGCACCCGCGATCTGCCGGTCTCGCTCGACGTCGTCCACCTCCAGGGCATGACCACGATCGTCCTCTCGTTCCCGGAGGAGCCCCGCTACAAGCTCAACCGCCAGGGCAACCTCATCCAGGTGCAGATGCTGGCGGACCGCCTCACTCCCCCGGCGCCGAAGGAGATCCAGGACCCGCTGGTGCAGGGCGTCGCCATAGATCCCGGCCAGATCCGCCTGCAGCTCGCCGAGGGCGCGCAGGCCGAGAGCTACGTGCTGGAGAAGCCGTTCCGGCTGGTGTTCGACGTCCACCGCACCTCCGCGGTCGATGTGCCGGCGTCGCCGAACGCGGCCCCCGAGAGGCTGGCGGGAATCCACACCATCGTCATTGACCCGGGCCACGGCGGCGTCGAGGTGGGAGCGATCGGGCCCAGCGGCATCCAGGAGAAGGAGCTCACGCTCCAGCTCGCCCGCGAGCTCGAGGCGAAGCTCTCGCAGCGGCTCGGGGTGAGAGTGGTGCTCACCCGCACCGAGGACGCTCTCGTGCCGCTCGACATGCGCCCGGCCATCGCCAACCAGAACAAGGCGGATCTCTTCATCTCGATCCACTTGAACTCCTCGCTGGGCTCGGGGGCCTACGGCACGGAGACCTATTTCTTAAGCCCGCAGGCGACGGACACCCGGGCGTCGACCTCGGCCGCGGCGGAGAACCGCGAGGCCGCCGCCACTTCGGATGCCGCCGGGAATCCCGCGAACCCGGCGAATCCCGCAGACGATACGCAGGATCTTCAGCTCATCCTCTGGGACCTGGCCCAGACTCATCACCTGAGCGAAAGCCAGCGCTTCGCCAACATGATCCAGGGCGAGCTGAACGAGATGCTGAAGCTCAAGGACCGCGGGGTGAAGCAGGCGCCCTTCCGCGTGCTGATGGGCGCCACCATGCCGGCCGTGCTGGTGGAGCTGGGCTTCATCAGCAACCCGGACGAGGAGAAGAAGCTCAAGGACGCGGCCTACCGCGAGCAGCTCGTGGACGCCTTGTCGCGAGCCGTCGCCCACTACAAGGCCCTGGTGGAGAACCGGCCCGAAATTCCGACGGCAACTCCGCCGCCGGCCGGTACCGCTCCGCCGGCGACACCCTCCCCCGCGCCCGCGGGCACGCCGGTCCCCGCCGCCAAGCCGCCCGCGAAGGGCCGCCCCGCATGAGCCGCCGGGCGGCGAGCTTCATCCTCGGTTTTGCCCTGGCGCTGCTCCTGGGTGGCGGCCTGTGGTGGTGGTACTCCGGCCGGCCGGGAGCCGGCCGGGGGCGCGGCGCCACGGGTACGACGGCCCAGCCCGGCAAGCCGGTGAGCTTTCAGCTTTACTTCCCGGCCGACGGCGGAACGCTCAAGACCGAGACCCGGGACCTCCAGGTCTCCGACTCGCCGAAGGATCGCATCCACAAGATCCTCGACGCGCTGCTCGTCGGTCCCCGTACGGCCGGGCTGGTGGGTCCCTTCCCGGCCGGCGTGGTGGTGGGCGGCGTCCTGCTGGGCCCGAACGGCACGGCGTACATCGACCTGCGCTGGCCGAATCACGAGGAGCCTCCGCCCGGCGGCTCGACGGAGGAGATCCAGCGCGTCTACAGCGTGGTGGACTCGGTGAGCCTCAACGTTCCCCAGGCCCAGCGGGTGGTGCTGCTGTGGAACGGCGTGCAGCGGGAAACCTTCTCCGGCCACCTCGACCTTGCCCGTCCGCTCGTACCCGATCGATTGCCGGAACGGTCGCCGAGCCGATGATCGACGCCATCGGAGTCTTCGACTCGGGCGTGGGAGGCCTGACCGTGGTTTCGGCCCTGCGCCGGCGGCTGCCGGGGGAATCCATCCTCTACCTGGGCGACACGGCGCGGCTCCCCTATGGCAGCAAGTCGCCCGACACGGTGACGCGTTACACCCGGCGCAACATCGAGTTCCTGACCGGCCGCGGCGTCAAAGCGGTGGTCGTCGCCTGCAACACCGCGTCCGCCCTGGCGCTGCCCAACCTGGACATGCACGAGCTGCCCACCTGGGGTGTGATCGAGCCGGGAGCGATCAAGGCGGCGCAGGTGAGCCGGGGCCGGGTGGGAGTCATCGCCACCGAAGCCACGGTGCGCTCCGATGCCTACCCGCGCGCCCTGCGCGCCCTGCGCCCCGATCTCGAGATCGTGAGCCAGGCCTGCCCGCTCTTCGTTCCCCTGGTGGAGGAGGGCTGGCACGACGATCCCATTACCGAGGAGGTGGCGAGGCGCTACCTGCGGCCGCTGCTGGAGGCTGGGGTCGATACCCTGGTGCTCGGCTGCACACACTATCCGCTGCTCGTCCCCGTGCTTCAGCGGGTGGCGGGCCCGGACGTCACCCTCGTCGACTCCGCCGAAGCCGTGGCCGAGATGGTGGCCGCCGGCCTCGCCGACCGCCACCTCGAAGCCACCGAGGCGGCGACCCACCACTTCTGCGTCACCGATTCGGGCGAGACCTTCCAGCGCATCGCGCGGCGGATCCTGCAGGATCCCGGGGTGGGGCTGGAGTGGGTGGAGGTGGTGTAGGAGACATTCATCATCAAGCCCCCCTCATCACCCCGGCCCTCTTCTCCCATCGCCCTCCCCCCGACCGGGGGCGTGGAGGGGGTCCGAGGGTGTCCGGGATTGACCAAGGTAGTCCTCTAACTCTCTTCCTTCCAATAGCTTAGAGTCTGTCGGTGGCCGGCGTTGTCCGGCCCTGTCCACACTTTGACAACGCCTCCCGTTACCCGTAGCTTAACTGGTGTCGAGTCAATCAAACCTTAGGCAACGGGAGGCGAACTCAATGCGAATCAGGCTGACGGAGAAGAAGATCAGGGGCCTTGTACCCTCGCGAACCCCCATCGACATCCTACACGAGAAGACGCCCTCGGCTGGCTTGCGGCTGTCCACCCTGGGCGCGAAAATCTGGTTCTACATCTACCGCTCCCCGGTCGTGCGCGACGCTCACGGCCAAGCCAAGCAGCGGCGCGCCTACCT
>Ga0134121_10001347_pt1 | contig 23250 bp, 25 predicted proteins | sample KB301_FD_96463 | JGI IMG/M metagenome (GOLD analysis project Ga0134121, IMG submission 96463) | Terrestrial soil microbial communities without Nitrogen fertilizer from Kellogg Biological Station, Michigan, USA - KB3-0-1 | ecosystem: Environmental > Terrestrial > Soil > Unclassified ... | reverse complement strand
CTGAAGGTCGACGCCTGCACGCTCTTTACCGACGCGGATGCCGCGGCCATCGCCGGCGAGTCCATCGCCGCGATGAGCAGCACGCTGGACGAGGCGCGAGGGCGCGATCCCGGGCAGTGCATCTACAACAGCGGTAACCTGGAGCAGCCCCGCATCCTGAGCCTGCTGATTCGCCAGCACCGCAATCCCACGACGGCGAAGCGGACGCTGGAGGCGAGCCGCTCGACCTTCACGGCCATGAACATGACCAAGGGCCACGTGCAGGACATCCCCGGCCTCGGCGACGGCGCTCTCTGGGTCGGCGGAAGCCTTCAGCAGCTCCACGTGCTCCGGGGAGCCGCGGAACTCGTCATCACCGTCCAGAGCCCGGACGGGACGGACCAACTGAAGCCGGCGCGCCAGATCGCGGAGAAAGTCCTGGAGCGCCTGAGCAAGATCGCCAAGACCTAGACGGCAGATGGTCGCCCCGGATCGCGAAGCCTGCCCGCGCTGCGGCGAGCCTCGAACGATGGAAGTCCTTCCTCACCGAAGTGGCATTGGCCGAGAAGCTTCGCGTCGAGCCGCCTCAGACTCCCGGAGCCGCGCCGTCGCCGGAGCCGTCTCCCTCAATCCAGTAATCCAGCGCCACGGCGATCCCCTTCCGGTAGGGCAGGGAGAGCCCGATGATTGCCACGGCCGCCACGCAGACGATGACCTGCCCGACCCAGACCACCCGCGGGCGAATCAGGAACATTGCCACGACCAGGACTCCCGAGAGTCCGGCCGTGCTCATGTACATGAAGAACCACGTGTCCCCCAGCCGGCGCTCGAATTCGAGGCCGCAGACGGGGCAGGTTTCCGCGAGGTGGTTCCAGGAGGCGAAGAGCCGCCCCTCGCCACAACGGGGGCAACGGAGATGGAGCCCTCGGGAGAGGGCTTGAAACAGGGAGAGGCTCCTGCGGACCGGCATGGACTCGTAGTCTATCCGGCGCCAGGAAGCATTTCAGGCTTAGACTTCGCGCATCCATGTGGTCCGATCGCCTCTCCCCCAAGCAACGCCAACGCTTCGCCGGCCGCCTGAGGGCCATCCTTCCCGCTCCGTCTCCGGCGTCTCGCGGAGCGAAGACTCCGCTTCGTTCCGGCGGCAAGACCGGACCCTCCCCTCTCCAGGTGGCCGAGGAGCTGCGGGAGGAGGCCGGTTTCGCCTGGCTGGACGGCGGCGTGGAAGGGCACCGGCTCTTCGCCAAGCCGCGCGCGGTATTGTCGGTGCGCAACAGCCGGGCGAGCGTCTCCGGCCCCGGCGGACGGGCGGCGTTCACGGCCGGCGGCTTCGATCTGCTGGAAGCGGCGTTCGAGGCCTGGGGCGGCGCGGGGGCCGGAGCGCTGCTGGCCGGCTATCTTGGTTACGAGCTGGGCGGCGAGATCGAGCCTCTCCCACCCCCTCCACCGGACGATCTGGAGCTTCCCGATCTCTATCTGGGGCTCTACGATTCCGCGCTACGCTGGGACGGACAGAGCTGGACGCTGGATTCGACGGACGCCTGGCGCAAGGCCGGAGATCCGGACCCGGTCATTGAAGCGGAGGCCCTTCTCGCCGCCGCCCGAAAACGGCCGGCGTTCGAGATTCCAGCCGGAAGCCTGGCCGGCGCTCCGGTGGTGAGCCGGCCCAGCCGTAGCGGTTTCGAGGCGGCGGTGTCCCGCGTCGTCGAGCGCATCGCGTGCGGCGAGATCTTCCAGATGAACCTCTGCCGGCGGCTGGAGACCCGCGTCCTGGAGCGCCATCTCTGGCCGCTCTATCTGCGGCTGCGCGCGGCGAGCCCGGCCGAGCGCGGCGCCTTCCTGAGCCTGGGCCGCAGCCGGACGGTGCTCTCGGTCTCCCCGGAGCGGTTCCTCGTCGTCAAGGATCGCGAGGTCGAGACGCGACCCATCAAGGGCACCCGGCCGCGAGGTGCCGATCCCCGGCAGGACCGCGCGCTCGTCCGCGAGCTCCTGGAGAGCGAGAAGGACCGCGCGGAGCTGACGATGATCGTGGACGTGGCGCGAAACGACCTCGGCCGCGTCTGCGAGACCGGCAGCGTCGAGATGACGAGCCACGCCGAGCTGATGACCCTGCCCACCGTGCACCACACGGTGTCGACCGTGCGCGGGCGGCTGCGGCCGGATGCCGGCCCGCCGGAGCTGCTGCGCGCCACCTTCCCTCCCGCGTCCATCACCGGGGCGCCGAAGATCCGCGCCATGGCCGTCATCGCCGCCGAGGAGGAGCGACGGCGCGGCCCCGCCATGGGCGCCCTGGGCTGGATCTCCCTCGGCGGCGATCTCGACCTCGCCGTGGCCATCCGCACCGCCGCCGCGTTCGAAGGACGCATCGTCTACCACGCCGGCTGCGGCATCGTGGCCGACTCGGACCCGGAGCTCGAGCTCGAAGAGAGCACCGCGAAAGCTCGCGCCTTCCTCACCGCCCTCGGCACGGGAGAATCCCCCTGAGCCTCTCCTGGTGGAACGGACGGACCGTCCCGGCGGACGAGGTCCGGATTCCGCCGGACGATTCCGGATTCCTCTTCGGTGACGGTCTGTTCGAGACCCTGCGGGTGGACGACGGCCAGGCGCGGGACATTGAGGCCCATCTCGACCGCCTGCTGGCCGGGCTGCGCCGCGTGGGGATCGAGTTGCCCGAGGCTCGGCTCGCTCTCGAAAGGGCCGTGGAGGAGATCGCCGCCGCGGCTCCCCACCCTGTGGCGCGGATGCGCTTGACGGTGACGAGGAGCACGCGCCTCCTCACGACGGCCGCCTATGAGCCGCCGGAGATCGTCACCGCTTGTCTCCTTCCCCAGTATCGAATCGATTCGCGCAGTCCGCTCGCCGGGTTGAAGAGCCTCTCGTATCAGACGAACCGCCTGGCCCTTCGCGAGGCGGAGTCCCGGGGCGCCTGGGACGCCCTGCTGATGAACGAGCAGGGCCGGCTGGTCGAGGGCTCGCGCAGCAATCTGGCCGTAGTCCTGGGCGACCGCGTCGTCACCCCCCCGGAAAGCGACGGCTGCGTGCCCGGCACCGTGCGCCGCCGGCTGCTGGAGCAAGGGGTGATCGAGGAGAGGTCGCTCGTCCCCGAAGACCTGTTTGCCGGCGAGGTCCTGCTGATGAACAGCCTCATCGGCGTGATGCCCGTGTCGCGGATTGCCGGGGATTGACGGCCTTCGCGGCGCGCCCCTTGCAACGCCGCGATTGCCATGAAGATCACTGTCCTGACCGGCCTTGAGAAACCCGACCCTAAATCCTATGACGTCGTCGCGGACCAAGTGGCTGCGGCGCTTACCAAGAAGGGCCACAAAGCCTCGATCCTCGGCGTCTATGACGACGTCTCCAAGCTCATCTCGGGCATCTCCCGGCGCAAGCCGGACCTGATCTTCAACCTGCTGGAAAGCTTCGGCGGCAAGAGCACGGCGGGCGACTTCGCCATCGCCGGAGTGCTCGATCTACTCGGCGTGCGTTACACGGGAGGCGGCCCCGGCGAGCTCTATCTGCGGCAGGACAAGGGACTGGCCAAGAAAGTCCTCGCCTTCGAGCAGATTCCCTACCCGCACTTCGCCGTCTTCTCCCAGACCTCGGATTTCGAGACCGCCGGCAACCTGCGCATGCCGCTCTTCGTCAAGCCGCTCACAGCGGACGCCTCGATCGGCATCGACGGCGACTCCCTGGTGCGGGACACGACCTCGTTGATGAAGCGGGTCATCGCCATTCACGAGAAGATCAAAGACAGCGCCCTCGTCGAGGAGTACATCGAAGGACGCGAGCTGTACGTCGGCGTCCTCGGCAACCGGGAGCCGCTCGCCCTGCCGCCGGTCGAGGTGGACTTCACCGGTTTCCCCGAGGGCGAACCGCGCATCCTGGGAACCAAGGCCAAGTGGAAGAAGAACAGCGCCGAGTACAAAGGGACGAAGTCCGTGATGGCCGACCTCCCCGACGAGTTGCGGGCGAGGCTCCAGAAGACCGCCATCGAGGCCTACCGCGCCGTGCGCGTGCGCGACTACGGCCGAGTCGACCTGCGCCTCACCGAGACGGGCGACATCTACGTCATCGAGGTTAACGCGAGCTGCTACCTGGAGAACGAGAGCGAGTTCGCCATGGCGGCCCAGGCGGGTGGAATCGAATTTCCGGACCTGGTGGAGCGCATCGTCGAGTTGGCGGTCGAGCGGTACGCCTGAGGTCTTCCGCAGTAGAATCGGCCTTCTCTAAGGAGGTCACGATGAAGAAACGGATCGCGAAGCTCCGGCTGAACCGAGAGACCCTGAGGGCGCTGGACGGGAGCCGTCTGCAAAAGGCGGCGGGTGGAGGGACGGGCAGCGACTGTATGTGCGCAGATTCCGTCGATTGCCCGACCCGTGACCCCGATGTTTACTCGTGTACACCCGACTGCGCAAATTCCATCTCGTGCCTGACTTGGTGTCAGGCGACCGTCTGCCCCGCCTGCTAAGCCAGATACTTCCCCCGCCGCACGTGGTTCGTCGCCAGCGCCGTCACGAAGGTGGTGAGGGCGGTGACGGCGGGGTCTCTGGAGTGCCCGGCTCCTTCGGTTCAGAGCTTGGGCTGTGAGCCGCGGCTCGTGTGCCAGAGAGACAAAATCTCCACGCCCGAGTCTGAGACACGGTAGTAGAAGTAGTAGTGAATGGGGATCAAATGAAGGCGCCTCACTCCCGTGAGACGGGTACCACTGACCTTCACGCCGACATTGGGTTGAAAGGAGAGAAGATCGAAGGCATTCTCAATGGCCTCTTCAAAGGCCTGGGGTGCCTTGGACCGATTGGCCTGCCACCAATCCGCGGCCTTCATGATCTGTAGATTCGCCCGGCGAAGAACTATGATCGGAAGCCCCGCGCTCAACGGCGGCCCCGAAGCTCTCTCAGAACCTGCTCCCCGCTGATGAAATCGCCGGCGTCCGCCTCGGCAATGGCCTCGAGAAGCTCGTTCTCCTCCTCTGGGCTTAGCTCTACGGCTTCCTCATCGCCCGATCCTAGGACCGTGACCATGGTTCCCTCTTCCCAAGGTTCCCCCTCCAGGACGACCTTACCTCCCATGATCTTGCCTGTCGCGACTCTCATGGAAACTATCGTACCCCTCTTTGAGCCGGCCGGCTACGTCATCTACGCCAGATACTTCCCCCGCCGCACGTGGTTCGTCGCCAGCGCCGTCACGAAGGTGGTGAGGGCGATGACGGCTGGGGCTTCCCGATCCTCAGGGTAGACCTGCTCCAGGGCATCCGCCCTCGTCGCGAGGTGGCTGAGAAGGTGCCGGGTGCGCTCGGGGAAGTGGCCGGTCCAGCGGAAGACTTCCGCCGGGAGGTCCCGCGCCAGCCGCCGGATCAACTCGGAGGCGGGGCGGCGGGGCGCTTCCGTCGTCAGATCCTCGGGGTGGCCCCAGTCTTCGAAGATGGAACGCAGGGCGCCGTCCAGCCCAGGAGGGAACTCGCCCGCGTCCGTCTCCCAGCCCCGGTAATACTGCTCCAAGGAGTAGGAGATCTCGGAGACCGGCTCGTCCAGCTCCTCGTCGGACACCAGGGGCTCGGTATCGCGCAGCTCGCGCATTACCTCGTCGCAGTGCTCCAGCTTCTCCAGGGCCTTGGGCCAGCCCGCATACTCCGCGCGCCAGTCGAGGCCGGGTGTCATCCACACCGCGAAGGTCTCCGCCCAGTCCTCGTCCGGATGCTTCTGGGCGTACCAGCCCGGGAGATGGCGCACGAACTTCTGGCTGAAGGGCTGCGGCCGATACTCCTCCCGGTAGGGCCGGGTGATGGGCCCGAAAGTCCGCACCCAGTCCTCACGGTCATAGAGGCGATAAGCGTAGTTGACGACGTGCCCCATCTCGTGGCGCAGGTACCGCAGCAAATCGCGCCGCCCCAATCCCTCCACCAAGCCCGTGCGCTCGGCGTGCAGCGCCGCAAGGTCCGGCCGGGCCAGGTAGAAGGGGATGGCGATTGCCACCGTTCCGAACGGCACGCCCCACTCGGTGGAGAGATAGAAACGGGGGTGCACCCGGCGAATGCCCGCGGCTTCCAGCTCGCGCTCCAGCTCCGCAATCACCGGCTCCAGGGCCGTGCCCTCGATCTGCAGACCGAGGTCGCGGATCGGCCGGTCTCCGGGAGGTGACTCCTCGAATGGGGGGGGCGAAGGGTCCATGGTAGAGGGACTGGCAAGATCAATGCCGCCGGCGTCAGGAGACGATTCAGAGCTTCGGTGCCGAGCCTCGGCTCGTATGCCAGAGAGCAAGAACCACGACCTTTTTACCCGACGCGGAAAGCCGGTAATACAAGAAGTAGTGGACTCGGCTCAAATGGATTCGGCGGGCGCTGGCCAAACGAACATCCCGTGCCTGGGCACCGACAGAGGGATGCGAGGTGATGAGGTCGATTGCACGATTCATCTCCTCTCGAAAGGCTTCAGGAGCCTTGGGCCGGTTTGCATCCCACCAAGCCGAAGCCTCCGCGATGTCGCGCGTAGCTCTCCGGGTGATCTCAAACGGGAGCCGTCCTCTCAACGACGGTCCCAAAGCTCACGCAGAAACTGCTCGCCGTCCACCACGTCGCCCGCCTCCGCTTCGGCAATGGAGGCGAGAAGGTCTTCCGTCGCACGAGCGTCCAACTCGAAGAGCTCGCTTTCCCCCGGGGAGAGAACGGCGACCAGAGAGCCCTCCGGAAGAGGCGCGCCCTCGACGATAACTCTTCCCGAGACGACTCTGCCGGTGGCGACTCTCATAGTGCAGATTGTAGCTGGTTCCAGGGAGTGCCGCCAGCTTGGAACCTTGGAGCGATCTCTCTCGTAAGGAGGTGCAAAGAGGAGAGATCGCCATGAAAAAGACCGCCCTGATCCTCGCCGCCTCGCTGCTGTGGGTGCTTCCTGCCAGCGCCGACGAGGTCGTTCGCTCGTTTCGCCAGCAGATCCCCATCGCCAACGCCCACCAGATTCGCCTCGACTTCCCCGTCGCCGAGCTGAACGTCGATTCCACGGCCGGCAACCAGGTAGAGCTTGACGTCAAAGTGAAGTGCCGGGAGAAGACCGGCCGCTGCGCCGACCGTGCACACGAGCTGAAGCTGATCTACGACAACTCCGGCGAGGTCTTCAAGATCGAAATGAAGAAGTTCCCCAAGTGGCACGGCTCCGGCAAGCTCCAGATCGTCGCCCACATCACCGTGCCGCGCGACCTGGCCCTCAGGGCCGAGCTCGGAGTGGGTGAGATGAACGTCCACGGCGTCGCGGGAGACCTCGATCTGAACCTCGGAGTGGGCCAAGTCAACGTCGACCTGCCCAAGGAGGCCATCGCGTCGGTCAATCTCGACACGGGAATCGGCGAGGCCAGCCTCGTCGCCGCCGGCCGGCACTTCACCAGCTCAGGGCTCTTCACCAAGGAGCTGAGTTGGGACAAGGGAACGGGTCGCTCCAAGGTGAAAGTGGACTGCGGAGTGGGCGAGATCGACGTGGTCCTACGGTGAAGGAGAGGCCCTCTCCTGCGTCTCCCTCTCTTCCGGCCGCCGCATCATCGGCGCGCCGCCGGGAGAGGCGGGAGAGGGACGTGTCCAGAACAGCCAGCGCACCAGCAGGGCGCTGGCGAACACGAAATTGAAGACCCCGACGTAGCCCAAAAGAATGTGCCCGTCGCTCCAGGCGTCGAGGTTTATCACCACCCGCAGCAAGGCGAGAACCGCCAGCGCCAGGAGGGTGAACGCCCAGAGGGCGATCTGCCACCGGCGCCGGAGGCCACCCATCCGCGAGGCCTCGAGCAGCACCACGATCAAGCTCGCGAGACAGACGATGGAGATGAGGACCTCGATCGAAATCACCATGACATTGTAGTTCCTTGCACCGGGTTTTACAGATTTTGACTGAGATTGACAAAGCCTTATGGATCAAGGGTTCTCGCCTCACCCCCCCATGATAGCGTATGATGGGAAGGGACGCAATCTCCTTACACGAACCTTACACGGGAGAGACGGGAATGAAATCGAAGGGATACAGCTCGAAAGCCAAACTAACCAAGAGGCTCATTGAAGAGACGCCCGCGGCATCGGGCGCCAACGTCTTCATTTGGGATACGGAAGCCGATCGGCTCGCTCTTCGCATAACCCCAAGTGGCCATCGCTCTTTCATCTTCCAATACACCCGCAACGGTAGAGATCGCCGAATGACATTAGGGCAGTATGGCAAGCAATTGACGATACACAAGGCACGCAAGAAAGCGGAGAAGATGCGCCTTGAAGTCCTAAATGGGGGCGATCCAGCGCAAAAGAAGCAAGAAACATTGAAAGCCCCAACGGTGGGAATGCTACGCGATGAGTTCTTGGCACACTATATCAGCAGCCAAAAACTTTCAACCTCTCTCGCTTATCGCTGCTGCTGGATTCACATTGCAAAGCATCTAGGGGAAGGGACTCTCGTTTCTGCTGTGCGCTGGCAGCACGTTGCGGCAATGCATCGGGCACTCGGGAACACGGGAAAGCTGACGATGGCAAATCGTGTTGTCGCGGTACTACATGCATCCTGGGAACTTGCGAGGAATTGGGAATGGATTGAGAAGGATGCGAGCAATCCCGGACGTGGACATAAGCGCTATGCCGAGCAACATCGTGGGGCAGCGTGTACATCGGAGCAACTGAATTCAATCGGTGCGGCGATCCGACTAGAGAAAGGCTCGATTCCGAGTCTTGCATTTACCTATGCCATGCTTACCGGATGTAGGCCGGGAGAAGCTACTGCGATGAAATGGACGGACGTGGATTTACGCCGGAGATTGTGGAGTCTTCCAGCCGCGAAGACGGGACCGCGAGTTGTTTATCTAGGCCAATCTGCGGCGGATTTGCTCGCCAGCGTTCCAAGGATGAGCGAGTATGTCTTCTCGGGGCGATCCGGTGGGCATCTCTTGAGCTTGCGCGTGGTTTGGGATCGAATCCAAAAGCGAGCGGACCTTCCTCCAACGTTGCGAATTTACGACGTAGTTAGACATACCTTCATCTCTGCGGCCTTAGAGCTGGGGATTCCCCTTGAACGCGTCAAGCGATTAGCGGGGCATGCCATTGGAAGCGATATTACGGCGCGATACACTCACCTAAAGGCTGAGACCTACCTCGCGGATGCCGACCGCGTATCGGCGCACCTGTGGGCCGCACTACAGCTTGAGGCTCCCGAGTCGAGCAACGTGCGGGCCTTCCCGGCGGCGGCTCACGATTGCGAGCCCGAGCCGTCCTTCAAGGTCAACAGAGCCAAATCGAAATGAAAAGAAACGACCCTCAGCCTGTCCGGGAGCATTCGCCCAACTCACTGGACGATCCTTCCAACTGGCAGCGGTACATTGAACGGCTCAAGGCTAATGCTCCGCTCCGCAGTTTCGAGGGCGCCGTCAAGAGTCTGGAGACCCTATGCTTGCAGCACGCCCCCGAACGTTCCACCACTACCACCCCGGAGCGTTTCTCTGATGGCTGGTACGCGAGCGAGATTCTTCTATTCATCCGCTTCACACGCTTCAACTTGGAAAAGGGACACCCCAACCATGCCGCGGCCGAGGCCCTCACTGCCGGCGCTCTGGCCGGCGCTTGGCCGGCTGCTCAAGAATGGCGCGTGAAGCAGCAGGAGTACCGGCGCCGTGGTGGACAAGCGCGTAAGTATCTCCTTGGTCTCCAGGTGGCAGTAGACCGACTCGTGACCGCCAATCCCAAGGCAACCGTGCAGGAGCTTTGGGACCTAATTCCCGAGAGCGAGGACGCCCGCCCCATTGACGGCTTCACCGTCTACCGTGACGGTCCCAAGGTAGTCCAGGTGAAGGAGGCAACCGGCCGGGATAAGGCGATCTCGTTCCGTAGCTTTGGCCGCTACGTCCGCCGCGCGCGCAGTAAGTGAGCTAGTGGCATACCCCACCTCCTACCATGGCAGGTAAGGAGGTGACGCATGCCACAGACAGCACCAGACAGCAACGGCCAGCTCGTCTTCAGCGAGCGCGACCTAGACGCCCATGGCGTTCTCAGCCGGAAAACCCGCTGGCGCTTGCGCCGCGAGGGGAGGTTTCCCGAGCCGCGAGAAATCGGCGGCCGGAAGCTCTACGTTGGCGCCGAGATCCGCGCTTGGCTTGACGATCCCGAAGGATGGGCCTCTCGCCGATCGAAGGGAGGGGCGTAATGGGAGAGTTCTTCACCACCCAAGAGGCGGCTGATCTCTTGCGCCTGAAAAGAAACACGCTGGAAGTCTGGCGAATTCAGGGACGGGGACCGGTTTTCTTGAAACTCGGGAGCCGTGTTCTTTATGAACGATCGGCGCTTGAAGACTTTGCCGCTGCAAGTCGTAGGAAATCGACATCGGAGCCCTCTTAATGCCTCCGCCTTCTCCCCCACTCTCCTCCGGCCTCGCTTTGCCTCCTTTCGACGAAGCGCACACAGCCAAATCACGCACTAATACTAGAACAGAAAACAGAATTACGACCGCGCAAAAGACATCACTATTGCCAGGTTGTGAGGACTTCATAGAGAGGATAGCTTGTCTCATAGAAGCAGGACAGATTCCGAAGTCTCGCGATTCAGAGTCTATACAGTTGAACATGCAACGTCCTCCAGATTGGCTGAATCGTGCTGTTAGAGTCATCAATTCCAAGTTAGCACTCAGAACTAACTACGCCTCGCTGCAAGCAGTATGGTATGCGTGTATCGTTGACGGACTGCCACCATTCCTGCAAGATGAGGACGCGATACAAGCTGAGATCAATTGCAGAGCGTTCGATGATAAGAGCACCAGCCTAGATGGCTGTCGATTGTCGGACGTGTTGAGCAGAGCGTTAGGCGAAGTTGTGCCGAAAATAGAATCAGGGAAAGAGCGGCATAGCGTCTATGTCCATCAAGACACAATGGAAAAGCTTGCAGTGGTACGTAATCGCTTGGGATGTCAGCAACACACCGCGGCATCTCTAGCAGTCATGAGAAGTCTATCCGAGCAGTCTGCTGGTGCCGTCATCAATCCAGAGCATAGAGACTACTGCCAGGAGCAAATACAGAAGTATCTCGTCACAATGCACGATCGCAAGCATATGGCGCTGTCGTTCACAGAGCTACTTGAAAGCTCCGCCCGTGTGCCAATTCTTCAAGATGGCAGACGGCGTGCCTGATTTCAGAATTAGCATGCTGTATACGTGTATGCCTGGGGTTGCAAAGTAGTTACAGGGGGGTGTGGGGGGAGACGACGGAACCGAACGGAGGAGACACAGCGAGCAACCCATGAAAGGCACGACCCATGGAAGCCCGTAGACAGCGCTGCTCCGCCCGAATCTCAGACGGCTCCCGCCAGTGCGAACGGTGGGCCATCAATGGCTCTACCGTGTGCGCCACTCACGGCGGCCGGGCGCCACAAGTCAAGAAGTCTGCAAAGGAACGTCTCGCGGAATTAGTCGAGCCCGCACTCAAAGGACTGCACAAGGCGTTGAAGTCTGGCGAGATCCCGTCTATCGTGAAAGCCGCTCAAATCGTGCTAGATAGAACCGGCTTCCATCCGACACAAGCAATGGAGATATACGGGAAAGACGGCGGGCCTATTGAAACTGAATCCTCTGAATCTTCTAAGCCCATCCCCGCCAGTGCGCTGTCTCTGCACGTGAGGAAGTTAGTCCTCTTTGAGCTAAGCGGCGGCCAGCTCTCGAAACAGCTAGTAGACGGGATAATGAAAGAAGTAGACGACGCGCAATTGGAATTTGGGCCGGAATACAAGCTGGCCTAAAGCTAAAGCTACTCGGGCACTCTGTTCGCGCTGGGCAACGGGCTTAAGCTTCAGGCCCAGCCACCTTCGCTGCGTTCACGAGCTGAGAGCAAAGGTCGCGCATAATCGCCTTCGCCTCCCCTGGCGCGCGGCCTAAGCCACTGATTCCCGAATGCCCATGAGCCCACGGGCGCCGGCACAATGGCTCTGGGAGAGGATCACGAAAAACGTTAAGCCTGCGGCTTTTGTCCTCAGCTTCGATTTTCTTTATATCCTCTACTTCCAAGGCAAAACATACTACTATCATAGAATCCCACCCGAGAAATTCTAGGCACCCGAGCACGGGCGTAGCATGGAACACCGATATAAGAACCGGTCTTCCCTCTGTGGCCCGGTCCTTATCTTCTGTGCTTGGAAGAAAATCGGCAATCATGGCCCGGTTCGGAAAAGGCGTGACACCGGATCGCTTTGCAGCTCGGAGTACCCATCCAGAGTGAAGCTCCTCCAAGTTTATTACGGCCATTGGCCGAGATCCTTGGCTAGTGCGGTAAGCTCCGCGGGCATAACCTGAAGTGAAAGCCCCTCTTCGCCGGCCGTGGTGCCTGTCTCGCGGTTTCGGTAAAACCAATCGTAGTGACCTGAAGCCAACGCTTCGAATTGAATGTGATGTGGGCCATTATCCCAGACAAATAGAATATCTCCATCCTCAGAAATTGAGCACTCGGGAGCCGGCAAGACTTTCTCAAGGGCGGACCAAGCCCATAGCGCCGTCACCTTTCCCGGTCCCTGTGGTAAAGCCCTGACAAAAGCTTCAAATTCAGCACGGTATTCTTTAAGCCGCGCTTTGCGGATGGTTTGGAGACTTGTTCGACACTGCTTGAAGGCCAGATAAGCTTGCCTATCAACCTTACTGATTTCTTGCACTTTGCCGAGACGAATCTCGCTAGCTTTCAGTCCTGCCAAATACTTCGCCCTAGTCGCAGCAGGAAGTGCAGGAAGTTTTGCCCTCTTCTTCCATTTAACGACTATCCGTTGGCAATCGTGCGCAACCTTTGCCTTCCTGCCCGAGCTTGCCAGCTTTGCCTTTTCCAGGTTGTACACTTCAAATAGGATGGCGGCGACGTCCAAGCGTCCGGCTTTGGCGGACTCAACTACCCATTGCAGGCATTGCTTGAGACGTCTTGCGTATTCCGCAAGTTCCTCGCTAAGGACTTTTGCGACCGAATCATCGCTAGATACTGCCTCGGCCGTTACCATAGCGACGATAGCCGGAGGTTCGGCGGGGAGGAAGTCGAGGAGAAGAGGCATTGACATAGAATAGCAGAAGAAGGAAAGGCCGATCCGGAAAGAGATCCCACAGGAGAAGCTTTTCGGGGAAGACGAGAGGGCGGCCCCTGCAAAGGACCGCCCCCGGTTCTGCTACGTGAGTTGCCCGAAGAGTCGAATCACCGCCTGTGCCTTTTCCCGGTCCGGAGCTTCCCCGAGCACCTTTTCCGGATCGGTCTCGCGCCAGTCAACCCGGAGCGGGGCCAGCTCCGCCGCGAGCGCCATACAGGACTTCCGGAGAGGAAGCGAGTCGATAACCCGCCGGGTGGGGAGGTGGACCAGGGAGAACCAAGAGCTGCCGGGCTCGCCCACTCCCCGGCCGTCGCCGCGGAAGATCCCGAACGGGCCGGAGACCTTCCCGTCTACTTGAACCTCCCGGGTGACTGCGGGCCGGACCGTCGTATCCGTGATGCACACCGGGAACCGATCCCGGAACCACGACAGGGGAGCCGCACGGCCGGCCCGCACCAGCTCCCGCAGGTAGGTGTCCGCCCTCTCGGCCAGCCAAGATTCCACCGACAACGCCGCCGCCCCGGCCGCAGCTTTCCAGCACTCCGCTTGCTCCCGCAAGGCCGTGACGGTGTATGACTTGGTCTCAGGCTTGCTCGGGGGGCCGGGCCAGCTCATGACGGCTTCCCCTGCCATGAGTCCAGCTCGACTTCCAGGCGGTCTGCCAGCTCGCCCACTGCCAGCGCTACGGCCTTGCCGACCTCTGCAAGGCGGATTTCGTACTCCCCGGACGCCGTGAAGGCCGGCCCGCACCAATTGGCCATGGCGCCCTGGAGATGCCGCATGTCCGCCACGGCGGCGCGCAGCTCGGCGGGAAAGATCCCCTCCGGATGGTCAGGCCATCCGCCCCAAGTCTCGATAACCATCTCGAAAAGCAGGCGGGCGAATCCCCGCATTTCGCCGTTGGCCCTGCGGTCCGGAAAGAAGACCATGAAGGTCTCGCGGAACACCATGAAGTCCTCGAATTGCTCCGGATCGATGACGGGAGGGGAGACGGCGCGGTCAGGCGGCGACGACGGGGGCGGGGTGGGCGGGATAGACTTCCGTGCTAGCTCGTGCATGGGGTGTTCTCCTGTGCTCGGGTCAGGCTCGGCAGAAGCGCGCAACCGCCCTGCCGGGCCGCTTGTTGGTCCGCTCCCAAGACAGGGAGACGGCGTGTTGAGGACTCGGCGCCACGCGGTGCCGATCGCCTCGATTCCTTACACAGCCCTTACACGGTACGGACGGAAGGGAGAGAACCCTGCCGGGCGCAACGCTGTAAGTGCTTTCCTTGTAGATGTTTACGTCCAAGATGGACAACCGGACCCAGGCTGATAGACAAAGACATTGTAGACGTTGGAGCCGGCCGGATCGTTCCCGGATCGCTTCTGGGCCGTTCAGGCAGGGCGGTGTAGACTCCTTCGCACATGCACGGAGATCTCCACGTCGTCCTGGTGGAACCGGAAATTCACTGGAACACCGGCAACGCCGGCCGCACCTGCCTGGCCGCCGGAGCCCGGCTCCACCTCGTTCGCCCTCTCGGTTTTTTCCTAGACGACCGGCAGGTGCGCCGGTCCGGCCTGGACTACTGGCCCCGGGTGGACCCCGTGGTATGGGAATCGTGGGACGCCTTCGAGAAGGAGCTGGACGAGCTCGGCGAGCCGTTCTTCTTCAGCGCCGAAGCGACGCGCGAGTACTGGAACGTCCGCTATCCGCAACGTACGGTGCTGATCTTTGGCAAGGAGAGCACGGGCCTCGCGCCGGAGATCCGCGAGCGCCATCGCGATCAGCTTGTGCGCATCCCCATGGCCGACCCGGAGATCCGCTCGCTCAACCTCTCGACCTCCGTGGCCCTCGGAGTCTACGAGGCGCTACGGCAGCGGTAAGTGGAAGAGAGGGCTCAAGGCAGCTTCACGGTCACGAGCTTCTCTCCCTGCTCCCCCCGCTCGACGACGGCGCCCTTGAGCTTCGCGGTCACTCCTTCGGCTTCGATCGTCACGGAATCATCGCTTTTGCTGATCTTCGGCTCGGTGGCAAAGCCGGTCAAGGTGACCTTGCGTATACCGTTGGCGAGAGGATTGGCGCCGGCGCCTTCGGTCAAGGACTCCCGGTTCAGGATCTCCAGGACTCCCCCGCCGTTGCCGAGCTTCACCCAGCGGCGGTGGATGAGCTCGCTGCCGCCGAGCGGCGCGATGTTCCAGGGGTCGAAACCCTGGGGCCAGAGCGGCTCCGCCCCGGCGACGAGGACCAGCTTCCAGCCGGCCCGGCCCAGCAACTCTTCGCGTTGAGTGCGGCGATCCTGGCTGACGCGGCTGGCGTCCTTCTTGGCCCGCTCCCGAGCCGTCGCCTCCTCCGCCGAGGTGAAGGCGCAGGGGGTGGCCGTCTGGCCGGAAAGAGAGGCGTCGAGCAATTCGTCCAGACCCGCCGTCTTCGCCTCCAGCTTGCCACGCCAGGAAGGATCAAAGCGATCGAGGAGAAACGCCTCGGCGGGTCCCACCCCGTAGATCCGCAGGCGAACGTCCTCGGCGGGCCACTCGGCGGCAGGCAGCTCCGGCCCGGCAGCCTCCCCCAGGGCCAACGACTGGACGAACGACGCCAGCCCCTCGTTGAGCTCCGTTCCCCGCTCGTAGGCGACGGAGCTGGCGGGCAGCCGGGCCGCGCGATCGCAGCGCAGCTCCAGGGCTCTTCGAGCCCAGCAGGCCGCGTCCTCGCGCTTCGGCGCAGCCCTCGCCCGGCGCAGGGCTTCGGTTTCCAGACGCCGGAGTGCCAGGGCCCCAGCGTCGTCGACCGGATAGGCATAGAGGTTCATCTCATTGCCCGACCAGTCGGGATGTCGCTGGGCCTGAAAGACGTGGAAGCTCTCGTGGATCATCGTCGCCGCCCAGCTCTTCGCGTCGCCGCCCCCTCCGGGCTGAAGCAGCAGGGTCGCCGTGGGCACGCCTGCCAGATCCACATGGGTGTTGGCGCGCATCACGGGGTGCTGGCCGGGATAGACCCAGACCTCGCCCTGCTTCACGAACCCGGAGGGCGGAGAAGGGTGGCGGATGAGGAAGGTCCGCTCACCGTCATAGATCGCCAGGGCGAGCTTCTTCGGCTCGAAATGCGGCCACAGCGGCAGGCCGGCCATACGGTCGAATTCGGCGAAGATTGCGGAGACTCCCACCGGAGCCGAGATCGGGGCCTGCCCAGAGATTGCTATGGGAAGGAGAATCCCGAGAAGGACGATCAAAAAGAAGCGTTTCATGGCGTTGGTTCTCCCCATCCTCCTCCACCCGGCGTCTCCAGAATCAACCGGTCTCCCGGCCCGACCTCGCGGCCGTCGATGGAGGCGAGCTCTTCGGTTTCGCCCGTCGCCCGCACCAGGCGCTGGCGTCCGCGCTCTCCGGGTGAGCCGCCCCTCATTCCGTAGGGCGCCTCCACCCGGTGCTGGGTCAGGAGCGAGAGGGACATGGGCTCGAGGAAGGTCAGCTCCCGCACCACGCCGTCGCCGCCGTGCCAGCGGCCGGCGCCGCCCGAGCCGGTGCGCAGGGCGAAACGCTCCAGCCGCACGGGATAGCGGTGCTCCAGGACCTCCGGATCGGTGATCCGCGTGTTCGTCATGTGGATGTGGACGCCGCTGGTGCCATGAAATCCCGGCCCGGCGCCGGAGCCGCCGCAGACCGTCTCGTAGAAGCCAAAGCGCGGATTGCCGAAGAGGAGGTTGTTCATCGTCCCCTGACCGCAGGCGAGGAGCCCCAGGGCCTTCACCAGCGTATCCACGACGCGCTGGCTGGTCTCGACGTTGCCGCCCACCACGGCCGGAGCCTCGGCGGGATCCTCGGGAAACGGCGGGTTCAGCATCCCCGGAGGAATGCGGATGTCCACCGCCCGCAGAATCCCCTCGTTGAGCGGCAGCGGCTCGGCGATGAGCAGGCGAAGGACGTAGAGGATGGCGCTGCGCACCACGGCCGGCGGCGCGTTGAGATTCCCCGGATGCACTCCGGAGGTGCCCGAGAAGTCGACGGTGACGATAGGGTCGGCACCCGCGACCGCGATGTCGATGCGCACCGCGATCACCGCGCCGTCGTCCAGCCGCTCCTCGGCGGCATAGCGTCCCGCTGGAAGACGGGCGAGCGCGGCCCGCAGCCGTTCCTCGGCCCGGGCCTTCAGGGCGGCCACATAGAAGAGGACGGTCTCCCGGCCATGCTCGGCGGCGAGGGACGTCAGCGCTTCGGCGCCCCGGTGGTTCGCCGCCACCGCGGCTCGCAGGTCGGCGAGGTTCTCCTCCACCGCCCGGGTGGGGAACGGCGCTTCGAGCAGCAACCGGCGGGCCGCGTCCCACCGGGGCTCGCCGCGGCGGACAAGATGCGTGGGCGCGATCACCACCCCTTCCTCGATCAACCGCCGGGCTCCGGGCGGCATCGAGCCGGGCCGGATTCCCCCGATCTCGGCGTGGTGGGCGCGGCTCGCCACGTAACCGAGGAGCGCGCCCTCGCCCCCTTCGAACACGGGGGTCACCACCGTCACGTCCGGCAGGTGGGAGCCGCCGAACGCGGGATGATTGGTCATGATCACATCCCCCGGCTCCATGGCGATCGTCTCGCGCAGGCGCCGGACGCAGAGCCCCAGCGCGCCGAGATGGACGGGGATGTGTGGCGCGTTGACCACCAGCTCGCCCGCCGGATCGAGCAGGCCGCACGAAAAGTCTAGCCGCTCCTTCACATTGGTGGAGACCGCCGTGCGCTGGAGCCGCTCCCCCATCTGCCGCGCGATGGCCGCGAAGCGATGGGTGAAAAGCTCAAGCTGAACCGATTCGGGCCGGGAGATAGGAGTGGAGATGAGGCGCTCCTCCTGGGAAATGAGAGATTATAGAGCGCTCACCTGAGCCTCGCCGGAGACCCTTCTGCCAAAGCCCGCCCCAGCGCCTCCAGGCTCTCCAGGTTGTGCACCGGGCGGTGCTCGTCGACGTGGGGCAGGATCGCCCGTACGCCCAGGGCCTTGGGCTGAAAGCCCTCCCAGCGCAACAGCGGGTTGAGCCAGATCAACCGGCGGCAGGACTTGTGGAGACGCTCCGCCTCGGCTTCGAGGCCCGGCTCGGGATCGCGGTCGAGCCCGTCGGTGACCAGCAGCACCACGGCGCCGTGGCCGAGCACCCGCCGCGACCACTGACGATTGAACTCGCGCAGGCAGGTACGCAGGCGCGTACCCCCCGACCAGTCCTGAACCTCGCGGCCACAGCGCGAGAGAGCCTCGTCGACGTCGCGGCGCTGGAGGATTCGCGTCACGTTGGTGAGCCGGGTGGCGAATAGAAAAGCGTGAACGCGGCTGCCCGCGTCACGGTCGTCGAGAAGGGCGTGCAGGAAGTGCAGCATCACCTCCGAGTAGCGCCCCATCGATCCCGAGATGTCGCACAGCACGACGAGCGGCGGCGGCTGGGAAACGCGCGACCGGAAGCGCAACGGCGCCAGATCGCCAAAAGTCCGGAAGCTGTCGCGCGCCGTGCGGGCGAGATCGAGGGCCGCGCCGTGCGGATCGGAGGCGAACCGCCGCGTGCGTACCGGGCGCAGCGCCCTCGCCATCTTGGCCACGAGCCGCTTGGCGCGGGCGAGCTCCTCGGCGCTCATCTGCTCGAAATCGCGGGTGCGAAAGACCTCGTCGGGGGAAAACGTGAGCGCGGCGTCGAATTCGGTTTTCTCAGGGATCGGCTTGCTCGAGGCCGACGGCGGACGCCAGGCCTCGGCCACCCGGCGCGAAACCGTCTGCTCCCGCGGCACGCGGACGTGCGGCAGGAGCTGCGCCATCGCGGAGTGAATGCCGAACGGGTCGCGCCAGAAGAGGCGGAAGGCTTGATCGAAAAGCTCGAAGTCCTCCGGCCGCTTCACCAGCACCGCATGAAGCGCCCAGTACAGCTCGTCGCGCCGGAGCACGTCCACGGCGGCGGAGGCGGCGAGGGCGTCGAGCCCGCTCGCCGGACCCAGACGCAGGCCGGCGCCGCGCAGCAGGCGGGTGAAGTGGATGACGTTCTCCGCCAGCTTCGACATCATCACGCTCGGCCGTCAAGGCGCGGCAAGCATCTCCCGCACCGGAGCGCCCGCCGTCTTCTCGATGTCGTCCTGGTATTTCAGCAGCACGCCCAGCGTGGCGTTCACGGTGTCGGCGTCCAGGGCGGCCTGATCGAGCGCCAGCAGCGCCCGCCCCCAGTCGATCGTCTCGGCCACTCCCGGCAGCTTGAACAGATCCGCCCGGCGAAGCTGTTGCACGAAGCGCACGATCTGTCCGGCGAGAGACTCGGCGAGCTCCGGAGCGCGCAGGCGCAGGATCTCGAGCTCGCGGGCCGCGTCCGGATACCCGATCCAGTGGTAGAGGCAGCGCCGCTTGAGGGCGTCGTGGATCTCGCGCGTGCGATTGGAGGTGAGCACGACGATGGGCGGCGCCGGCGCGCGCATCGTTCCTTCCGGACCCATCTCGGGAATCGTCACCTGAAAATCGGAAAGAATCTCCAGCAGGAACGCCTCGAACGGCTCGTCCGTGCGGTCGACCTCGTCGATGAGCAGCACGGGGGGGCCGGCCTCGCCGGGGCCGTGGGGCTCCAGCGCAAGCAGCAGCGGCCGCTTGAGGAGGAAGCGCGGGTCGAAAAGATCATGGGCCAGCCGCGCCCGGCCGGCGGCCCCCGCCTCGCCGCCCAGCTCCGCCAGCCGGATCTCCAGCATCTGGCGGGGGTAGTTCCATTCGTAGAGCGCCGCGGCGACGTCCAGCCCCTCATAGCACTGGAGGCGGATGAGCCGGCGGCCGAGGGTCGCGGCGAGGACCTTGGCGATCTCCGTCTTGCCGACGCCCGCTTCGCCCTCAAGGAGAAGCGGGCGCCCCAGCTTGAGCGCCAGGAAGACGGCTGTGGCAAGGCTCGCGTCGGCAACGTAGCTTCCCGACGCGAGCAGCCGGCGCGTGTCCTCGACGTTACGAGGCAGCTCCAACGGCTTGACCAAAACTAGAGGCAGGCCTCGATCGCCCGCTTCGCCATCACCTTGACGAGGTGCGCCAGGTACTCCGGGCTCGCCTCGCCCCCCGTCCGCAGATCCCCGGGGGCGACCTCGACGGCCGAGGCGGACTGCGACGCGAAGTTCTCGCCGAGCGACGTCTCCAGCGCGGAGAGGCGGAAGACCTTGGAGCCCGCTCCCGTCACCGCGACGCGCACGCCGCCCGCGGTCTTCGCCACCATGACTCCCACCACCGCGTACTTCGACGCCGGATGGGGAAACTTGGCATAAGCCGAGCGCTCCGGCACCGGGAAGCGGACGGCGGTGATGATCTCGTCCGGCTCCAGCGCCGTCGAAAAAAGGCCGGTGAAGTAGTCGTCGGCCGCGATGCTGCGGCGGTCGGTCACGATGGTGGCACCCAGAGCCAGAGCCGCCGCCGGATAGTCCGCCGCCGGATCGGCATGAGCGAGCGAGCCCCCGATCGTGCCCCGGTGGCGGATCTGCGCATCGCCGATTCCCCCGGCGAGCTTGGCGAGCCCCGGAATGCGCTGCCGCACCTCGGGAGAGCTGGCGACCTCGTCGTGCGTGACGAGCGCGCCAATCACCAGATCGTTTCCCTCCGAGCGGATCTCCTTGAGGCCTGGGATTCGGGCAAGCGACACCAGGTCCGAAGGCGCCGCCAGGTCGAGCTTCATGACGGGCAGCAGGCTCTGTCCGCCCGCCAGCAGCTTGGCCGCGTCGTTGCCTTTGAGCAAGGTCACCGCGTCGGCGACCGACTGCGGCCGGTGGAACTCGAAATTCCTCATGCGGCACCTCCTTGCGCTGCCTGAATCGCCCGCCAGACCTTCTCCGGGGTCGCCGGCATAGAAATGTCCGTGACGCCGAGCGGGGCCAGGGCGTCGATCACGGCGTTGATGACCGCGGGGGGAACGCCGATGGCGCCGACCTCGCCTACGCCCTTGATACCGATCGGGTTGTGCGTGCACGCTGTGACGTGGTTGCCCACCTTGAACGAGGGCAGATCCGCCGCCCGCGGCATGCAGTAGCTCATGTACGAGCCGGAGAGGAGCTGCCCGTCGTCGGAGTAGACGCACTCCTCGAGCAGCGCCTGGCCGATGCCGTGCGCCAGGCCGCCGTGCGCCTGCCCGTCGACGATCATCGGGTTGATGATCACGCCGACGTCGTCGGCGATGGCGACCTCCACCACGTCCACGACGCCGGTCTCCGGATCCACCTCGACCTCGACGAGATGGCAGCCGCCGGGGAAGGTGAAGTTCTTGGGATCGTAGAAGGCCGAGTCTTCGAGCCCCGGCTCCGTCGTCTCGATGGGATAGTTGTGCGGCACGTAGGCGGTGAAGGCGATCTCGCCGAACGTCTTCTCGCGGTCCGTGCCGGCGACGCGGAACTTGCCGTCCTCGAACTCGATGTCGGCGACGTTCGCCTCGAGGAGATGAGCGGCGATCTTCTTGCTCTTCTCCACGATCTTGTCGATCGCCTTGTAGATCGCCGAGCCGCCGACCGCCGCCGACCGCGAGCCGTAGGTGCCCATGCCGAACGGAATGCGGTCGGTATCGCCATGGACGACCTCGACGTTCTCGACCGGAATCCCGAGCCGCTCGTTGACGAGCTGCGCGAACGTCGTCTCGTGCCCCTGGCCGTGACTGTGCGTGCCGGTGAACACCGAGACGCTCCCCGTGGGATGGACGCGCACCGTCGCCGATTCATAGAGCCCGGCGCCGGCGCCGAGCGCTCCCACCAGGGCGGACGGCGCGATGCCGCACGCCTCGATGTAGGTCGAGATCCCGAAGCCCCGCAGCTTGCCGCGCGACTCGGACGCGGCCTTGCGCTCCGCGTACTTGCCGTAATCGATCGCCTGGAGGGCCAGGTCGAGCGTCGCCGGGTAGTCGCCGACGTCGTACTGGAGGGCCACCGGCGTCTGGTAGGGGAACTGGTCCGGCTGAATGAGGTTCTTGCGCCGGATCTCCACGCGGTCGATCCCCAGCTCGCGCGCGGCCTTGTCCACCAGCCGCTCCAGAAGATACGTGGCCTCAGGGCGGCCCGCGCCGCGCACGGCGTCCACCGGCACCGTGTTGGTGAAGATCGCCTTCACCTCGGCGTAGATGGCGGGGATCACGTAGGGTCCGGAAAGCAGCGTGCCGTGCAGATAGGTCGGAATGGCCGGCGCGAACGTCGAGAGGTACGCCCCCATGTTCGCGAGCGTGCGCACCCGCAGGCCCAGGAACTTGCCGTCCGACGTGAGGGCAAGCTCGGCGTGACTCACGTGATCGCGGCCGTGGGCGTCCGAAAGGAAGGCCTCGCTGCGATCCGAGGTCCACTTCACGGGATGACCCACCCGCTTCGACGCCCAGAGCACCAGCAGCTCCTCCGCGTAGTGGAAGATCTTCGAGCCGAAGCCGCCGCCCACGTCCGGGGCCACGACCCGCAGCTTGTGCTCCGGCACCTTGAGGGTGAAGGCGGCCGCCAGCAGGCGGATCAGGTGCGGGTTCTGCGAAGTCGTGTAGAGCGTATAGCGCCCGTCGACGTCGTCGTACTGACCGTTGGCGGCGCGGGGCTCGATGGCGTTGGGAGCGACGCGGCTGTTGGTGAGATCGAGCGAGACGACGCGGTCGGCCTTGGCGAACTGGGCCTCCGTGGCCGCGGGGTCGCCCAGGTGCCAGTCGAAGCAGACGTTGCCCGGGGCCTCGTCCCAGACCTGGGGAGCGCCAGGGGCGACGGCGGCGTTGAGATGGGCGACGGCCGGGTGCGCGTCGTAATCCACCTCGACGAGCTGCGCCGCGTCCTTCGCCTGCGCCCGGGTCTCGGCGATGACCATGGCGACCGGATCGCCGGCATGGCGCGCCTTGCCCAGGGCCAGCGCCGGATGCGGCGGCGCCACCATCGCCGAGCCGTCCTTGTTGTGGATCGTCCAGCCGCAGGGAATGCCGCCCAGGTCGTCGGCGGCCACGTCGGCTCCCGTCAGCACGGCGAGCACGCCCGGCGCCTTGAGCGCCTGGGAGGCGTCGATCGAGCGGATGGTCGCGTGGGCGTGCGGTGAGCGGATGAAGACGGCGTAGGACTGGCCCGGCAGGGTGAGATCGTCGGTGTAGCGCCCCTTGCCGAGCAGGAAGCGCCGGTCCTCCTTGCGGGCGACGGAAGCGCCCAGACCCTCGGCGCCGCTCATTGCGCACCTCCCCGTACCGCCTCGGCCGCCGTCAGCACGGCCTTGACGATGTTGTGATAGCCGGTGCAGCGGCAGAGGTTCCCCTCCAGGCCGTGCCGTACCTCGTCCTCGG
>Ga0134121_10001345_pt1 | contig 23254 bp, 29 predicted proteins | sample KB301_FD_96463 | JGI IMG/M metagenome (GOLD analysis project Ga0134121, IMG submission 96463) | Terrestrial soil microbial communities without Nitrogen fertilizer from Kellogg Biological Station, Michigan, USA - KB3-0-1 | ecosystem: Environmental > Terrestrial > Soil > Unclassified ... | reverse complement strand
TGATTTTTACGTGGTGTTTATCGGAATAGATTGTTACTTCTTCCATCGTATCTCGTTTTATTGCTGTATTGGAATATAATGCCAATGTTTATTCAGCATTTCACAATTTTTTTTTGCCTGTCGGTTATTCGGATTAACCTTTTGTTTCCTGATCCCAAAATTTTGGCACGCTTTTAATGGTTAGACCTGGAATAATTAATACTATTTCAATCTAACTTATAAACAAATTATCATGAACTTATTCCTAAATCCATCTGTCGACGAACTTCACTCATTAATTCAGAATGCTCCAGAGGCAAAAAATATTCATGACGTGGTTCTTGATTATGACGGGGAAGTATTAATCGATCCCCAACTCGAGCTACCCGACATTGATTTGAGTAAATTTAAATTCAGGGTGCAGCTTACTGAATTCAGTAAACGTGCCCTTGCCATGGGTTCCGCGCCATTGAGATTCCTCTTCAATAACCTGCTGATGGCCTGGAATTCGGAAAACGAAATGCAGCAGGCATTTTTCGCATGATCTGATTCAAGAGTTTGAGTGGTGAAGTTTCTCTGCAGGCCGAATCAAATCGTAAAGTTGCCTGGAAGTCAGACGGAGTACTGTGAAATCAGTTGGGAATCGCCTTTGAAATCGAGTGCAAGTATTTTTTCGAGCTTTCGCCTGAGCATACTAAATTCATTCGGCTTGGAAAGAAAGACCTCTGCACCTAATTGATGTGTGATTTCTGCATCACGCGGGTCATTCGAGGTTGTAAAAATGACCACAGGAATTTTACTAAGGCGGGTCTCATTTTTCAACTTGCTCAGGCATTCATAGCCGTTCATGAAAGGCATATTGAGGTCAAGAAAAAGAATTTCAGGAAGATCTGAGAGTTTTTTTAATTGCTCCAGTGCTTCTTTTCCGTTGTTGGCTATCACGCATGAAATGCCTGAATCAATTTCCTTCAATGCATCCGTGAAGAACAACTGATCGTCCACATCATCGTCCACCAAAAAAATATTCCTGGTCAGTACCATTGTGCCCTGTGAGCTACAAAGGTATAAGAATAATCTAAAGTAAAATAGGATTCTGGCTGAACTCCGCTTTAATACTGAGTTATGCTTATGTTAACAGGACCTTTAAAAAACAAGTAATGAAAAAGAGGCTAAAAAACTATGCCATCCAAGGTACTTTTAGACTTATTTATTTAAACTGAATTGTGAAAAATTCTTTCGGCATTCTGCGTAGCTTTGTGTTTGAAAATGTGAGAACACTGCTGAAATGGAATCAAATTTTATTGGAAAGAATATTTGAACGGGATGAAAGAATCCAAAATAGAGAAAAAGGACTTTAAAGAACTACAGCAACGCGCCGACCTGTCCGGTATGTTTGGCAAGCAACAATTCTTTAACCCGTATGTATACTACTACAAGCTCTATAATAAGTTCCCGCACAGGCATTGGTTTAAGGATGTCAATAAAGCGAAGCTGGTAAATCTTCTTTCTGAAAAATTTAATCTCGAAGAGAGTACCGTTTTTGAAACTCATATACATTCCATCATTAATAAAAAACCCTTGCCCGGGGTAAGCGCTTACATACTGGAAAAGGAATTGATGTTGTGCTTTCCACCCTGGGAATTTGGCAGCTCCAATGACGCACAACTTTATTATTCCGATGTAGTATCCAAGGAAACGTTGCAATCTGTTTTGGATATGATCAAGGAATGTTATATGATCAATGAAATCGAAAAGCGTGAGGTGCGGTTGCTCCTGCAGAATGATGACAACCGCCTCGATTTTTGTACCATGACCATGCACACGCCGTTGCACGACCTCAGCCTCTATTACAACGACGACCTTTTGCCGATGAATGAAGTGTTGCTCCATCGCCTGAATAAAAACGAAGACAAGGGCCTTGCAATTTTTTATGGTAAACCCGGTACCGGCAAAACTTCTTACATCCGTTATCTTTCGGCCCACATTGAAAAACAGAAACTATTTGTTCCTGCCAGCCTGACCAAAAAGATCGGCAGCCCTGAATTTCTTACGCTGCTCAATGATTACCGGAATTCAGTTTTAATCATTGAGGATGCCGATTCAATCCTTAAAAAGCGAACCAATGACGATGACCATGTGATTGCAAACTTGTTGAATCTGTCGGATGGGTTACTCTCTGATTTTTTTCACATCCAGATTATCTGCACATTCAATGACGACTTATCATTTGTGGACCCGGCCCTTTTGAGAAAAGGACGCTTGATTGCGAAGTATTGCTTCAGGGAATTGTCTCTTGAAAAAACACAACATCTATGTTCTACCCTCGGCTATAAATTCATCCCAGACAAGGAAATGACACTCGCTGATGTTTTTCACCTGGAGGAAGTTGAGTTTCAGCAAACCTATCCTAGGCGGGGGATTATTGGGTTTAAATAAATGCCCCAAAATACATTGAGGAATAATTTTCTAGGCATATGTAGAATATAACCTCATCATACCGATGACGACGGCTTTTAGTTTACTTTTTCCGTCAAAAATCAAGATTCAATTCTGGCAGGCTTCTTACTATTGAAATATAGTAATCCCAAAACCCCGTAAGGTTCAAACAAGACTTACAGTCTGAAGTCAAACAGTTGTATGTCTATTAAAATGAATGATAGTGATGGATGATCTTTTAACTTTTGCAGTGATGGTACTTGTTTCATTTCTGCTGCTCACACATGCAGACCGAAAATTGCAAGTGCGTAAGCCACAGAAAAGAAGGAGTAAAATTCACGCACACTAATTTCGGTGTGCTTATTTTCTCTTTGGCTTCAAAGTACTGTCTTTGCGGTAAACTGAATCCGGTTGGTGCGCGGGGCGACGGTAAAATTTATTCTCCTTAGTATTAATGGTGTCTATGAGCGCTCCACCTTTTAGTTTCGGTTCGTACTGAACCGTATCATCACGGTGTTGTTTCGGAATCAGCGTATCATTTACAGGAGGTTGCTGCGCAAATGCATTTAATACCGGGAAGAAAATCAAAAGAGAAAAAAGTTTTTTCTTAAGTAGCATACTATTTGATAAAGCAATGATGTGCCATCATTGTTTACAGGGGCTGGCATGGTATTTTATCATCTGAAGAGCGAGAGATCAAATAAAATTTCAGAATAACATGAAAGAAAAAGAGCTGCGCAACATTGTTCAACAGAAGAACGAATTGATTATCAAGCAAACGCGGAGAATTTCGCAACTTGAAAATAAGCTGGCGGAGGTACGTCATAAATATTTCGAATTGAAATATGACGGCGATAAGATGGGAATCCACCCACGTTGGGCATAAATAAAGAAGGTAATTCCCCAGTGTGTAGAAATATTCTCTCACTGCAAGATTTTGTGTTTCTAAGTATGTTTTGGTTGGTATGACTGCAAGTTGTTAATTTCAACTTGCAGTTTTTTTGTTCAGAAGTACAGGTAAATCTTATTTTGAAGGCTTGCTTCTTTGGTTTCATCGCCTTCAGTGGGATGTTCATGCAGGGGGTTTATCCTTAACTCAATCTCAGAAATGTTTTCTTTCGAGGAAGTTATTTTCAGGTGGATATAATCCTTCCATAGGAAAAAAAATTTTCGCTCTGCAATTATTTCATTTTCGGGATCAAATTTTATAACAGAAAATTTATTTTCAGTAAGGAAGAGCTGTAGGCGCTTTATAACTTGCGGTACGGATCCGAACACACTTAATATTTTCATACGATGCGAGAACACCGAATAAGGTCGAAAGGTTTAAAAACTAACTTTTCTTAACGGATCATATTGGCCTGAAGCGTATGTATGATAAACCAAGGCGGCACGCTTTTTAAGCTTCTTCCTTACTCTATCATGAAAAAAGTAATATTAATATGCCTCCTGCTGGTGCTGTTCACGGTTGCCGGCTTTTTTGCCTGGCTTTATATAAGGTACGCAGGTGATCCAGATCCGAATAAATCTTTTCTTCTCCCGAAAGTAGCGATGTCAGTCATCGAAGTCAATTCGCTCTCCGCAGAGAAAGCGGATTTGTCAGTGGGCGTACTAATTAAAAATCAACTTCCAATAACTATTAAAGCAGATAGTTTCCAATATCAACTCTACATTAACGATGCTGAAATCATTAAAACCCGGTATAAAAAAACAATTTTACTTGAAGCCAATGACAGCAGTTGGATCACCTTGCCTGTAACGGTACTCAAGCATGATGTTGACTCGGTAATTAAAGCCAATGAAAAGCGGGGTATCGATTCAGTCGAATATAAACTGAATGCTACTTTTGTAACTGACCTGATTTTCAAAAAAAAGTTCAGTGTTTCCGTTAAAAGATTTCTCCCACTGATACATATTCCCGATTTAAAGGTGAACAGGGTAGAAATAGATTCCCTCAATTTTAAAAGAGCTGCAGTTACCTTAGATGTTGATATCAGGAATGACAATGTATTCGACATTAAAGTAAAAGATTATTCGTATGAGGCGCAAATTGAGGATCATGAATGGATCAAGGGAACTATAAAAGGAATCACAGATATCAAAGCAAAAGCGACAACAGGGATCGAAATTCCGATGACGATCTCGTTGAAGGAAGTTGGCAAAACAATCGGGAAATTATTGAGGAAGGGAAAAAACGTCAACTATAAACTCACGCTTAAGTTTCAAATGGAATCCGATGTTGATATGCTTAAGCACAGCAAGGCTATAGTAAAAAGTTCCGGATCTGTGAAATCCTTACTGAAGGCGGTAAAACCCCAATCCTGATTTGCTGATAAATATTCTCTGGTTGTTGATTATTATGCTCATTTATTGGTAACTATCATATCGCTGATATCATAAGCATCGTTGGTAAGTGTAACATCGAAACGTTTAAAATACCTGATAAAATCATCAAATGAAATTTTCACTTTAAATTTTTTAACCGGCAATTTTTTGGGCGGAAAGTTGCCGCCTTCCTGTTTTAGTTTATCGACTGCAAAAAAGGTAATTACGGGGCTGCTCCGTTGCACAAAGAACCTTAATGCAGAGGCATCAAAACGATCGGGGTTGTAACCCGGAACGAGCTTTTGTGCAAGGCTGTTCAAATCTTCCTTTCGGAAAAGATCTAAGGCGCTTTTTCCAGTAAGCAAGTGATGTTCTGTTTCAAACGGTTGTTTCTTATTCATAGCCAATTATTTAAGGCGGGAATTAAAAATATATACCATCCTTTGACTTGGCATACTCTTTTCGGATAAAGGTAAAACTATATTTATGAAAGAATCTAAAGTGATTGCGCCCTTCCTCGAAGCATTGGAATTTGCAGCTTACCGTCACCGTTTTGATAAAACTAAAAATGATGAACCCTATATCAACCACGTCATCAGCGTATGCAAGCTGATATCTGTTACGGGGGAGGTAAACGATGAAGAAGTGCTGATGGCAGCGGCCCTTCACGATACCATTGAGAAGACCGCTACCAAAGGAAGCGAGATAAATTTCAATTTCGGAGCAGACGTCTTTCAGCTGGTGATGGAGGTCACTGACCATAATACTGCAAATGAGACTGAAAAATTCCAGCAACAACTTCAACGCGTGGATTCCCTTTCCAGGAAGGCCAGGCTGATAAAGCTCGCCGATAAAATAGCAAATGTAAAACTGCTTTTATCTTTTCCTCCAGAGGGTTGGGATTTGCAGAAACGTAGCCTGTACATCAACTGGGCCGACAGGATTATTTCCGCATTGCGCGGCACCAATGAAAAGCTTGAAGCATATTATGATGAGCTGATAGCTGAAGGCAGGAAAAATAATTCTTATCTCCCTGACGACGTTCATGCAGAATGAGAATAAGGGTGCCAACCAAAAAACAGGATAACCCGGGTAATTAGGCTTTAGATAACGCACACAGGCTTTTACATCCGGTAGCATTCCTAAACCTGGTGATCAGCCGGGTTTGCAGTATCCGACTTGCTGTAACGCAGTGCTAACCAGACCGGGAACATTCAAGCGTGGTTGCTTCCTGAGAGATACCTATTTTTGAAAAATTGTTGTCTCTTATCGTATTTGCAGGAGTTGATCATGCATTGATAAGTGACCGAAGAGGTTTTATGAAGAATCACCATCTAATTATTTTCCTGGGTTTGTTTGCTTCCTGCAGCGGCATTAGGACCCTTCCTGAAGGTGAAAAACTTTATAAATGCGCTTCCCTGAAAATCGAATCCACAGAAAAGCTTAGGAGCAAAAGCGAAATAAAGAGCAGGGTAAAGGCAGCCTTGAAACCCGAACCGAACAGCGTTTTTTTGGGTAACCGCCCTAAGGTCTGGATGTATAATATTACCAATGACAGCGCAACACATGGTTTCAAGCACTGGCTTCACACCAAGCTGGGAGAGCCGCCCGTATTGATGAAAGACGTTAAAACCCCGGCAACGAAGGAAATCATCGAAGCTGTTCTTTTCAACATGGGGATATTTAATGGTCGCGCTGAAAGTAAAACAACAGAAAAAAAACACTCCGGGAAAGTGCTTTATACTGTTCACGTCCACAATCCATATACGATTGCAAGTGTTTCATTTCCCAAAGACACATGTGATATATGCAGGGCCATTTCCGATTCAAGGCCTAAGACCTTGCTCAAGAGTGGAAAGAATTACGACCTGAATACTTTGCGTGGCGAACGAAAGCGTTTGGATGATGCTTTAAAAAATGCCGGTTACTTCTATTTCCAGGAGGACTATATTTTGTTCAAAGCCGATACTTCCCGGCAGGAAAGAACTGTTTCGCTGACTGTCTCGATGAAGAAGGATATACCGCCGGAAAACCTTTTGCCTTACAGGATTGATAAAGTTTCAATTGAAACTGACTATTCACTTTCCAACATTGACTCTTCAGTAAAGGATACGAGTTTAGTAGAAGGTGTTACGTTTATCGGTAAAACGAACATCCGGCCGAAAGTAATTTTGCGCTCAGTGTTTATCAGGACTGATGAAATTTATTCGAGGAAAAAACACAACATCACCTTGAGCCGCCTCATGGGCATGGGGACTTTTAAATTTGTTAAAATAAATTTTTCAAGGTCAGGTTCGAAGCCACAGGAATATCTCGACGCTGCCATACACCTGACACCTTCTCCGGCAAAAAGTGTCCAGGTGGAATTGCAGACAATATCAAAATCAAATGACTTTCTCGGCCCGGCGCTAAATCTTTCATTACAAAACAGGAATGCATTTAAAGGTGCAGAGCTCCTGAAGTTAAAAGTCAAAGGTTCGCTTGAAACTCAACTGACAGGAAAAGATAAAAATCTCTTCTCTTATGAAATCGGTCCGGAGATCGAGCTTATCATCCCGCGCTTTTTAACTCCCTTCAGAGTCCGGCAAACGAACAGTATCTATATTCCTAAAACAAAATTTTCCGCGGGATATGATTACCTGAAACGCGTCAATTTTTATAACCTGTCTTCTTTTAAGTTTCAGTACGGTTATATCTGGAAGGAAAACATAAAGATTGATCATGAGCTTACTCCGGTTAACATCAATTATTTCTCTGTTGTGAATAAGAGTGCAGAGTTTGAAACTCTTCTCGGCGAAAATCCTTTTTTCAGGCGCAGCTTTGACAACCAGTTTATTGCAGGAATAAATTACAGCTACACCTTCAATGAGCAGGTGATTCCTTTCCAGAAAAGTCAGTTCTTCCTCAGGGCTACAACTGATTTCGCGGGAAATACCCTTACAGCTTTCAACAAAATATTTCTCAATGAAAGTGCAGATCCTGAACATCCCCTTACAGTTGCAGGTATACCGTATTCCCAATTTATGAGGTTCACAATCGACATTCGGAACTATTTTAATTTAGACCAGAAGAATAAAATTGTAGTCCGGATATATACAGGACTGGGTTATGCTTATGGAAATTCGTCCACGCTCCCTTATATCAAACAATTTTTCAGCGGCGGCCCCAACAGTGTGCGTGCCTTTCGCATCAATGCTCTTGGTCCGGGTAATACTCCGCCGGATTCGATTCCGAATACTGTTTTAAGAAACGGGGGCGATTTGAAAATTGAAGGGAATACTGAGTTTCGCTTTGGAATCTACCGGATTGTAAAGGGAGCCTTATTTATTGATGCGGGCAACATGTGGATCCAGAAAAAAGATACTGCTGATCCTTATTCAGGATTTAAGAGAAGTGAGTTTATCAGCCAGCTCGCTGCCGGAACAGGATTCGGACTTCGTTTTGACGCGACTTTTTTTGTCATCCGGTTTGATCTAGCATTTCCGATCCGCAAGCCATGGCTGGAAAAGTCCAGTCGATGGGTATTTGACAAAATCAGCACATCATCGGCATGGATAAGGGATAACCTCATTTTAAACATTGCGATTGGTTATCCTTTTTAGCTGGCATGTTTTTTTGATTTTATAACTCATCCTAAAATAAAATTCAATGAAACTCATTAAACATTTCCTGGTGGCCTTCACATTGATTGCAGGAACAGGATATTTCGTTTCGTGTTCGAATGATAATATGGCCGGTGACAATACCGCTAAAAATAACCAGGATCCCAAAGCGGTCGCTGAAGAACACAATGATGCAAAATTTGCAAGCAGTAACTCAGAGCGGGATGCGCAGTTTGTAGTAGATGCTGCAGATATCAATCTTGCGGAAGCCAGGCTCGGAAAGCTTGCTTCCACACAAGGCATGATGAAAGAAGTGCGTGATCTTGGCGAGATGATGAACAGGGATCACCAAAAGGCTTACGATGATCTTTCAGCGATGGCAAAGAAGAAAAATATAAGCGTTGCCTCGGAAGTAGGTGACAAGTCGTTGAAAAAATATAATGACCTCGCTGATATGAAGGGTAAAGATTTTGATAAAATGTTTTCTGATGAAATGGTAAGCGGTCACAAAGATGCTATTGAAAAATTTGAAAAGGCCTCTAAAGAGTCTGCTGATCCTGACATTCAGACCTGGGCCGCAAACATGCTTCCATCCCTCCGCATGCATTTGGACCATGCGATGGCATGCCAGGAGAAAATAAAAAGTATGAAATAGCTGTTGATTAATAATCCTGCGATCCGGCGCTGTTGCACCGGATCTTTTGTATCTATGATGAGGAATCATCTTTTCCCCGACCGAAAAGATGCCTTGCGGGCTGTTGAATTTATTTTTTCGCTGATAGTTACAAATTTCCAACAGATTGTGGACGTTTCTTTGTGCACGATTATTTGGAACAGCGTTTCGCAACAATAATTTAACCACGCGCAATTATTGCCCACTCCGCGCCAACCGTTTTTCTTGAATTAAGGCAGAACACGGTATTGTCACTCCGCGCAATAGCGTAGCATTCATTTTACCTGACAAAAAAAAGTTGTCATGAAGCAAGTGACAAGATCGCAAGGCTGCATGCGTGCAGTCGTGGGAAAAAAATACACTGTCCGGTCTGGAATAGGAATGAGAAGCGGAGTTCTTATTCACTTGACGGGACCTGGAAACGGAGCCGGTTATATTCCGGACCTGGCAGATGTATTTATCAATACGCGCGATCCCCCGGCCGGCTTTGCGCAGGAAGAACAAACACAAAACCGAATTAGGAAATCTTTCCAGAACCATTAAATTTATTTGTCATGTTACGAAATATAAGTATTAAAGCCGCAATTTGTTTAACCATTATTTCTTTTTGGTACAACAAGGTGCAGGCACAGCAGCAACGAAAGTTTGTCGAATCATTTCTTGAAAAACCTTTTATGAGTACGCCCCGCGGTCCATTCCACCAGGGAACGTCACATGCAGTGAACAGGAGCTTTGACGGTACCAATAACAATATTACCTCGGGCAAAGGGGAATATGGTGCGGCCGATATTGCCTTGTACAGGGAGGTTGCCCCCGCGTATGGAGTCGCAGATACTAAAAATGCAATGAACGGAGAATCACGGCCTTCACCGCGCCTGATTTCAAATGTACTTTGCGACGAACCTGTCACCCAATTCAATTCACGCAACCTGAGTGCGTTCGTGTATGTCTGGGGACAATTCCTGGATCACGATATTACACTCACCCCGACGGGAGCAAGCGAAGCTGCTGACATTGCACTGCCGTCAGATGAACCACTTTTTACAGAACCAATTCCATTTACCCGCAGCGAAGTAAGGACAGGCACCGGTGTTACCAATGCGCGACAGCAAACCAACCTGAACACTGCGTGGATTGATGGCTCGGTGGTGTACGGATCTGATTCAATCAGGGCAAGATGGCTGCGTAAACTTCAAAACGGAAAGCTTAAAACTTCCACCGGGAATTTTCTACCGTGGAATACTATGAATGGGGAACAATCTGGTGCGATTGATCCGAACGCTCCGAGTATGGCGAATGACGGAGATCACACTGTTAAAACTTTTGTTGCAGGAGATGTCCGCGCTTCAGAACATCCGGGCATATTGTCGCTACATACAATTTTTGTGAGGGAGCATAACCGAATCTGTGACCAGCTGGTTGCACAGGGAATGACGAACGACGAAGACATTTATCAAAAGGCGCGTAAACAGGTGAGTGGAATTATCGAGGCAATTACTTTCCAGGAATTTCTGCCCGCGATGGGGATTATTTTAAGTCCTTATACTGGATACAAATCTTCAGCCCGCCCTGACATTATGAACACGTTTGCAACAGCAGGCTATCGCCTTGGACATACGATGGTCGCAGATGACATTGCGCTCCGGGACAATACCTGCGATGAAGTAGGACCAGGCGATCTTAACCTTGGCGAAGTATTCTTTACACCGCAGCTGGTGATTGACTATACTCCTGATGTTTTCCTGAAAGGTCTTGCGACGCATAAGCAATATGAAACGGATAACAAGATCAATAGCATTCTCCGGAATTTCCTGTTTGGAAATGTGAACGACCCGGTTCGTTTCGGACTTGACCTTGCTGCTATTAACATCCAGCGAGGGAGGGATCATGGTTTACCGGATTACAATACTGTCAGAACTTACTATACCGGTACTCCCGTCAGCAGTTTTTCTCAAATTACTTCTGATCCTGCAAAAGCAGCCGCACTGCAGACACTTTATGGTAACGTAAACAATATTGATTTGTGGGTGGGCATACTTGCCGAGGACCGGATGTCAGGTAAATCTGTAGGCAAGACCATCAATGCAATGCTCAAGTCACAATTCGAAAAGTTGCGGGACGGGGATTATTATTATTACAAGAATGACCCGAACATTTTTGCTACGCTGCGTAACCAGATTGGGGCCACGAAACTCTCAGCAGTCATTCAGAGAAACACCTCCCTTACGACTCTACAGAGCAATGTGTTCTTTATCAATCCATGTCCCGGCGAAAATGGAGAGGACAGAATCGGTGCAGTCATCCCTGACGATAGTAAAGTTTATCCGAACCCGGTTGTGAATGAAATGAACATACACCTGGGCCCAAGGGAGTCGGCACGCAGCATAAATATTTTTTCCTACAACGGAATGCTGGTAAGGCAGATCAGCGCAACGGCAGAAGAACAAACGCTCATTGTGAATATGCAGGACCTTGCACCGGGTCTCTACCTGATGACCATTGCTTCAGGAACGGAGGTTAAAACCTTTCGCTTTATCAAAATACAGAACTGATAAATCCCTGTTTATGTAGTTTCTAAAAGGCGTTTACCATTGGTGGTGACGCCTTTTTATTATTTCCTGTGATGGATTTCATTTTACCCGTTGTTGCCCCGGCAACAAGGCAGGTGCGTATTTTCTCCTCAGTGAGTCGAGCGCGCATTGAAAAAAATAGCCTGAAATATTCCATAATCATTTTTACCAGCTATATAAATGATTGGCATTCATTTTATTTAATGACCGGATATAAATCCAATACTATGTTTAATAATTCCGGACAGGGATACCCACGAGGTAGTCAATTCAAAGAGCCACTTGCCAACAGGCGGGAAAGAGAGAAGGAGATCAATGAGAAGCTGGAGCGTATCGGGGAATCGTACGTTGATGCAGCAATCCAGTCGGTGAACAGAAAGAGAAGGGCCGCACCGAATAAATTTCTGTTTTAATACGGAAGTAAAGCGGCATATTTTTTTGTGAACTTATCGTAATTGAATTTCTAATGCTTAAAATGTAATCCAATGAAAAAACTCCTTTCATTCCTGGTTGCCGTATCACTTTGTTACGGCATTGCAGCGCAGGATTCAAAAGTTAAGGATAATCCTGTAGAAAAAAAGAATTCTTCTCTCAAAAAAGTTAAAAATGAACCGGGGTCCGCTCCCCTTGACGGCAGGGCATTCAAGATTTCGTTTACCGGAAAAAAAATGCCTCTGGCAGAAGATAAGCAGCAACAATCGAAAGATAACAATGTTGTCAATTCACAAAACAGCAGGCCTGAATATCCGGCGTTTGATGTCAACAGTAAAGTAATTCTCAGCTTTGCAAACGGCAACATCTTCTCGCCGATTTTTGAGAAAAGTGATTGCCCTTATCGTCTCAACACCTCCGGCAATAAGGATTATTCGTTCACTGCCAGTTGCAGGTTAAATTCCGGAAACGAGCCGGCAACTGCTGAAGGCTCAAAGGTGCAGGACACTAAAATGGAAATTGATGCGGCTCCTAAAAATATGTCAGGGACTGAGGTGCCCGATCTTGTAAATGGTCCGAACAGTATGCCTCCTGATGAGACCAAGCAACATCTTCCTCCCGGTACAGACCGTGAAAACATTCCTGAAATGAACAATGGCGCAGCAAAAAATATTTCGCCTCCAGTTCCCACAAAGAGTGAAGAAATAGAGTGGCAGTCTAAGTCACCCGTTCAGGTTCAAACAGGTTATTTGGCAACCATGAGCGGAGTCGTAAGCGGAAATTCTATTGAAGGAACTCTTAGCTGGACTGACGCAGACGGGCAAAAGGTAAGTTACTCTTATACAGGTCATGCCGCAACAAAGAAAGATGCTGATGAGAGCAATGTGGTTGGAATGAAATAAACAGGAATCACCCTGTAAGGAAGAATTACTGCTCTGTTTCCGGCTGTTGCTGCAGCCGGTTTTTTTTGCACCTCCATCACACATGGCATGCAATTTTATGATGCACGTCATCTCCTCAAAATCTATTTTAAAAAATGCAAAATAAAATTTCCAATACTGCGACAGTGAAGCGCAGTGGCAAAAAAATTTCTGCCGGACCTGCAGAAAAGAAAATGAAAAAAGGTGAAAACCTGTTCCACGATTTATTCCTGGATGATCTCAAAGATATTTACTGGGCCGAGAGGCATCTTTCAAAAAATCTTCCGAAGGTTGTGAAAGCTGCAACAACAGATGAGTTAAGGGAAGCAGTTTCCGCTCACCTTGGCGAGACAGAAGCCCAGGTTAAAAAGCTGGAGAAGGTTTTTGAGTTGGTAGGTGAACGCGCGCAGGCAAAGAAATGCGATGCGATGGCAGGACTGGTAGAAGAAGTTGCGGGCTGCATAGAAGATACAGAGAAGAATACTTACACGCGTGATGCTGGATTGATCGTATGTGCGCAGAAAATAGAGCATTATGAAATTGCCACTTATGGATCATTGACGGAGTTTGCACGGACGATGGGTCACAATGAAGCAGCGCAAATCCTTGAGGAAATTCTTGAAGAAGAAAAAGCCGCTGATAAAAAGTTGAATGAAATTGCCACCTCTACAGTTAACAGGATGGCATTGGGTGAATGGGAACAGGAAGGAGTTGCCGTTGAGTAATTGAATCAACACCCTCGGGTTTTTAGGGGAACTGTTTGCTCAAATGCAATTTCCCCTGGAATTAAAATGTGCGGAGCGAAATGGGTACGTTTTTTTTAACCTGAATAAGGACTATACATAAAAGGGAAGTTTCTGAAAATCCCTCCAACGAAAAAGAGTAAGAATGCGGGAGCTGAAAAGCATTGAGAGAGTAAGCAATCATTTCTAAAAAACCGTGTCAATTATGGCAGATCAAAAAAATCAAAATCAAGGATCTCAAGAGTCTCAAAAAGGGAACAGGAATCCGCAGGGACAATCCAGTCAACAACCATCTTCTACTGGTAATCTGAGAGATAAAAATGAAGAAAGAAAAAAAGATTCCCAGGCCGAAGAACGTGAGCGCACCGGCGAAATGAAATCACGTGAAGAAAGACAAACAGCTCAGGGTCGTACCTCTGCTGACCCTCGCGCCGAGGAAGAAGAAACAGATGAACCGACTGATGAAGAAAGAAGGCGCAAGGACAGGTTGTAAAAATCAAATCACCAGTGAGCAGGTTCACTATATGTGACCCGCTCTCTCGTGGTAGAGAATAATTAGATGCTTCATGCATTTGATTATGAGTCCGGGTAAGCGTAAAAACTTACCCGGATTTTTTTCACCGGTACATTATTCTCAATGGCACGCTTTTCTAAACTGAGCAGCCAGAACTAATAATTTATGTCCAGATGAAACTACTCGCACAAAAGGAATTGCATCCGGGAAATATTCTTCAAAGGATCATACGTGCCGTGATGTTTGTAATTTGCCTTGAGCTTTTTGCATATGCACTTTTAAGTGGAATAATGCTTATGATTTGGCTTTTTTGATTTTCTCTTTTTCGGAAATTGAATTTTTCCAGGTAATCCGATGAGATGGGGGAATCGAATTTTCAACTCTAATTCGACGGTAAATTTTTTTTAAAGAGCTATTAGAGAACAATTTTGCAGGCATTGCTGTTATCTGATTGCTGGCACGCATTTTTTCGCTTTTAATGTTGATGACGAATAACAACATACCTAAAAGAAAACCCGACCGCAGGCAGATCAATGTTCACAATGAGTGGGAATTGAGTTACTGGTCGAAGCGGCTTGGATGTTCTCCTAAAAAATTAATTGATGCGGTTCACAAAGCAGGTACTACTTCCCCGATAAAAGTGGCACGGCAACTGGAAAAAGAACCCCTTTAGTTCCAATGTTTTTAGGCTTCAGGAATATAAATATCAAACGTAGCTCCCTTACCCGGGTGTCCGGTTGCAGTAATAAAGCCGTTGTGGTTCTCTACAATTTTTTTACATATCGTCAAACCAATACCGGTTCCGGTATACTCCTGGCGTCCATGGAGCCGCTGGAAGAGGTCAAAAATTTTCTCTGAATATTGCTGCTCGAAGCCTATGCCATTGTCAGTGAATGAGATCTTATGAAATCGCCCTTTGCCGTTCGACGAAGCAGTGGTGATGTTGTTCTCTCCTTTTACGAGCGCATAACTCACCTTGACATGTGGAGCTGTTTCGTCGGAATGGTACTTCAGTGAATTGGAAAGCAGGTTAGAAAACAATTGCTGAAACTGGAATTCGGTCACCCGCATCACGGGTAAGGCATCTGATGTAACGACCGCCTTTTTTTCATCGATCAGGTCTCTGAATTCATCCTTCGTGCGCATGAGCAAGCGGTTCAGGTCAACATTCTGCAGATTAGTTTCCGATTTATTAATGCGCGAATAGGAAAGGAGATTGTCGATGAGGAGCTGCATCCTGTTCGCCGCATTCTTCATGCGAAGAAAATAATCTTTCGTGTCAGTGGATAATTTATCGCCATCCTTAGCCGCAATGCGATCGGAAAATGATTGAATTTTCCGGAGAGGCTCCTGCAAGTCATGCGATGCAACATGGGCAAACTGTCCCAGCTCAAGATTTGAGCGAGTAAGTTGCTCAGTCATTTCGTTTACAGCCATGGCTACCTGCCCGATTTCATCATTCGAGAAAACAGTAACGCGCTCGTTGAGATCGCCACGGGTAATTTTCATTGCTGCCCGGTTTATTTCATTCAACCCTTTAGCAATACCCCGGCTGACAGAAATGCTCAATACCAGCCCGGTAATTTCCACTGTGAGAGCTACAATAAATACAAGTTCGAGGATCAGGTTTTCCAGCCACCTGGAGCCTTCTCCCAAGGTAAAAGAAAATTCATCTTCTAGGGAAGTTAACTGCTGGTTGATAGGCTCAAGACCCAAGATCATTACTTCGAGTTTTGCAGCGGACGGCGCAGGGGAACCAATTTCCCTGTGAAGACTGGTTGCGATTCCCGTAAGGTTTGTAATGACTGAATCGCCTTCTGACCATATCGCAATTGCCTTGTTGATGTATGAAATGGAATAAAATCTTTGGAGGAGCCTGATCATGCCATCAACATCATCGGGGTGATTGCGACCTTCAATGAATCCCCTGCGTGCGACGGCCATATCTGGTTTTGCTTTCAGGAGCTCAAGACGCGTTCTGTGGTCACCCAAAGGCACGGCCATGTATTTTTGAAAAGACAGATAATCCTTTTCATCATGCGTGCGGTAATATTTTTCCAACTGGTAAATGGCGTCTTTTTGCGCTTTACTCCAAAGGCCTTCAGCGCCTACGAGTGCCCGCACGGAAGAAAGCGTATGTATGGCAAACCAAAGCGTGAATAATTCGAGAACGATCAGCACTGCCATCGTACCCACTACAAAATAAAGCTTGGTGGAAATGGATATATCTCTAAGTTGCTTCCAGGGAAAAGAAAAGTTCATTCACTGTGGCAGAAGTTTAAAAACTTCATGATGGTAACCGTAAAGATAAATCTAATTTCTGCATACCTATTTAAGCGAATGCAGAAATTATTACACCCTTTGCTCAACGAAAATAATCCAGTCTATTCAATAGTGATCGGTAACAAGCCTGCTTGCACGCTCACGTTCCTGTATTTGAAAAAATTTCTTTCCATGGTACAGGAACAATTGCCTTCTTGAAGAAAAGGCCTGGAAATACTGCATCATGCACAGGCTTACCACGCTGCTGATACCAAAACCTTCTGCGCAGACGATAAAGGTCGGACCCCAAATCCCAAGGCGCTCTGCGGACTGCATTTCTCTTCCCACGATCTCCATAAAAAACGGGCTGAAAAGAGAGTAGATCAAAACGAAGAATCCGAAAAGCAGGAAAGAGACGGCTCCCAGCATGAATGTAAAGGCCATTCCCTCGAGATATTCCATTCCATTTTTCTTCACTTTTATGAAATCATAAAGTGCATAATATGTCACAAAAAAGTAGAGAAAATAATTTACAAACCTCAATTCAGGAATGCCCGCGAATCCCAGGATTTTCATGACCAGGAAATAAACGATGTATGTAAGCGTTGCGATTGACGCGTACTTCAGAAGTACACGGCTTTTTATTGTGAGATTTTTCATACCGGAATTCCTAAAAAAAATATGCCATTGCATCTCACGCATGTTTTTCATGCAGAATCGGGATGCCTGCATTTTGCCCAGTAATCAATAATCAGTTTTAAGGTTTCTTTAATCGCAGGAAACGTATTTTCTTTGGTAAAATAACCCTGCACTGTGAGTTTATATGCCCGGTTGATTCCATTGCTGTCGCCCGATGTTGTAAAAAAGACAAATGGGATACTTTTCATCCGCAGACGTTCATCATCTTCAATATGCTGCCGGAATTGCAGGCCATTCATCAATGGCAGATTAATATCGCAGAAAATGATGAATGGCTGATCCTCTGTTGACTTTAAATATTCAAGGGCTGTAACTCCATTATTAAAAAAATGTAATGAATTCAGCACCCCCAGTTCTTTCAATGCATCGCGCAGCAATTCCTGGTCATCGTGATCATCTTCAAGAATTACGAAAGGCCCCGTTTTACTCATACAGTTGCATTAAAATAATTATGCCCCTGTACGCTGAATTCATTTCGAATTATGCAGTTTGAAAGCGGGTTTTCAGTTTCAGCGCCTGTTGCAGGGCAGAAACGATTTGGCTGATGTAGTCTTTTTGCTGGCTCACGATGGGGTCTTTCTCCCCTTCAGCGGTAACAATATGCACAGCATATTGTGTGCGGGCAGTCGTTGCCATAAGCAGGCCTGATAAAATCAGCAGAATGCCGCCTATGATGGAAAGCAGGTTTGACGTGATCAGCAAATTTAAAAAATAGAACGAGGACATGATTTTATCGGGCAACAGGTGAGTGAAGCCGCTTACAATGCAAACAATGCCAAGGAGTATCAGCATGATTGGGATAAAAAGTTGGGGCCTGATGGAATTCATATATGCATTCAGGACCCCATCGAGGCGGTAAGCAACTTTCCCGGTGTACAACTTTGTAGTAGTAACTTTAATCCCGTGTCCGTCTGTATAGAGTGTATTATTCATGGCCGGGTAATTTTCATTCTGTGAGTTATTTTCACATCGGCTTTTTTCCCTGGATTACGCGTAACAGAATAGCTATCACAGCGATGACCAGGAGGATGTGTATAATTCCTCCCGCATGAAACCCGATAAACCCGATCAGCCATGCGATGATAAGGATCACAGCAACGATGTAAAGTAAATTTTCCATAATTTTTTTTCACTTGCTGAGAAAAAGGTATGCCATATGGCAGTACCTCTTTCCGGGGTTCAGTGGCATGAATTTTTTTATGTCATCAGGAATAAATCAATTAGCATTATAAAGCAAACCTTTAATTCTTAATTATTATGAAAAACAAAATAGCGGCATTTATTGCCTTTGTACTGAGTGTAGGAATCTTATCGGCTCAGCAGCCTGCAGTGATGGTAAGTACTGCGCCGGGATGGCATAAAATTGCGTCCACGACTGTTGACTTTAAGAAGGATCGTGATGAAGTCAGTGTTTTGGGAGCAGATCGTTTTACTGCGATCAGATTTATGGTTACCGAAGCACCAATTGATTTGCAGGACCTGGAGATATGGTTTGAAAACGGAACCAAGCAGGACGTCCAGGTTCGTACTCCGGTAGAAGCCGGGAAAGAAAGCCGCGTAATTAACCTCGAAGGAGGAGCGCGCGACATCGATAAAATTGTATTTGTGTACAAGACCTTGCCTAACAGAAGCGATGAGAAGGCAGAAGTATCAATTTATGGAATGAAGGAAGGAGTGACAGCGTCTGATAAGAAAATGACGGAGGCTGAACACAAGCAGGCAAATGCGGAGGTAAAGAAAGGAATGCCTGCTCCGAAACTTGAAGTAAGCGATAAAACAGGCTGGCATAAAATTGCGGAAACAACTGTCAGCTTTGCCAAAGAAAAAGATGAAGTTGCCATATTGGGTTCTGACCGCTATGCGAAATTAAAATTCAAGGTAACAGATGCAGGAATTATTATTAACGACCTGACCATCTCTTACGAAGACGGAACCAAACAGGATGTTCCCGTGGCAAGTACATTTAATGCCGGACAGGAAAGCCGCGTAATCGATATTCCAGGAGCTGAAAAGGATATTGCCCGGATTGCTTTTGTTTATCACACGATAGCAAACCAGGCGAAGGATAAAGCTCACGTCGAGATTTGGGGTTATAAATCAAATGCCGACAAGAGCACTGGAATGAAATAACAAGCATATTTGCTTAACAAGAACCCGGTATCCTTAATTGAAGGTGCCGGGTTTTTTGTTTGGCAGAAAAAAAATAATAAAAAACGCTCCGACGCTGGATTCAGGTCGGAGCGCTTATATTTTAAAGAAATTTTAGAAATCGCTTTTTATTTATCGAGCATCAGGCGTTGGACGCTGCGGCTGGACTCGTCGCTCAGCTCTACAAAATAAATTCCTTTGCTGTAGCGGGCCAAGTCGTAAGAAAGTTTATTGCTTCCTTCTGAAACAATTACTTTTTCAGAAACGAGCACTTTGCCGATCATGTCAACGATGCGAACTGAAGCCATTCCTTTCGCCGAGGCATTGAAGCTGATATTCACGATGGCATCGGTTGGATTCGGGAACAGGTTCATCTGGTCAAATGTTCCGGAAGCACTTTCTACCTGCATCGGGCGCTGTGCATTTCCTGTGATGTTTACCGTATAGTCTTCCACCTCGCCATAGGTATAAGTTGCGCATGAAGAACTCGGAGATGCATTGTATTGCATTTGTACCCGCATTCTTGTTGAACCGTTCAATGCAGTTGTCGGAACAGTGAACGATGCGCTCACTGCAGCGGTTGAATTGGTGGTAGCTACATTTTCTCCCGCATCTGTGAAGACACCGTTTTTATTATAGTCAATATATACCTTCCAGTATTCGCGATAGCTTGAACCGGTGAATCCAGGTGTAAGTGTAATTGTATTGGAAGTTCCGCCGGCAAGGTTTGTACTCAAGGCAGTGTAATTTCCGTAGCCGCTGTTATTCCCGCTTGTGTTGCTGATTGAACCCAGCAATACCTTATTGATATATTCATACGTGGTGTTGGTTCCTTTGGAGGTGCAATAAGAAACTGCACAGCCTGTGGTCGTAAAGGACGCTGCAGTGCTGAATGAACTTGAGCCCGCTGAACAAACCGTTTGCACCTGGTAGTTGTACGCCGTGCATGCAGTTAGTCCTGTGAGGCTGTAAGAGGTGGAAGTAATTCCCGTGATGGTTGTGTAAGATCCTGCCGAACCTAATTTCCAATTGAGGTTATAGGAAACTGCTCCTGTTGCGGCTGCCCATGAAATTAATGCGCTTGTATTTGTCAGGCTGCCTGCACTGATGCCTGCAGGCGTATTGCAGGAAGGTGCGCTTGTTGTAAAATTCGAGGAACCGGTAAATGCAGACGAACCGCTCGAGCAAACAGTTTGCACCTGCCATTCATAATTGGAAGACGCTGTGAGTCCGCTGATCGCCTTAGAGTTGGTAGAAGAAGTAGTTGACGTCCACGAGCCGGCACCAACGATCCTGTATTGCACATTGTAACTTGTTGCACCTGATACTGCACTCCAGTTTAAAGTTGCAGAAGATGAAGTGATGCTTGTTGTGCTAAGTCCGGTTGCCACGTTGCAGGTTCCGCCGGAAGGAGGTACGCATCCGAGAGAGGATACGATGGAAAAGCGCGAGCCGCCTGAAACAAATAACGCCTGCATGCGCGCAGCCTGTCCTGCGGTGAACATGTTCATGCAGGCATCGTCAGTGTAATCCATGTAATTCATAAACATAACGCCGTTGCCCGATGAGCAGGCATCAGTATGAGGAAAAGCAGGGCAACCATAATTTTCAGAGCTTTGATTCGGAGTGTCTCCGCAGTTATCAGATCCGGAACAGGATGATCCGTCATCGCCCCAGATGTGGTAAAGGTTCAGCCAGTGACCTACTTCATGCGTTGCTGTTCTTCCCAAATCGTAAGGTGCAGCGGTTCCATGCGTTGCCATACTTCCCACGGAAGAATAGAGAACAACAACACCGTCTGTGGATGTTGATCCGCCCGGGAACTGTGCATAGCCAAGCAAACCGCTGCCAAGGTTACATGACCAGATGTTCAGGTACTTGGTTGCATCCCATGGATTGTCTCCGCCATTCGCACTTTTTTTTACGTTGTCGTTTGTAGTCCATGAAGTGGTATTTGTTAATTTGTGTACGATGCCCGTAGTTGCGTTTCCGCTAGGGTCGCGTTGTGCCAGACAAAATTGTACTTGCGTGTTGGCAGCGGCCCCGGCAAATGCCGAAGGGGTATTGCCGGCATCTGAATTCATTCGGGCATAGTCAAGATTCAACTGGTTAAGTTGGGCTATGCATTGCGCATCACTTATGTTTTGTGCAGCTGTCTTATAGATTACGTGGAACACAACAGGAATAGTAACGACGGACTGTGAGGTGTTCCCGCCATGTTTCTGCGCCTGGATGTAAGCAGCAGTCTGGTTTTCGATTTGTTGTAAGGCAACCGCCCTCCCGGGATCTGCAGCCAGTTGTTGTTGAAGCAAATCATTACTTGCGCACTTGCGTACAAGTGGATCTTTTGCTGATGCTAGGATCACACATGCTCCCAGCACAGCTGTTAGTAACACTTTTCTCATTTGTATAAATTGGTTTAAATTAAGGAATGACAATAGTAGAAGGTTGTTTGGGATAAATCATGAAGAGTTGCTGAGAATTACAAACATAGAAAAAACCTATAAACTCCCTGATTTTATTCAGATATAAACTTGTATCCTACGCCCCTGATCGAGAAAAAGTAGGCCGGATTCTTCGGATCAGCTTCGAAATATTTCCTGAAGGCAAGAATAAAATTGTCGACGGTTCGCGTAGATGGATAAATGTCGTATCCCCACACTGTTTCCAGGATTTGTTCCCTTGATACGACCTCATTCCTGCGCTCAATCAAAAGCTTCAGCAGGAGTATTTCTTTTTTTGTCAGCCGGATTTTCTGTTTGTCCTTGCCCATCACCTCGAACGTCACAAAATTGACTTCATTATTTCCGAAGCGGTATTTTTCATTCATCTCGGTATGCTCAGCCTTGCTAAGGCCGCGCTTGATCAATGCGTGAACGCGCAGGAGAAATTCTTCGAGGTTGAAAGGCTTGGTCATATAATCATCGGCACCGCGCCTGAGGCCTGTGATCTTGTCTTCGCTGGTGTTTTTCGCAGAAAGAAATAAGATCGGGACTGTTGAGTTATGCAACCGGATAGCCTCGCAAACGCTGAAGCCGTCAAGCTCAGGAAGCATGACATCTAAAATAACCAGGTTGAATTTTTCACCTTTAAATGTCTTCACCGCCTGTGTACCCGTGCCCGCGATCTTCACTCCATAGCCCTCCATTTCCAGGTTGAATGAAATGGATTCTGCAAGGTGCTCTTCGTCTTCTACGAGCAGTATGCGGAGGTTGCGTTCCATGCCGTAAAACTAAGCGTTCATTTTTACACTGTGAAAACTGTTTGTAATCAGATTGTAATATTCTGTTTAATGTTCGATGCCAATTACTACTTTTGAAATCCGTATATGAAAAAAACGATTTTTATCCTGCTGCTTCTTTCTTCCCAGGCTGCGCTCCCGCAGTCGCTGAAAAGATGCAGTTCAGCAGAGTACTTAAAGGCACTCGAAGATCAGAATCCTGAACTGGTGGTCAGGCGTCTCGAATCGGAAGCTGCTTCACGGCAGTGGATCGCCGACCATCCGGCAGGTACACAACGAACGGTTATTACAGTGCCCATCGTATTCCACTTATTGTTTAATGATTCAACTCAAAACCTGGATGACTCAATTATCCTCTCTCAAATGGATGTCATCAATGAGGATTACTCACGGCACAATGCCGACAGCAGCCAAACCCCGCTCGCTTTCCGTTCAGTAGCGGCTGCCTGCGATATTGAATTTTGTCTTGCCAAACGCACACCCTCAGGTCTGCCCACAAATGGCATCATCCATAAATTCACCAGCGTAACTTCATTTTCAAATTTTGATGATCCCAAGCTCAGTTCTGCAAACGGAGATGATGCATGGGATGCGTCAAGGTATTTAAATGTGTGGGTAGCCGCATTTTCAGATCCCAACTTTCTCGGGCTGGGAACTTTTCCGAACAGCGTTTCCCCGGCCTTTGACGGCGTGGTCATCAATTACAAAGC
>Ga0134121_10001344_pt1 | contig 23270 bp, 24 predicted proteins | sample KB301_FD_96463 | JGI IMG/M metagenome (GOLD analysis project Ga0134121, IMG submission 96463) | Terrestrial soil microbial communities without Nitrogen fertilizer from Kellogg Biological Station, Michigan, USA - KB3-0-1 | ecosystem: Environmental > Terrestrial > Soil > Unclassified ... | reverse complement strand
CTGCACGGAGTTTATCTGGCTTCGTGTGTCAGTGGCAAGGGGCTGGGCGCGTTTCCCGGGTTGTCGATGGTGTTTTACCATCACGAAGCCCCACCCCGACCGGACCGCCTGCCGCGCTATCTCGATCTCGGTTACAGCGCGGAAAACGGCGGCGTGCCGTTCACGCATTCATCGAATCTGCTTTCGGCGCTTCAGGCGGCATTGAAGTTTTACGATTCGCAGCAGCCGTTTACCGAACTCGCCGAACTGTCGGACTGGCTGCGCCCCAAACTGCGCGAACTGGGGTTCCGCATCCTCGCCCCGGACGCGCAGGCATCGCCCGCGGTGATCACGCTCGTGCTACCGGGGTCCGCGAGTTCGCAGAAGATCGGCGACGAACTCGCCGCCGCCGGTTTTCTCCTCAGCTACCAGAGCGGATATCTGCGTTGCCGGAACTGGATTCAAATCTGTCTCATGGGGGCCTGCTCGCGCCAGAGTCTGGTGTCCTTGTTGACCGAGCTGCGGAAAGTCACGAGCGCCTTGAACTGATTCGTCGCAGTGGCTTCAACGGGACGCCGGATGGTTTTCGCGAGGCCCCCCTTCCACTGGCATCGGCGTGGTCGATTGTTGCGTCAAAAAATTTCAATTACCGGCGGCTCCGGGATTCGCGCTAATGTTCGCCCCGTGAAAGTGAACCACGACCGCTCGCGTGCCGGCCGCGACGATTAGTGACGGAACGCACCGCCGCGGCAATGAATAGAAAACTCACACCGTTCTGGACGCTGTTCATCCTGACCGGGCTCAATCTCTTCAACTATCTTGACCGATTTGTCCTCTCGGCGGTCCTGCCGTCGTTGCAGTCGGAACTCAAGGTCAATGATGGCGATGCGGGCCGCATCGTCACCGCGTTCATGATCGGCTACTTCGCCACGTCGCCGCTCTTCGGCTATCTCGGCGACCGCGGCTCGCGAAAGTGGCTGATCGCGGCCGGGATTTTCGTCTGGAGCCTCGGCACGGTTCAGACCGGATTCGCGGGAGGCCTGGCGGTGTTGCTGTTTTACCGCGTGCTTGTCGGGGTCGGGGAAGCGAGCTACGCGACGATCAGTCCGAGTTACATATCGGACACATTCGAGCCGGCTCGACGAAACAATGCGCTGACGATATTCTACATGGCGATTCCGGTTGGAGCCGCGCTCGGGAATATCCTGGGCGGGTTGATCTCCGCTCATTCGGGCTGGCGGTACGCTTTCATCTGGGCGGGCGCGCCGGGATTGGTGCTGGCTCTTCTGCTCCTTCCTTTTCAGGAACCGCGCCGCGGTGAAGCGGAAGGCAAGGCCGGCTCGGCTGAATTCACGAAGAAACCCGCGGCGCTGGATGTCCTGAAGTTGTTTCGGATTCCGGAATACGCGCTCGTCGTCACCGGTTATACCGCGTACACGTTCGCGCTGGGAGCGTTCGGATTGTGGGGGCCGACGTTTCTCCATCGCATTCACGGCGTCGCGGAGGAAACGGCCGCGACTTTTTTTGGCGTCGTGCTGTTCGGGGCGGGCTTGATCGGAACATTGGTGGGCGGCTTTGCTGCGACGGCCTGGCAGAAGCGCAACCGGTCGGGATACGCCTGGACGCTCGCGTTGTCCGTTCTGGCGGCGGTTCCGGTCTCCGTGGGCGCGTTCACGCTCGGAAACAAACACCTCTCCATGGCCTGCCTGGCGGCTGCGATGTTCCTGCTCTTTTTGTCCACCGGGCCGGTGAACACCCTGATCATCGAGTCGGTGCCGGTGAACCTGCGCGCGAGTGCGATGGCCGTCTCCATTTTCACGATTCATCTGTTCGGCGACATGTGGTCGCCCGAGATCGTGGGCCGCTTTTCGGACGCGTGGGGCAGCCTGCAAAAGGCGGTTCTCATTTTGCCGGGCGCCCTGTTGGTCGGCGGTGTTCTCTGGCTTGCGCTCGCCTTGCGAACGACCAGAGACGTGCGCGCGGGGGCGTCCGAAAGTTACGCCGCCACTTTGCGAAAACAGGAACAAACGCAACTCCCGTGAAACCCTCCCCGCCATCCGATCCCGCGAACAAACGGAAACGCTGCCGCGACGCCGCAAACGTGATGTGTCTGCTCTGTCTCCTCAACTTCGGTCCGGTCCTGCTGTTGGCAGGGATGGGCATGGCGGGCGCCGCGATCGCGCACCCCGAGCGGGATTTCAACAGCCTCCGCGCAATGGCCACCGGAATCGTGGTGTTCGGCCTGCCCTTCGTGATCGGGCAGGCCTTCGTCCGGCGAGGGTCCCGAGGCGCCATCTTTTTCAGCATTGTCATCCAGTTGCTGTTTCTCACCGGAGCAGCGTATCTGATGATCAATGTCGCGGCCGCGCCGCTCGCGATCCAATTCAAATTGATGGCCGGGTTGTTGTCGTTCGCCGCCATCGTCGGCTACGGACTGGGCGTCGTGCGCCTGTTCCAGGCGGCTCGCGAGGTCCGGAGCGGACAGGCGCCCCGGAACCGAACAGAAAACCCGGACTGAGAAACGGACAATCATGAACAGTTCGACGGCCTTTTGCCCGCATTGCAAAAAAGACACGCTCTTCACCCGCACCGCGCGTGACAAAACGTGTTCGGTCTGCGGTTACCGGTTCCAATTGGAAGACCTCCCGCCCTCGGTGCCGTGGGTGCGACGCAACCTCGGCTGGCTGTTGTTCTGGGCGTTCCTGGCCGCTCCGGCAACGCTGGCGTTCCTGTCGATCGCCGGTGGCGCAGAAGATACTGCCGGCATGGTGACTTTTTACGGCAGCGGCGTATCGGCGTTTTACTGCGCCATTTGGTGCGCGGGCCGGACTTCAACGAACGCGGCCGCGCGCATTCTGTTGGGCTTTGCGTTGTTCGCCGTCTTTTATTGCGTTTCTTTCGGACTGTGTTTCGCGGGCTGCGCAGCGGCGGGCGACGCGAGGAATCTTTTCCGGTAAACAACCAATCGACCATCATGAGCAACCCGGTTACTGGCTCCGGTCACAACCCGCCGACTTCATTCAGCCGGCTCGACGCATTGCGCATCCTGCTGGCGCTGGACGCCGCCGTCCTGTTTCTGCTGGGAGCGCTGCTGATTCTCGCTCCGAAACGCATCGAGTGGGCCTTTCACTTTCGCGATCTGCCTGACGGCGTCAGTTACATCATCGGCCTGTGGGGCTGCGTGCTCGTGACGATGGCCATCGGTTACGCCGTTGCCGCGACGAACCCGCTGCGTCATGTGGTCTGGGTCCAGGTCGGGATTGCGCGCGGCGCTCTCGAATGCGTGTTGGGAGTGATCTATCTCGCGCGCGGGATTGTGACCTGGCAGCAGGCCGGCGTCGGGATCGCCGTTGCTGCATTCATCACGATCGCTTACCTCGTCCTTTACCCCCGCAAGTCGCAAGTTGTGCGGCTGGTCGGCAGTCGGCCCGCGTCACCGGCAACGCCGGGTCCGCCATGAGTGAAATCAAATTCGCCTGCCCTCATTGTGACCAGCACATCGCCTGCGATGAAAGCTGCGGCGGTCGCGTGCTCGAGTGTCCTGCCTGTCTGCGCGTCATGCGCATCCCGCTTGCGCACGAGGCTGCCTCCGGTCCGCTTCGACTCGCGGCCAGCGCGCCCGGCACAGGACCCGCGCCCCTTTATCCGACGGTGGCAACGGTCGATCCCTGGACGGAGCAGGAATGGAACGAACACCTGGTCAAACAGGATTCTTTCAACCCGTTCAACTTCATCGCCGGGACAAAGCTTGGAGCGTGGTTCTGGTTTTTCTTCCTTGCGCCCCTGGTTCTGTTCTTCGCCGCCTTTGCGTTCAAAGATCTCAGCGCGCTAAGGTTTCTCGAGACTGCCAGCAACTTCATGCTGAATGTCCTCCAGCTTGAACCGGGGACCGGTCGGGTCGAGTTCTGGCGGACACCGTTTTTCTTCGTCTTTGTGGGGTGCGCGCTCGTTTCGGGATTCCTGCTGGCCAGGTTATGCGCCAGGAATCCGTTCACGCTGACTGCGTGCGGGGTTTCCTTCGCCCTTTTGATCCTGATCGCGGATCTGTTTATCTGCTTTTTCGGCGGATGCACATTGGGATGCGCCCAGGCCGCTCAGGAAGGAGTGAGCAAACCGCGCAGCGAACTCCGACCCGACTTATGACTGCAACGACATTGGCATTCGCGGCGACCGAGGAACTCCTGAAGCGAACGACCAGCCGTTGTCCCGTCTGTCACAACGCGTGTCCGGCCGAAGTGTGGCGTGTTGGCGGCCAGCCGGCGAAAGTCTTCCTCAAACGCTTTTGTCCTGAACACGGCGAGGCATCCGCGTGCATCGCGTCGGACGCGCGATTCTACTGGCTGGCGAAAGGCAATCCGGAGAATGCCGGCGGCTGTTGCGGCGGTTCAGCGTGCTGCGCGTCCGACGGTTCGCTCGCCGGCACACTGGGCCGCAACGCCGCGGGGCGGGGAGCGGCGCCGTTCGAAAAACTCTCCACCTGCCTCGCGCTCATCGAAATCGTCAATTCGTGCAACCTCTCGTGCCCGACCTGCTACGCGGATTCGCCGCTCGGGACGGCGCACAAGGTGGACGCTGTTCCGCTTGAGAATCTGAAACAGCGAATTCAAGGAGTCATCGATCGCAAGGGCGGCATCGAAATCCTCCAGCTTTCCGGCGGGGAACCGACGCTGCATCCGCAATTCTTTGAACTGGTCGAATGGCTCCAGAGCCATCCTCGCATTGACTACGTTTTGCTCAACACCAACGGCGTTCGCATCGCACGTGAAGACGATTTTGTCGGGCAATTCGCCGAAGTCAGCCGGTGTGGCAACTTCCAGCTCTACCTTCAGTTCGACGGCGTTCAGCTCGAAGGCCAGCAATCTTTGCGCGGCGCGGATCTGCGCGCCACGCGTCAGCGCGCCATCGAACGCTGCCGCGAAATCAATCTGCCGATCACGCTGGCCATGACGGTGACGCCGGACAATCTGCCGTTTCTCTGGCGGGCCATCGAGTTCGCCCTGCAATACCCGCACATCCGCGGCATCAGTTTTCAACCGATGTTCACGAGCGGCCGCGTGCCCGTTGGAGTTCAGCCTTTAGGCTGGTCGGATCCAGCGATCGGTTCTCCGCGCGACCTGAAGGTTGGACTCCAGCGGCTCAACACCGCCGACATCATCCTCGCTGCCGTCGAGGAATCCGGCGACCGACTGCGTTTCGAGGATTTCACGCCGTTGCCGTGCGGCGACCCGAATTGCGCGACCATCGGTTATCTGCTCAAAGCGAACGGGCGCACCTATTCCATCAGCGACTTTGTTGATTTCACGCAGGTGCAGGAATTCCTTCGCGACAAGGTGCGCTACCACCTCGAGGATTTGACCCGTTGCGGCTGCGAGTCCGAACCGCTCGGTGATCTCTTGAAGCAATTCGAGATGGACGAATCAAACACGTTCCGGGTGTTCATCAAGCCGTTCATGGACGCCTGGACCTGGGACGAGGATCGCATTGACCGTTGCTGCACGCATGTTATTCGGCCGGACGGCAAGCTCGACTCTTTCTGCCGCTATTACTCGGGATTCTCTGACGCGAAGCCCGCGCTCTGATTCACGTCTATGAACACCGCGCCGCCTCCACTGCCCGTTGATAAGCCCCGCTCGAAGTCTCCGGTGTTTGCCCTGGTGCTGGCGTTCCTGCCGGCGGCGATTGCGTTGGCATTGGGTCTCAGCAGCGGTCAAGACGGTCCTTCGGCAATCGTGTTGTGGTCAATTTGCGCCGTGGGCGTGGTGTGTTGTTTCACATCTTCATTCATGTTGATCCGGCGCAAGGCCGTTTGGGCAATTGTCCTCGGCATTTTGTTTTTGCTGCTCAACATGGGAATTTCGTTCTTCGTGGGTTGCGTAGCCGTGTTAAAGGGCATGAATTCTTGACCCGATGCCACCGCTTCAATCCACTGCCTACGGCTGGATGATGCTCGCCGGCATCATCGTCAGCATCTGCTTCTGGTCGCGTCTGGCCCGGCGCGACGACCGGCTGCTGATGGTGTATGTGGCCGCACTGATCGGCGCGTTCCTCGGCGCGAAAGTTTTCTACCTGCTCATTGACGGCTGGCGGGTCATTGGCGCGCGGGAGATGTGGACGCAACTGGCGACCGGCAAGACCGTCCTCGGCGCGCTGCTCGGCGGTTACCTGGGCGTCGAGATCGCCAAACACCTCGTCGGCTACCGCACTGTCACAGGCGATTGGTTTGCGCTGATCGCGCCGGTCGGAATCATTCTCGGCCGCGTCGGTTGTCTCCTGCACGGCTGTTGCCAGGGCAAAGTGTGCGAACCGGCCTGGTTCACCGTGACCGATTCCGCGGGCACGGCGCGCTGGCCTTCGGTACCAATGGAGATTCTCTTCAACGTGGCTGCGATTGCGGTTTTTTTTCTTCTGCGCCGGCGACGCTTTTTACCCGGGCAACACTTTCATCTCTATCTGATCGGCTACGGCACGTTCCGATTTTTCCACGAATTTCTCCGCAACGAATCGCGTTCGATCGGGCCGTTGACCGGTTACCAACTCCTGGCGGCGGGCGTGGCGGTTTTCGGAGCGGTCGCGTTTGTGATGCGGGGGAAATTGACCGCCACGACCGGGCAGCCGGTGCAACCACACCAGGAGCCGGGCGTTGGAGCGTGAATCGCCCTCGACCGGAAAATCACAGAAATCTCGTTGACGGTCCGGGCTTCCGAATTAACATGCAACGCTTACTTGTCGCTTAACTAAACTGAGAGAAAGAAAAAATATGGCAGTCAGAGTCGCAATCAACGGGTTCGGGCGCATCGGTCGGCTGGTTTTCCGCGCCATGGTGGAACAGGGTCTGGTAGGCAAGAACATCGGCGCCGCCGGTGGCAAGGAAGTCGAAGTCGTCGCCGTCGGTGACATCGTCCCGGCCGACAACCTGGCGTATCTGCTCAAATACGATTCCACTCAGGGACGCTTCAACGGGACCGTGGCGTCCAAAAAATCCGCCGCCGACAGACCTGAGGACGACATTCTGATCGTCAACGGCGCGGAAATGAAAGTCGTCAGCGCGAAGACGCCGGCCGAATTGCCGTGGAAACAACTGGGGGTTGATGTCGTCATCGAGTCCACCGGCCTCTTCACTGACGCCGAAAAGGCCAAGGGTCATCTGGCGGCCGGTGCGAAGAAAGTCATCATCTCCGCGCCCGCGAAAGGCGAGGACATCACCGTCGTGATGGGCGTGAACCACGAAAAATACGATCCGGCGAAGCATAACATCATTTCCAACGCGTCCTGCACCACGAACTGCCTGGCGCCGGTCGTGCACGTGCTGCTCAAGGAAGGCTTCGGCATCGAGGAAGGGTTGATGACCACGATTCACGCCTACACCGCGACGCAAAAAACCGTGGACGGCCCGAGCAAGAAGGACTGGAAAGGCGGGCGCAGCGCGGCCATCAACATCATTCCCTCGACCACCGGCGCGGCCAAGGCAGTCGGATTGGTTTGCCCCGAAGTCAAAGGCAAGCTCACCGGCATGTCCTTTCGCGTGCCGACCCCGACGGTCTCCTGCGTGGACCTCACCGTGCGCACGGTGAAGGAGACCAGCTACGCCGAGATTTCCGCCGCGATGAAGAAAGCGAGCGACACCTACCTCAAGGGTATCCTTGATTACACCGAGGACGAAGTAGTGAGCACCGACTTCATCCACAGCAACGTTTCCTCGATCTACGACCAGGGCTCCGGCATCGAATTGAACAAGCGCTTCTTCAAGCTGGTGAGCTGGTATGACAATGAGTGGGGCTACAGCAATCGCGTCGCTGACCTGCTCCGATACATGATCGGCAAAGGCCTGTAACTCCGGGAACAGAGAAACTTTGCGCGCGGCGGCCGGAAATGGGTCGCCGCTTTTGCTTTCAACTTTCTAATTCATCATCCAGCCATGCGTATCATCGGCGGCAAAGCGGGTGGACGATTGCTCAGGGCGCCGAAGGGCCTGGACGTGCGGCCCACGCCCGACCTCGTGCGTCAGGCGGTCTTCAATAGTCTCGGCACGCGCGTGGCCGGCGCGCGCGTGCTCGAGTTGTTCGCCGGCACCGGTGCGCTCAGTCTGGAATGTTTGAGCCGCGGCGCGGCACAGGCCGTGTGCGTCGAGAAGTCGAACCGGCACGCGGAATATTTGCGGCAAAACGCCATCACGGCCGGCCTGAGTGCGAACGCGCTCGCCGTGCGTGTGCAGGACGCGTTCACAGCGATCGATCAGCTTGTGACGACGCAAGAGCGCTTCGATCTGATTTTCGCCGACCCGCCCTACGGTGAAAAGAACGTCGGGCGCCGTTCAACATCGTTTTCGCAACAGTTGCTCGACGATCCGCGTCTCCCTTCACTGCTCGCGTCCGGCGGCATGTTCATTCTTGGTCACACCAAACGTGACACGCTAGAATTGCCCGGTGCCTGGCAGGAAATCAGAATGCTCAAACACGGCGACACGATGATGCGGTTCCTCGGGAAAAAGGCGGGATAATGGAGCACTGGAGTGTTGGAGTAATGAGGTTGTGTTCTGGGCATCTTCATTTCTCCAGCACCCCAATACTCCGGCTTCGTGATCCCTGTTCATCTGTATCCATCCGTGGTAGACCAACCCCTATGAATGCCGCTCTTCGCTTCGCTTGCGTTCTCCCGTTCGCCATCTCACTCACGCTGCCGCTCCGCGTTTTCGCGCAAGACCGGAACTCGTCCGACGTTCGCGCCAAACAACTGCAAACGCTCGTGGACAATGCGGTTCGCCAGACACTCGACAAGTTCGCCGACAAGAACCTGAAACCCGATCAACTCGCTGTGACGCTGGTTGATCTTCGCGACCCGCAACACCCGGCGCGCGCGAGCTACCGCGGCGACGCGCAGATTTATCCGGCCAGTGTGGTGAAATTGTTTTACCTCGTCGCCGCGCATCAATGGATGCAGGAAGGCAAGTTGCAGGACACCGAGGAACTGCGCCGCGCCATGCGCGACATGATCGTTGAGTCTTACAACGAAGCGACGCATTACATCGTGGACTTGCTGACGGGCACCACCAGCGGGCCGGAATTGCCGTCCGCTGAACTGGAGGAATGGGTGAACAAGCGCAACGCGGTGAACCGCTACTTCGCCTCGCTCGGCTACACCAACATCAACGTGAACAAGAAACCGTGGTGCGAAGGCCCGTATGGCCGCGAGACGCAGGCGATCAAGGCTTACAAGCCAAGCCGCAACATGCTGACGACCGACGCCACAGCGCGATTGATGACTGAGATCGTGACCGACAAAGCCGTATCACAGAAACGATGCGCGGAGATGATGGAACTGCTGAAGCGCGACCCGTTCGGCACGGCGGACAAAGATCCGGACAACCAGGCGAAGTTCACCGGACCGGCGTTGCCGCCCGGTTCAAAGCTTTGGTCCAAAGCCGGCTGGACCAGCGAAACCCGCCACGACGCGGCTTACATCGAATTGCCCAACGGCGCAAAGTTCGTGCTTGTTGCGTTCACAGTTGGTCACGCTGGCGAACGCCAGATGATTCCGTCAGTGGCGCGAGTCGTCATCCAAGGGTTGATTTCCGGCAGATAACCGTGGGCGGAGCATTCTCCCCTCTCGGAAGCCAGGTTTCTCGAACTTTCGCTTTCGTTGGGGATAATCTCCTTCAGTTTACTTCCGCGCTTTGAGCATATCCCGAACCCCCGCGATTAGTAGTAGGAAGAAAATGCAACCGAAAACTGGCGCGGATATTCTGTCTAACTGGTCGTGGTGAAATGCTGCCCCCAATGCCGTGAAGGCAAAGAGCACCAAAGCAAACGTCCATAGAAATTGGCTTATCCATGACATGGGCGGTCCTTGCCCACGGCGGCCCCACCGCGACCGCGACGCGGGGTTTCGCGAGAATAAGCCAGTAGCTAGCAATATAGCGATAGCTGCAAAAGCAATTCCCATAAACAGGAATACGACGTCTTTGCTGTCTTTCATCAACGTTTATATCCGCGTCGAACTCCTTAACCAAGTCCGACTGCACACATGCCGCTGTGCACGATTAATATTTCCAAGCGGAGCTTTCTCAACGCGGATATGAAAGCAAGTAGGCGAATTCTTGTGAAGCCTCATTCGCGCTGAAGCGTCGCGCTAGCATCGAACGTGCGTTCCGCTCGCGACAGCGCACCGACCGTGAAGATTTGCGGATAGAGCCGTTCGTAATACCAGAGCTTCGCGAAGTAGAAGCTGATGGGTGAGGGTGTCCATTCTTCCACCGATCTAACCCAACTCATCCAACACGGATCGAAGTCGCGAGCGTAGCCGGGCGCGATCTCGTTCGATGGGGAATTGCCGGACACGGCGACGGACCACTTTGGGATCGGCGAGATGCGTCCGGAACAACGCGCCCACGAACTCCAGGTCTTTGAGCCTCCCGGCTGCCAGTTTGCTCACCACCAGATCGTGTACTTCCAGGCACAGCGCCGTGATCCGACCGACGCGAAACCGTTTGAGTCGCGACTGCCAGCCCGCCGGCAGGCTGGCGATTTCAGGCGTGACCACATCCACGTAGAATCCGCGCTGGCGAGCGAATCGGGTGCCGCGACCCAATTGTGAATCGAGAAGATTCGCGGTCTCCGGACGGTTTCTCGGATAAAGGTCACACTCCTGGGACAACAGGACCTCCGCGGGAGGCCGACGGCAGTACGCATGAATGGCCTGCGAGCCGATGAGAAAGAATTCCGTCTCCCGCGCCACGCGACCCGCCGCTCGAAGCGCCAATTCAAGCTCCCGCCTTTTCATGTCTTCGTCGAATCGCGCGGCGTTCAGCCTCGCTCAGCACCCCGGCAAAGGGGCTGGACTGGCGGAGTCGCCGCGCCATGGGAGTGTCGCTTTGCAGGAAGTCGGCGATTTCCCCGGAGGTTAGTCGGACCAGGATGCAACGCCATTCGAGGAAGACGGGACGGACTTTGCCACCGTCGCGAGCCATCCACCGTCGAAGGTTCTCGCGGGCGATTCGCAGCGCGCGCCGGCCGCTGCGGAGCCGTGCGGCGATCAGGCGATCTTGGGCCGCGTTGATCCGGTCAGTAACGACATGAGATGTTCGAAAACCCATGTGGCGAGAGTAGGTCGGATCGGACGAATTGGCGAGCCGTTTCCGAGCGATTCACACTCACGGCAGCGCCCTTTCCGCACGACCGAGGGCGCTCACGGCGAAGATCCGGGGATAGAGCCGTTCGTAATACCAGAGCTTCGCGAAGTAAAAGCCGATGGGCGCAGGTTGTCGCCATTCGCCGTTTTCAATTTTTTCAATCAACCAGTTTGCGCCGCGCATCGCTGCTTCGTGAATTTGTTCTGGCGAATGGAGAGCGCTGCTTTGTTGGCGCCCATTCGTCCCAGGGAGCGACGAAGCGCTCCCCTCCAACGCCGCCAGTGCCTCAGTCGCCAGCGCCGTCTCTTCGACAGAGACCGGCCCTTTGTCGGGCGCGCCCCAGCTTCCGTCGCTGCGTTGCGTCGAGGCAAGCCAATGCGCCGCCCGCACTGCCATTCCATCGAGTTGGAGGGCGCCGCTTTGTCGGCATCCGCTCAATAACAACGGCGATCCGCTGCCTTCCAAATCGCTCAACGCCAGTAAAACTTTCGCGGTGCCGTAAACCGGATTCGTTTCGTCCGGCAGGTGCTGGTTGCCGAACCAGAGCGGAATCCAACTGCCGTCCGGACGCTGCGTCCGCGCAAGATAATGAACACCCCGCTTCATCGCCCGGCGGACACGACGTTGCAGATTCACTGGCAGGTCAGGCGACCAGTCGTTCCATGCGCGTAACGCGTGAGCCGTCAAATCCGGCGCGCTCCGGTCGAAGGGCAGATTCGTCCAGCCGCGACAAAAAGTCGGAATGCCGCCGTCGCCGTTTTGGAGATCGAGCAGCCACGTGACACCGGCGGCGACCGCCCCGTAGGTGGATTCGTCAACCGAAGCGTGCTTCCGGTATCCTGCCGGAAGTTCCATTTCCGACCCGCCAGCGGGACGCTGGCGGCACATTAGATTACGCAAAGCCAACAGTGCGCCAGCCGTGTCGTCGGCGTCCGGAACTCCACCGGTCAAATCCGTCCAGGCCCATCCGCCTGGCGCGGCGTGTGTGTAAGGATGTTCCTTGCGATATTGCTGCGCGAGCAGCCAGTCGCAGATGCGCGCGCGGTCTTTCGCGAGAAAAGTCCCCGGCGGGCCGCCGGAGACGGCAGGCGAGCCGCCGGCGCTCCCCGACGAAAGCGCATTAACCGACAGCGTCGTCACCCACGTCGCGAGGTTGGTGTCAATCGGCCAACTGCCGTCGGCGCGTTGCGACGCCACGAGAAACTCGACCCCCTTCTTCGTGACGGGATGATTCGCCTCTCCACTGCCGGCGAGACTCATCACGACGAAACTGGTCAAGGGCGTCGCTTCGAGGAAACCGCCACGGGACGGTTGAATGGCGGTGAGCACATCGAGTGTTCGCGCGCGGGTGAGGTTGCGGACAATGCGAGCGACGGGATTTCGCGATGGAAGGTGGTGATGTCTGGCCTGACCGATGGCGATCAGTGCGGGCAGCGCATAACTGACGACCGGCAGGCGCAGCGCGGCGAATAGTTGATGAGGCAGCGCGGCCAGTTCAAACGGGAGCGGCAGCACCCATTTCCACGCGTCTGCTCCGGAGCCGAGCCGTCCGCTCAACGCGCACGTTGTCAGAATCGGCACCGAGAACGTGCGGTCTTTGCCGTAACGCGCGATGATTGCGGGCGCGAGTTTCTCCGGTGTGGTGCCCCCGGCACGTTCAGCCAGCCAGCGCTCGGCGCCCTTCACGACCCCGCGATATTTTTCGTCCGCGCCCGGCATAACACCGAATGCCGCCCAGCAAAGCGTCGTGGTGCTGATGTTGCTGAGGCTGAGAGTTGTGTCGCCCCAGCCACCGTCGGCGTTGACATGAGCGGCGAGCCAGCCGAGGCCGCGCGTGATCCTTGATCCATGATCCGTAATTCGCGACTCGCGATCGACAATGGCGAGCGCACAGACCGCCGTGGCCGTGGACAGCGCGCTGGAAGAGAGTTCGCCGTCCCAATGACCTTCGGGCGCGCGCGCGGCGAGCAGTTCGTTACGCGCCCGCTCCAATGCGCGATGAAGTCGTTGGGAGAAGTCCAAGGTTCAAATTCCTGCCCAGCACAAAAGTGGCGTTCCGCCTGACACGCCTTACAACTTGCTATCCGCTGGCTGAATCTCTTTGTCCCGCTTGCGTTCCGGCAGAATCGCACAGGCTTCCTTGCAGCCGAAAACTTTGCTGAGCACGTAACGATTGCGGCTGACCCACACATAAATTCTTTCCGCAATCCAGATCACGCCGGGTATCCAGAGGATCAGCGCCAACGGCACGAGCAGGGGCATCCGCAGGCCGATGTAGCGGAAGCAGCGCGCGCCCCGATAGACTTTCCGGTCCGGCGTCACGCAGTGTATCGCGGCCGACAAATCCTCTGCTCTGAGGTGGGGCGCGATTTCCTTCGCGCGCGGATTCGACATCGGCATAAGCGACGCGACGTTGAACCAGTCCAGCCATGACAACACGCGCATTTGAAATGTGCACATTGGACACTGATCGTCGTAGAGGATGATGTTCGTGCCCGGTTTCATGAGCCGTCACAATCTACCGCGTTCCGGGGGGAACCGTCAAACGGAGTCGCGCATCTCATTTTCGACAGCGGGTGTTGGCACTGGTGCGGAGTGTCACACCTGCGTTACCTTGAACCATGTTTATTACCGGACTTGGAACGGCGACACCGCCGAAGCGCTACACGCAACGGGAGTGTTGGGAAGCGTTGCGCGCCGCCGGCCAGTTCGCACAACTCAATCTCCGGTCCCGGGCGGTCCTGAAGAAGGTTTTGCTGGGCGACAACGGCATCGCGACGAGACACCTGGCGCTGGAGCCGCTTGGTGAAGCGTTCGATTTGAATCCCGACGCCTTGCACGCGCGCTTTGTGAGGCATGCGCCGAAGCTGGCGTCGCAAGCCGCTGCCGCCGCGTTGAAGGACGCCTCGATCCGACCCGACGACATTGATGGGGTCATCGTGAGCACCTGCACCGGTTATCTCTGTCCCGGATTGACCAGTTACGTGAGCGAACGGATCGGTCTGCGCGCGGATGTTCTGGCGCTCGACCTGGTGGGGCAGGGTTGTGTCGCGGCGTTGCCGAACCTGCGGACGGCGGAAGCGTTGTTGGGCGCCGGGAGTTGCGAACGGGTCTTGTCCATCTGCGTCGAGGTGTGCAGCGCGGCTTTTTATCTGGACAATGATCCGGGTGTTTTGATCAGCGCCTGTCTGTTCGGCGATGGCGCTGGCGCGGCCGTTCTTTCGGCCGACCCGGATTCGCGCCGCCGGATCGAATGGAAGGCGGCCGGTTCGATTTTAAGTCCCGAGGACCGCGACTATCTTCGTTTCGAGCAACGAAACGGAATGTTGCGAAACATCCTGGCGCGACAAGTGCCCGAACTCGCAGCCAAGCACGCGGAGCGAGTGCTCTGCGAAGTCCTGGCGACCTCCGGCGTCCCACGCCACGAAATCAGCGGCTGGGTGTTGCACGCGGGCGGGCGGGACGTGCTGCTGGCGATGCAGCAACGATTGAGACTCACGGAGCACGATTTGCGTTGGAGCGCCGCCGTCCTGCGTGAGTTCGGCAACCTGAGCAGTCCGTTCGTATATTTCGTTTTGCAGGCGGCGCTGGCGGACAATGCGCCGGGCGGCTATTGGTGGCTGTCGTCCTTTGGCGCCGGGTTCAGTTGCCACGGAGCGTTATTGAAGGTGCAATGAACCGCCGCGTCGAACCCGAGCTGTTGGATGAGTTGCCGTCGGACGATCCCGGCGCGGCGCGGTCGAGAAAGGATTTGCGCCGCCTCAATCTTCTCATGGGGAACGCCACCGTGGTCGAACGCGCGTTGCTCGCGTCCGGCGGCGCGCCTCCACGTCGGATTGTCGAGCTCGGAGCTGGCGACGGAACTTTTTTGCTGGCCGTGGCGCGAAAGCTCGCCGGTTCGTGGCGCAACGTCGAAGCGGTGCTATTGGACCAGCGAAACATTGTCACGGACCAGACTCGCGCGGGTTTCACTGCGCTGGGCTGGGCGTGCGAGATAGTGCAAACGGATGTGTTCGATTGGCTGGCGCGTTCCCCGGGAGAGTCGTTCGATTGCGTGATCGCGAATTTGTTTCTCCATCATTTTTCCGACGTGCGATTGCGTAAGTTACTTTTGTATGCGGCCGAACGAACAAACTGTTTCGTTGCCTGCGAGCCGCGCCGCGCACCCGTCGTCCAGGCCGCAAGTCACCTGCTGTGGTTGATCGGCTGCAATCATGTGACCCGCCACGACGCGGTGGCCAGCGTGCGTGCCGGGTTTGTCACCCGGGAACTTTCAACATTGTGGCCGGAGGGAGACGGCTGGCGGCTACGCGAAGCGGAGGCCGGTTTGTTCGGTCATTGCTTCGTCGCACGGCGTTTGAACGGCCCCGCGGTGAAATGAGGCAACCATGGCGCGGACATTCGACGCTCTTGTGATCGGCGGCGGCCCGGCGGGCGCGACCGCGGCGTTACGGTTGGCGCACTCCGGTTGGCGCGTCGTCGTGCTGGAGAAGGCGAATTATCCGCGGCGCAAGGTTTGCGGCGAATATGTGTCCGCTACGAATCTGCCGCTGTTCCGACAACTCGGAGTTGAAAAAGCATTCCTCGACGCCGCGGGACCACCCGTGCGGGAGGTCGGACTGTTCGCTGGCGACGTGACGCTGGTTTCAAAGATTCCCGAATCGGAGGAAGGCGAACATGGCCGCGCGCTCAGCCGGGAAAATCTCGACACAATGCTGTTGGACCGGGCCGCCCGGGCCGGTGCTGTTGTTTGCCAGCCCTGGTGCGCCGTTCAACTGCAAATGAAACGCGACGCCTGTTCTTGCAAGGCGATCCACAGAGAGTCACGCGAGACGAAAGCATTTCGCGCTAGAATCGTCATTGCCGCGCACGGCTCGTGGGAAACGGGATCCCTCCCGACTCAATCCCACCGGGAGCCGCCGCGCGAGACCGACTTGTTCGGGTTCAAAGCACATTTCACAGGATACGATTTGCCGGCCGGTCTCATGCCGCTGCTGATATTTCCGGGCGGTTACGGCGGCATGGTCCACACCGATGGCGGGCGCGTCAGTCTCTCGTGTTGCATTCAACGTCGCCAGTTGCACCGATGCCGGAAAGCGATGCCTGGATTGTCTGCGCCCGAGGCCGTCCTTTCCCACATGAAGAAGTCCTGCCAGGGGGTCAACCACGCGATTCGGAACGCGAGGCTGGATGGTTCCTGGCTTTCAACGGGACCCATTCGCCCGGGTATTCGCGTTCGACCTGCAGCCGAGATTTTTCTCGTGGGAAATGCCGCGGGCGAGGCGCATCCGATCATCGCCGAAGGGATAAGCATGGCTGTCCAGGCGGCGTGGCTTTTGTGCGACCGTTTGATCTCAAGGCAAGACGAGGTTTTTTCGGGAACGGCGACGGACGGGATAGCGCTGGAATATGCCACGGACTGGAGAAGAAGTTTTTCCGGGCGCGTGCGGGCGTCGTCGTTCTTCGCCCGGCTGGCGATGCAGCCGATTGCAACGAGAGCGGTGCTGCCGCTGTTGCGCTCGTTTCCGGCGCTGCTCACAGCGGGTGCGCGTCTCAGCGGCAAAGCGAATCAAATCGCAACGACTCCGTTCGCAATCGATTCACCTTCGACGTAAGAATTCTTCTCTTCGTAATCAAGGCGGTTCACGCGGACTTGTCCACGGCGTGGACAATTCTGTGCCGGGAGTGGACAGTTGACATTCATGTAACGACGCGCAATCACGGGTTCGGATTACTGGCATTTTCGGTGCTTGAACGGGTGTCAACTCGTCGTTCCCATGTTTGTTAGTGGACGAAAGGCCGGTCGTGATTGGTGGACGGCTCACCGTTTTGACGATCGGAAGATGGGCGGCGAGACAAATGCACATTATGTCTCTTTACGAGAAACAAACGCTGCCGGTTCGGTTTCTGCAATTCAGCGTGGACGCCAAAGGCGTGATCGTGCCGATCCTCAAGCGGGGCAAGAACGGTTTCCTTGGTTTGACGCTGACGACCCGACTGCTCGAACTCAAGCGCAAAGTCGTCCGTGAATCACGACAGAACGGCAGCGAGTCGCCACGCACACCGTAGAGACACCGGCGAATGTGGTCGTCGTTTCGTGCAACCGCCGCGAAACCGTGCCGGTGGCGAACGCGGCTGATTTTCCGGAACGGCTGGCCGAACGATGAATTGACCCTTGTGTGAAGAACCTGATCGGATTTGATTTTTATTTTCCGCCGGAATACCTAAAAGCGGCTCTGGTTGTATCTTTCCTCAGCGTCCTGGTGTTGATCGGTTTGTTTTTCTACCTGAACCACTACACCCGGCGGGGGTATTTTTCGTTCTGGACGGCGGGGTGGTTTTTTTACGCGCTCTGGCTGGCGTTGTGGCTCGGGTGGCCGGAGCGGCTGGAAAGCCCGCCGCTGATCATGCTCAAAGAGTGGTGCGTGTGCAGTGCCGCCGTGTTTCTGCTTTCCGGCAGCGCCCGGTTCCTTCATCAACGAACCACGCCGGTGCAGTTGACGCTTTTTCTGACGTTTCTGTTTGTGTGGAGCTACATCGCCGCGTACCGGTTCGACAACCCGCTTCAGGTCCAGCTCCCGGTCTTTTTTCTGGTTGGGCTGGTGAGCCTTGTGACGGCAGGGTGCTTTTACCGCCTGGGGCGGGAGCGGAAGTTCGTTGGAGCCGGTCTTCTCGCGTGCGGATTCTCGCTTTGGGGATTGTATATGGGCGCCTACCCGATATTCCAGGCGTTCGACCAGGCGGTCAGCGCCGGCTTCTTCATTTCCGCGGTCATCCAGTTGTTCATTGCGGTAAGCATGATCATTCTCGTGCTCGAGGAAGTGCGCCTCACGAGTCAAAAAGCGTTCAAAAAAATTCGAACCTACAAGTCGAAGACGGATTTACTTCAGAAAAAAGTCCTCTCGACCGAAGAGCGCTATCGCAGCCTGTTTGATCAGGCTAGTGAAGGGATTGTCATCGCAGACGCCGCCGAATTGCGGATACTTGAGTTGAATCAGACCGCGAAAAGGCTGCTGGGAATCCAGAACGGCGAAGCCGCCCATTCTCATCTCCCGAGCTTCTGCCAGCTCAATCCCGTGCCGCAACCCGTTCCGGAGACCGGTCCGGAATGGTTCGCCGCTCTTTGCCGCCAGCGCAACGTAAGCGTGGTGCGGCGGGACGGGGGAGCGACACCGACCGAGGTGGATGGCGCGCCGATTAATTTCGAAGGAAACGCGGCCTACCAGTTTTTCCTGCGCGAATTGACCGAACGGACGCGCCTGGAGCAACAACTTCGTCAGGCGGAAAAATTATCCGCCCTTGGGCAGATGATTTCCGGCGTGGCCCATGAATTGAACAATCCGCTGGCGGTGGTCAAGGGCTACCTCGAACTGGTCCTGCGCCGGGAAGACCTGCCGACGCAAACACGCGCCGACCTGGAAAAGGTCGCGCGTGAAAGCAATCGCGCCACCAAACTCGTCAGCAATTTCCTTTCATTCGCGCGGGAGCAACCCGCCCACCGGGAGCTGGTAAACCTGAACGAACTGGTCCGCCGGGTGACAGACCTGCGAAAGCTGGATTTGCAAAAGACGAAGGTGGAACTGCGCCTCAACCTCGATCCGCATCTTCCCGCAACCCAGGCGGACCCGGACCAGATTCAGCAGGTTCTGGTCAATCTGGTGAACAACGCGCTCCATGCTGTGGCCGAGACAGCGAGGCCCGGCGTCTTGCAGATCACCACTCAAAGCAAAGACGACCTGATCCTGCTGCTCGTGGAGGACAACGGCCCGGGCGTCCCTCCTGAGGTCTTGCCGTACATCTTCGAGCCGTTCTTTACGACCAAAGAAGTGGGAACCGGGACGGGCCTGGGCCTGTCCATAGCGCACAGCATTATGACCGACCACAACGGCCGCATCCTGCATCAACCCGCCTCCATCGGCGGAGCCGCGTTTGTTCTGGAATTGCCTGTCGTCACGAGCGTCAACAGCCAGCAATCTGATACGACCCCGGACGCACCGGCGTCCAAAACTGAAAAACCACCGTCACGTTGCGCGGAAATCCTGGTGTTGGACGATGAAGAAGCCATCGGCGAGTTGTTGGGGGAAATGCTCGGGCTGCTCGGGCACTCTGCGACGCTGTGTAAATCGGCACTCGAGGCGCTGGAACTGATCGAAAAGCGCGAGTTCGACCTGATCATTTCTGATTTCCGCATGCCGAAAATGAACGGACAGGAATTCTATCAGCACGCGACCGAGAAAAAGCCGTCCTTGACGAGGCGGATCATTTTTCTTACCGGAGACGTGGTGAACGAAGAGACACAAGCCTTCCTGCGCTCCACCGGGAATCCGAATCTCACCAAACCCTTTCAACTGGCTCGCGTCGAACAAACCATCATCGAAGTGCTCGAGAGAAATTCCGCCGAGTGCGTGTCCTGACCGGACAAGTCGCCTCCTGCCCGCGCTAATCTCTTGTTGACGCGCCACCTTGACCTGGTGCAGACTTTCTTCGAGCCCAAAGAACTTGCGGTGTCGGTGTCAGAAAGACAGATGTCAGTGAAGCAAATCAGTCACACTCGCCAGACATTCAGCGATCCTGCCGGTGCAGAATCTCCCCACTGGGTTTTTTGAGCGGGAAAACGATATGAACAATGAATCCAGACTCTTCGTTGGTAATCTCTCTTACCAGACGATGGAAAATGACCTGCAGGAGTATTTCTCCCAGGCAGGCGTGGTCACCTCGGTCAACCTGATGCTCGACAAATTCACCGGGAAATCCCGGGGGTTTGCGTTTGTCGAGTTCTCAACTGCGGACGAAGCCAACAAAGCGGTTGAAATGTTCCACAGCAAAGAATTTCAGGGCCGCCAGCTCACGGTCAATGTCGCCCGCCCGCGCGAAGAACGTCCACCCCGTTCCGGCGGCGGCGGTGGCGGTGGCGGTGGCGGCGGTTACCGCGGGGGTCGCGACGGCGGTCGCCGCGAGCGTTACTGATCTGCTTTCGTTTTTCGTAGCGGGCCGGCGTCTACGCCGGCCCGCTTTTTTCTCGCAGCGAATAAGCCATTGACACCACGACTAGCGAACTCTACGTTGGGTTTCAGAAAAGTTTATGGCTGAGAACATCCCCAACACCCCTTCGGGCGCCGTCCCGCCTCGTCCGACTGAAGCCGCGAAAGTGCAGCCGAAGAAGGAGACGGTGCGAATCAATTTGCCTCCCAAGCCGACAGCCGCGCCGACGATCAAGATCCCCGCGCCAGCTCCGGCAGCGCCCGCAGCCGCGGCACCGATCGCCAGCGCGCCGGTCGCCGCTCCAGCCGGCGCGGCGCATGCGCCGACTCCCGCGCCTCCAACACCCGCGCCGCGTCCAACCGCGGCGGCGGCTCCGTCACGTCCGGCGCCCATGCCGCGTCCGTCCATCGCGGTCGCGTCGGTCAGCGGACTGGACAAAGGACTGGCAGTCGCGGCGGCACTCATCAGCGTGGCCGTGCTGGTCTGCATGTTACTGCTATAACTTCCAACAACTCCGGCGATCTCATCGCGTCCAGGCTATTGTCGTATTATGTTAGCTTCAAACATTGTCACTCTGACTGAAACGAATTTTGAACAGGAAGTGCTGAATTCCCCCACGCCGGTGCTCGTGGACTTTTGGGCCGAGTGGTGCGGCCCGTGCAAACAGATCGCTCCTTTGCTGGACGAACTCGCCAGCGAATACGAAGGGAAGGTCAAGGTCGGCAAAGTCAACATCGACGACCATCAATCCATCGCCACGCAATACGGCATCCGGGCCATCCCCACGCTGCTGATCTTCAAGGATGGTGAAGTGGCGGAGCAGGTCGTCGGCGCGCGCAGCAAACGCGACCTCAAGGCCAATCTCGACAAAGTCGCCGTCTGAGTCCGCCGCGGCTGATGAGGAGCCAATGCCACTCATCGTCACGCCCCGCGAATTGACCCGCCGCGCGGAATTCTATCAACAGCTTGCTTCTCTCCTGGCCGCCGGTGTCGGAATGATTCAGGCGCTGGACATGATTCGGCGCAGCCCGCGCAGTTGGTCATCCCGCGAACCGATCAAGCGCGTCATCACCCGGATCAGCGCGGGAGCCACCTTGTACGAATCCGTCCTGAGCCAGGGCCGGTGGCTGCCCCCGTTCGACCTTGCCCTGATTCACGCCGCCGAGGAAAGCGGGAGGCTTCCGGAAAGTTTCCGCCTGCTTGCCGGCTACTACACCGAACGCGCGCAGCTCGCCCGCAGCGTCCTCGCCCGTGTCGCTTATCCGGCATTTATCCTCCACTTTGCCTTGCTCATCTTTCCGCCGTCTCAGCTCGCTCAACTGGTGTTGCAGGGAAATGTCGCCGCCTTTGTCTGGTCCAAGATCGAGTTGTTGCTCCCCGCCTACGCGCTCATCTTTCTCGTCGCGTTTGCCTGCCAGGGACGACATGGCGAGTCCTGGCGATGGTTCATCGAAAAAATCCTCCACGGAATTCCCGTGCTCGGCCAGGCCCGGCGCAACCTCGCTCTCGCGCGCCTTTCTGCTGCCCTTGAAGGATTGATCAGCGCCGGCGTGTCCATCATCGATGCCTGGGAATTGAGCGCCGACGCGAGCGGCTCTCCCGCGCTCCGCCGCGCCGTGCGGCCGTGGAGAAACTCGATTCAATCCGGCGATACGCCCGGCGAACTGGTCAACCAAACGCGCGTGTTTCCCGAGCTTTTCGCGAATCTATACCACACGGGTGAAGTGAGCGGGCAACTTGATGACACGCTGCGCCGGCTGCATCAACATTATCAGGAGGAAGGCTCGCGCAAGCTGCAGACGTTCGCCTTCTGGCTGCCGGTGTTGATCTATCTCATTGTCGCCGTCGGCATCGGGATTTGGATCATTCGGTTCTGGATGGGCTATTTCCAGGGAATCAATCAACTGATCGATTTCTAAGGCGTCGCGCCGTCTTGATTTCGAGCCCCTCCGCAAAGGCTTTGGAGTTTTTCCGTGTGATGCGTGTTTCTGCCGGTTAATTTTGATCCATGACACTGTCCGAGATTGTTTCTGACGAAGAACTCCGCCGTCGTGAGTTTCCCGTTGCCCGGGAAAAGATTTTCCTGGCGCACGCGGGCGTTTGCCCGCTGCCGCGGCGCGTCTCCGAAGCGATTCGCGGCTACTCTGAACTCTGCACGCAAGGCGATCAGGAAACGCTGCTCCCGGCGCATCAGTTGAGCCATTCGCGCGAACTGGCTGCGCGCCTCATCGGCGCCAAACCGGAGGAAATTGCATTTGTTGGTCCCACCTCGCTCGCGCTCAGCTTCATCGCCGCGGGACTCGAATTCAGGAAGAACGACAACATCCTGATCTACCACGATGATTACCCTTCCAACGTTTATCCGTGGATGGCGCTGTCGGACAGGGGAGTGGAGGTGCGGCTCCTGAACACACGTGAACTGGGCCGCATCAGCCCGTTGGACGTGATCGGTCAGGTGGACGAGCAAACGCGCCTCGTGGCGCTGGCTTCGTGCCACTTCGTCGCGGGCTACCGGCCCGATCTGAAGGCCATCGGACGGGCACTGCGCGAACGGAACATTCTCTTTTGCGTGGATGCCATCCAGACGCTGGGCGCGTTTCCCACCACCATCGAGCACATTGATCTCCTGGCCGCGGACAGCCACAAATGGCTGCTCGGCCCGTGCGCCGCGGGCATTCTTTACGTCCGCAAAGAACTGCAGGACCGGATTCGTCCGGCCGCGCTCGGCTGGCACAACGTCCGTTGCCCGAACTACGTTGCCCAGGAACAAATGGTCCTGCGCACGGACGCCCGACGCTACGAAGCGGGTACCCACAACCTGCTCGGACTCGTCGGCCTGAATGCCGCCATGGAATTGATTCTGGAAATTGGCATCGACTCCATCGCCGCCGAACTTCTGCGCAAACGCGCACTGCTCGTCCCCGCGTTGAAAAACAAAGGCTACACAGTGCTCCACGCCGATGTGCCGCCCGCAAACGCCGGCAGCATCGTCACGTTTTACCGCGGCGACGCGGACATGGCCGCGTTGTCTGGAAAGCTGGAGGCCGCGAACGTCATCGCTTCGCTTCGAACGGACCGCGCCGGCCGCAAATACATTCGTCTTTCGCCGCACTTCTACAACTCCGACGCTGAACTGCAACGCGCGTTGGAATTGCTTTGATCCGCCGGGCGCACTCGACACTGG
>Ga0134121_10001343_pt1 | contig 23289 bp, 20 predicted proteins | sample KB301_FD_96463 | JGI IMG/M metagenome (GOLD analysis project Ga0134121, IMG submission 96463) | Terrestrial soil microbial communities without Nitrogen fertilizer from Kellogg Biological Station, Michigan, USA - KB3-0-1 | ecosystem: Environmental > Terrestrial > Soil > Unclassified ... | reverse complement strand
GCCGAGCCCGGTGGCGTTGATGGTGGTGGTCGCCGTCCCGGCGCAGATGACGTGCACGTTCGGGTAGACGAAAATCCGCTCCGGATAGTTTCCGGCCGCCACCTGGATGAGCGCCCCGCTCGCCGTCGCCGCGATGATGCGCGAATTGGCGTCGTTGATCGCGGCCTGGATGGTCTTGTAAGGCGCGGCCTGGCTGCCGCAACCTGTGGTGCAGCTGCTCGACGCGCTGACGTAGATGGTCACGGTCCCCGCGGCCAGGACGAGATGGGCCACGAGGCCGAGCGTCAAGACGCAGGAGGCCGCCAGCAGGACGGTCCGGGCGGCACCCGACCGGACGATCGGCCTGGGCCACCGCGACCTCATGCGGGACAGAGCGTTCTTCAATCGGAGAGCGCGGGGTCCGCCTCCGACCTCAGTTGAACGTGACGACACCGCTCCCTCTCAGTACGGGCCACATCCCGGGCCGAAGTGAGATCGACACATCAGTAATCTATTGGCGCGACGCTTTTATTACCCCGAAAGCAGCCCTTGTCAAGTGATTTGGGGAGGTTGCCGGGTCACTCCCGTCTTCTCACCGGCATTCGCGGCCAGGTCGAGGGTATGAAAGGTCGAGGGCAAGAGGGGCCTGGTGGTATTTTTGCGATGCGAAACGAATCGATCGTCGGAGCAGCAGCCGGCGCGGCGCGTTCAGGTCGGCGGAACCGAGATCCTGCGGATTCGCGTCTGAACGGAGGCGCGTCGCCGTCGGTATAGTTCTTGACGTCGGCAATCCGTGTAGGTTAGCGTGTCGCCAAGAGATCACAGAGCAGGCGGTGAATTCGGCCCGACTATCGAGAGTGTCGCAGCCGCGGATCCGTGGGTCCGGCGGCCCGGAGGGCGCGAGATGAGTATGATGAAAGGACTTACGCTGTTGGGGATTGTGGCCGTCCTGTCGGTGGGCCTCTCCGGGGTCGCCTACTCGTCGGACCAAGCGCCCGCCACCGTCGCGCAGTTCCTCAGCCGCCTTGCCGTGCAGGTCAAGGTGCAGCCTTCGCAGACGACGGAATCGAAAGCGGGGGCGGTCAAGCCGGCGACAGTCCCGTTCGACTCGAGCCTGAACGTGCCGCTCACCTACGATGCAGTCTCCCGGATTGCCGCCGACCTGGGAGTGGCGATCGCGCCGCCGGCCAATCCGGGCGCCGTGGTGAGCCAGGCGCAGGCCGGCGCGATTGCGAGCCTGATCATGGCCTCCCGCGCCGGTGCGAGCGTCGAGGTTCCGGCCGACGAGGTCCCGAACCAGTGTCTTACCTCCAGCAATCGCGGCTCCTGCGTCGATTGCTGTAAGGAGGCCACCGGGCTGGGGGGCCAGTTCTGCGGGCGATTCTGCCACGCGAACGTCCCGCCCCCGGTGAGTCCCGGCGAGCCGCAGCCGTAGCGCAGGGGGCACGCCGGGCCTTGACTGTATATAAATGCAGTTTGTGCATATGTGGTCTCTTCAGTATGAATAGTGTGGAGGGCATTCGCAGTTCGTTCCAACCGGGGCTTCACAGTTGTCGTGCGGCAGGGACGTTTTCGTCACAAGATCTTGCTTGACGGAAAACGGGGTTCGCCGTAGATTCCGGCCGCAAACAGGCTCCGGGTCAATTGCAAGGCGCAGCTCACGCGCTCTTTTGCCATCTCGTTCTGGATGAATTCGAAAGCTGATCGGAGGGAGAGGAACATGACGAAGCGTACGTTCATGGTTCTGGCGTTGGCTGCCAGCCTGATGGTGGTTGGCGTCTACGCCGCCCCAAGCACTCCGGCGAAGGCGAAGGGGGTCACCGTCGGAGATTTCGCAGTCAAGGTCGCGGCGGTGCTGCAGTACGACTCCAGCTCGCCGGCCGCAGCCGTCGGCGCTCTCGAGCGCCGCGGAATCACCTTTTCGACCGACCTGAGCACCCCGATGACCCAGGGCGAGGCGGCCCGCGTGCTCACCGACCTCGGCATCGACGTGGTCGCGCCGAAGAACTCGTCGGACCCGGTCACGGTGCAGCAGGCCGGCACTCTCGCCGGTCTCATCTCGACCCTGTCGAACCGCTCGACTGCGGATGGTCCGGCCCTGCCGGATCAGTGCCTGCACTCGCAGAACCGCGGCATTTGCCAGGACTGCTGCAAGGCGGCGACGCTGTGCGGTCCTCCGCCGGCGGAGTTCGACTGCAACACCTGCGCGAAGTTCTGCAAGAACAACGTGCCTCCGCCCATCAGCCCCGGAGAGCCGACGCCGTAGTTCCAGAAGACGAATCTTGACGAAGAGCGCCCCTGCCGGTGAGCCCGGCCGGGGCGCTCGTTTTTTCGGCGGCCCTCCGTGGCGCGCCCGTGCGAAAATGCCCCGGTGACCATGCGTATCGGCAACGTGTCGCTCGACCAACCGCTCATCCTGGCGCCGATGGCCGGGATCACCGACCGGTATTTCCGGTTGATCCTCAAGCGGATCGGCGGCGTCGGTGTGGTCACCATGGAGTTCATCTCCTCCGAGGCCCTGACCCGGGGCAACACGCGCACCAAAGGAATGATGCAGTTCGCCGAGGAGGAGCGGCCGCTCGCGATTCAGATTTACGGCAGCCATGCGGGGCGGATGGCCGATGCCGCGTCGTTCGTCCAGGACCTGGGCGCCGACATCGTCGACATCAATATGGGCTGCCCGGCCAACAAGATTTTGAAGGGATGCGCCGGCGCCGCACTGATGGGCGATCCAGGGCTGGCTCGCGACATCGTCTCTTCGGTCAGGGGCCGCGTCTCCATCCCGGTCACCGTCAAGTTCCGCCTCGGGCTCGACGACGCCCGGGCCAATTTCCTCGAGCTCGGCCGCATCTGCCAGGAGGAGGGCGCCTCGGCGGTGGCCCTGCACGCCAGGACGGCGCGACAGATGTTCAGCGGCGCCGCGGACTGGCGGCGCGTCAGGGATCTCAAGGCGGCCCTCTCGATCCCGGTGAGCGGGAACGGCGACATCGAGACGCCGGACGACGCGATGCGGCTCTGGAGCGAGACCGGATGCGACGGCGTGATGATCGGCCGGGCCGCGGTCAAGAACCCCTGGATCTTCCGGCAGATCGCGGCGCGCAGGGCGGGCGAGCCGGTGGTCGTTCCGAGCCTCGCGGAGCGGCGGGCGCTCATCCTGCACCATTTCGAAATGCTTCGCGCCGGCGAAGAGGAGCTGCACGCCCTGCACAAGATCCGGACCTTCACCGGCTGGTACACCCACGGCCTGCCTGACGGACGCGCGCTCCGCCAGCGGATCAACAACCTGGAGTCGGTCGCGCAGTTCATCGATGCAGTCGAAGACTTCTTCGGCCAGCACCTCGCCGCCTGAGCCGACCCCACCAATGAGGTCCGGCATCGGAGCCGCCAGTGCCGCGATCGCCGCATCCTGCATCGGGATCATCGGCGTTCTCGGGTCCTGGGACGATCTCATCTCCAGGCCGCGGCCGGTGCAGGCTCCTTCCGCTGAATCACAACCCGCCGTCGCGCCGGCCCTGGAGATCCGGTTCGATCACGACGTGGTCGACCAGATCCTGGCCTTGGCCGCCCGTGGCGTCGCGACGAGCGAAGAGCTCGACCGCTGGGTCCACCTGCCCGGTAATCTGGAGCTGCTCAGACAAGGCCGGATCGACCATGACCTCACCCCGGACCTCCTGAAGGAAGCCGCCAGGGTCGCGATCGGCGGTGGCACCTTCCCCGGCCCCGGAACGCTCGGCACCCTGTCCGGCAGCGATTGGCCCGGGCTGCGGCAGACCCTCGCGGCGGTCCGGGCCCGCGAAGACGACCTGAGGATCCAAGCCGCATCCGCGCTGGCGCCCTACCTGCCGCGCGACCGGAGCCTTCCCCCGATGGTCGTCCACTTCCATCTGGGAGGGAGCTGGGACGGCAGGACCACGGATGCGGTTTTCGTCAACCTGACGCTGTTCCAGACGCGCGGCCCCGCCAGTCTCGCGGGCCTCGACGCCCTTCTCGTGCACGAGCTGTTCCATTGCGCGCACGCGGCTCTCGCGCCCGCGGTCGAGGACTATTCGTCCCGGCAGGCGGCGCTCTACTCGGTCCTCCTGCGGGTCCAGCAGGAGGGCACGGCGCGACACCTGGAGTTCGACTACCTGCGCGCCCACACGCCCGCCGACACGATGGATGCCACCCACTTCGCGAAGTACGAGGATGGGATGCGCCGAGCGCAGGAGTACACCGCGGTGCTGGCGGGCATCGAGGCGACCATCGAGCGGAATCAGATCGAGAAGGCGCACCTCCAGACCCTCGACGCCCTGCAGACCGGCGGGCCTCTCTACGCCATCGGACACGTCATGGCCGAGACGATCGACCGGGACGGGGGGCCTGCGGCGCTGGGGTTCACGGTGGTCAACGGGCCGCTGACCTTTGCGCGAGCCTATCTCGACGTCATCGCGAGGTCAGGCGAGGTCAGCGTGCTCCCGGCGGGATTGCCTCCCCGGCTCGCGGAGCTCGAGCAGGGGTACGGACGGGCCCCGGTCGCCGCGTCCCAGGCCCGCCGCAAGGGTCTGGCGCTGCTGGAGCAGGGACGGCAGCGCGAAGCCGCCAAGGTGCTGCAGGAGTCGATCGATCTCGATCCGACCGACGCGACGTCCGCCTACAACCTGGCGTGCGTGAGAGCGCTCCAGGGCCGGCGGGGACGGGCTCTGCGCTGGCTGAAGGAATCGTTCGATCGCGGCTTCGACAACTACAAGCACGTCGCGACGGATCAGGATCTCGAATCGTTGAGGGACGATCCGGAATTCAGGGATCTGCTGCGGTCCCACGGGTTCGAGATGCCGCGCCGGCCGGCGCAGGACAAGGCCGCGCCGGCGGCTATCCCTTGAACGCGCGCCGCCACCAGCGGCGCCTGGGCTTCGAGTCGTCGCCGGGCGCCGCCGCGGCGCCGGCGGTCGCGTGCGCGGCGGGCGCAGGCGCACCGGGAGCGATTCCGCCTCCCCGGGCCGCTTCCGCCACCCGGGGCAGCGATTCGCCGCCGCGCGGGCCGTCCAGCGGCTGACTGCGCCCTTCGTCCCGGCGCGACGGCTGGGATTCCCAGCCAACGCGTGGCTCGCTCGTCGATGTCGGTGCGCCCTGGGCCCGCTGGCCGTCGGCCGGCGCGTCACCCGCGCCCCGGTGACGACCGCGCCCCCTGCGGCGGCGTCGTCGGCGGTGCGGCCGCGCGGGATCACCCTCCCGAGCCTGGGGCTGCGGGGAGGCTTCGGCGCGTGGCCCCGGCTCGCGATCGTCCTCCTGCGACTCGGGTCCCTCGGAAAAGGCCGGCAGGTCCGCGGTTTCGTGGGCCTCGGAGGAGGTCGACACCCCCGGAGCTCCCGGCGCGGCGGGCGCCCTGTTCGCTCCCGCCTCGCCCCCGCGGCGACGGCGGCGGCGGCGCCGCCCGCGGCGCGGCTGTTCCTCGGCGGCATGCCCGGAGGGGGGCGCGACGAAGGGAGCGGGGGGCGGCGTCAGTGGCTGAGTAAAGGCTCCTTCCGCCAGCGCCTGATCGACCGAGTCAGCCGTGACCATCGGAACGATTTCGGGCTCCTCACGGCGAATCTCCTCGATCTCGAACTGATCCACCTTCATCGGTTCCTGGGGGATCACCTCGATCTTCAGTCCATTGCGCGATTCGAGCCGTTGCAGGTCGTCGCGCTTCTGATTCAGGAGATAGAGCGCCACCTCAGGGGCGAGGTAGACCTTGACCCCGGCGAGCTCGCCACGCGCCACGCGGGCCTGGATCTTCCGGAACGCGGCGCGCCCGGCCGCCTCGGGAGTCCGGACCATGCCGTCGCCGGCGCAGACCGGACACTTCGAGAACGACGAGGCGCTCTTGGTCGCCTTGAGACGCTGGCGGGACACCTCCATCAGACCGAGCTTGCTGATGCGGGTGACGTCGTAGCGGGCCTTGTCACGGGTCATCGCCGTGCTGAACGCGCGCTCGACCTGCCGGATGTGCCGGCTCGATTCCATGTCGATGAAATCGATGACGATCAGCCCGCCGATGTCCCGCAGCCTCAGCTGGCGGGCGATCTCGTCGGCCGCCTCGAGATTGGTGCGCGCGGCGGTTTCCTCGCTGCTGGCGCCGCGCACCGAGCGCGCCGAATTGACGTCGATCGCCGTGAGGGCCTCGGTCTGATCGATGGAGATCGAACCACCCGACTTGAGCGTCACGACGCGCTTGTAGATCCGCTCGATCTGATCCTCGAGGTTGAAGCGGGAGAAGATCGGCTTGTCCCCCGTGTACAGCTTGACGAGGTCGGCCTTTTCCGGCATGTGCGCATCGAAGAACTTCCTGAGGCGGCGCCAGGTCGGCTCGTCGTCGATCAGCACCTCGCCGATATCCGAGGTGAAGTGATCGCGCGCGGTGCGGATGACCAGGTCGCGCTCCTGGTAGATCAGGGACGGCGCGCGGGCGTCGTCCTTGGCGCGCTCGATGCTCTTCCAGAGCTCCAGGAGCGAATCGAGATCCGCCTGCAGCTCGCGCGGGCTGGTCTCCATCCCCGCGGTGCGCACGATGACCCCGAATCCTTCCGGGATGGTCAGACTCTCGAGGATGCGACGCAGCCGGACACGCTGCTCCTCGTCCTCGATCTTGCGCGAGATCCCCGCGGCGTCGGCGCCGGGCATCAGCACCAGATAGCGTCCGGGAAGCGAGTAGTACGTGCTCAGCGTCGGTGGCTTGTTGGCGTAGGAATCACGGATCACCTGGACGAGGATTTCCATCCCCTTTTCCAGGTGACGGGTGATGCGAGCCCCCCGTCCTTTCCCGGCGCCCTCGCCGCGGGCCGGGTAGAGCTTGAAGTTGATCTCGTCGAGCGGCAGGAAGGCGGCTCGATCGCCGCCGTAGTTGACGAACGACGCTTCCAGGGCCGGGTTGACGCCCTCGACGATCGCCTTGAAGATGTTTCCCTTGATATTCTCGCGGCTCAGGGTCTCGATCTCGAACAGATCGAGCACCCCGTTGTCCACGACGGCGACGCGGTATTCTTCCTCCGCGGCGACGTTCACCAGCATCGATTTTGACATCGGATCTCCGGGTGCGCCCCGGGCCTGCCGAGGCCGATGTGGGGCTCCGGCGCGGGGCGCGCTGGGCGGGCTCGACCGCGGCCTTCATTGGCCGCCGGGTGCGCCGCCTTAAAGCCGGGAGTATAGCACGCACCCCCGCGCCCCCCGGGGAAGGGCTCACTCCTCGGCGTACTTGCGCTTCAGCATCTCCAGAACGGTCGGATCGGCGAGGGTCGTGGTGTCCCCGAGCGCCTTGCCCTCGGCGATGTCCCGGAGCAGGCGGCGCATGATCTTCCCGGAGCGCGTTTTGGGGAGCTCGGCGGTGAAGATGATGTCCTCGGGGCGGGCCAGGGCTCCAATCTTCCGGACCACGTGCTGCTTGAGCTCGCCCGCCAGGCGCGCGTCGGGAGTGTGGCCTTCCTTCACCGTCACGAAGGCGGCCAGCGCCTGTCCCTTGAGGTCGTGCGCCCGACCCACCACCGCGGCCTCGGCGATCGCCGGGTGATCCACCAGGGCGCTCTCGACCTCCATCGTGCCGATGCGATGTCCGGCGACATTGAGAACGTCGTCGACCCTCCCGAGGAGCCAGAAATTCCCCTGGCGATCCTTGCGGGCGCCGTCGCCGGCGAAATAGGTCCGGTGGTCCCATTTCGACCAGTACTGCTTCACGTGGCGTTCCGGATCGCCGAAGATCGTGCGCATCATCGCCGGCCAGGGACGCGTGATGGCCAGATAGCCGCCGCCTTCCTTGACCGGGTTGCCGGCGTCGTCGAGGACCTCGGCGCTCACCCCGGGAAAGGCGTGCGTCGCGGAGCCCGGACGGGTCGACGTGATGCCGGGCAGCGGAGTGATCATGATCATGCCGGTCTCCGTCTGCCACCAGGTGTCGACGATCGGGCAGCGCTCGCGGCCGATGAACGTCCTGTACCAGACCCACGCCTCCGGATTGATCGGCTCGCCCACGCTCCCCAGGAGCCGCAAGGCGGAGAGATTGAACCGTTCGGGCCACTCCTGACCCCAGCGCATGAAGGAGCGGATGGCGGTGGGCGCGGTGTAGAACACCGTCACACGATGCTTCTCGCACATCCGCCAGAACCGTCCGCGGTCGGGCCAGTCCGGCGCACCCTCGTACATCAGCACCGTCGCGCCGTTCATGAGCGGGCCATAGACGACGTACGAGTGCCCCGTGACCCATCCGATGTCGGCCGTGCACCAGTAGACGTCCTGCGGCTTCAGATCGAAGACCCAGCGTGTGGTCGCATACACGCCGACCATGTACCCACCGGTCGCGTGGACGATTCCCTTGGGCTTGCCGGTGGTCCCCGAGGTGTACAGGATGAAGAGCATGTCGTCGGCATCCATCGGGGCGGCCGGGACATCGGCCCGGGCGTCGTCCATGAGGCGATGCCAGAACCGGTCGCGACCCTCCTTCATGTGGATGTTGAAGCTGCCGCGGCGCACCACGACGACGTGCTCGATCGTCGGGCAGCCCTCGAGCGCCTCGTCGGCGAACTGCTTGAGAGGCACCTGCGCCCCGCGCCGGTAGCCGCCGTCGGCGGTCACCAGGACGGTCGATCTCGCGTCGTTGATCCTGTCCCGCAGTGCCTCGGCCGAGAATCCGCCGAACACGACGCTGTGCGCGGCGCCGATGCGAGCGCAGGCGAGCATGGCGATCGCGAGCTCCGGAACCATCGGGAGGTAGAGGGTCACGCGGTCGCCCTTCTTCACCCCGAGACCCTTGAGCACGCCGGCGAAACGGCAGACCTCGCGATGCAGCTGCGCGTAGGTCAGGGTCCGTTCCTCGCCCGGCTCGCCCTCCCAGATGAGAGCGGCCTTGTTGGCCACCGCCGTCCCCAGGTGACGATCGAGGCAGTTGTGAGAGATGTTGGTCCGCCCGCCGACGAACCAGCGGGCGTGCGGGGGGATCCATTCGAGCGTCTTCTTGAAGGGACGGAACCAGGTCAGCTCGCGCGCCATTCCGGCCCAGAACGCCTCGGGGTTGCGCGCCGCCTTGCGATAGATGCCGCGGTCGGTGACATTGGCCGCGCGCCGGAAGGACGCCGGCGGCGGGAAGACGCGTTTCTCGTGCAGCAAGACGTCGATGCCGGCGCCCTTCGCCGGCCGGCTCCGCATCCGGCCCCTGGCCACGCTGACTCCTCCTCGGCGCGATCGACGGTGGAGGTGGACTATAGCCAAGCGTTCCGGGGGGTGTCAAAGAGACCCGGGTCTTTGACACCCCGGCGGCCGTTGTTTAGGATCGACCCCTTTTCGAAGGGGCCGTTCAGATCGTGTCCGCCTTCCATTCGATCCTCGCGCGATCCCTGCCGCTGGTGCCGAAGCCCATCGTGCGCCGCGTGTCACGCCGGTACATCGCCGGCGAGAGTCTGGCCACGGCGATCGACGCGGTCCGCGCGCTCAACGCCGAGGGCCTGATGGCCACGCTCGACGTGCTGGGAGAGAGCGTCACGGATCGGCCGCTGGTGGACGCCGCCGCGCGCGACTACGCGGAGGCCCTCAAGGCGATCCGGACCGAACGACTCGACTCGAATGTTTCCATCAAGCCGACCCAGTTCGGGCTGAAGATCGACTTCGATCTCTGTTTCGAGAAGGTGCGCGCCCTCGTCGTCCAGGCGGCCGGGTCCGGCAATTTCGTCCGCATCGACATGGAGGACTCCAGCTGCACGAGCGCCACCCTCGATCTCTACCGGAGGCTGCGCGCCGAAGGGCTCGAGAACGTCGGCGTGGTGCTCCAGGCCTGCATGCGCCGGAGTCTCGCCGACCTGAAGGCACTGCCGCAGGGCGCCAATGTCCGGCTCTGCAAGGGGATCTACGTCGAGCCGCACGACGTGGCGTATCGGGACCGTGTGATCGTCAACAAGAACTACACGCGGCTCCTGGAGGAGATTCTCGATCGCGGGATCTATGCCGGCATCGCCACGCACGACGAGGAGCTCGTCTGGGAGGCGAATCGTCTCATCGATCGACGCGCCCTGCCGGCGTCGGCCTACGAGTTCCAGATGCTGCTGGGAGTTTCCGAGCCGCTGCGGCGCCTCATCCGGCGCGATGGCCACCGGCTGCGGGTCTACGTGCCGTACGGCCCCCACTGGTACGCCTACTCGCTGCGCCGCCTGAAGGAGAATCCGCGCATCGCCGGATACATCCTCACCAGCCTGATGCGCCGCGTGGGTGGCTGACGACGGGGGATCGTCGACGAGCGACGATCGAGCCTAGGCGATCCGGCGATCGCCTTCGTCGGCGGTGTTCCGGCCGAGGTCGGCCGGGAGCGCATCGGGGCGGCGACCGGGGCTCATCGGCGCCGCCTGCGGAAATCCGATCACGACTTCCGTTCCCTGGTGCGGAGCGCTGCGAACCTCGATGTTCGCGCCGATGAGGTGGAGCGCTTCACGCGCCTCCCAGAGGCCGAGACCGGCCGCGGCCTTCTCGGGTTTGGTCGTGAAGAAGGGTTCGAACACCTTCGCCAGGTGCTCGGGACGGATGCCGATCCCGCCATCCTTCACGCGCACGACGACCTGATCGGCGGCGTGCCGGGTGTCGATCTCGATGCGTCCGCCCCCGTGCGGCATCGACTCGATCGCGTTCACGAGCACGTTGAGGAGCGCGCCGTGAATCCGCGAAGCCGGACCGAACACCGGAGGCACGGCCGCGTAGCTCTCCACGAACTCGATTTTCTTCTCCTCCGCGCGGTGACGGCAGAGATCGAGCGCCTCGCGCAGCAGGTTGTTGACGTTGAACGGCGAGCGGGCCGGCTCGGGCGGGGCGGCGCCCGAAAGACCGCGCAGCGTCTCGGAGACCGACACGGCCTGGGCGGCCATACGCTCCGCGGTCGCGCGCACCCCCTCCGGCGCGGCGCCGTCGGACGCGAGAGATCGGGCGTCGGTGGCGAGGGAGCCCAGGGATTTCTTCACCGAATCCGCGGTCGTCTCGAGGTAGGCCCCCAGCGCGCGGGCGGATCCCGTTTCCATGATGTGATCCTGGCAGCCTCTCAGCTCCGCGCGCAGGCGCAGGATGTACTGCGTCGATGCGGTCAGGAGCCGCGCGCCGGCCCGCGCGAACCCGGCCAGGTAGCCGGCGGCGATCAGCGCGAGCGCCAGGAGGACACGGACGACCGCGTCCAGGGGCACGAACAGGCAGAAAATCGCCGCCATCGATCCAGCCAGGAAGCCGACCAACGCCTCGCGGGCCATCCAGGGGGTTGCGAATCTCTTCATGCCTGGGATCCTCGATCCGTCTCGGGCTCGCCCGTCCGGCCCGCGGCCAGCGCCTTTTCAATCGCGGCGATTCGGACGGGATTCTTGTTGGCGCCTGGCGGCGCCGTGTAAACGAGATCCGCGACCGGTTTCCCTCCCACGATGTGCTCCTCGAGGATTCGTGCCGCCTTGTCGGGGGTCACGCCGGCATACCAGACGTTCTCGGGATAGACGACCAGCATCGGTCCGTTGCCGCACTGATCGAGACATCCCGACTTGTTGATTCGAATGGTCTTCTTGAGGCCGCGCATCTGAACGCCTTCCTTGAGCATCCGGTGAATGGCCTCGGAGCCGTCGAACGGGCAGTACTCGCCCTGGGTGCAGACGAACACGTGGCGCACGAACTGCCCCATCGACGACCTCCGCGGATGCGGGACGGTACCACAGCCGGGCGGGCCGAGACAACGATTCCCCGGGCGGCCGACCCCCCGACTCGAGCCGGGGTCCGTGCATTTTACGGGACCGACCCTTAGAATGACCACGGCGCGGCCGTCTTCGATCGCGCGGACAGGTGACCGACATGAACTCCCAGGACGAACGGCTCATACGACTGATGAACCGGGGCGAGATCCCGGTCTTCCCGCTCCCCAATGTGGTCTTCTTTCCGCACACGTCACTCGGATTGCACGTGTTCGAGCCGCGCTACCGCCGCATGACCGAGGACGCTCTGGCCTCGGACGGATTCATGGCGGTCGCGCTGCTGAAGCCGGGGTGGGAGAGCGACTACTACGGCACGCCGCCTGTCCATGCGGTGGCCTGCGCGGGGGCGATCGAGGAACACCACCTGCTGCCGGATGGACGATACAACATCCGCCTCCGAGGGCTCTGCCGGATCGCGATCACCCGGTTCGTGAGCCAGGACCCCTATCGGATGGCCGCCTTCCGGTTCATCCAGGAGTCGAATGGCGAGGACGGGCCGGAGGTGCCCGCGGCGCGGGCGCGGCTGCTGTCCACCTGCTCGGGGTTGATGAGGGAAATCGCGGGGAACGAGGGGCGGCCGCTCGCGCTGCCGTCCGACGTGCCGTTCGCGGTCGGTGTGAATGCGCTCTGCCAGAGCCTGACCATGGAAAGCGATCGACGGCAGCGATTGCTCGAAGTCGACGACGTTGTGGAGCGCTGCCGGCTGCTCGTCGAGATTCTCACGGAACGCTGGAGGGACGTGTCGATGGGGGAGACCCCCTCCGGCCCGGTTCACTGAGCGCCCCGTGGGGCTCTCCGCGGTCGTCAGGAGCCGCGGTCAGTCCAACGGCACGCCCCGCAGGGCCGCGATGGCCGCGACGACCTCGCCGATCTTGTTGTTGGGGGTGGACGCGCCGGCCGTGAGCCCGAGCGTGACCGGGCCTCCGGGAAGCCAGTCGGGGGTCGTGATCTCGGCGGCGGAGCCGTAGGGTCTGTGCCGGATGCGTCCCGCGGGCTCGATGCACGACGCGTCTTCGATATGGAAGCTGGGGATCGAGCGGGCGGCCAGCGCGGCGAGGTGCGTCGTGTTGCTGCTGTTGTACCCGCCGATGACCAGCATCCGATCGGGATGCCTGGCCACGAGGGCGAGGATGGCGTCCTGGCGGTCCTGGGTGGCGCTGCAGATCGTGTCGAAGGCACGGAAGCGCTGCGGCAAATCCTCCTCGCCGTATCGGTCCGCGAGCGCCCGTCGTATCCGCTCCTGGATGTCGAGAGATTCGGAGGACAGCATCGTGGTCTGGTTGGCCAGGCCGACGCGCTCGAGATCGCGATCGGGGTCGAAGCCCTCCGAGCAGGCGGGCGCGAACCGCGCCAGGAATGCCGTCCGGTCGCCTTGTCCGCGTATGTAACCGCAGACCACGTCGGCCTCCTCGAGATTGCGAACAACCAGGTAGCGTCCGCCGGGGGAGCGCATCGTGCGTGAAGCCGTGGCGCGTGTCTCCTCGTGCGCGTACTTGCCGTGGATGACGGCCGTGAACCCCGAAGCGGAGAAGCGGTCGACGTTCTTCCACACGTTGAGCACCGATCCGCAGGTGGTGTCGACGAGCACGCATCCCCGGTCGCGCAGAGACTGCATCTCCTGCACGGTCACTCCGAAAGCCGGGAGGATGACGACGTCCTCCGCCCGCACGGCGGCGAGACCGGGCCCCCCCCCGTCGCTCTCGCGCAGGAAGCGAATCCCCATGTCCCGGAGTCGTTGATTGACGTGCGGGTTATGGATGATCTCGCCGGTGAGATAGATGAGGCGGTCCGGAAACCGGCTGCGGGCCTCGTAGGCGTACTCGACGGCGCGTTCGACCCCGTAACAGAACCCGAATTCGCGTGCCAGCAGGAAGGTCAGATCGCCGAGGCGAAGACAGTAGTCCGATTCCTTCAGACGCTCCACCAGGCGGCTGTGATAGTCCGCCTGCAGGCGCGGCCCGACCTCTTCCTTCAGCCCGAACCCGCGCTGGAAATATGCCCCCGTCATCTGCGATTCCCTCGGCTGCGCGCGCCATTGGAGGCCGGCGAGCTCGAACATTCTACACGACGAGCCGGCTCTCCCACGGTCAGGCGCTCAGGAGGATCCGCTCGGGACAGGTGGCGATGTTGAAGCCGCCATCACGCAGGAAGTTGACGAGCGTGAGCCTGAAGGCACGGGCCGTCTCGATCGCCAGGGTCGTCGGGCCGGACACCGCGCACACGATCGGGATCGAGGCGGCCGCGGCCTTCTGCAGGATCTCGAACGAGGTGCGACCCGAAACCATCAGGATGGCGTCGGTCAGCGGCCATCCCTCGATTGCGGCCCGGCCGACGACCTTGTCGACGGCGTTGTGACGGCCGACGTCCTCGCGCGCCAGCACCAGACGGCCGTCGACGTCGAAAAGGGCGGCGGCATGCAGCGCTCCCGTCCGCTCGAACATCCCCTGCGCTTCCGCGAGCCGGGCGGGGAGCGACACGAGAACCTCCTGACGTACGACCGCCCGCGAGCTGCTCGGCGGCGTGCGGCGGGAAAGGGCCTCGATCGAGGCCCGCCCGCACAGCCCGCAAGCCGCGCTCGCGATGAGGTTGCGGCGCAACGCGTCCCGATCGAACGCGATCCCCGGCGCGAGCGTGACATCGACCGCATTCGGCCCCTCGCGGTCCGGCGGGTCCCGATCCTCGCGGCAATGACGGATGGCTCCGATGTCGGCAAATCGTCCGACCACTCCCTCGGTCAGGCAGAATCCGGCCGCCAGTTCCATGTCGTGACCCGGCGTCCGCATCAGCACGGCGAGCTGTTCGCCCTGGACGCGGATCTCGAGCGGCTCCTCCACGACGACCCAGTCGAGAGTCTCCCGGACCTCGCCCCGGCGTGCCTTGAGGATGGAAACCTGCCTTACGGAGTCAAGCGACATCCCTTCATTGTAATGGACCGGAGCCAGACGGGTGCGCCGGTCGCGCCGGTCGCGCCGCGCGCGGCGTGAGACCGGAGGGCGATATCGACCGCCGCCTGCGGCGTCATGTCCGCAAGTCGGGCTCCCGCGGGCGACTTTCGTCTTGACAGGGCGTGGGCCTTCTGCAAAGGTATGCGGACACCAGCTCATGAGGTCGAGATGCGTCGCCTGTTGATGAAGGCCTCTCTGCTCGCGCTTGCCTGTCTGGCCGGCTGGACCGGGACCGCCCAGGCGCAGAATCGCGAGAAGTCGTGGGAGCTCAATCCCTATGTCGGGTACCTGACCTTCGAAAAGACCGAGGGAGAGAAGGTCCTGGATGACACCTGGGACATCGGCTTCCGGTTTGGGTACCACTGGACCAAACATCACCTGATCGAGTTCGGGTTCTTCGGCGCATCCACCAAGAACGGCGCGAATGATTTGAATGTCGATCTGCTGGGCGGGCAAGTCAACTACGACTACAACTTCTTCGTCGCGCGCCGTGACCGCGTCGTCGCCTTCGCGACTGGCGGCGTGGGGGTCATGAACATCAGCACGTTCGGATTCGTGGCCGAGCCTGACGCGGTCGGCGACAAGGTGGAGGTCACGTACAACGTCGGAGGCGGGGTCCGGTTTTTCGGGGGCCGGCGCGCCGGGTTTCGCATGGACGTGCATCGCACCCACTTCAGTGACAATGGCGTCGACGTCAATTACTGGGAAATCGGGGCCGGCATGAGCATCGTCCTCGGCGGAACATACTGAGGCGGCGGTGCAACGCTTGAGCGGCGGCCCTCCTGGTCGATCGGTGTCGAGGGCCGTCGCGGCCACGCTCGAGGCGATTCGGGAAGCGCTCGACGAGATCACGGAGCGTGACGAGCAGCTCCGCAGGGTCGTCGCCATTCTCTCCAAGTCGAGACCGAATTACACCTGGACCGGGATCTACCTCCTCGATGCCGGAATGCTCGTGCTCCACAACCAGATCGGCCTGCCGACGCCCCACGAGCGAATTCCCATCGGCCAGGGGATTTGCGGCCTCGCCGCGCGCGAGCGCCGGAGCATCGTCGTGCCCGACGTGACGCGGGATCCGCGGTACCTCGCCTGCAGTCTTGCCACGCGCTCCGAAATCGTCGTCCCCATCCTGCGGGGAACCGAAGTGCTGGGTGAGATCGACGTCGACAGCGATCGCCTGGACGCATTCGACGACGAGGACCTGCGTCTCCTGGAGGAGACCGCAGGCCTCATCGCGAAGGTCCTTTAGTCCCGGGTCACGAGCCGGGTTCCCTGCTGTTTGGATGCAACGCGGTCGACTCGCGCCCGCTTGCCGTCGGCGGCGTTCGTGGAACAATTCCAGTGTTCCGGAGGAGGGGCAGACGGGTGCCTCCTCCTCGATCCCCCGGCCGTGCGGGCATGGTGCCCGCACGGCTTCGCTTTTTCAGGGCGGGGTTGGCTGCTCCGATGGCCGGCCCTCGGGATGCAGGCGTCCCGCGATCTCCTCGATCCCATCCACGACCCCGGGGCCTGGCCGCACGATCGCGTCGCCGACCAGATAGACCCTCCTCGACTTGACCGCAGGCACGGCGGCCCAGACCGGGTCCCCGAGGATCCTGTCGGGCAGCGAGCCGTTGTCTCGCGTGGTCAGAATGACCTCCGGGGCCAATGCCACGGCCGATTCGATGCTGTATGACTGATGGGCCGCCGCGACGCCGGCCGTCACCGACTCACCGCCCGCTTTCTGAATCGCGTCGGTGAGAAAGGCACCCGATCCGGGAACCACGAGCGGCTCGCTCCAAATGATGAACAGGACACGTGGCCTGGCACGCCCCGAACTGCGCTGCTCGACGGCCTGCAGCCTTGATCGGAGGCTGAGTGCCAGCGCCCGTCCACGCTCCGGTTCACCGAGGACCGCTGCCAACGCCTCGATGCCCAGGACCACCTCATCGACGGTCCGGGCCTGCAGGATGTAGAGCGGCAGTCCCAGCGCCTCCGCCTGCGCGCCGAGGCCCGGGTCGTTGCCGCTCGTCGTTCCGATCAGCAAGTCGGGGTGCAGGGATCGAATCACTTCCAGATCGGGCGTGAGGAGGCCGCCGACCCGGCGCACTCCGGTCGCACCAGGTGGAAGCGTGCAGAAGTCGCTGACCCCGACGAGGCGGTCGGTGAGGCCCAGAGCGACGATTGTCTCGGTGACGTTCGGCGCAAGCGAGACCAGGCGGCGTGGAGCGGCCGGGACATGAACCTCCCGGCCGAGTCCGTCGCGAACGGCTTCACCGGCGGGGGAGGCCGGCGGCGTGCAACGTCCGAGGGTCAGCGTTCCCAGGAGGAGCGCCACGACCGGACGTCGGGTCACTTCGTCAGCGACCGGTCTCCCTGCTCAGCCGCCAGAGATAGCGCTTGAGCAGCTCGACGATTCGTGCGGGGGCCCGGTTGAATTGGACCGCGATGACGTAAGGGTTCGCTCCCTCGACCCGGATGATGCGCGCCGGCAGAGCGAGGGTCTCGAGGCCACCCGACGCTCCCGCGGGGAGATCGAGGCGGAACGAGACCTCCTCTCCCTCGAGCAGGGTCGTCCCGGACTCGCACAGTGCCCCGCCCGGGCCGAGGTCCCGCGTGGTCACCGGCACCGGGGCGCGCGATGGATCGCTGGAAATCAGTGAGGCCTGGAGTGCGATCTCCAGGCGGGGAGCATTTCTCGCGCTCGTGCGTTCGCTTGCCATGCGGGATATCCGCGGCAACTGTAGGAAGAGCGGGGTCCGCGTGTCAAGATTTGTCAGTCGATCGGCCGTCGGCGCGGATGTGACGGACCAGCGAAACGGCGGTCAGAAGATGTTGATGGCGTTGCAAGCCTTCGCGCCTTGATTTGGTCTCTGATGAGCCCTACCTTGGTCGACGGTTCTCATGGTGGCGGGGCCGTGGTCTGCACGTCGCCCGGATGAAGGTCGGCTGCGGGGTGACAGGACTCATTGATGGAATCAGTCGCATTCTTACAGGGGCTGCCGGGCTGGGTCATCCTGCTGATTGCCTCGGGGATCGCCCTGGCCGGCGTGGTCGTGACCCTTCTCTTCCGGTCCCCGCGACGCTCTCCTGGAAGATCGGCCGATGACGTCCCGACGACCGTGGACCGGGAGATGCAGAAGAACATCGCCCGCCTGGAGAGCGATAATGCCGCGCTCTCGCACCTGTTCCAGCTGATTCCGGGCTTCACGAAGAAGATGAATTCGCGAATCGAGCGGCGCGAAATCCCCATGGAGGCGATGCGTGTTCTCGAGCAGCTCTTCGCGCCCTCGCAGATTCTCGTTTTTCTCCTGGAGGAGCGCGTCGGTCGTTTCAGTCTCGTGAAACAGATGGGGCTCCCCCCCGACTTCTCGGTGTCGTTCCAGGTGGGATTCGGGGAAGGGCGGATTGGCTGGGTGGCGCAGCACAACGTCCCGATGGATCTGGACGATTTCATTCGCGAAAAGCGGCTGGCCGGCGCGAACATGGACGTGCCGGCTCACTTTCAGTTCAAGGTCGAGCTGTGCGCCCCGATGTCGCACGAAGACAAGGTTCGGGGCGTCATCAGCGTCGGCGGAATCACCCGGCATTACAAGCACGAGAAGGCAATTCTCAGTCTGGTCGCCGACCTGGCCAGCATCGCCCTCTACAACCACGATCTGTTCGCCAGAACGCAGGAGATGGCCAACTGCGACGGTTTGACCAAGCTCTACAACAAGCGCTTCTTCCTGGAAAAACTCTCCAACGTACTGGTCGACGCGGGGCGAGGCCATCATCCCTTCTCTGTGTTCCTGTTCGATCTCGACAATTTCAAGCACTACAACGACACGCAGGGTCACCAGGCCGGTGACGAGGTCCTCAAGGTCACCGGCGAGCTCCTGCGTGACAGCCTCCGGCCGGACGATATCGCGGCTCGCTTCGGGGGCGAAGAATTCATCGTCCTCCTGGCCCACGCTCCAGCGGACGGAGCCATGCAGGCTGCCGAGCGAATCCGGACCCGAATCGCGGAGCACGCGTTCGCCAACCGCGAGAGCCAGCCACTGAAGATCGTGTCCCTGAGCGGCGGCGTGGCCACCTATCCCGATGACGGGCTGACCGGCAGCGACCTGATCGCGTCCGCCGACGCCGCTCTGTACCGGGCCAAGCGGGAAGGCCGCAATCGCGTCTTCGCCAGCAAGCCGAAGTACTTCTCCGACGAAGCGGAAGACACGCCCTACAAGGCCAAGACCGGCTGACGCCGCCATGACCGCGAGCGCGCGTGCCAAACGCCGGAAATACGTCGAGAGGCTCCAGACCCGCGGCGAATTCCATGAACCCGACTCGGCGATCGCCGATCTGCTCTATGACCAGGTCACGGACCTGCCCACCGTTCCGCTGCTCCTCGGGCGGATCCGCGGACTCCTGCGCGAGTCACGCGAACTCGGGCTCCTCTCCATCAGCATCCTCCAGAACGAAAAAATGGAGCAGACGCTCGGACCGCGCGGGTATGAATCACTGGTGCGCGACATCGCGACCTTCCTGGTGGAGATCAAGCAACAGGCGCTGCGACGCGAGGATCAGCTCGCGGAGGTCATGATCAGCGGCAACGCCTTCGTGGTGTTGCTCGCGCCGTCGCGGGGACGCGAGCAGGTCTCGTATCAGGACATCGACAAGGTGCGGCAGCGGGTTGCGACCCGGCTGCGTCAGTTCGTCAGGGAGCGTCTCCCGGAGAGCGTCCAGGAGCGATTCGGCGTCTATATCGGCTGCGCCGTGCTGTCGCACGATCCGGCGTTGAGATTCGAACGGCGCGTGTATGCCGCGCTGGAGGAGGCCTTTGCGGACTCCCTGCACGAGCGTTCGCGGGAGCAGCGCCGCGTCGCTTTGCAGCTTCAGGAAGTCCTGAAGACCGGCGCCATCAAGACCGTCTACCAGCCGGTCGTGGACCTCGTGGAGCGCAGGAGCATCGGGTTCGAGGCGCTCACCCGACTCACGACCGGCGCGTTCACCGGCCCCGACCAGCTCTTCAAGGCGGCCTATGACAACGACGCGATCTGGAAGTTGGAGAGGCTCTGTCGCGAACGCGCCATCCGCGGCGTGCACGGTTTCCCGGACGATCAGCTTCTGTTCCTGAACATGGAGCCGGATTCCATCTTCGACCCCGCCCTCAGGTCGGAGCGGATCTTCGAGCAGCTCCGCGAGGTCGGGTTGAGCCCGGCGCGTGTGGTCCTCGAGATCACGGAGCATTCGGCGGTCCACGATCACCAGGCGTTCCGCCAGATGCTCAGCTACTTCCAATTCCACGGGTTTCGCCTGGCGGTGGATGACGTCGGCTCCGGATACTCGGGCTTGCAGTCGATCGCCGAGCTCCGCCCCCACTACATCAAGATCGACATGGCGCTCATCCGCGACATCCACCTGCACGCCATCAAGAAGGATCTGACCGCGACGATCGTTCGATTCTCGTCGAGCTCGGGAACGACCCTCATCGCCGAGGGCGTGGAGACGATTGACGAGCTACGGTGTCTTCAGAGCATCGGGGTGCGATTCGCGCAGGGCTACCTGTTCGCCAAGCCAGGGCCGCCCTTCCCGCAGCCGGATCTCACCGTGATCGGCTGATTCGGCCGGATACGCGGAAGGACCCGCGCCGGGCTCGAAAAAACGGAGAGCCGCTTCATGATGACCGAAGCGGCTCTTTGTTTTGGAGTGGGTCCTGAACGGACCAACGAGCGTATCTCAGCCCTCACGGGCTGGTGATTGAAGGGCGAATCCTGCCGCCTTACTTCGCTACGGACACCGTACTGCTGTAGGCGCCGAAGATCAGCGAAGTCTTGGCGGTTTCGACCTCGATGAACCGGCGGTAGACCTTCCGCCGCGTCGGGTCGATCTGGTAGAGCGTGTTGTCGAAATTGAACTCGATCATTCCGTAAGGGTTCTTGCGTGGCTTCCGAGCGCTGCGTGTCTTGCTCTTGGGCTTCATCCCTTACCCTCCCGAGTTGTACTGCTCATCAGCAAGATTTCTGCCATGGACATCTCGGCGTGGGCCGGGCCAGCCGCCATCAATCTAACTCGCTGATTCCCATACCCTTCCTTGTCTCTTTGACTGAGCATTCCGGCGAGATGAACTCTCCGATCCAGGCAGTATCAGAACAGATCGGCCAATTTGGCCGGATTGATCCATTGATATTAATGCGTCATTATGACAGTATTCGGCGTGGCATCCAGGGAGAGACAGGCGTTGACGCTCGAAGGAAAACAAATCCTCCTGGTGGATCGTCCCGCAGATGCCGAGGCCACCTCCTCGATCCTCCGTCATCTTGGTGTCAGGGTCAGCATCGCCGCCGATGCGACCTCCGCGCTCGCGCTGGCGCGGCGGGAAGAATTCGACATGGCCATGATTGGGGTCGGCCTCGGCGATGGGGCCGGTGGCGACCCGCTGGAGCGGCTTTCGGAGGGCGCCCGCGTCCCCTCGATCCTGATGCTCGCGAATCCGGACGAGGCACGGCGCGCTATCGAGGCGTTGTCACGCGGCGCAAGCGACTACCTGCTGAAACCTCTGGAACCCAGTGAGGTCGTCGCGCGGGTGGAGCGTCTTCTGCGCTGGCAGGAACAGGAGCTGAGGACGCGACACCTCCAGCACGAGGTGGGCCGGCGTTACCTGCTCGACAACGTGGTGAGCCTGTCGCCCGGGATGCAGCGGGTCCGGGAACAGGTTCTCCAGGTGGCTCCCGCGCGCAGCACCGTCCTGATTCAGGGGGAGAGCGGGGTCGGCAAGGAGCTGGTCGCCAAGGCGATCCACTACAACTCGCCGCGCAGAACACACCCGTTCATCGCGATCAACTGCTCGGCCATCCCGGTCACGCTCATCGAGAGCGAGCTCTTCGGTCATGAGAGGGGAGCGTTCACCGGGGCTGTCGAGCGCCAGCGTGGCAAGTTCGAGCTGGCGCACGGCGGCACGATCTTTCTCGACGAAATCGGCGAAATGGACCTGCAGACGCAGTCGCGGCTGTTGCGGGTTCTCGAGGAGCGTGAATTCATGCGCGTGGGCGGATCCCGTTCAGTCCGGGTGGACGTTCGCGTCCTCGCCGCGACGAATCGCGAGATTCGCGACCTCATCATGGCGGGTCGTTTCCGTGAGGATCTCTACTTCCGCCTGAACGTCATCACGATCCGGGTGCCTCCCCTGCGCCGGAGGGTCGAGGACATCCCGACGCTGGCGCGCACGCTGATCGATCAGATTTGCCGTGACAACGGCCTCCCGCCGAGGCAGATCGACGATGGTGCCATCGCGGCCTTTCTTCGCTACCCGTGGCCCGGGAACGTTCGCGAGCTCAAGAACGTCCTCGAGAGCACGGCCATCACCCGTCCCGGCTCCATCGTCCAGGCGGCCGATTTGGCGGATGCGATCCGTGGCCAGGCGGGTGAGGAGGACGACCCCGCCGCGCCGATCGGCACGACGCTCGCACAGTTGGAGCGCGAGCTCATCGTCCGCACCCTGGGGCGCCACGGCGGGAATCGCAGCCGCACCGCACGCGTGCTCGGCATCGGCGTGAGAACCTTGCAGCGCAAGATCGCCGGGTATGGAATCCGGCTGCGCGCCACCCGCGGCCGGCCCCGCCGCGATCAGAAGTCCGCGGAAACGCCCAGTCCGGGTTCGTCCCCCGCCTCGATGAAACCGTCGCGAAGACGCACCCCGCCACGCGCCACATCGTCCTGAAGGTCCAGGTGTCCATCGAGGTCGGCCCGTTCCGCCGGCGGGCTGGCGAGCGCGGCATGCAGCCCTGCCGCGATGGAGATGCGTGATTCGTCGTTGCAGCCGATCATCACGCCGACGCCGGCGGCGGCGGCGCGGCGGCCGATGGCGAGAGTCGCCATCACGCCACCCGCCTTCATCAGCTTGATGTTGAGCAGGTCCGCGGCGCCGGCCGCGAGCACGCGCGTGGCGTCCGGCTCGGTCACGACGGACTCGTCCGCCATGATCGGGATCCTGCTCACCTCCCGCAGTCGGCGCATCACGTCGAGGTCCCCCGCGGGCGTCGGTTGCTCCAGCAGCTCGAGACCCGAGGGCTCCGCGGCCCGCAGGAACCGCGCCGCGCAGGCCTCGTCGTATCCCTGGTTCGCGTCGGCGCGGATGACGAGCGCCGCGCCGAACGCGGCCCGCAGCGCGGCGACCAGGCGGGCGTCGGCCTCCCAATCCTCGCCCACCTTGATCTTGAGGACCCGGAACCCCTCGGCCACATAGCGCCGGGCGCGGTCGAGCGAGGCGGCGAGATCGTCTTCGATCCCCAGCGTCACGCTGGTCAACAGCCGTGTCCGGACGGATCCGAGGAGTCGATGGAGCGGGACGCCGGCCCGCTTGCCGCGCAGATCGAAGAGCGCCATGTCGAGGGCCGCCCGCGCGGCCGGGGCCCCCGGCGCCGCCGCGGCGGCCTGCGAGATCGCGCTCTCGGGCGATTCGGGATCGGCATCACGAGCGAGCGGTATCAGGATGTCGCGCAACGCCGCGAGCGACGCGGCCGGGCTCTCCCCGGTCACCTCCTCGAACGGGGCCGCGCACCCGTAACCCGAGTGCCCGTCCGAGGTCGAGATCTTCAGCAGGACGTTCTCGGCGCTGGTGAAATGATGACCGGCGATTCGGTATCCTTCGCGCAGCCGGAAGGTGATGGGAACCGCTTCGGCCGCGACGATCCGGATCATGCGGGGATCCG
>Ga0134121_10001342_pt1 | contig 23290 bp, 17 predicted proteins | sample KB301_FD_96463 | JGI IMG/M metagenome (GOLD analysis project Ga0134121, IMG submission 96463) | Terrestrial soil microbial communities without Nitrogen fertilizer from Kellogg Biological Station, Michigan, USA - KB3-0-1 | ecosystem: Environmental > Terrestrial > Soil > Unclassified ... | reverse complement strand
TTTTCCGCGACCACATGGTGCAGGAGGGCGAGCGCCAGGGCGAGGTCGGTGTGTGGCTTAGGGGCGATCCACTCGTCCGCCTGGGCGGCGGTGGGGGTGCGGCGCGGATCGACGACGACCAGCTTGGCGCCGGTCTGGGCGCGGCTCCGCAGGAGATAGGAAAACGTGACGGGATGGGTCTCGGCCTGATTGGTTCCCAGGAACAGGAAGTAGCGGGCGGCCCCGAGGTCTTCTTTGCCCGTCGCACCGTCCTTGCCATAGCCGTTGGTGAAGTTGCCCAGCCCGAAAGTCCAGGCGAGGGCGTTCCCTCCGGCGTCGTTGCAGACCGGACCGACGTCCGTATCGTTCGGGCTGCCCAGAAGCTCGAAGAAGCGGCCCACGACGGAGCCGGTGCCACGGGGGAGCCGGCCGCTGGTCTTGTTGGCGATCGTGCGCGCCTCGCCGGCATCCCGCAGTGCGAGGAGCTTCCGGGCCATGGTCTCGAGCGCTTCATCCCAGGAGATCGGCTCGAAGCGGGAGTCGGGTGAGCCCTTGGCGCCGGCCACCCGCTTCATGGGATGGGTGAGGCGAAACCGGTTGTAGACCAGTTGCGTCATCATCGGACCCTTGACGCACAGGCCGCCGGCCTGCACGGGGTCTTCCGGCTCACCGAGCACGTCGATGATCCGGCCGTCCTTCAGATGGACTTTGAGGCGGCACAGGGAGTTGCAGAACTGGCAGGCGCAGTCGACGATCCGGTCGGGCTCCAAGGCGCCGGACTGCTGGGTGAAATCGAAATCCGCGGGCTGGCAAGCGCCGCCCGCCGGGTTCTTTCCGTCCGCATTGGCCAGGAGGTCCCGGGCGGGGAGCCCGAGGACGGCGGAGGTGGCGGCGATTCCATGCAGGAAGCTGCGCCGGGAAAATCTCTTTTTACCGTCGTTGTCCATGTCGAACCTCCTGTCCGACGCAAGCAAGAAGAGTGGATGGACTCTACCATCGCCTGCGATCCCGGAAAAGCCGTTCGGACAAGAAATCCGGCTTCGTGAGGCCGCCCCGTATACCCCCTAAACCTGCCGCAGGTGCGGGACCGCGGCAAGGGCGGGGGCGTCCCGACTGTCGACGGCCACTCTCGCCCGCGGTCGCTCGAACCGGTAGTGCCTTCCCGTCACTGTGCCCACGGCCGCCAACGCCGTGGCTCCTCCATATTCGAATTGGACCAGGGGCGGGGCTGCGCCGTTTACGACTGGGCGCTGCCTGCCATTAATCGGGGTCGCGTTCCGCGGGGCGGGCGAAGCCGGTGTCCTCAGTCTTCCGCAACAGCTCATCGGGAACCTCCTTGTCTTCGAAGAAAGCGGCTGGAGATGCCTCCGGCCGTAGTGTGACGCGTTCGGTCAGGATCGCCCCGGCCGACAGAGCGAACTCCAGGAGACAACGCGAGCCCCAGTCCCGCCCCAGGAGCAGTGCCACCGGGAGCGCGATCCAAAGACTCAGGCAATAAAAGCAATCGAGCAGAGATCCCCAGAAGCCGTCTCCCAGGCGCCGCCGGAAGCGCGCCAGGAGAGCGCCGGGTCCGTCCTCGGCCGCGAACAGGTGTGTGATGCGCCAGACGCAAAGAACGCCCAGCAGAAAATGGAGCGAATCCATCACGGGAAGAACCTCCGGGGCGTCCCGGCCGCAGCCTGGACGCCCCGCCGTACTAATTCTTCTAGGGTTTCACCAGACAGAACCCGACGAACGCGCTGTTGTTTTGCCAACCACCGTTGCAGGAGACGATCGTGCGATCGTTGGTGTTGAGCTGGATTGTATAGCCGCAGGGAGCCAAGCCTGCCGTATCGAAAGCCCAAGTCCCGAACTGACCCGTGGTCGGGACCGCGGGATAGGACCTGGAATTGGTCGGCAAGGCGTCGACCGTGAAGCGGCTGGTTCCGGCGCCCGGAATGGGCTCCGCCGTGAGGCTGAAGCTGTTGAAATGTTCGTCGCTGACGCCGTACTCGCCGAGGATCACGTCGCCGACATGGAAGGTACCGCAGTCGAGGATGTCGTTTTTTTCCACGCCGTTGCGGATGTACCCGGTGATCTGCAGGGAGGTCACGGGAGCGGCCTGATCGAGATCGATGATGACGTTCTGGATCGAGTTGCCGTTGCCGACGCACACGACCTTGCCGGCGGCGAATTGGATATTGCCATTCGGATTCAGGGCTTCGATCTGGATCTCCCAGAGCCCGGTTTTCCCAGCCGAGCTCCAGACGGCGAGCAGTCGGGAGGGAGTCACCGTCCGCCAGCCGTCGATTGAAGGAGAGGCTTCCCGGTAGATGTAGTAGTTGTCGGAGTCTACCTGCTGCGGGACGAGCTTGCTCGTCGGTTGCGCGGGGTTGATCTGCTCGTCGACGGTGAGGTTGAAGCTGTCGTTCAGGAACTGGGGCGCCCCAAACGGCAACTGCCGCACGGAGATCCGATAGCGCGGAAGATCCGGCTCCGGCGTCTTGACGGGCGGCGCTCCCGGTATGTAACCGTAAATGTACACCGAGCCGCCGAAGGGGTTCTCTCCCGGCTCGACGAGACCCGTCGTCTGATCGATGTTGCACACCGGAATTCCGCACAGGTTCTGGAGATAGGGCGTGTAGTCACCGGTCAAGGTCCTCACGCCGGGATAGATGTGGACGTGGGTCTCGAGCCGGCCGCCCCAATTCGGAACGTAATCCGGGTCGTTCGGAGGAGGCGGTGTATTCCAGGAGAGGATGGCCCGCACGCGCGCGATCGTGGCCCCCTTTTCGCAGGGCCGCCGATGAGGTTCGAGATTGATCGGCTGGTAGACGGCGTAGGACAAGCCTCCCGGCGGAATGCTGGAGATGTCGTGCACGCGGACCTGCGCCGTGCCCGCCCACTCCCAGCCGGTGTTGTCCCAATCGACCCAGAATGCCACGTATTCGACGCTGCCCTGGAAGCACAAGCTGCCGAGATAGCCGTTGGGTTGCTTGACGTGGATCGCGGCCATCAGGGCGTCGGGCGTCGAGTTGTCGGGATCGAGACCGACGCAGGTGAGCTCCTCGTAGTTCGTGTTGCCGTTCGTACCGGCGAAGGAGGTGAGGACCTGGGAGAGATCGATGTCCAGATCGGAGAAGAGGTTCCCGGCCTGTGGCAGCTTGGGCACCGCCAGCTCGGGATAGGTGAGGTGTTTATGGATCTCGCCGTGCAGGTAGCGGTGCGCCGGCACGTTCTTGCCGGCATAGGCCGTCTTCAACTGCGCCGCGCTCAGCGCTTCCGGCGCCTTCAGCTTCAGCGGCTGGGCCGGATCGATCAGCTTTTCGATCTCCGCGGGGAGCTCTACCTTGAAGCTCTTGAATTGAGAGATCTCGAAGTAGAACGAGGGAGCGATTTGAATGCGCGCATCGACGATGTTGCCCCATACGGGCGGCGTGTTGGGATCCGTGGGCGGAATGTTCCACGACAGGATGGCTCTCACCAGGGGCAGGTTCTCGTAGATGCAGAAAAGTCTGTCCGGGCTGATCGCGAGGCTCACCGCGTACTCCAGCGGATGGACACCCGGAATGTCGTAGGCCGTAAAGCTCTCCATGCCCTGATCGAGCCACGATACGCCGTTGTCGTACGACAGCCAGAAGCGGACGTACTCAGGCGAGCCGCTCGAGCAGATGCCGCCGCCGTAGCCCACCGGCTGCTCGATCCACACGACGGCCTCGAGCCGGCTCAGTTGCGGCTGGTAGCCGACACACTTGAGCTTCTCGTAGGTGGTGTTGGAGACGATTTTCTTGACGGGCTGGAAAGTGCTGGCTTGCAGGTTGCCAAAGTGGTTGGGGTTCTGTAGCAGCAGGGAGCGGAAATGTGTCCGCTCGTGTTCCACCTTCAGTTTCTGCCGTCCCTTCGGTTGCTTCGCGACTGCCATGATCTTTCCTCCTTTTCTCTGGGTCTGGCCTTCCCAGGGTGTTTCGCCGGCAGTTGCGAATTTCTGACAGGGCGTCGCTGGCGCGGGAACAGGGCCACTTAAGCGAAATGAAGAACACCGGCCGAGGGAGACTGCCTCGGCCGGCGTATGACGACAGAGAGGTTGGCAGGCTTCAGGGATCGACGTAGACCGGGCTCTGTGCCGATCTCAGGGACGGAACGTCGTTGATCGTGACCGACAGAGTGAAGTCCACGCTCGCCGTGCAGCCGGCGAGTGTGGTCCGCTCGCCGACAGGGCCAAAGTTGATCCTCACCGAGTCGCTGGGCGTGGTATAAAGATTTTTGAACTGTGTGGTGACGTCCACCCTTTCCTTGATGATTGGGTCGCTCGTGCAGTCGATGACGAGAATGGCGCTCTCGATCGTCGTACCCTTGTCGTGTGCCACGGCCGCCCAATCGGGGTCGAGGGCCGCGGCCAGGGTGTAGGGCTTCGGATCTCCGACCGCCTCAGGAGCCGGAGGGAGTAGAGATGCAACCTGACGCACCCGAGCCGACGCTGTGCCGGCGGGAGCGATGTTGCAGGGTGGACACGGAATTTCCTCCGGCTGGGGCTGAATCATGGCGGGAGTGCCCATGTCCGGCAGCGTTTCGATCGGGCAGCCCTTGTTGGGGGGGATCACGGAAGAAAAGTAGACCGTGTCCTGCTCGCCGCAGTCGGGAAAGGCGGTGGTGCTGGATTGGTCCGCGGCGGCATCGACCTGGGTCGTGATCGCCGAAAGGTCGGCCGGCGAAGTCCCCTGGGGCTGGGGAGTGACGTCCGGGCATGCCTGCTGCGTGCAGAGACTGGCAACGGTCTGGCGAAGCGACAGCCACTTCAGGCTTGGCTGGCTCTTCCAGGGGGGGTAGAAGGTGGCGGTGCCGGAGATGGGGTTAGGGTTCGGATGGGAAGCCATCTGGTCGATGACCAGGGCAGGAGTCAAGTCCGGCTTCAAGTGCCAGGCGACGGCGGCGATGGAGGAGGCGACGGCGGCTGCGACCGAGCTTCCCGTATAGATGCCTGTGTGCACGTCGCCGTTGACCACCGCGTGATCGGCGTAGGCGACGAGCTCCGGCATTCCCGAAGGGCGGGCATTGGGCAGCGGCAGGCCTTGCCAGTCGACGCCTCCCACGGCATAAATGATTTTCTCGCCGCAGGGGCCGTCCGGACATTGCGACTCCCAGGCCGCGGGCAATAGGGCCTGGTGGGAATCTTCTCCGCCAGACCGGTTGCCGGCGGCGGCGATCATCAGGACGCCGGCGTCGTGCGCAGACTCCAACTCGTGGTAGACCGCCTGGGTCCAGGTGTCGAGCATCTGCTCCTTGTCCAGGTCGGCTTCGTGGTACTCGCCGTCCCAACCGATGGAAAAGTTCAAGATGAGCTTCGGCCGGGAAGGAGTCGTATCCGAATGCCAGTATAGGATTTCCGCCGCGATCTGCGTCGCGAGATCGCCTATGCGTCCCTGACGGCCACCGAGGTCACTGCCGGGATTGTCCGTTGAATAAGGATTTGGATTGTAGCCGTCGTAGCGCAGCGCGAGCCGGGTTGCGATCTGAATAGGGCAGCCCGCGGCAGTGCCGCAGACGATCTCGTTGGCCAGGTGCGCCATTCCGTAGCCATGTGCGGAGACCGGGTTGAATTGGGTGGGCACTCCGTCGTCGGTGGGGTACGAATCGAAGAAGACGAGGCGCACCGTCGGCTTGTTTGCATAGCCGAGCTGGACGCTCCCAACCTGATTGAGGAATTGCTCGGCGAGCGGCTCCCGCACTTGGTCCGCGAGAGGCGGATCGTCGGGTGCGCTGGCAATCAGGGCCATCCGGTCAGGATCGGCCCGTACGAGGCAGGCCGGCTTTTGGAACTCGGGTCCATGGCCTTGGGACGTAAAAACACAATACCGGTCCAAGCCATGCTTGTGAAAAATGGCATTCAACTTCTCCTTTTCCTTGAGGTTTTCCCGGGCCAGCTCCGGAAGAGCGGCATATTCGCCCTTCTTCCTGACGCCGTCCTTGGCATGGGCGGCTGCAAGCTCGAGCAGGGTTTGTGTTTTCCAGCCTGGCACCGTGGGGCAGACGGAGCCTTTCTTGAGCAACCCCATCCAGCGGCTCGGAGTGTAGAAACCGGGCGGCCGTTTGGCTGGTTTTTCGACTCTTGGCGCAAAGGAGGCGCAGGCCGTAACACCTAGAACCGCCCATCCCATCGCCAAGCCCAAAAGAACGGAATAAATTCTGGATCGCATGGTGGTTTCCTCCTGAATGCCGCGGGCCTCGGAGCCGCTTCGGACCGCCATGGTCCTGGAGGAGCTGTCGGGCTGCGGCCTCTATTTGAGGCTTTCGCGGCCGGCGGTTCGTTTCTGACGAACGGCGTTTGCCGCGCGGCTCGGGGTCAGGGAACGAGAAGGCGGAAGCTCGCCCAGGCGGCTTTGGGGGAGGGATTCTTTGCGCGGCAGGTCCGTTGTGCCCGCTGCAACTGGTGGGGGAGATCCTCCCCAGGCTGCCAGTGGCGGTAGAGCTCGTCCATCAGATCGTTGGCGGAAGCGTCGGAGACCAACTGCCTCGCGGCGACGACTTCCCTGGCGCCGGCCAGCAGGAAGGCGTTGGCGAGGCCTACGCCCTCCCCCGGGGCTTCCTCGGAGGTGCGGCCGGCGTCGCAAGCCGAAAGGACGATCGAATCGGGCGTGCTGGAGAGCGCAAGGATATCGCTCAGTGTCAGGCGGGATTGGTCCGCCAGCGGCAGCTCGCTGCTCCAGCCGGCAAAGCCGCCGAAGCTTCCGTGGCCGGCATAATGAAAGAAGCTTGCCCGGGTGAGCGCCTTGCGAACTTCACCGGCCTGCGCGGCGCTGCCGGTGAGGAGGTTCGGTTTCCAGGGGCCCGGCCAATTCTTGACGGCTGCGGCCACCGTCTGCCCTTCGGCCTCGGCCGTGCGCAGGTCTCTGGTGGGGTTGGAGACCACGAGGGCTACAGGCTGCACGCTCCTGAATGGGAGGCCGGAACGCCTGGGCAGGTCGAGGCTGTAAGCCACCCGATGCGTCGCGAGCAACGGTTGGCCGCCGGTAAAGGGAAGAGCGTGGAAGTCCACAGACCTCAGAGGGCCATAGGGCAGCACCCGCACGCGTTTCGAAGTTGCGATGGCCGATTGGAAAGCCGGGGAGGGCGAGAGCAGGAGCTGCGCCAGCTCCTCCGGAGGCGCGGCAGAGACGTTCTCAGGAAGCTCGAGCTCGGCGGCAACGATCTCCCCCTGCGTGGCCGCGAAGGCAACCCACTGTTTTCCGGGCAAGGGGTGATAGGTCAGGATGACCTCGTCACGCTCCGCAGGAGCGAGCGCGCCCTCGCCGTTGCGGCGGAGAGCGTCCAGATCGCGTAGCGCGAGATCGAGATCGTCCTGGGCGACCTTGAGCTTCTCGGCCTCGTCCGCCAGGGCGTTCTTTTTTTCGCTGACCGCCAACTGCCAGCGCTTTGCGGCGGCGTTGTCGACAGCCTCGCGTGTGGCGCGATATTTCGACAAGGAGGCGAACCAGACCCGCTGTTTTTCCGCATCCAACTGGCTCAGCCCGTCGCGGACGGCGAGCTGGCGCAGCAGTTGCGAGCGGGATTTGCGGGCCAGGCCGAAGGCGTTTTGCTGCTGGCCTTCATCGAGCAGCAACTTGAGATAAAGGCGTGTCACCGCCTCCTGGTAAGCAAAATAGGTGTCGCGCCCCTCGTGCACCGGAATGTGCCGGCTCTGCTCCTCGATCAGGCCTTCCGCCCGGGCGAGGGCGGCGATCGCCGCCGGCCGCTTTCCGCTGTCGACATAGGCCTTGGCGCGGCCGAGCTGAGCCTGGAGGACGCCCGCGGGCGACGCGGCGCGCTCAGCTCTCTTTTCGAGCGTCTCGTAGAGGCCGAGAGCGGTCTCGGGATGGCCCTCATGAAGAGCCGTCCGCGCCTCGAGGTCGTCCTGCCAGAGAAGCTGGCGGAAGTCCGCCTGTATGGATAGAGCCCGGGTTTGGGCGAGCTCCCGGCCCGCCTCGAGCCATTCATCCCGCTGCTGGTAGGCCAGTGCCAGGTTGAGGTGGGCGTTGAGCCGCTCCTTGGGCGGGCAATCATTCTCCTCGAAGGCAGCCAGTGCCTTCTGGAGGGAAGGAGCCGGATTTTCGCCGGTATTCCCTGCCTCGTGCTCCAGGAGCTGGAACCAACCCACGTTGATCCAAAAGGTTCCGAGTTCGCAACGGGCCGGGAGATGGGAGCGGGCCTGCAGCTTGTCGAATAATCTGGACGCATCTTGCGAGCGGCCGAGCTGCTGATACACGAGAGCCAGCATCTGCTCGACCTGGCCTTCCAGCCTGGAATCTCCCAGCCGCCGGGCAAGCTCGGAGGTGCCCTGAAGCTGCTTGAGGGCGGCGGCGTAGTTGCTGGTCTTGTCCGCCAGCACGCCCTGATAAAAGGTCACATTGCACTTGTCGTCGGCAGCCGCTTTCGCAGGGAGTTGGAGCGCCGCGAGAAGCTGTTCCGCTTCGGCGAAGCGTCCCTGGTCGATGTAGATTCCTGCGAGCCAGGTTATTTTCCTTGCGGCTCCGGCTTCGCCGCTCCAGCGGTTTTCGCTACGATCCGCGGCGATTCCTTGCTTGAGGTACAGCTCCACCGCGCTGTTTCCTTCGGCGCGGGCCACTATGGCAAGCAGCCGCCAGACGAGGTTTTTCTCCTTGGGAGAAGCCGATCTCTGGATTTGTTCCAACCGGCTCCGCGCCTCGGTTTTTTCGCCACGGCCGATCAGATCTTTGATGGGATCCCACCAGGGCGGTTGCTCAGGCTCGGATAGTTGCAGGAACCAGCCTGGACCGCGGCTGCCGTCCGGCGCCAGGACCTCGACCGTCAGGCGGCTGGCTGGCTTGGAAATGGTAAGCAGGTAGCGCCTGCCTCCGCTCACCTTTTCTTCTTTCTCCGGCTTCAGGAGCCCGCCAGCGCGGATCTCCAAGTTTCGATCCGGGGGTGTGGTCCTCACCCAGACGGTGAGCTGGCGGTTGGAAGGGAGGGAGCAAACCAAGTTCGGCACAGAGAGCGCCCAACACCCTTTGTACTCGACCTCCAGGACGACTGGAGCTGAAGATGACGGCTGTTTTCCACAAGCCAAGAGCAACCCGGCGAGCGTCCCCAGAAAGAGAGAGGAGCGAAGGAGACCGCCTGGGGCTCGGCCCGGGGTCATGGGTCCGGCTGGCCCTCGACGCGGAAGTCGACGCAGGCCGCCTGCCAGGAAGATGGCGGGGGAGGCGGGCTATCCTCCTTGTGGAGAGCATCGCAGATGTTCTGCCAGGAGGCCTCCTGGGGTTGGTTGGCCCTCAGGCGCGCCTCGACCTCTTTGGCCTCCGGAGGGCTTTTCCGGGCGACGACAGTCCAGAGGATCCAGTCTCCCGACGGAACTTTGATGTCCTCGCCCATGGTGGCATCGAGGCGGACGCTGCCGGTTTCACTGGATTGAAACTTGTTTTCCAGTCCCAAAGGTTTCAAGCCCTCCCGGCCGGCACTCGTGGTGAGGTAAGCGCTCGCCTTGACAGCTCTGGGATGCTCGAGGGACTGCTTCGGTTTGACCTCCAGGCGGAAGGGCGAGCCAGGAGTAAAGACCCGCTTCTCGTTCGGCGGGGCGGTCTCGCCTCCTCGATCCCTCTTGAATCCGCCTTCGAGCTCGGCTTCATAGCCGTCCAGCATCGGCGCCGGCGCCCGCACCATGAAGAACACCCCCGCCGCCACCGCCGCCGCGAAGCCCACCCAGACCTCGGCCCTGCGGATCACGCGCCGAAAGGGGAGAACGCGGGGGAGCGGATCTTGCGCCGGTTCGGATCGCGGCGCCTCGGCCGGTCCGGCTCTCTCGGCTTTGATCGCGCTCACCACCCGAGCCTGAAAATCTGCGCCGAGGGGACGGAAAGCCTCATAGGCTTCCTGGTTTTCAGGGGAGGACTCGGCGAGGGCCTTCAGCTCGGCCTCCTCTTCCGCGGTCAGGGTGCCGGCCACCAGGTGGTCCCAGCGGTCGTCGAAGCGCGCCTCCTCGGCCGTTGATTCGCTTCGTGCCAGATCTCCCAACTCGCGTAAGAGTCGATCGCTCATCTTTTATAGCCCTCCTGCTATGATTTTCGCGCCGTCGCCGGAGTTTCTGACATTTCGCCCACCAATCTCTGGGCCGCGCGGCGAAGGCGGCTGCGCCAGGCGTAGACGGCGTCGGCGGAAAGGCCGCTCGCCGCTTGCACCTCGGCCTGCGACAGCTCCTGGACGAACAGCAGGTCGAAGAGCCGCCAGCCGAGCGGGCTCAAGCTTTCGCGGAGCCGGTCGAGGAGAAGGGAGAGATGCTCGCGGCTGGCGACGATCTCTTCCGGTCCACTTTCCGGAGCTTCGGCGTCGAGCTCGTCGTCCGTGAACGAGGGTTCCTCCTTCCAGGGGTTTCGCCGGCCGCTACGGAGGAAGGACAGCACCTGGCGCTCCGCCACCAGCCCGACGAAGTTCGGCAGGGACAACCCCCGCTCGGGTTCCCACGACCGCAGCACGCGGGCGTCGCGGTCGAAGAGCGCCAGGAAGACGTCCTGGCTGAGGTCCTCGACTTCCTGACGGACGCCGCGGCCTCCGGCCAGGAGGGATCGCCGGGCCAGCAGGGTGCGGGCCACGCGAGCCTGGATCACCGGCGTCAGCAGAGCGACGAGCGCAGTCAGGGCGGTCTGATCGCCGTCCAGGGCTCGCCGGATCAGGATGGCGGTATCCTCAGGGTTCATAGGGTGCAGATCGTTCCTGATTGCTTCAGTATAGGGCAGACCGAGGCGATCGAACACGGTTTTCACGCAAGCGATCGCCAGCAGCCAGCCCGTGACCACATCGAGAACGTGATGCTGGTGGGTCAGGACGGTGGCGGCGGCGAGCAGAGCCACCCACGACCAGAGGACGATCCGGATCCCTTTCGAGGCCCGAGGAGAGAACACGGCCACGCAAACGACGCCCATCGCCACGTGGAGCGAGGGCAGAAGGTTGTAGGTGAGGTTCAGCCGGTCCGCGAGATGAAAGAGGCCGGCCCACCTCCCGAGATCCGCCTCGCGGGGCGGCGCGAAGGCGAGCTGGGCGGGAAAAGCGAGGAAGCCCACTCCGGCGCAGGCGATGACGACCGCCAAGGTCCACACCACCGCGCGGAATTCGCGACGGGTTCGCAAGACGAACGGCGCCATGAGGAACAGGAGATAAAGCGACATGTAGAAAACCGTCATCGCGGGGACGAGGGGAATGCGCAGCTCGGCCGGGAAATGCACCGGGACGCGCAGGCCGCGGTGCGCGGTGAGAGCGTCCATGCCGCCGTAGACGAGCAGGAACCAGGCCGTATTGGCGAGCGACAGGAGCGCCACGTAGCGCAGGTGCTTCCAGCCCGGCCAGGCCAGGAAGGGGGTCACCGCAGGCTCTCGTCGAGGTCCTGCAAAATCGCCGCGACCAGTTCGTTGACGCCGCTCTTCGGCCTCAAGTAATGGTCGGCTCCCCAGATGGGGTACACCAACCCCGGCAGGGCACAGACGTCCGCCAGCACTAGTCCGCCGTCGTTGGGGCCGAGCGGCGTGAGCCGGCGATGACAGCGCCGCGAGATGCCGCGGTCCAGATGCTCGCGCAGGGGAAAGCCGACGACGCTGATCAGCCGCAGGTGCTCCGGCAGGCGCAATGCGAAATCGAGCGTCTGGCCCGGGCCGTAGCGCAGCTCGGTCAGGAAGCTCGTGCTCTGGCCGCGCAGCCGGTAGTAGAGGCGGCTCAGCACGGCCCCCGGGTTCCTGGGCGAAAGCAGCCATTCCGCCATCGGCGTGCCGTCGAGAATGCCGCACAGGCTGACCCAGGCGGCTACGTTTTTGAAGGCGCGGCCGGCGTCCGGCTCGGCGAGGGCCATCTTCACGTCCGCGCCGCCTTTGCTCAACGAGGCCAGGATCATGGGCCGTGGTGATTGTTTCGCCAGCCAATCGCAGAGGATCCGCGCGTTCTCCTTCAGGTGGCCGGCGCTGGCCAGAGGAACGAGATCGGTCGGGCAACCCAGGGCTTCGGCCTGCTCGCGCAGCACGTGGCCGTCCGCGCCGGAGCGGGGATTCTCCCGATAGAACACCCCGGGAACGATCACCAGGATGGCGTCCGAGCGCCAGACGGTGGCGGCCGGCCGCTTGCAGTTCTCCTCGATCCGGCGGATGAACGGCCCATGGAAAGGGGATTCCAGGAGGCTGCGATAGAGCCGGGTCGTCGCCGCGTCGATCCCCTCGCGCGCGGCGAAATCCCGTAGCTCTCCGGCACTCGGGAGAGCGGAGGTCAAGCCCGCCCGCGCCTCCCGCCGAGGAACCATCCGATCAGGAGACCAATCAGAAGAGCGATGCCGCCCGCCCAGTACGCGGTCCGTTTGGCCATGGCCAGAAGCGGATTGTCGAAGAGATTGTCCGATGCATGCAGGCTGGCGATCAGCCATTTGTCGCCCTCTTTGACCAGCGTGGCGCTCCACCGCGCGGGCAGGTCGAGCGTCTTGCCGCTGGTCAGCGTGAAATGCTCGACGGCACTGCCGAAGGAGATTCCGGTGTCGCCGCCGTAGAGGATGGTGAGCTCATCCACGTTGACGTCCGCCTTGTAGCTCGCGACCACTTTGTCGGGACCGGTCAGCATGCGGTTCAGGTACGACCGCATGCCTTCGCGCCCCCGGCTGACCTCCGCGTTGTGCCAGGTGACCACCGCATTGGGATGAAAATAGGCGAGCTCGGCCTCGATGTCGCCCTTGTTCATCGCCGCGAGGAGGCCGTCGCGGAGGGCGCGCAGCTCGTTGTGAACCGCGTCAGGGTTCGGAGGCGGAATAGGTATTGACGGCGTCTGGGACAACGCGGGCACGGCTGCCAGGCAGAGGAGCGTCAAGACTGCGATGGATGTTTTCATGGTCACCTTCGCGGGTTGAGGTCGGTCGCGGGGCCGGGGTGGCTGGCGGCTCTTGCGGCAGGGATACCACCCAATGGAAGAAATCGATCATGTCCTGATCGTCGGGTCCGAGGCTTCGGGGATTGTAGCGGGTGGCGCGGAGCTGGCGCGCCTCCTCTTTCAGATAGCCGAAGGTAAAGAGCCTGCGCAGCCGCAGGCGAAGCGGATCGAAAGCCCGCAGCAGTCCCCTGGATCGATGGGCCTGGACGATGCCGTGGCACCGCGTGCTGCCGTCTTCGAGCGGCTCCATCGCCATGAGGAAGCCGCTACGCAGGTGCTCGAACTCGGCGGTGATCACGGCGAACGTTCCGCCCCAGATGGTGAGAGTGATCTTCACTGTGCGGCCGGCGGTCACGCGTAGGATGCGATCGAAAATCGTGTGCCCCACCACCTTCGCGGGGTAGCTGTTGCGCCGCGCGAAGGGCGCCGGGCAATCGATCAGGGGCGGCGCCAGGAGCTCGCGGTCGTGGACGGCGGCGAAATGCTGGCGGTCGAAGGCGTGCGCCGAGTTCATGAACCACGTGCAGTCGGCGACGTAGCGAAACACCTCACCAGCCACGTATTCGTCTGGATTCTCGCCGAGGAAAAACGGCAGAGGAAAGAGCGGCTCGTGGCCCTCGCGGCAATTAAAGAAGAAGATCAGGCCGTGCCGCTCCTCGACGGGATAGGTTTGCAAACGGGCGAAGGAGGGCACCTGCGCTTGATTGGGCAGCGCCGCGCAGATGCCGTCCGGCCCGTAGCGCCAATGATGGAACGGGCATTGAATCGTCTCGCCCACCACCGTCCCGCAGCCGAGATCCGCGCCCAGGTGCGCGCAGTGCGCGTCCATCACCGCCACCCGTCCGCTCGCCGTGCGATATGCCACGAGCTGCCGCCCCAGAATGCGTTGCGAAAAGGGGCCTGCCTGCAACCGCCAGCTCTCGCAGAAGAGATACCAGGACGCCGGAATGGCCGGGAAGGCGCTCGCCTCGGGAGCCGCCCCGAGACTACTTGATGACTTTGCCGGCATAGCGGTTCTCCACGTGCTCGGCTGAAAATTGCGGTCCGCGCCATTCGCGCAAATAGGCCCGCAGCAGGCTGCCGCGAGGCTCGCGGGCCTCCGCGGTTTCAGAGAGAAGGGGCAGGTACACCCAGGGCACCGTCGGGCTCAGGTGATGATTCAGGTGCCAGTTGTGATTCAGCCAGACGAGATCGAGAAGCCCGAACGTCCGCAGGTTCAGCGCGCCCTTCTGCACGTCGCGCTCCGTGCCGTAATGGTGGGCGTACTGCATCGCCGACCAGATGAATCCGAAGCCGAACATCACGGCGAGATACTGGAGGAACGGGATCTTCCAGAAGTAGATCATCGCGGCGTGCACCAGGATGACCGCCAGGGCTTCCACCTGGATGAGCCGGCGATAGCGGGGATTCAGCGACTCCAGAAAGGCCTCGGTCGTGCGATCGAACTTCGTGTAGCGAGGCGTGATGATCGCGGGCCGGAACAGGACGACGAAATTGGTGAGATAGATGAGCACCCAGAACATGCCGGTCAGGGTGCCATAGAGCTGGACGTATTTCCAGAAACGGTTCTCGTCCTCGAAATAGAGATCGAACGCTTCGTCGTCCGACCGGTTGCGGATGTGATGGCCGATGTGCCCCTGGCGAATGAGGTGAAACGGCGCGGGAAAGAACAGGGCCAGCAGGACGCCCGCCGTCTGATTCACTTTCGGATTCGGATGCAGCAGGTTGTGCTCGGCTTCGTGCAGCATGGCGTAGCCCGAGTTCATGGCGATGCCGTAGGCCAGGGAGAGCAGCGTGATGGATCCCCAGGAATGGACCTGGCCCGCCGCCCACAGAATCAGGCAGAGCGTGCAGAGCTGGACGGCCGCGACGGCGAGGTTCAGCCGTCCGGGAATCGGAAAACCGGATCGGTTCATCGCACGACCTCCAATTGCGGTCCCCGCGGCCCCCGTGGAAGATATCCGCAGATCTTCAGGGCTCGCAGCTCGGGTGTCGCGTCGAACCGGGCGAAAGTCCTGGGCACGATCTCCCGCGAGTAGAGAGAGGTCCGGTACTCGTCGTTCGCGGAGAGCGCCAGCACCTGGCGCCGCATCTCCGGCCGCCACTCGCGCAGCTCCGGAAAACCCCGGACGAGCTCGTCGACGACGCGCAGTTGGGCGCGCTTCGGGGTGCTGAAGAATTCGCCGAGCATCCAGGCGAAGAGTTTCGCGTTGGCCCGGCGCAACACGGGACGGCTTCGTTGCCAAAGGGCGTCGAGAAGCTCCTCGTCCCAGCGAACGTGTCCCATCTCGTCGGCCAGATGAAGGCGATGCGCCTGGACGAAATTCGGTTCGATGGACTCGCGATGGCGAAGAATGCCGCGGGAGTAGTAGAGGGACCGCTCTTCCTGGACGAGCATGAGCCACAGGAACAGCGGGAAGAGCCGAGGGCGGGCGACGGCCCAGTTCGAGGCGGCCGTCCAGAGCTTCGGGACCTGGACGAAATAGAAGTCGCGGCCGGTATAGAGCTCTGGGGCGCAGCGCTGGTTCAGGCGCCGGAACATCGCCGAGTGTTGCCGCTCCTCCTCCTGAAACCGCCGCAGGCCGTCCGCCATCCGGTCCGGCCAGGCCTGCCGCCGCAGCGACTCCAGGATCCTGGTGCCGAGGGCGGTCTCGAAGTAGAGGATCTGCTCGTTGAAATAGAGCGCGTGGAGTTGGTTGTACCGCCGGCGTTGCTCCGGCGTCAGCGCGCCATAGGCCGGCGTGTAGTAGAGCGGCGTGAAGGCCTCGGGAAGGAAGAGCTTCCCCGGATCGACCGGTGAATCTTCGAGGGCGGAGGCCCTGGCGATTGCGTTCATGGTCCTCTTCGTGCCGGTCGTGGGAATCGCGGTTTTCACGAGTCTACTCCGGAGCTGGGTTCCGGGGCAACGCGGTCACCAGCCACCTTCGGCAGCGGAACTGAACCTCCGGGGCTTCCCGGGGTACTCACGGGTCTGTAGCCGCGCTTCAGCCCGTTGGGGGAGAGTGGCCTCGTTTCCATCAGGAGGAGAAAGATGATCATCCACCGATTCACTCTGCCCGCGCTTGCGCTCAGCTTCCTTCTCGCCGCCTCGGCCTCGGGTCAGTCTCATCATTCCATGGGGAACACGGGGGCCATGGGGGCCATGGGCGGCAAGGTCGCCTATGATCCCGAGCCCCGCGGCGGCGACCCGACGACCCCGGAGGACTGCGTGGGGGTGGACGCCAAGATCACGATCACCGGCAGTTCCTTCTCTCCGGCGACGGTGACCATCGACCCCGGGCAGCCGGTGTGCTGGACCTGGGCGGGGAGCACCGAGCATACCGTCAAGGCGGACGACGAGTCGTTCTCGAGCGGCAACCCGGCCACCCACAACAACTTCCAGCACACCTACACGGATTCGGGCAACTTCGGCTTCTACTGCCAGGTTCACGGCAGCCTCACCGGCGGCATGCGCGGCAACGTCATCGTCCGTGGCGCGCCGGGCAGCGGCGCCGGCCAGGGGCCGGGTAAGCTCGGATTCGCACCCGCCAGCTACGAGGTGGCCGAGGGGGCCGGAGCGGTGACGGTCATCGTGGAACGCGCGGGCGGCAGCGATGGTGTCGCGACCGTCAAGTTCGCCACCGCCGCCGGCACGGCCAAAGGCGGCAAGGACTTCATCGCTCGAACCGGCACGCTGAGGTGGGAGAGCGGCGACCAGAACCCGAAGACGATCGACATCGCGATCAAGAACGACAGCGTCAAGGAGCCGGATAAGAGTTTCGCCGTCCGGCTCAGCAAGGCCACCGGTGGCGCGATGGGCCCGAGCTCCGCGACGGTGACCATTCACGACGACGATGGCACGGGATGCGGTTCGAGCCTTGCCGCGGCTTCGCAGGTGCGAGCCGTCGGGCAGTCCGCCGGCGAGATCCGCCTCACCTGGGACGATGCCTCGGCCGAGGCGAAGTCGGTCCACGTCGAGCGGCGGGCACCGGGCGGAGCCTTCCAGGAGATCGCCGCCCTGGGGGCGGACGTGGGGAGCTTCACCGACTCCGGGCTGCCCGGCGGTGCTGAGTTTCAGTACCGGGTGCGCACCGAGGCGGCCGACGGCTCCTCGGCCCTCTCCGCGATCGCCGCCGCCGCCACCAACGGTCTGACGACGGCTTGCGACGACTCCGGCAAGGCCCTGTGCCTTGGTGGCGGCAGGTTCGAGGCCACGGTGAAGGCCGGCCGCGAGGTCAAGCGGATGATGCTGCCCGATGTCGGCAACTCGGGGCTTTTCGCCCTCTCCTCGAACCAGGACCTGCAGCTCCTGCTCAACGTGCGGGACGGCTGTGCCGCCAACAACCACTACTGGCTCGACCTCGCGGCCGTCACCGAGGCCGAGTTCACGGTCAAGGTGCGCGACACCCAGACGGGCCGCACCTGGGTCTACTTCCACCCGGCCGGCAGCGCGCCCACTCCTCTGCGGGACGTCGAAGCCTTCGCCACCTGCCCCTAGCGTTCACCTCTATAATGGGCTCCTCCAAGCGAGGAGGAGCCCATGACGCCGAACGACGACCAGGGCGCTACCGCGGAGCTGCGGCGCGAAGAGGCGCGCGTCGAGGAGCGCAGCGGCGTCTTCAAGAAGGAGCTTGGGCTCACCGACCTGGTGTTGACCCAGGTCCTCTTCATCGTGGGGCTGCCGTGGATCGGCGTCGCCGCTCGGCAGGGGCCGTCGCACGTCGTCCTCTGGCTGCTGGCGATGCTCTTCTTCTACCTCCCCTCGGCGGCGGTGGTGATCTATCTCAACCGCATCATGCCGCTCGAAGGCGGCCTCTATCAGTGGGCCAAGCTCGGCTTCAATCCACTGCTGGGCTTTCTGGTGGCGTGGAACCTGTGGCTGTTCGCCATCCTGAACACCTCGGAGATCGGTCTCCAGGTCACGCAGTACGTGCGCTACATCCTGGGGCCGAGCAGCGAAGGGCTGACCAGCAGCAAATGGTTCATCGGCGCCGTGAGCCTGGGATTGATCGGCGCCCTGGTCCTGTTGACGACGGTGGGGCTCGGCGCCGGCAAATGGGTTCATAAAGCGGGCGGCGTGCTGATGCTCGTCACATTTTTCGCGATCCTGATCCTGCCTTGGCTGAACCTGGCGCACGGCACCCTGCCCGCCTTCCACCCGCTTCAAATCGAGATGCCCGTGCTCTCGGTGATGAGCCTGAACCTGCTGGGAAAGCTGGGCTTCGGCGCGCTGGGCGGCTTCGAGTACGTTGCCATCCACGCGGGCGAGTGCAGGAACCCCGTGCGATCGATCACCCGCTCCGTCTGGCTGGCGGCGCCGGTGATCGCCTTGCTGTTCATCCTCGGCACGAGCTCGGTGCTGGCGATCATTCCGCGGGACCAGATCGACCTGATCGCGCCCATTCCGCAGGTGCTGAGCGAGGGCTTCCGCACCCTCAGCTTCGCGCTCCCCATCGCCACCACGACGATCCTGGCCCTGCTCTGCATCCGCATCGCCCAGTCGAGCGTGATGTTCGGAGGCAACACCCGCCTGCCCATGGTCGCCGGCTGGGACCGTCTCCTCCCCGACTGGTTCACGAGGCTCCACGCCAGGTACAAGACACCCGTCAACTCCATCCTTTTCGTGGGAGCCGCGACGCTCGCGCTGGGGCTCGTGGGATTGATCGGAGTGGGGAAACAGGAAGCCTTCCAGCTACTCTGGAACGCCTCGGGAGTCTTCTACGCCCTCACCTACCTCGTGATGTTCGCCATCCCGCTTTTCGGCCTGCGAGGAGTCGAGCCCCGTCCGCCCCTCTGGCTGAAGATCTGCGCCCTCTCCGGCCTCCTGATGACGGTGCTCTACCTGGCGTTGTCGGTCGTGCCGATCATCCAGGTGGAGAGCCGGACGATGTTCGCGGTGAAGATTTCGGGGTTGATCGGGGTGACGAATGTGGTGGGGTTGGGGATTTATTTGGCGGTGGGGCGGCGGCGGGCTGGAATCTGAGAGACCCGGGATTGTGTTCGGATACCATTCCCCCATGAAACCCGTCCAGCCCATCCTCGTCGCCGATCTGTTCCCTGGGCTCCACGCGGAGCTGATCGCCCTCCTTCGGGGCCTTTCGCCGGAGGACTGGAGCCGGCCCACGGTCGCGGGGGCTTGGGTGGTCCAGGACGTGGCCGCCCATCTGCTGGACGTAATGCTCCGGCGGCTTTCGTTCCAGCGCGACGGCGCGTGGCTGCCGCCTCCCGAGCGGCCTCTCGCCGGGTACAACGACGTCCTCGCCCTCCTCAATCGCTTGAACGCGGAGTGGGTGGCGGTGGCCCGGCGGTTCAGCCCTCGGGTGCTCACCGATCTCCTCGAGTTGGCGGGCCGGCAGTTGGCCGAGCAGATGGCCACGCTCGATCCGTTCGCTCCGGCGATCTTCTCGGTGGCCTGGGCCGGGGAGGAGACGTCCCTCCTGTGGTTCGACATCGCCCGCGAGCTCACCGAGCACTGGCACCATCAGCAGCAGATCCGCGACGCGGTGGGGGCGCCGCCGCTCACCGCCCGTCAGTGGCTCCACCCGGTGCTCGACACGTTTCTGCGGGCGCTTCCCCACGCCTACCGCGAGGTGAAGGCCGTCAACGGCACCCGCGTGGCCTTCGAGATCCAAGGTGAGGCCGGAGGTGAGTGGACGCTGATGCGCGAGGGGCCGGCCTGGGTCCTATATTCGGGCGCTCCCGAGGAGGCGGACTGCCGCGTGGTCATGCATCAGGACACGGCTTGGCGACGGATGACCAAAGGGCTGACCGCGGAGCAGGCTCTGTCGCGGACCGAGATCGCAGGCGACCGCTCCCTGGGCGAGCCGGTGGCCGGGATGCTCTCGGTGATGGCTTGACGTGGCTGACTTTCAAGGCTTCCTCTTCCTGACAGACGGAATCGGTGGACCCTGCTGCGACTTTCCGGTCTTCGCGCGACTGTGGTAATTTGAGGGAGGTCGTAGCTTAAAGTGAGGAACAGACTTGCTCAGCAGATTTCGGGTCCAGGGGTTTAAGTCGCTTCACGACGTCGAGATTGAGCTCGCTCCGCTCGTGGTCCTGATGGGACCCAACGCCGCGGGGAAGAGCAATCTTCTCGAGGCTCTCCTGCTGCTTTCACGCCTCGCCACGGAGCAGACCCTTGCGGCGGCATTCGAGCCGCCTTTGCGAGGCTATCCCTTAGAAGCCTTTAGCCTGGCAGAGGGCGGGCTCGAGGGGTTGCTGCAGCAGGATCAGTCGGAGCTTACCTTGGAAGCTGAAGTTCAGCCGGCCCGATTTATAGGAAAATCCACAAGAAAGGTTGCTTCAGAGACTCTCCGATACCAGACGACCATCCGTATCCAGCCGAGGACTGGATCACTGGAAGTGGCCGACGAGCTCCTCGTTCGCTTGAAGCGAGATTTGAATCCCAAGCAGAAGCCCCGAATCGAGAGTGCGGGAGATTCCCTCGTAGTCCGCCAACTGGGGGAATCAGGCCATCCCCGCCATGAGCCGCTTGGACTCAATCACACACTGGTCTCAAACCTCCAGTTCACGGGGGAGTATCGGTATCCAGACTTCGACCGACTGCGCGCCGAGTTGTCGGCTTGGCAGACCTACTATCTCGACCCCCGGATCGGTATGCGTGAGCCACAGCCGCCGAGGGAGGTCACTGACATTGGGTCACGCGGAGAGTTGATCGCACCGTTTCTCTATCGTCTCAAAACGAGCGAAGCCCATCGCAAGTATTTCCGAGCGATTGGTCGGGCGTTGCGGACCGCCATTCCGACAATCGAAGGACTTGACGTCGATCTGGATCCTAGACGGGGCACTCTCGATATTGTCATCCGCCAAGACGGCACCCCCTATTCGTCGCGAGTTGTCTCCGAAGGAACTCTTCGCGTCCTCGCGCTCTGCTGCTTGGCTGCGAATCCGTGGCCTGGAGAGCTGATCGCTTTCGAGGAGCCTGAAAACGGAGTGCACCCTCGGCGAATCGAAGTGATTGCAGATCTTCTTGCCTCGATGGCGGATCAGGGACACAGTCAAGTGGTCGTGACGACTCATTCGCCGACTCTGATCGCGGCGATGTATCGGCGTGCCCAGGCGGACCCAGGAAAGATCAAGATCTTCCGCTGTGCTCAATATGGCCGAGCTACAGAGGTGAGCCTGTTCGAGCCCCCCGGCCCCCTATGGCAGGACTCGGAAGTTAGAGACGCTTTGACAGGGTCGGAAGACGCCGGCCTTATGGAAGCCATGTTGCTGCGCGGGTGGTTGGATGGCTGACCGTCCAAGGATCGATCTCTATTGCGAAGATAGCGGTCACGAGCAATTCGCCCGCGCTCTCGTGAACCGACTCGCTGCGGACCAGAGTCTGCGTTTTGATCTCAGGACTCCAAGCGGGAGAGGTGGACACGGTCGCGCCGTGACGGAGCTCAAGCTCTGGCAGCGCACCGTCTTTTCGCAGCAGGGAGGGGGGCACAGCCTGCCGGACCTTCTGGTCCTGATGATCGATGCGAACTGCAAGGGTTGGGCGCAGGTCCGACGTACGCTGGAGGAATCTGTAGATTCACGGATCAGCCATTGCGTAGTCGGCTGCCCGGATCCCCACGTCGAAAAGTGGTGTTTAGCTGATCCGCAGGCCATTCAAGAAGTGCTCGGAATAACGGCTCCTCCGGTCCCCGAGAAGTGCGAACGGCATCTTTACAAGCAACTCCTCCGTCAGACCATCCAGGATGCTGGTCAGCCCATCCTCACCAACGAGATGGAGTACGCTCCCGACCTGGTTGCTGCCATGGACCTGTACCGTGCCGGCAAGAATCAACCCTCGCTGAGGCACTTCGTGGACGAATTGCGCAGCGCCTTGCGGTCACTGCTCTGAGGTGGCTTCCCCCCTCGGCCGCTACGCCCCGTCCCCCACGGGAATGATCCACCTTGGAAACGCCCGCACGGCCCTGGCGGCTTGGCTCTCCGTGCGCAGCCGGAGTGGCACGTTCGTCTGGCGGGTAGAGGATCTCGACGGGCCGCGCGTCATTCCCGGGCTCGCGGCAGCCCAGCGGGAGGATCTCGCCTGGCTGGGCCTCGATTGGGACGAAGGACCGGACGTGGGCGGTCCCCATGCTCCCTACGTCCAATCGGAACGGAGCGATCTTTATGAGGCAGCGCTCCGGCGGCTCGAGGCGGCAGGTCGTCTCTTTCCCTGCCGGCTCTCGCGCAAAGATCTCCAGGCGATGGCGACCGCTCCGCACGGCGCCGAGGAAACGCCCTACCTCGCTTCGTTGCGGCCCGTGAACCTGGAACCTGATTGGTTCGAGCGGCTGTGCGGTATGGCGCGGCCGGATGCGGCCATCCGCTTCCGGATCGATGAAGAGGCGGTATCGTTTACCGATCGTGTTTTTGGATCGATCACGGAGCGGGTGGATCAGGCGGTGGGAGATTTTGTGCTCAAGCGTCGCGACGGACTGTACGCCTATCAGCTCGCGGTGGTGGTGGACGATCTCGCCATGGGAATCGACGACGTCGTGCGGGGCGCGGACCTGCTCGCCTCGACGGCGAGGCAAATCCAATTGATTGCGGCTCTGGGCGGCACGCTGCCCGCCTATGCCCACGTGCCACTGATCGTGGGTACCACAGGCGAAAAGCTATCGAAACGCGATCAGGCGCTCACCCTGCGTTCGCTGCGGGAGGAGGGCGCGAGGCCCGAGGCGGTGACCGGCTACCTGGCTTTTTCTCTCGGCCTGATCGACCGGCCCGAGTCCTGTCGGCCGGCCGATCTCATCTCCCAATTCTCCTGGGAGAAGATCGGCCGCACCGACTGGACGCTGCCGGAGGGTCTTCCTATTTCTTCTTTGCCGTAAACACGCCGTTCGGTTGATTGAAGGTCACGCTGGTGACCTTGCCCTGCGCGTCTTCTGTGAAGGAGACGCTGACAATCGGCAGCTCCTTCAACGTGAACTCACCGCCCAGGCCGGGCACCAGGTGGAACTGCGGCTGGCCCTTGAGATTGAGTGTCAGCGTGCTGCCCGCCAACTCGATGCGGGCCGTTTCGCCCGAAAGCTCGTACTCGCCCGCGCAACGGGCCAGGAAGGCTGGATCGGACATCTGGGGATCGGATTTCTTGGTGAAGACGATCTCCTTCACCTGCGGCTCGAACTGGGCGGAAACCGCCGCGACGTTACCCTTCAGATCCCCCTGGAAGAGGAACTTGGTGTTCTCCAGCGTCGGGTCCTTCGCTCCCTCCTTGCCATTCCACACCTCGTAGTGCCAGTGCTCCAGGGGCTGCACGATGTCGTGATAAGTCGCCTCCAGGTGGTCACCCGCCACCGCCACCTTGAGCAGGCCGTAGCCCGGGTGCTCATAATCGCCGGCATACTCCGTGAGCTTGTGGGCCGGCTTCGTGCCCGTCTTGCGTACCATCTGCTTCTTCGCCTTGGCCTCTTTGCGGGTCTTCTTCCCCTCCTCGCGCTTGGCGAGGTCCTGACCGTTCCAATCGATAGGA
>Ga0134121_10001341_pt1 | contig 23290 bp, 34 predicted proteins | sample KB301_FD_96463 | JGI IMG/M metagenome (GOLD analysis project Ga0134121, IMG submission 96463) | Terrestrial soil microbial communities without Nitrogen fertilizer from Kellogg Biological Station, Michigan, USA - KB3-0-1 | ecosystem: Environmental > Terrestrial > Soil > Unclassified ... | reverse complement strand
AGTATCTACTTTAATAATTGCTTGAATATATGTTGCTTTGCCAGCCATATTAATTAATGCAATTCCACCAGTGGGTTGCCAGCCCTTTTTTATCTTTTCGTTTATTTCTGTTACAACTTCATCAAGAGAAACATTTGCAACATAATCATATTCTGTAATTTTCATAAAATCAAAAGTTAATGTGTATTTCAATGTACTATTTTTTCTCAATCTCGCATTTTTATCCATTAATTATCATATAATTACGTGTTTTTTAGCTTAATTACCCACAAAGGGGTTGAAATATAGTGTTTATACTCGTATCTTTATTGGTATAAATACAATGCGTTAGTTAGTTCTTGTCTCTTAAAACGACCAAATTTAAAGGATATACAAGGATTAGTACTTACGCTCACGTTCTGCGTGGGCCTAGTCTATTCTGTATATCCAGGTGCTTGGTCGTACCTTAGAGACGGATCGATCTAGGTACCACGCATTTTTGTTCAACCAACGGACCCGGTACTACCTGTTACATCATTTAAATAATGAAAAAGGTGTGTATTACTCTTCTGTTGGCAGTTGGTATTTTTAGTTGTAAAAAAGAAACACATAATCCAGATGGAGCTACTAATGATGTTACCATAAGTACGTGTATATGGCGGTATGATACTTATAAAACATACTATGAATTAGATTCTGTTAAAATAAATATATCTCAAGTTGGAGATTCTATTCCACTTGTAACTAAGTATACAAAATCTGGTATTGCTGTTTTTACTCTAGAAAAAAATAAGACCTATTCTTTCTCTGCTTCTACTGGAACTTATTTAACAAAAGGATCTATATCAACCCACTACTACACTAATTCCGGGCAATTCATGTCCACTCATAATCTTAATAAAAAAGAAGATAAACCAGGAGACTTTACTATTTACTTTCATTACCCAATAAAAGGAGTAGGATCAACCAATATAGCAGTGATAGATTCTTCAGAATATAAGTAAAATAGTTGTTAAAAAATTAGGCATATATTGGGCGAATACGTATATTAGTATAGTTAAATACAATCGCCATGAAACCATTTAAAAACTTTACACAGTTAGCAAAGCATTTCAATAATGAATTGACTTGTGCATTATTTTTGGAAGAACAAAGATGGGGAGGCAAACCTCTTTGTCCTCATTGCGGTTCTGAATATCATTCAAGAACACAAACCAGGTTTAAGCATCCCGAACTAAAAGAATACAAAGACTTCCGTTGTAAGGCATGTGATAAGAAATATACAGTACTAACAGGAAGTGTTTATGAAAGTTCTCATATAAGCCTACAAACATGGTTTCAGGCAGTGTATTTGATTTCAGCACATAAGAAGGGCATTAGCTCATTGCAACTTGCCAGTGACCTAGGAGTAACCCAGAAAACAGCTTGGTTTATGTTGCATAGACTCCGAAAATGTTTTGTAGATACTTTTACCGAAAAATTGGGTGTCAATGGTGAAGTAGTAGAAACCGATGAAACCATAGTGGGAGGGAAAACGCACAATAAAACCAGGGAATATAGGAATAGAGTAAGGGATGGTAAAGTAGATCCTATGGGTAATAAGTCTATTGTGATGGGTATGATTCAGCGGAAAGATAAATTATACATGCAGGTATTAAGTGGTAAATCACAAATACTTTCTTCTGTGGCCAATAACGTAAGCACCAACGCCTCTTTGATAACCGATAGTTCCGGAGTATATAAATCAATAAAAAATACTTACCCAAAGCATGAAATAATCGATCATAGTAGTGATGAATATGTAAGAGGTAACATACATACAAACTCAATAGAAGGAGCCTTTTCTTTGTTTGATAGAATGGTTATAGGAATCTACCATTTTGTTAGTCCCAAACATCTACAAAGATATTGTGACGAATTTATGTTCCGGTGGAACCATCGAAGATTGACAGACGTAGAAAAATTTGTGGAGACCCTTAAAAAATGTGATAATACCAGACTCCAGTACAAAGACCTTATTTCTTAGGAACTTTAGTAGTAATTGTTAATTTTATAATCTCTTCAAAACTCAGGTTAGTCTTGAGTTTTTCTTCGTATTTTTTTGAACGTGGTTTTGTGGATTTCTTTTGTTGTTTAGCCATCTCGTAAATGTATGAAAATCACCTATTAATTGCTAAATTGGGGTGAAAATAAAAACAGTACTCCTAAATCTTTGCAGGACTAGAGTACTGTTCTATATTATTTGGGGGGTAGAAGGTTCGACAGAGACCCTTATCAAGTTTGCTGTCCTGGGTTCGATTCCCAGTATCTCCACCAACTGGTGATTAACGGGGTAGTCGAACCTGATGGTATGTTATGAATCCTTAGACGGTGTATAACAGCCATTTTTACAATACGACTACTCCTACCAGTAACTTATTAACTGGTTTAACAGAGTAGCACACAAGATGGTGAACGTTGAGAAGGGAAGCTTTAGCGGGCACCCACAACGGCCATTTTTTTATCTTGCTACTCTGGCCAGTTTATTTTACTACAACAAACATAAACAAATTCAAAACAAATAACAACATTTTATCATCCTTTTTGCTCTCGCCCATTTAGTGAGTAGTTGCCAAAGATAAATAAAATAATGGTAATAAAAAAGCCCTCACTAAATATGAGGGCCAATCTAAAACACTAAACCTTATGAAAAGTCTTACTCAATTTCGTATTTAAATGAATCGAGGTTAATAGCTACTCCTATAATAGATCGTCTGTTTTCTATCCTAACCAATACATGACAACCTTCTTCTTCAATAGAATCTAAAAGTTTGTTTATTTTTATTTCTATTTCCTTTGCTTGATCTCGCTTTTTATCAATAGCAAGTTCTCTTGGACTTTTTATCCTATTTTCATCTGGTTCAGGATTACCCCATACATTTTCTTCCATAGTTATATTTTTGGTTTACTTTAATTAGCACTTCCGCTAAATTCCAGATATTTTATTCTATTATCCCAACGTTCTTTTATTTCTTTAATAACTTCGTATGGTATTGTGACCGCAAATGAGTCTCCTGACTTAAACCTTACTTTTGTTTCCGGATCATTTTTATCTACCCAATCCTCCTGGGGAATGAAACTTATAGACTCAACATCTTCTATATGAAAATACACAGAGGTTATCCTATATTCAATTTCTTCAAACTCCTTTTTGTTAGGATTGTATAGATAGATATTTGCTGATATTCCAAAGTCCATTAATCGAATTTAGCAATTATTTCCCAATATTTCATTACATAATATGTTTTACCTTCTATTTCTACGTTGTAATCGGAATGAGGAAGGTAAATTATCTTATCGCCAGGGAATAATTCTTGGTCTTCTCCCTTCATGGGTTTTCCGGCAAATACTATATTACCTCTTAATGGTTCAGGTTTTTCGTGTAATTCTGATATGATGCCCGATTTTGTCACTATGCCTTTTATGCCGTTTCCAAGGTCTTCTACTCCATCTTGCCAGAGAGGTTCTACTAAGATGTGGCCGGCAATTGGAATGATTTCTTCCCATGATACTTCTCTACCACTAGGTGCTGCTATTGCTTTTTTAGTTCTAACCACACAAATAGCATTCTGATACTCCAGTCTAAAAGTCTTCTTTCCTTCTACCTCTCCTACTTCATTGTCTTCAGTAATAGTATTATGGTGAAAATATACTTTATCACCTTCCTCCACCTCCATTTCAAAGTCAGCACATGTTTTCCACTGGTAAACAAAAGAGTTTAAACAAGCCCATGAATCAACGTATTTATTCATTTTATCTACCTGTTCGTTCGGTAAATATGCCCCTGGAGCTGGTAATCCCGGATCAATTTGAATGATCTTTATGTCCTCTGTCAATTTTATCGGTAGTCCTACTACAGTACCATAATGCCTACGAATCATAGTAGGTTTGTAATTAGAATTATCTAATTCATCGTCTGAGGTAAACTGATCAGTAGTCAGGTATATTTTTTTACCGTCCTTTGTAGTGTATTCATCGTTGTATTCTGATTCTACTTGGACGAAAAGGTTATTTTGTGGTGCTTTTAGGCTCATTTTTGTAATAGTTTTCTATGTATGTTTTTTTATACCGGTAATTCGCATGATGGGAAATGTTTCTTACCTCAGTCTGTAGATGACATAGACTCAAACATTCGCGTTGCATATTACCCTTGTGCCATGCAATTTCTGTCCTACCATCATTTTGGCATTTATTAACACTAATAATATGTGACCAGGTTAATCTGTCCTGGCTTGTTCCACAACTCCAACAATATTGCTTATCCTCATTTTCGGAATTCAATACCAATTTAGTTTCTTCTATATTAGCATTTATTTCAGCTTTTGTTAATCTTTCTCCTGTAGATGTTTGGAAGGTTCCCATACCTAAATATACACTTCATCTTTTATATTTTTACATTACAAATTCCCATTTATCCGGGCTAAAAACCTCTACCCGCTTACATTCATCACCCTCTTTGGTAACGTCCCTAAGAAAGCAATCGCCAATATTATCGTCATCGGTGTATACTGCTATGCCTATGTATCTTCCCTCTCTCCAACAGTGGTAGGATTTGCCGTAGATGAGAAAATCGTTCTCGCTATCCTGTTTATATATCATCGTATATTGATGCAGCACCAGTAATGTAAGCGATTGCAATAACCGATCCCACAAAGCACCACGTCATTGACCAATCATATTCTATGCACCCTAAAACACAAATAATGGCGCATATCAGTGTTGTTATTATTAATGCCTTTTTCTTCATAATATTCGTACCGTTGTCTCGTTTATTAACCCAGCGGAGTGGGTGCTATTAGGGATGTACCCGTTTAGTAATAATTTCTTTTTTGAGTTGTCCACCTTAGAATAGTCAATAGTAAACGTTCTTAGTTTAGATTCTGCTTCTTGCCACTTTTTATGATCGGCTTTTATTCTGTCAGACCTTCTATTTAACTCCTTCAACTCTTCTGTTGGTTCAAAACAGATAGGAAGGTCGTATCTATCAAAGTCTTCTTCATCTGATTCTATACCAAATGGATTCACCTCTTTAGCCCTCCCATCTTCGAGAATGATTACTTGTATTGTCTCTGTCTTCATATCTGTTTCTTTCCCCCTTTAAATTATTGAATGATTTCTTTTATCAATTCTTTTTTATACCAACAGCTTTGGCATACATTATGTGTTCCAGCCGAGAAATCCCCCTCTACTTCTAGTTCCTTTTCTCTTAACCCAATAACTCTGAAAATTTCATTGTCTAATGGAAAATCAAATTTCATTTTTATTAGATTGCCTAATTTTACATTATATTTTGAAAGCAAGTCTTTTAATGATTCTATTGAGCTGACAGATATATCATTCCTTTGTTTGCCATCTAAAAACCACGTCCAGAACATTGTTGCATTTATAGATATTCTATCATTTTTATACCAATATTGTGCAGGGTTTATACTTGTAGATATAATCTCTCCACTGCCCGTAATAACACCAGAGCCTGTCATGTGATGCTTGCTGAAGCCTAGTTTAATCAAATCTCTTTCTGTAATCATATTTATAAGGGAGGAGGGGGTTAAATTTGTTTGGTTAGTAGTTCAATAGCTGATTTAAATCCTTTTATAAATAAATACCTTGATTCTCCGTAGGCATATTCCGTTTTTAATGCAATATCTATTATCTCTTGCTCAGAAGGTAAAGATTGTTTCAAACGCTCAGCGTGGTATATTTTTGCAATGCTTATAATTGTTTCCTTTGTTCTTACTGCTCCTTGAAGATTTAAGAGTTGAATAATAGATTTATAAGGCATTATTTGAGAATGCTCTGCCCATTGTTGCATTATTCGTTCTAGCGTTTCTTCCGGTGTTTCTTCTATCTTCTTTTCCATGAGTTAGTTATATTTACAATATTGATTTGATACAGAATGAACTATGTCGCAATCGGCAGTTTTATGACTATAAACGCCATACCCCTTTAATTCTTGACACATCTTTTTTAAGCTTAAGTTTTTATGGGTAGTTCTTTTTTTGTAATAAGCATAAAGGCATAATGAATATTTGGCTATAATAACCTTTTTAAGATCCTCCCTAAATTCTTTATCCTTGTTCTTTTCCATAGGGGGAGTTAGTTGGTTTTAGGGATAAAATGCTCCAACACTTTTACTATCATTGCAATTAAGCTCATTCGCTCTTCAACCAAGCCTTTTGTATGTGTACCTTCTGGACCGAAATTGACAATCATAGTAGCTCTAGCCTCTCCTAATTCTGAAGGATTTTTAGGCATTTGATCTTGCAAGTCTTTAACCTGTTGCCACAATGGCCTATCCTGTTTAATGGATGGTCCTTGGTTATCATTCCAAAATTCCTTTAGAAAACCGCTGTTATAGTTTGTATTATCGTCTCTCATATCTATCTTTTGTTTTTGTGGGTTAATTATTTGGTAAGCATTCTGCAAATAATTCGGCAATTGTCATATTCTGGAAGAAATCACACTTAAAATGCCTGTTTTTCCAGGGCAAATCATGTCTCCTGAATAAATGAGAGAGTTTCATTTTGCCATTACTAACCCTTACACCATCGGACACACGATCGTTATAAATAAACAATCCATTATTATTTGTATAAGAATTAGCCTTTATGTCTTCGTTGACCATTTCAAAAAGAGTAGGTGCAACCTTTTTAAAGTCTTCTTCGCTTACCCCTTTTCTGGGCTGAAACATTTTATTTAATTCTTCTTCAGTCATACTCCCTCTTTATTTACAGGTGGTACAGATTCTAATGACATCATTACATATCCTTTCTCAAGCCCAAATTGTCCACCGTGTAGTATGTGGGTGACCTTGAATAGTTGTGATTGTCCGTTTGTGTATTGGTCCAGGTCTGGGTCAAATAACATAAGTGAAAGAAAATCACCCTCTTTGAAATCACGATCGTTAAATCTTAACTCGGCTCTCTTTTTGCCAGACTCTATAGCATAATAATGCTCCGGCCATGTTTTTAAATAATGTGTATTGCTCATATCGGCTGTCTACCCAGCTGCTTTAAGTTATAAATGTTTACTCGCTTATCTTGGTTTTGCTCTCTAAATATTCCAACAATTCCGGGTATATTTCTTCGTGAATTAGCCGGTGAAACTTTTTATCTGAATCCATTAAATTGTTAATTTGTTTTCTGGCATTTAATACTGTTGTATGGTCTCTGTTCCCAAAGAATATACCGATTGATTTAAGGCTCATTTCATTGCCGTAGTAGTCTAAATAAAGCCACATGGCGATCTGTCTGGCCTGGCAGATATGACGCTCTCTATCGCCTGGGTAACGACTTCTGATACTTTCTAGTGAAACATTTAATTTCTTTGCGACAAACTCACTCAGCTTATATATACTCGATTTGTCCTCGTCTACCCTTATCATATTGTAATGTATTAGCGTTCGGCTCTCCTGTCTTTGTGGTTCTGTCATGGCCTTATTTTGTGTACTTTTTTAACTCTAAAATACATGCTTCCATAAGAAGTTTTAATCCGGCAGCTTCTTTGGCTTTGTCTTCCCATTTCTCGCCTTTTTTCATTAGGGCAAAACATTCTTCTTTGTTGGCATCTAACTTTTGTTCATACTCTATCAATTGTTCTTTTAAAATCTCTCTCATATTATTTACCTTAATTGCATTACAACATATCCTTTTTGAATTCCGAACTGTCCACCTCCAAGAATATATATTATTTCTTTTTGAGCGAGCTGCCGACCTGTATAAACACCCTGTACAGTTTCATAAATATTAACCATATCACCAACCGTATATTCTCTGTCGTTTAGTCTTACCTCAAAAGTTTTGATACCTTTTTCTACGGCCTGATAATATTCGGTTTCACATTTTAAATCGTGGTACTGTCTGCTCATATCTTTTGTTTGTTTAGTTGTTCATACTGTTCAATGGTTTTAAATATTTCAAATGCTACTTGGGGGACTATGGCGTTTCCTAGGGCTTTAATTCTGTCCACCCTATTGGGAATCCCATCATCTGCTCGGCAAATCGGGGATTCAAATGGATAGTTTTCCCTTCCTGCAATCTTAAGTAATCGATCAGGGTCCCCTTGTGTTTGTGATTCGGGGATGTTCCCTTGTAATCCGTACTCGTTGGCGTTGGTATTAGCCCACCAAACACTATCTGAGATAGAATTGAGTTGTATTTTGTCCCGTTCAGATAGCCGTTTTTCTGGGCCCGGATTCTCATTTTCTCCGGCTCTTCTAGCCTTTGAAAAGTTGTGATTGTATGCAATAAACCAGACCCTATATCTTTGATGGGGAGCGTTCTTACTACAAGCTGGAAGTATATACGATTGTACTTGGTAGCCTTGAGACTCCAAATCAGCTTGCACCTCCTCGAATACCAATCCCCCTGACCAATTAGTAATGCCGTGAACGTTTTCGCCCACAACCCAGGGCGGTTGAATTTCTGAAATTGCTCTAAGCATTTGTGGCCATTTGTGGCGTGAATCTTCCTTGCCTTTTCTTTTTCCTCCTTGGCTGTATGGTTGGCAGGGGAACCCTCCTGTAACAATGTCAATTGCATTTGCATATTTTGTAAAGTCTGTATTATCTATATCTCCGTGAGTTTGTGCACCAGGGAAATGCTGTTTCAAAATCTTCTGGCAGAACTCATTCCACTCGCACCACGCGACCGTTTCCCACCCCATCCAACGAACTGCTAGGCTAAACCCTCCTATCCCTTCAAATAAACCCAGGTGCTTCATTCTATTTACTTCTTATAGTTAAAGTTTTTAGTCTTGCAATATTTTTATTCCTTTGCAATATCTTTCTGGTCCATTACTGCCCTCAAAGCCTTGGTATATAAGCCCATCATCGAAATAAATTACCTCGTTTTTGTCGGCTATTACAGTATCAACAAATAGCCAATTGCCTCCGTGTTTCTTTATTAGAGCACCCTGAACGGCTGGTATATCTGACTGTCTACATATTATTGCGACTTTTTCAGAGGTGTTAAGTTTTGCGAATATTCTAAGCATTTTGGTTTAGTTTAGTTGCTCTGAGTTATTAAAGAGTTAAAAGTAAACAAACAAAAAACAAAAAACAACTATTTATCAATAAAAAATATTAATCTTTTTGCAAATACTTTTTTAAGTATTCATCTACTGAAATAGTGGTATTTTTGCCGTTTTTATAGGAAGGGAGTCTTAGTTTATCTAAGGGAGTTTCCACATATACCAGTTTCATTAAATCTGTAGGGAGTTTATTTCTTTTGATAATCTCTTTTACTCCTTTGGCATCTACTCCCAATGATTGTGCTCCGAAATACAGCTTACGCATTTCTTTCACGTCTTTTTTAAGTGCTTCTACAGATTTATCAAGTGCTTGGTTTCTTTTTTCTTTTATGTCTGCCTTTTCGGACTCAGACATATAAGGCTGTTCGGTAAGTTTAAACCCAGAATATATCTTTTTGCTCATATAAAATTGGTCTTTCATATCTCCCGATAAAAAGGAGAGTGATTTTCCTACATCTACAGAACTAATACGTTGTCCACCGGCAGCTGCCAATACTTCGTTTCCAAAACTATATATCTTACCGTATTCATCTGGATGGCCTTGTAGTTTATAACCTTTGTAAATACGCTCAAAAGAATTAAAGGTACCGGGTTGTGCAAATCCTGCTGTATAGGTAATATAATCTAACGCTTGGTCTCCAGCTGGAAGGGAAGTATTAGTAATATCTTGACCGGTTGTTTTTTTATTGTTTTTAGCGTTTATCAGGGCTTCGGTAATCATGTTAAGTCCTAAGAATGGTTCTAATAATTCTTTCCCTGCTTGAATGGCATTTTGTGTAGGATCTTCATTTCCGTCCAAAATAGCCATAATGGGTTTCTGCCAGAATCCATGAGGGTCTGTCTGGGATAAATCTATCATGTTTACTTGACCGTCTTTCACAGGTCCGATATAAAAGAACAAAGAATTTTTACTCCAAGGGGCAACGAACTTTCTTATGTCCTCTTCTTCTTTATCTGATATTCCATATAGATATTTAGTAAGACCCGATAATCCTGCTGTAATGGAAGCGGATAACAGTTGACCTACCAATCTTTGTATTCCTATTGAACGAACTTCTTTATTATCACTTGATAACTCCTGTTTTGTGAGTGCTGCCGTGTTGAATGTAGTTCTGATAACTTCAGCCGGGAATGAGATAAACGTACCCAATATAGGAGCCTTACGCATTTCCTTGATTATTTTAGCCGTTTTACTGTAGGTAGGATACGTATTTTTTACAATGTCTGCGGATATTTGTTCTACCTCTGCCTTAGATTTATTGGGGTATGCTTTAGAATACCTTGAAAATTCATTCTCAAAGGCGTATATTTTATAGAAATCATCTTCTGCTTGGTATAAATCACCTATGAACTCTGTAGTGGCTTTTTTTGCCTTACTAATTATTCTGGTATTCACATAATCAAACTTATCAGGTTTTAACTTGGCATCTTCCAGCATAGCCTTTAATTCGGATGCAGAACCACTGTCTCCTACTATACCTAATTCCTGGTAATGTCTGTATGTTTCCCGAAACTTTGTGTTGTCACTATTTAAAATGTCCGTTTTGATGGTTTTAAAAGCATCTACGCTTTCCGATAAATTATAATGCCCGTTGGCTACTGCAAATGCTAAGTTACCTAATACGTTACGAGCGTGTGTAGTGGCGTTAAAGACGGTTTTGGCTGCTTTTACGGTGGATATGGCTTTCATATAATATTCCATCCATTTAGGAAGATTATTTTTAGCATTAAACTCAGCAAACGCTTGGGCAATTTCGGGAGTAGTATACAAACCATTTAAAGGAGCCATAGTAGAAGAACTTTCTCCTGCTATCTGAACATGATTTTTACCGGTTGGTTTTTCATGTAGGAACTTTCCCATCCCTTCCGATTTAACGCTCTCCAGGAATTTATGCTTCTCAATAATGTTGATCATTTTCATTATTGACTTGGAATAATTTACCAAAGGGTCAGTATATTCACCATACAAAGCCCTGATTTCTGGGGCTAAATCCTTACGTTTCTTTAAAATAGATAGGTCTTTGGATCCAAGTTTCCCAGTCTTGATAAGATTCATAGGAGCCTCTGGAGTATACAGTAGTTCATTTATAACTCCATCTACTTCTTCATTGGTTAAATCTGGTAATTGTTGTTCAATATACGCCTTTGCCCGGTTCACAATAAGAGGATCGATATCAGAAACCCAATCCGGATCATCGTGTTTCCGGAAAGATCGGAACAAGTAAATACCTGAATTTTCCTGAAATTTGGCTACTAAATCCCCTGTAATAATTCCTTCATCTATCATGCGTTGAGATAAATAATCTACGTGTTTACGCATTTCAGAGACTTTTCCCTGTACTTCTAAAGGAAGTTCAGCCATGGCTTTTTTATCCCCTCCAAGAGCTGCGTTTATTTCTGACTTTACTTGTGTGGAAACCTCTTTTCCGAATCCAGGTTTGTAGGCATCTTTTACTGCTTTCCTAAAATCTGATACAGTGTACTTCATCTTGGAAAGCTCAGAGTTTATCTTTCCTTCTGTTCCTAACCATGATTTAAAAACAGTTTCTGGGATAAAACCACGGGAGGTAAGCCACTTTTGAAAGAAGTCTTTTCCTTTGGCAGTGTACCTGGTAATATCGTTTACGTTTATCCCTAAAACATCTCCCATCATGACAATTCCTGCCATTTGGTTAATGTCTGTTTTTGTCTTATTGGATTGTATGGACTCCCGGATATTGGTTATAGGAGATTCTTTAATAGGCTGTTTGGATTTTCGTAATTCTGTGCCGTGAATTAGGGTTATAGCGTCTTGATTAAGTACCTGAATAGTGGAATCGGTACCGTCAATCTCTTTCATTAATAGCCCATCGTAACCCATCTCTTTGGCTTTGTCTACCAGCCCAAGCCGGAAAGCATCGTCAAAAGAAATGGCATCACCTTCGCCTTCAGAGAGAATATTTAATACTTCTTCTTTCTGTGTATCTGGCAATTCGTTGGCAATAATTTGGTAGTCAAAAATGTCTTTGGCTACCTTAGAATTCGGATCTAAATAATAAACAGATTTTCCTTCATCAAGTAAATCAAAGAAGGTTTTACCATTAGGAAGGGCAAAAGAACCATCGTTGTCTATCATGATACCTTCCCTATTGAGAAGATACCCGTCAGCCTCTTTTATTATTCGCTCTGCGATCCTTCTTTTTTCTGAATCGCTTTGAGCGTTTCTAAGGCTTCCGACCTGATCTGTAAGAGATCGGACAATCCCGCTAACTTCTGCTTCTCCTTCTGTTCCTTGTCCCACTTCCGGGCTTTCTTCTGAAGTTCCTGTATTGTTCGCGAGTTCTGTACCGCTTCCTTGTGGTGCAACGGGTCCTCTATTTTTTGTTTCGGTTTGTAAATGTTTTTTGACATATTTTAGCGATTTAGTGTAATCTTCCTCTGAATCAAATAAAAATTTAAACTTTTCTAAGTCTTCTCACGATTTTATCGCATCGGTTAATTCCTGGTTTGATATAAACTTATTTTCTTTCTGTTTTTGATAAATAATACTGTTATCTGCAATTTCTTGAGCAAATTCTGGTGTAAGTTCTAAACCGGTTAAAGATTTAAACTTATTGCCTAATTCTACCTTTGCAGTATTGGCATTTTTAGCCGTTTTCTTTCCATTCGGATACTTCTGTATAAAGTCAACTAAATCCTGGGGTGTAATATCCAATCCAGAGGAAGAAGCCATTTCCATGGCTTGCACATCCAAAGGAGTACCATTACCATGTTTTTTCTTACTATACTTATCAGTATAATTCCTAAACGTCTCATTAGATACATTATTGCGGTCTCCAAACTGATAAATACTTTCTACAGGAGACCTGCGTAATGTATCTTTAATCACTTGTTCTTTGGCATCTAGGGTGGTATCTTCCTGTTGATTCCATACATGAGCTATTTCAGCCGGGTTTTCGGAAGAAGAAATAACAGCCTGAGTATAATCTTCAGGAGTCATTTCAGGAGTTACTTCCACTGTTTTACCATTGGTAAATTTGTGAATAACTTTTGTTTTGTAGTCTTCTATGACTTGTTTCCCTTGCGCAGATGTAGCAGGAATGTATTTTTTAGTTTCTTTATTTCTTATTTGAAGTTCTCCATCCTGTAGTTTAACATTATAATTATTTTTGCCAGAACGTATTTTTACGGGCTTTGAAACAGGTTTTTCTATTGGTTGTTGCTCCGAATTTTGGAGGTCTTCGGTTGTGTTTTGAAGAATTCCACTTGCATTAATCTCTTCTGGGCTTGCTGTTTGCTCAGATTCGGTTTGGATAGGTTCTTCCCTGACTCCGAGGTCACTTTGTACCCGTTGTTCGTTTTGAGGATCATTGTTTTCTACGGTTGGTTCAACATTATTTGTTAATTCCTGTGCAATAGGTTGTTTAACTGGAGTGTGTTCTGCAACATTATTAACGGTTTCTTGTTGCACAGAGTTTTGAGCCACTGGTGCTGGTTCTTCTTTTCCTTTTACCTCTTGCCCTTGGTCGGTTAATTTACCAGTTTCCAGCTCTACCGTTTTTTGGTCTATAAAATCAATGCCTTTTTGAATCTCAGCTTTTTCTTCTGTGGTAGCTGCTAATTGCTGTTTTTTACGCAAGGATACACCCATAGCACCCAATACAAAGCCTAAACCAAAGCCTATCCCGCCTGATTCTCCCATTCCTTCTACCAATTTCCGGGAAGCATCATAAGATTCTTTGGCTGTAACATTGGAATAAAATTGTTGTGCTATTTCGGTGATAGCCTCTTCACCACCTTGTTTTGTACCATTAATAGCTACATTTTTAAGATAGTTTTTAAATCCTCCACCGGTAACAGAATCTAAACGTTTGAAGAATTGTGCTACTGGTATTGATTCCAAACCACCGCCTACGGCCCAATTTTGCAAAGCTACATCCACTGCTTGTTTTTCTGTGGCACCTGAATTAATAGCTTGATTGTATTCTTGGGAGGCAATTTGTGCTCCTGCTACTAATGCTACAGGACTTGCTAAATGTTTGGCTGTTAGCCCTGCAGTTCTGGTTAATATGGCAGACTTTGTACTAGCTACATTTAATAACGATAGGGCTTCTGCTTCCTTTGTTATACCTCCGGTTGCTACCATTGTAGCCAAATCTGCTACAGCTGTAGCAATAGAATTTGTCAATGGATGACGAGGATCGCCATCTTTAACACCTATTTCATCAAGCATAGCCCGGTTCTTTTTGGCAGAATCCATCAGATAATCCGTCACAGAAAAGGCATAAGGGTTAGCATGTGTAAAAGGATTAGGAGCTATTTCGTCAAACTTTTTACCAAGTATGGCTATTGATTCAGCTAATTGATTAGGCAGGTCAGCAAACCTTCTGGTAATAGTATTACTAGCACTTTCCAGTTGTGTTTGTTCTTCCGGATTGGCGGTTTGTTGTTTTAACTTTTCTTGGCGTATTTCTGGGGTATCAGAAAGTTGTCCTGTAGTTCCTTCCCAATCACCAGACTGGTTTAAGGAGCCATTCCCAGAGTTTTCTGAGTTTTGAGGTTTTGGTATCTGTCCGGCTACTTCCGGAATCTGATCCTGATTGTCTTTTGGAGCTGGTGGAACGCTTGTAGAAACTTCTGAAGGAGACTTTTTTTTTTCTCCAAACATAGTCAGGAGTTCATCGTCTGTCAAAGATGTATTGGATGGTTGTGGACCTGCCCCCAATACTTCTGTGGCAGCTTCGTTTACTGCATCATCAAGTGTTCTCTTTTTTACTTTTGGATCAGGCATTTTATTGTCCCCTTACTTTTTTGAACATTTGTAATCTTTCTTGTGGAGTAGTATCTGGATATTTTTCCTTGATAACAGAACCAAGTTCCAAGTCTGATATTTCTGACACATCACGGTTATTTAAATCAAATCCAAATTTAGCCTTTACATCGTTTGAGACTTCATCGTAAGGAACAAATACGTTTTTCTTAATATCTTTTACTACTTCTTTGCCCGCCTTTTCAGAAGCTACTTGGTCTACTTCTTTGGCATCCATTTTACCACCTACTACCCATCCCCAGGTAACATTAGGATTCTTTTTAATAGATTCTAAATCTCCATGAAGGTATTTACCTGTTTTGGAATCTTTTGGCATTAAAAAAGTACGTGTAGCATACAGTTTTTTATCTCCTATTGATTCTTGACCGGAAATTGGGTGATTGGTATTTTCATCATAAATCTTAGTAGAGTTTATGTTTACTGGCTGGTCAAGTTTTTTACCTGAGAATCTATATTCTTCTGGGATATCGCCTGGCCTTATATCTTCTTTTTTATCTCCAACATTTAGATTTCGCTTCTGATTAGTTACCAAAGTAGCTTTAAAATCATCGGCCTCTTTCCCTTCGTTTGGATTCCTATATTTAAATCCTTGCGAAAGTTTCTTTTCTGTGGAAGTTTCATTGAGTCTTTCCATGTTGTTTTTTACATGGTCTAACATCCAGGTACCAGCATGTGTATTTTTTTCTACCTCATTATGCACTACACGGATATCTCTGTTATCTCCTGCGCTTATTCGTGCTGCTGTTTCTGCCTGAATATATTTGTCAAGTTGGTTCTGGGCTTCGCCTTTTACCTCTTTGTCATTATCCAGCATAAACTGAGCTGCTTCATTGGTAACACCGGGTGTCCAACGAATGACATTACCTTTTTTATCTACAACAGGTTTAAAGAACTTAGCCTTTGTAGAATCAGAACGAATCATTTGTCCAAGCGCAGTACCATCGTTTGGATCCGATACACCAAATATATTTTCTGTAGAGTGTACTTTTTCGCCCAAATCTTTAATTTTGGCTTTGTACATATCTGCTGTATTGATAGCACTATAGTAATTAGAAGGAATTTCTGTTATTTGTTTCGGATCTATGGCATTCCAGTTTATATCCCCTTTTTCTGTTTTTGGGTGTGAAGCATCATAAACTTGTTTGTTTAAGGCTGTTTTATCCACATAAGAAGGTAACTGGTCAATATTTTGGTAAACGGCTGTGTTGGTAGCTAGTACCGCATTAGCTTTCCCTTTTATAAGTTCAGCCTCCTGTCTTTTTTTACCTATCTCATAAGAATGTTGTGGAGTACCAATAGTACCATTTTTATAGGCTTTGGCTGAATAATCTAATACCTCTAACCCTTTACGGTTTAAAGACTCGTTATAATCAACATCGTTAACATTCCCCGGATTATATTTAGCTTCTTCCGCTGCTTGGTGTGCCTTGGCTGCTTTTATAGCCTCTTCTTCCGCTGCTTTTTTAGCCCTGTAAGCCCTACCTTGTGCTATTTCACTTTGAAGAATACCCCAATCGTGCTGAACCGGAGCAATAGCAGGAGTAATATTAACATCACCGTCTACTTTATACATGGTTAATTATAGGTTGGGCTTGTTGCTGTAGAACTAAAAGGACTATAAGAAGAAGATTTTTTCTTTTTATTGCCATATTTATCGTATTGGTCATCAGCTATCATACCAAGAGCCTGAACATCATTTGTGATATTCTGATTGTCTTGCCGGTTCTGATCCTGCAATTTCTGGTTCTGACCAAAAGCAATTTGATAAGGTTGATTTTTGTTATAATCAAAGGCTTGCTGTCTGTAATCTGCCGTTTCTCCCCTCGCTGCTGCCAACTTATCAATATTTTGTTGTTGGAATTCTGCCCCCATTTGGCCTAATTGACCATATTGATTAAGAGCATTTTGTTGTATTTTGCCTACCGAAGCAAGGGCATCGGCTGAAGAACCTGCTGCTTTTTGGGAGGCATTTATAGATTGTGCAGTGTTCTGGCCTATCTGATTCTCAATATTTGCTTGTCCAGGTACGCGGGAACTTTTGGCCATAGCCTCATACATGGCTTGGTTTTGGAATACTTCCTGCGGAATTTGGTAGTCCGGTCGGTGCACATTTTTAGCTGCCTCGTCCCTTTTTTTCTTTTTAGAAAGCCCTCCTATTAGTCCTGCTGCCCCTCCTACCACTCCTCCGATCACTGTATTGTGCGTAATTATTAAATTTGCTATATATGTGTTTGATCCCCCTGCTTCAAGATTATAAATATCTTTTACCCCGATAGGTGTTATTTTAGTAATTCTATCCGCACAAATATTATTAATTTCTTTGTGATCTCTGGTTGCTATATTTTTTATATATTCATAAAACCCCTTTAGGTTTTCCTTTTTATAAGAAATATTTAAACTAATATTATTATAAAAGTTAATAACAGAGTATTTATCTTTAATTATTAATATATAAGCTTCTTTAGTAATATACCCATTAAATGTTGATTTTTTTTCTTTATTGGTCTTTAATGAACTATGAATACCCAATTTTACAAGTTGCTCTCTTACTTGATTTATTAATTCTATATTGGACTGAAAAAATAAAATTCTGCTATTTTTCGGTTTTTTAGGGTTAAAAGAAACACACCCATCTGTATCTATTAATCCTGCAATTAACTTACAAATAGATTCCTTATTATAAATATGAATATTATCTGGTAATCTTTTATTTAATTTAGTTTGCTCATAAATACCTAATTCTCTAAATGAATCGATACGATTAGTTAATCTATATGATCTAAACTCTCTGTTATATTTTGTATATTGATTTTTATCAATTTGATATCCCAAATCATTAGATTCTATATAGTTCCATGTATCAGGATCTGCAGAACATAGCCTAATCCCTCTATCTTTTCCATAGGTGCCATCTCCTATACACATACCTACTAGGTATGGGTTATCCATTTCTTTGGTCCCCCAAATAGGTAACTCATTTATTAATCCTATATTATCACCCAATATTAATTTGTCTGCATCAACAAATTTGTATCTTTTAACCCTAGTCCTATCACCTCCAGACAATCTTAGCGCCCTCCCTTGACCACTACTATAAATAGGATGATCTGTACTACATTGAAGAATATGACCCAATCTAGTTTCTATTTCCAGACATTCTTTTTTGGCAGGATCTTGAAATGCAATTATTGGTTGTTGAATATACTTGGTGCCATCACAACCAATTATGCCGTCTTCTTGCACAAGTTCTTCTATGTTTTTAAACTCTCCTAAATTTGTGATTACCCTGGTGCCTGCACAAACACAACCCCAAGGCCCTGCTACTGAGCCTAATGCAGCACCGGAAGCTGCGCCTGATAAAGTATCTGATCCAACGCTCATATAGAAAAACTTTTTAAGTTGTGGTAAATATAAAATATTTATGATAAACAAGCAAATTTTGATTTTTATTCCAAACTTCCTATATTGGCACAATAAATATAAAAAACTACGATAATGAGTGGACAATCGGTTAGAATTAAAACTTATAGAGTTACAACGCCTACTTGGTTTCCTGCTTCTATTGCTGTAACAGGTACAATTTCAACAGTTGGAGTACGTGTAACTGGTATAGGAACATTATTTTTAACCGAATTGTCGGTAGGCGATTGGTTGGTAAATACCAATGGTAATGAAGGTCGTAAGATAATGGAAATTTATAGTGATACTGATTTAATGGTAGAAGTAGCTTTTACGGGCGATCCTTTACCCGGAGCTACAGTAGTTCGGATAAAAGATAAATCACTTAAATACTTAAAAGTTGTTTTTACTACTAACGATGGGAATATGAAAGGCATTACACAAGCCTCAAACGCTGCATGGCCTTTTGGTATTCCCTGGAAAACTCCTTCTTATGATGATTTTATTGAACCACAACTGGTAACCCCTGGCGGTGGTGGTGCTAGTGTAATCGAAGGTATATAATGAACGAATGGATAGTAGGAATTTCTGGATGTGCTTCTGCACTTGCAATAATAGGTGTTGTCATTAACACTGTCAGTACTCATAGGGTAACCAGATTTTTAAATCAACACGATACTCTTTGGGATAGCCATAATCAGAAAAAAGACGATAGCGTGAAATTACAGATACTCCAGGAAAATTTTACAACACACGAAAAGAAATTCGAGATATTTGCAGCTACTCAAACAAATTCTAATACATTGTTTATGAGTAAATTTGAAGAGTTAAATGCTCTTATCGTACACAAAGAAAACGGACAGAAACAGGTGACAAATAGCATGATTTCTATATTAGAAAGAATAGAAGATAAACTCACTCAATGATAACCAAACAACAGTTTGCAGGTTTTTCTGGAATCTCTAGAGCAGAAATATTTTATCCTATTTTTGTTTCCGAATTAACGAGTGCGGGTCTAATGACAAAACTACGCGCTTGTGCTTTTATGGCTGAAGCATTCCACGAGTCAGGAGATTTATCTGCCTTAGTTGAGAATCTTAATTACTCAGCCAAGGGGCTAATGGATACTTTCGGCACACACTACTTCCCTTCTTTAGAAATAGCTTCTCATTATGCTCATAAACCCCAGGAAATAGCCAACCATGTATATGGTGGTAGGATGGGTAATAATACCGATAATGATGGTTGGATGTATCGTGGACGTGGTATTTTCCAAAACACTGGCAAAGATTCCTATATAAAATTATCCTATGTACTTGGAGTAGATTTTGTAACGCATCCTGAGTTATTGGAGAAACCAGAAAATGCTGTAAAGGCTGCAATTTGGTACTGGAACTCCAATCATTTAAGCCAGTATGCAGACTTAGGAGAAATAGAGAAGGTAAGCAAAGCTATTAACAGAGGTAATGCCAATTCTAAATTTCTGGCTATTAATAATGATGAAAGAAATAGTAAGTACAACGAACTCATAAAAATATGGAAGTAGTCTCGGGATGTTTTTTATTAGTGGTAATAGGGTGGCTACTTTACATTAGTTACCGATGGGCAAAAGGTATTCATAATACAGTAGACAATAAAGACGATAACGAATGGCTGGCATGATATCAAACAGATTGAATTTAATTATCATAGGAGTGATGGCAATAATATTAGCCGGATTATCTATAGAGGTTTTTACTTTGCGTAGACAAAACGCCAATCTAAAATCTTATGAATCTCTCTATAATGTAAGTAATCAGGAGAACAAGATATTTAGGTTCAAAGATAGCACCTGGCACAATGTATCACAAGTTGCTGTAGTATCAAAGTCCGAACTTACCAATGTTAAAGAACTACAGAATTTGCACAATGAATTTGATGGAATAAAAAGAAGTCTGAAGAACTTAGAAAACTATACAAAACTTTCGGAAGTAACTACAATTCATAAAACAGTACGCTTAAAAGACACAGTAATTTATTTACCAGACAGTTCAAAACAAACAGTTAAAACCTTTACTTATAAAGATAAATTTGAGACTATCAAAGAAATTATAAGTTCCGATACTGTTATAATGGATATTCAGCATAGAGACTCATTAGAAGTTGTTCAATATTGGGATCGCAAATGGTTTTTAGGTAAGAAAAAATACTACACTGAAATCAAAAGTGCTAATCCAAACACGGTTGTTGACTATCAGCGTAGTATCAAGACTGAACGGAAGCGGGGGTTATTCGGTTTCTAATTGACCATTATCATATAAAGACGGTAAATGAGCGTCATGGGAAGGATCAACATTTGGATCCACTACTTTTAATAATCCTGTAATAACGTGAGAAACTTGTGATTGATCAGACAACCCGTTTTGTATTTTTGTTAAATCAACTACGCTCATTAATCTGGCTATTACCGATGCTAAAGAATCCAAAGGAATACGATAACCACGTTGATAATACTTAAGCACTCTCAGCATAGAACCTCCCGCATCTTCGTTTCTAATAGGGTTTCTATATACAAGTCTTTTGCTGGATAAATCAACATAAAAACGTTGATCGCAAAATGAATCAAATTTACCTTCATTGTAAAATATAACAGCGCAACAGATAGTAAAATCAAAACTATTGCTTACGTCTTCTGGTTTTTCAAATAACCAACGGTGAATAATCTGTATTGGCATTTTGCCTTTTACGGTATACGCATTGTCGGTAACAATAATATCTTCCTTTTTAAAGGATAATTTGTGTGCCAAAAGTTCGGCTTGTATTTTATTTCCAACAAATAAATCTATATCATTGATAGGTTCTCTAGCTATAATAGCACGTATATAACCACCACCAACGAATATTTTATTTTTCCATTCTTCTGACTTCATTAAGGTTTTTAAGTTTTCTGGTAATCTTATTACAGAAAATTTTAAGTCGTGATTATCTAGTTTGTCCATTCTGGTTATTTATCGTTTAATTGTTCATTTTCCTCTATATGTTCTATCAACGCTTCGTTAACAGCTTCTTTGTAAGCAATCATCAATTCATTTTTACCCCAACCAGTTTTTTTTGATATTTTCATTTCAAAAATTGCTTCTATTCTTCTTAGTAATTTTATCATATTTCACTTTTTATTTTAATCTGCTATTTCAATTATAAAGTCTTCGCCACAATGCGGACAAGTGGTTTTTGTTCCTTTTATTTCTATCTCTTTTTTGATAGCAATTCCATTTTCTATTTTTATTAACCATCTATCTTCTAAAGATTCGCCTTGAGCTATCATAGTTCCAGATAAACTAAACTCTGGTATTTCTTTTCTCATTTCTGTCATTATTAGATTTATATGAGAAACCATTCCGTTATTTTTTTCTGTTGCAGAATCCCATTGAATACCTGAGAAGTCTTCATTAAACTCTAAGTCTATATAACTGCCATCTGCATACCAATCTGAATGCTCTCTACAATCTTCTCCAAAGAATGATTTTATTTTTGCAAGTTGCTTGCCTGTTAATTCCGGTGTGAATATTAATTCTCCTGAAAATTCTGTTGTGTATCCCATATATCTTTTTAGTTTAAACTACTTGATTTCCTTCCATACTTTTTTAATTATAGTTTCTTCCATTTGTTCAACTTTGGTTAATTCATCTATTTCAGACCAATCCGTATCATCTTCGCTGGTTATGTATTGATTGGTTTCCCAGAATCCTACATAGTCCTCTATAGGCGTTAATGATGGCAGGAATTGAGAATACTCTTCTTTTATTTCTACAATAGATTGTACATAGAAATTAGAACCTCTTCTGTGGTCTTTTCTGCTATCATCTATAATAAACTCTCTGATAGCGTCAAATAATTCCGGTGCTTCTTTTTTAGTTAGTTTCATATTACTTCTGTTTATGTCTTTTAGCAAGTTCTTCGTAGTTCTCCTGTGCCAGTAGTTCTTCGTCTGTAGGTTCTTTAATAAATCCTTTTTTAATGGCAAACGCTTTTAATATTGGATTCTGAATATCTTCAGATGATTTTATTTGTCTAATATTTTCTGGAAATACCATTTCGTGCATTGCTTTACCTACGTCAAAAATGGTTCTATCCCCTCGTTTCAACTGCAAATGAATATGATAGGTACGTTTACCAAAGAAGCCGTATTTATACGTTACATAGCTAGTTAAAGGCTCATATCCGTGAAGAATATAACCGAGTGCCGATTGAAAAATCTCTTCGTGTGAGCTACCTTGTATTTGTATTATATTATTCATAATAATTCTAGTTGTTGCATGATTTTTTTAAGTTCTGATTTATTTTTGATAATGCCACTGAATAGAGTTAAATAATCTGAATACATAGTTTCGTCATCCCCTAAACATATTAATATCCTTTCAAACATTATTACTAAATGGATGTCATTATCTTCCCGTCCTCTGAACTTTTTAATACTCATTTTAAAAGTATCTTCATATAAATGTTTCCATCCTAGACTTTCTATGTCTTCTCTGTCTAGGTATTTAACACGAATAGCTTCATCTTTAAGATATTGTAGATAATCACTTAAAAAGAAGGGGTCTTCAAATTCTTCTATCTGTTGATATAGATTCTCTGGCTCCTTGCTAACTATTTTATGTTTCCACCAATCAACATAAGTGAATTCATTCCTAGCATAAGATATGATTCCCCCTCTAATTCTCGGCCTCATCTCACATTCAAAACCCACATAAATTTCTTCCGGAGAAGGAGTATAATATTTATGTTTATCCATACAATTCCTTCATTTGAGTTTCCAATTTTACTTTTACTAGTTTTGCTCTATCGAATTTATCCTGTAGCGTTTGCCTTCTTTCTGAACCTAATTCAGTGATAGACAAACAAGCTGCCAGAGTCTTCATTTCGGATAGTAAACAATATAGCTTTTTTTTAACTTGATTTTTTGTCTTTGGTTTTGCCATAATTAATTACTACTTTATTCCAATATCCCCAGCCTTTTACTTTATTCATTTTGTGCCCGTATCTTTTTAATCT
>Ga0134121_10001340_pt1 | contig 23295 bp, 28 predicted proteins | sample KB301_FD_96463 | JGI IMG/M metagenome (GOLD analysis project Ga0134121, IMG submission 96463) | Terrestrial soil microbial communities without Nitrogen fertilizer from Kellogg Biological Station, Michigan, USA - KB3-0-1 | ecosystem: Environmental > Terrestrial > Soil > Unclassified ... | reverse complement strand
CGTTCCGCTCCAGGGCTTCGGCGTCATGCGCGGACAGCTCTCGGCGGTCAGCGGCCTCGTCAAGGAAAAAATCGTCATCGCCACGCAGGACGTCGGCGGCAGCTTCGGCGTGCGCGGCCCGGCGTACCCGGAATACTTCGCGGCGATGCTCGCCGCGAAGAAGCTTGGATGCCCGGTGAAATGGATCGGGACGCGCGGCGAATCTTTCATGAGCGATTTCCAGGGACGCGCGCTGTCGCTGACTGGCGAGATCGCGCTAGACGCGGACGGGAAGTTTCTCGCCATCCGTTTCGACGATCGCGCCGATCTTGGGGCGTACGGCGCGGCATTTGGATCGTTCATCGCCACCCGCAACCTGACCGTCACGATCGGCGGCGTCTACCGCATCCCCGCCCTCTACGCGCGCACGCGCCTCGCCTACTCCAACACCGCGCCGATATCGGCCTACCGCGGCGCCGGGCGCCCGGACATCGCTTACGCCATCGAGCGGCTGGTGGACTACGCGGCCCACGAGCACGGATTCGACCCCCTCGAGCTGCGGCGGAAAAATTTTATCCCGCCCGACGCAATGCCGTACAAGACACCCAACGCGGGGACTTATGACTCCGGCCATTTCGAGGCCGTGATGGACGACGCGTTGAAGCGCGCGGACTGGAAAGGCTTTCCGAAGCGGCGCGCGCAGGCGAAGCGCGCCGGCAAGCTGCGCGGAATCGGCATCGCGACTTATCTCGAAGCGGGCGGCGGCGGCGCAGCGCCCAAGGACCAGGTCGCGGTGACATTCGACGCCAAGGGCGCCATGACGCTCTACGCAGTTACGCACTCCTCCGGGCAGGGGCATGAAACCGTCTTTCCCCAGATCGTGGCGGAAACGTTGGGCATCGAACAGGCGCAAATCCGTTTCCATCCCCGGCCGCCCGCCGCCGACCTGGTCGGCAACGGCACCGGCGGCTCACGCGGCGTGCTGGGCACCGGCAGCGCGTTTCGCGTCCTCGGCGAAAAACTCATCGAACTCGCGCGCCCTCACGCCGCGACGAAGCTCGGCGTTGCCGAAGGCAGCCTCACCTATTCGAAGGGAAAATTCCACTCGGGACGCCATTCGGTCGGTTTTGTCGAGCTCGCTCGCGCCCTCGCCGAAACCAAACCGCATCCGCTCGACACCACTGCCGACGGGGTCTACGGCATTTCCTATCCGAACGGCTGCCATATCGCCGAAGTCGAAATCGATCCCGAGACCGGCACCGCGGTGATCGCGCGCTATACGGCAGTGGATGACCTCGGCCATGTCATAAACCCGGTGCTGGTCGAAGGCCAGGTCCATGGCGGCGTGGTGCAGGGTGCGGGACAGGTGTTCGGTGAACACGCGGTGTACGATCCCGCCACCGCTCAGTTGCTCACCGGCAGCTTCATGGACTATGTCATGCCGCGCGCGGGCCTCATACGCGGCATGGAAGTGCACGATCATCCCGTGCCGACGCCGACCAACGCCTTGGGCGCGAAGGGCGTCGGCGAATCCGGCTGCAGCGGCTCCCTGCCCGCCCTCGTCAATGCCGCGATCGATGCGCTGCGACCACTCGGCATACGGCACCTCGACATGCCCCTCACGCCGTCGAGAGTCTGGACTGCGATTAGAGGAAGCGGCAAAAGGCAATGACGCCAGGGACCGACGAAAGCCGGCCGGCGCCCGGACGCGCGGCAGCCGCCTGGAAGCCGGAAAAGTCGGACGTGCGCTGGTGGCGCGGGCTGAATGCCAATCCCACCCATTCCCCCGACTACAAGGATCACTGGGTATTTCTCGGGCTGATCGGAATCGGCGTTACGGTCTCCCTCATAGGCTGCTTTATCCCGATGCCCAGGATATGGCTCGTAATCCTGCCGCTGCTCATGATGACTTCCTTTGTGGACTGGCTCCGTTACTACCGCAAGTGGCGCGCGATTGAAGACACGCCGACCTCGAATATCGCCAGCGCGGCGCAGGGGTATGTGGAGCTCGTCGGCATCGTCGCACCCGCGCCCGGCAGCGAACTGCTGGGCAGGTGTACCCGCGCTCCCTGCGTCTGGTATCACTACGAAATCCACGAGATCATCAACCCCAGGGATAGCAAGCTGATCGAGACCGGCTCGAACAGCGTGCCGTTTATCATTCGCGACGATACCGGCGAGTGCCTGGTGCATCCGGGCAAAGCCGAAGTGATCTGCTCGGCCGCGGAGGTGACGAGGAAGGGAGACCGGCGCTACATCGAATGGAGCATTCGCGTCGGGGACCCGATTCATGCCCTCGGCCAATTCCGCTCCGACGCCACGCGCATCTCCGGCGACCTCGACAAGGAATCCAACGCCGTGTTGCGGTCCTGGCTGGCGGACCCAAAGGCTTTTTTCACCCGGTTCGACGCCAATCGCGACGGAAAGATGGCGGCGGCGGAACTGGTCAAGGCCCGCGACGCCGCGCGAGCGGCAGCGGCGCAGCGACTCATCGATCGCGGCGGACTGAACACGCTCACGGCGCCACCGGACGGGGACGGGAGAATGTTCTACCTCGTCAATGCAAAAGACGAACACCCGGTCGCGGCACTGTATTCGCGGATATCCAAGGAAAACCTCTGGACATTCTTCATTTCGCTCGCCTTCCTGACGTGGAACCTGAGTTAGCAACGGCGGGGATCCAGCCTTGAATCCAGCTTTCACCACGCCGCGCATGCGGAATGCGATCCGCCGGATTCATTTCCCGATTGCTTTGATTTCCCTGCTCGCCGCAGTGCCTTGCGCCGCGCAGCCCGCATGGAAGCCGGAGCGGGTGGTGGAGCTGGTCGTCGTCTCCGCGCCAGGCGGCGGCAACGACAGGCTCGGCCGCTTGCTGCAGCGCATCTGGCTGGAGAACCGCTGGATCGAGAACTCCCAGGTGGTGAACAAGGTAGGTGGCGGCGGCACGCTCGCTTACAACTACACCAACCAGCGCCCCGGCGACGCGCACACGCTGGCGATCGCGCGCATCGGACTGCTGTCCAATCACATCCTTGGCCTGAGCACGATCAACTATACCGACCTGACGCCGCTGGCCGTCATGAGCACCGAGGCGATATGTTTCGCCGTGCGCGCCGATTCGCCGATCCGGTCGATGAAGGATCTCGTCGCGCGCTTGAAGGCCGATCCGCAATCGGTGAGCATTTCGCTCGGCAGCACGCGCGGCGCGGCGACGCACTTCGCGCTTGCCAGGGTCGCGGAAGCGGGCGGCGTGGATCCGCGCAAGCTCAAGACTCTGACTTTCGGCGGCGGCGCCGAATCCGTCACGAACCTTCTCGGCGGACACATCGACATGGCCGTGGCCGCGCCCGGAAACGTCCTGCCCCACCACAAGAACGGCTCGATGCGCATTATCGGCATGGCCACGCGGCAGCGTTCCGCCGCCGCGCCGGACGTGCCCACACTGATCGAACAGGGCTACGATGTCGTGCAGGGCAACTGGATGGCGCTGGTCGGACCGAAGGGGCTGGCGCCCGCACAGGTCGCCTACTGGGAAGACATACTCGAGCGCACCGCCAATCAACCGACGTGGAAGCAGCACCTCGAAGCCGATGCCCTCGAAGCCGAGTTCCTGAAGTCGCAGGCGACGCGCGAGTTTATGAGAAAGGACTACGAGTTGACTCGCGGCATGATGGCGAAACTGGGCCTGACAAAACAGTGATGGGTGACGAGTGACGAGTGACGGGTGACGGGAAAATCATTGTAAGTATTTGATATAAATAGTAAATTTAATAGGTTTCGAGGAGCGAGCATGGCATTGGGCAAGCACAAGATCGAGTACGAAGTGCTCGAAGGCTGGGACCGGTTGCCGGAAGGCTGGTCGTACATCGAAGTTGCGGGCGTCGCATGCGACTCGAAGGACCGCGTCTACGTGTTCAACCGCGGCAAGTACCCGATGATCGTGTTCGACAAGGAAGGGAAATTCTTGAACGCGTGGGGCGAAGGCGTGTTCAAGGGGCCGCACGGCATCTTCATCGACCGCCACGACAACCTCTGGCTCGCCGACGACAAGGACCACACCGTCCACAAGTTCACGCCCGACGGCAAGAAGCTGATGACGCTGGGCGAGTCGGGCAAGGCCGCGGACACCGGCTACAAGATCGGCGCGAGCCCGGTCAAGCGCGCGGCGGGGCCGTTTCACCGCGTCACCAACGTCGCGGTGCTGCCCGACGGCGACATGTACATCGCCGACGGCTACGGCAACGCGCGCGTCCATAAATTCTCGAAGGAGGGCAAGCTGCTGTTCTCCTGGGGCGAGCCGGGCAGCGGTCCGGGCCAGTTCATCCTGCCGCACGGCATCGGCGTGGACAGCGCGGGCCTGGTGTACGTCGCCGACCGCGAGAACTCGCGCGTGCAGGTGTTCAACCCCAAGGGCGAGTACCTGCGTGAGTGGAAATTCCTCAACCGCCCATACGATATCTTCATCGACAACCAGGACATGCTGCATATTGCCGAAGGCGGCTTCCTCAACTACATGATGAAGCGCTCCGAAGGCCCCCTGCCCGCCCACGACCAGACCATGATCTGCCCGCCCGAGGGGCACTCGCCCATCGCGCGCGTGACCGTGTGCGACCCCGATGGCAAGATCGCCGCGCAGATCGGCGGCGAGAACCCGGTGCTCCCCGGCAATTTCATCGCGCCGCATGGCATCTGGGCGGACAGCAAGGGCGACATCTATGTCGGCGAAGTCATCTTCAACGCCGGCGCGGTAAAGCGCATGGCGCCGCTCACCCCTCACGCCTTCCAAAAGTTCAGAAGGCGTGCGGGGTGAGAGGGATGAGGGCGGAGGGATGAGGGATGAGGAACAACGAAAGAGACATGAAATGAAAAATAAATTAAAGACCAACCTGAATCAGGTTTGCGGCTTGTTCGTTCTGCTGTTTCTCCTCATCCCTCATCCCTCATCCCTCATCCCTGGATTGGCCGAGGCGGCGGAGTACCCAACGCGGCCGATCCGGCTGGTGGTGCCCTACCCGCCCGGCGCGAGCACGAACGACATCCTTGGCCGCGCTCTGGCGATACGACTGACCACGGCCCTCGGCCAGCAAGTGGTGGTGGACAATCGTCCCGGCGCGAGCGGCACCATCGGCAGCGAGCTGGTGACGAAGGCGCCGCCCGACGGCTACACGCTGCTGGCGGCGATCCAGAGTCCGCTCGCTCTCGGACCCAGCATGTACGAGAAACTCGGCTTCGATCCGATCAAGGACCTCGCGCTGGTCGCGCGCTACGCCGCGATACCGTATGCGATGGTGGTTACCAATTCCCTGCCGGCGAAAAATATCCAGGAACTGATCGCGCTCGCGAAAGCGAAACCGGGCCAGCTCAACTTCGCGTCCTCCGGCGTCGGCGGCACGCCGCACATGTGCAGCGAGCTGTTCAAGCGGCAAGCCGGCATCGACATCATCCATATCCCTTACAAGGGCGCCGGCGAGGCGGTGCCGGCGGTGATCGGTGGCCAGGTGCCGATTTTCTGCACCGGGCTGACCGCCCTCACCAACCAGATCAAGGCCGGCAAGGTGCGCGCGCTCGGCATAGCGACGCTCAAGCGCTCGCAACTGATGCCAGAGCTGCCGACCATCGCCGAGCAGGGCTTGCCCGGATTCGAGGTGGTGTCATGGACCGGCGTTGCAGCGCCGGCGAAGACGCCGCCCGCGATTGTCCGCAAGCTCTACGACGTGATCGCGAAGGTCGTGAACACGCCCGACATGCAGAGCTTCATGGCGAGCCAGGGCGCCGAGGTCGCGCTGATGGGCCCGGAGGAATTCACCGCCTACGTCAAGGCCGACATTGTCAGGTGGTCGAAGGTGGTGAAGGCTGCTGGCATCAAGGGCGAGTGATGGAATTCCTGCTGGGAAATCCGGTGATTCTGTCAATGACCGTCCTGGTCCTGCTTCTGGTCCTTGCATTTCCCGTTGGCATCATCCAGGCACGGCGCAAAAATAAAGCCGTGGCTGCACGACCGCAAGAGTCATCCGCGGGCACACGCATCGATACCCCGGCCGAGCCGCCGGCTTCACAACAGCGCAGCTCGTTTATGGGCAGTGGCTTCGACCTGGCGATCCTGTTGTTCGGGATTCTCTTGCTCACGGTCATCGTCCTGTCGCTGGTCGATGCCTTTTCTTGAGCGACAACTGGGGACGCGACATGAAACTCTTCGTATCTAACAGCATGCGCGGCGTGATGAACGAGCTGCTGCCGCAATTCGAGCGCGCGAGCGGCAAAAAGGTCGAGGTCAGCTACGACCCGGCCAAGTTGATGATGGAGCGCATTCAGCGCGGCGAGGCGGCGGATCTCGTGATCCTCGGCGGCTCCGCCCTCGAGGAGCTGGAGAACGCGGGGAAGATCGCTCGCGGCAGCAGGCGCGTCATCTCGAGTTGCGGAGTCGGCGTCGCGGTAAAAGCGGGCGCGCCCAAGCCCGACATCGGCACGGTGGACAGCTTCAAGCGGGCGCTGCTTGCCGCCAGGTCCGTTGCCTACACGGAGCACGGCGCGAGCGGCATCTATTTCTCCAGGCTGATCGAGAAGCTCGGTATCGCAAACGAAGTGAAAGCGAAGGCCGCGCGCCAGGCGGGCGGATTGGTCGGCGAGATCGTTGCGGCGGGCAAAGCCGATCTCGCCGTTCAGCAGATTCCCGAGCTGATGGTGGTGAAAGGCGTCGATTTCGTCGGCCCGTTGCCGCGGGATATCCAGCAGATCACCGTGTCGTCAGCGGGTATCTTTTCGAGTTCCAAGGCGCCTGCGGACGCGCGGCTGCTGCTCGATTTCCTCACCACCCCGGAAGCGATGGTGGTGATGAAGGCGAAAGGCCACGAACCGGTTGCAAAACCGTGACAGTTGGTGAAACTCCCGCGCTCGCACGGGCTTTACCTCTCGTCACCCGTCACTCGTCACTCGTCACTCGTCACTTAGGTAGCATGATCCGAAAAGTTGCGGAGGCGCGGCATACCGGGTTGCCGCGCTCGTCGGTAACTTCCGCTTCCGCGAACGCCACGCTCTTCCCGCCTCTGACCACCGCACCTTTGCAGGTCAGCTCGCCGTGGGCGGGCGCGAGGTAATTCAGATTCATCGAGATGGTCGCAACCGCGGCGCCGGTCGCGATGGTGGAGCGCACCGCCTGCGACATGGCGGCATCAACCAGCGCAGCCACGGCCCCGCCATGCACTTCACCGCGGGTATTGCTGAAATGCTTCTGGAACGGCAGGCGTATCGCGGAGCGGCCGTCCGCCAGCGCATCGAGCTTCAGCCCCAGGTGCTCGTAAAACGGCGGGGAGGACCGCCACTGTGCCGGCCCGCGCCTGGCTTCGTCCGCCACGTCAGTGCGCAACCGCTGCGGCGGCCCCGACCTTGGCCTTGAACTCGTCCACGGTCATCACCCAGGCGATCGAGCGCGACATCAATTCGAGGGCCATCCAGTGGTGGTCGAGCCCGCGCATGCTCGCCACGCAGTCGGAGATCACGACCGGCTGGTATCCGCGATTGCCGGTAGCGAACGTGGTTGCGTAAACGCAGGTATCGGTATTGATGCCGGTGATGATCACGGTCTCGGCCTTGAACACCCGCGCGATCAAGGTGTCGAGGTCGGTGCCGTGGAAAGCATCCATGACGCGCTTGGTCGTGACGTGAACGTCCCCGGGCGCGGCGATCCCGGCGGGCAGCTCCGCCTGCGGCGACCCGTCGATGCGGTCCGGCGCCTTGCGCGCCTCGGCCTGGGCGTTCTGCGACAGGCGCGCCTTCTGGCTGACGCTGCCGAGCACGCTCGTCACGAAGCCGCGCTCGGGCTCGATCGGGCGGCGCTTCACGTAGGCGTGGATGACCGGCATTCCCTGGGCGCGCGCGAACTCGAGCAGACGCCGCGTATGCCCGATGACGCGCTTCGCTTCCTGCGGCGCCACCGGGGCGGTCCCCAGCTCCATGTCGAGGTACTCGTTCTGCATGTCCACGGTGAGCACCACGGTCCTGCGCGGGTCGATCTTCAGCAGGTCGTTCATCCTGCGCTTGTATTCGCTGCGATCCCTGAATTCAACCGGTGGCTGCATTGCGCTCTCCTTTGCTTCGAGCAACGTAGTTCGTTAATCGTTAATCGTTAATCGTTAATCGTTAATCGACGACCGACACTTTCGCCATTCGACTTTCGCCTTTCGACTTATGTTTCATCCAGCTCCGGGTAGTGCCGGAACAATCCGTGCTGGTTGAACGCCATGCGGCGCGGGGATATCAGGTACGCCGCGATGCGCGGGAGCTTTCCGACGCGCTGGTGCAGCGCCGCCAGCTTCGGGTGGTCGGCCATGGCGCGCGCAATGAAGCGCGGGAAAGCGTAGTGAAGGCCTGAGATGACCTGGAACATCGAAAGGTCCACGTAGGTCACCGACTTGCCGACCAGCCAGCGGTCGCCGCCGGGATTATCCTTGAGCAGGCGCTCGAAATAGCCGAGGAACTTCGGCAGGCGCAGTTTCCTGAAATTCTCCGCCCGCCGCAGCGATTCCGGCTTCTGGTCCTCATAGTAGAGACTCTTTGCAATCGGGTGATGCGTGTCGTGCGCCTCGACCACCCAGTCCGCGAGCACGAGCTGGAGCTGGTGCGTCCACAACCGCCCGGCCTCCGCCTTCGGCGCGAGCTTGAGACGCGGGCCGAGGTATTGGAGGATGTTCGCGGTCTGAAAAACCAGCAGCTTGCCGGCCTTGAGTATGGGCGGGGCAAACGGCGTGCGCCCGTCCGCGGCCTTCTCCAGCATTTTCAGCACCCCCGGCCGTCCGCCGCCTTCGCTCTCCGGCAGCCGCCCCACGTCCACGTACTCCGCGCCGCCCTGCTCCAGCGCGAGCCGGACGAACTCGCCGCGGCCGGGGATGTGGGGCCAGTAATACAGCTCGTATTTCATACTCGCAGGGATGAGGACGGAGGGATGAGGGATGAGGAGCCAGGCTTATGTGATTCTAGAACGTGAACTGCCGTCCGACCGCGGAGGGGACGATCAGGCCTTCGCCGAACGCGTTGACCAGCGCACCGACCGCGCGCCAGCCGGTGCAATGCGCCGGCACGATGCGCTTCAGTCCGAAGCCCGCCATATCCTTGATCGTGTCCGGGATGATCTCTTCCATCTGGTTGCCGGATAGGTGAAAGCCGCCCATCACCGTGTGCAGCGGCACGTCGCCGAAAACGTTGCGCGCGTCCTTCAGGACGTTAATGACCCCGGCGTGGGAACAGGCGGTGAACACGACCGCGCCCTTCCCCTTTACGTGCGCGGCGACGTAGCGCTCGTCGAGCAGCAGCGGATCGGGCTCCCAGGATTTTCCGTCGGCGGTGCGCTTGACCTGCCCCGGCAAGCCGCGCTCGTACGACGTCACGCGCGGAATCTCTCCGCTCAGATAGAACAGGCTGTCCAGCAGCAGCCGCGCCTCAGGCCGGTTGACGACGGTCGCGCCGGCTGCCGCCAGATCCTTCGGGTCCGGCACCGCTTTTTGCGGCAGCGGCTCGCCGCCGTGGCGCAGCGTCGCGCGCGGGACGAACATGCCCGGATTGACGTGCGCTTCGACGCGCCGCCCGCCGTTCGCCGTCGCCACCTGGCGCACTGCCTCGACCAGGCCGCCTGCGTGGTCCCAGTGGCCATGGGACAGCACCACCGCGCCCGCGTCGCCGAACGGAACCTTGAGCAGCACGCCGTTGCGGGTCACCGTGTAGGCTTCCGGGCCGGCGTCGAATACGACGGTCTGCTTGTCGCCGCCGGTGCGCGCGGTGATGATCAGCGACAGTCCGTGGTGCGCGCAGCAGCGGTACTCGCCCGCCGCCATCTTGAGCGTGCCATTCTTCATGAGGACGGTGACCTCGTTCGTCACGTCCTTCGGCACCGTGGACAGGCTGTCGGTGACGTTGTCCACGAGGACCGTCACCTCGAGGGCGTCGACCGGTACCAGTTTGCGCGCAACCTCTGCCGACATCGTCCTTCCTCGCCCGCCACCCTTATCTCGTCACCCAACCGCCCCTTCCGCTCCGCTCCCTCCCCTCCTTGTTAAGGAGGAGATTGAGGGGTGGTCCGTCACCGCCTCTTGGCCTTAAGGCCAAGAAGCTTGGCGGCATTGCCGCCGATGATCTGGTCCTTCTGCGCGCGGGTGAGCGCCTTGTTCTTGTTCACGAAGTCCACCGGCTTGTACCAGCCCATATCGTACGGGTAGTCGGTGCCGATCACGACGTGGTCCGCCCCCCACAGCTTGACCAGGTGTTCGAGCTGTTCCTGGCCGAACACCATGGTGTCCCAGTAGATCTTCTTCATGTAGTGCCGCGGCGTTTTCTTGATGAAGTCGTGGCACTCCGGGCGCACGTTGTAGGCGTGATCCATGCGCGCCGGATAACCGCCGAGATAGCCGCCGCCGTGCGCCGCGACGAACTTGATCCCGGGGTAGCGCTCGAGCACGCCGCCGAACACGATGTGCGAGAGCGCGAACGTGGTGTCGAGCGGGTTGCCGATGACGTTGGTGAGAAAGTGCTCTTTCAGGCGGCTGGTGTCGGTGAAGCCGGCCGGGTGCAGGAAGATGATCGCGCCCAGCGCCTCCACCTTCGCCCAGAATTTCTCGTAGCGCGGGTCAGCGAGCTCCGCCTTGCCCACGTTGGTGCCGAGCTCGAGGCCCCGGAAACCGAGCTTCTTCATGCAGTATTCCAGTTCCTGCACTGCGAGTTCGGTGTCCTGCATCGGCACCGTGCCGAGCGCGACGAAGCGGTCCGGGTGCGACGCCACGATCTGCGCCAGCCGCTCGTTGATCACGCGCGAAGTCTTGCGGCAGAGTTCCGGCTCGATTCGATAGTAATAGTGGCTGGGCGAGGTCGAGATCGCCTGCACGTCGATGCCCATCTTGTCCATCTCGGCCAGGCGCAGCTTGGTGGAGGTCGCCTTCTCGTGTATGTGCTCGTTCTGCCACTTCTGCCGGTCCGCGGTGCGCTGGCTGCCGTGCTGCACCAGCGGGTCGCGGGGAGGCACGGCGGTCTGCTTGGCGATCGCGTCGGCTTCCGGCACGTGCACGTGGCAGTGCAGGTCGACGGCCAGGGATTTGTTGCCGCGCTTGATGACTTTGCGACGGCCGGAATGAGATGCCGCTCCGCCGCTCGGCGCGCAGGTATACATCATGGACTTCTCCCCCTTCGATTGTTGATGACTGAATGTTACAACAGGGGCGAAGTGCCGCGGTGACGGGTTAAGCCCTTCCGCCTTCCGTCTTCCGACTTGATCTCGACCTGGTACAAAAATAAAGGGCGGCCTGGGCCGCCCTTTGTTTGTTACCGCCCGCCGCCGGCTACTTGTCGCCAGCCGCGGGGTTCAATGCGTCCGGACCTTGCGGTTCGGGCTGATCCGGTGAAGCCCCCGGTTCGCCTTCGGCGGGAAGTTTTCCGGCGAGCTTGCGCTGCCGCTTTTCTTCCTGTTTCTTTTTCTTGGCCAGGTCGCGCTGGCGCCGTTCGAACTGGTAGTTGGTTTTCACCTAATCGCGGCTCCTGGTCGCAACGATCTACACCGGTCACCGCAACGGGTCACCGGTCATGCCTCATCGGCCGGTCAGGCCGACTTCAGGTTGTCGGCCGAGACCTTGCCGTCCTTGCCCTTGGCGACATCGAAGGAAACCTTCTGGCCTTCCTTGAGTGCGCCGAGGCCGGAGCGCTCGACTGCAGAAATGTGAACGAAGACATCCTTGGAGCCGTCGTCCGGCTGGATGAATCCGTAACCCTTCGTCGCGTTGAACCACTTCACGGTACCGATAGTCACTGCGAGCCTCCTGTAGAAGAACGAATAGCTTAAACCCTGTTGCCGCCGCTTTTTACCGGCTCGGCTTCAACCTTGGTGACGCGATAATTGACGGCGCCCGATCCGTGGTGCCCCGCCTTGGTGAACTTGTGATATCCGCGGCAATGCGTGCAGCGGAGCGTGAACTCATCACCCTTTCCGGTCGTGTGCACGACCGTCAACTTACCGCAATGCTGGCATCTCACAGTAATGTCTCCGGGGCAATCGCTGGGTGGGAGAAGTTTTTAGTGGAGGTCCCGCAACGGGGGTCGATAGGCGGGACGCAGTCGGGTCGCTCGTTCAGGGGAAGGGATGATACCTCAAATACCGGTAAAAGTCTTGCGAATTCATTTGCCTACCTATAGGGCCGTACGGCGTGGATTGTGGGTCGTGAATCGTGGAGTGACAGGGTTTTAGGTCATCCTTCATCCCGCGCCCTTCGTCTTTGGCGCTCCGGGTCGCTGCAGCAGCCCGAGTTGGAGCAGCATGCCCAGGTCGTCACGCACGGCGGCGTGCTCCGTGATTTGCCCATCACGGATACGGAAACTGTGGAAATGGAGCACCTCGACGCGCCTGCCTGTCGGTTTGACGCCCTGCAACATGCCGCTAAAAACCTCCGGCAACGTCGGCTGACCACGATGCGTGCCCGTCATCGTGACCTTGCACACCACGCGATCGCCCGCAGCGGTCGCATCCTCGATGCGGTAATGAAAATCGGGAAATACGCTGAACAGCCCCTCGAACACCTTCTGCATCCCGGCCCGGCCGACCGTGCGGCCGTGGTTCTTCGAATCGGCCGCGTAGAACGCCGCGGCACCAGCCGCATCGTGACGGTTGATCCCTTCATCGTACAGCCGCCGCACCAGCTCTGTGTTTGCTTCAGGTGACATTTCCATTTGCCTCTGCAAAAACTCCGTGAAGGATGGGTCGCGGGACTGCGCTTTGTTATTATTGCGCTTTTCATTTTGAATGGAAATCGCCGGAATACTCCTGCTCGCCGCGCTGGCCTGGCTATGGCTCGACAGCCTGAAGGCGCGCGAGGTAGCGGTGCGCGCGGCGCGCGAGGTGTGCACGGCGGAAGGGCTGATGCTGCTCGACTACACCGTTGCGATCGCCAGCCTGAAGCTCGATCGCGACGACAACGGGCGGATCCAGATCCAGCGCGCCTATGATTTCGAATTCAGCGACACTGGCAACAACCGCCTCAAGGGAAACGTCGTGCTGCGAGGCCATCGCATCATCATGCTCAACGTGGGCCTGCGCCCTGCCCCACCGCTGCGAACGCTCCACTGAACTCCGAAGGAGGAAGCTGGAAATAAGTACCCGTTAGGCAGGGTTCTTGTTGCCTTCCGCCTTCCGCCTTCCGCCTTCCGCCTTCCGCCTTCATTTCTCCGGCGGTATAGTTATCCGCGGCGTCCAGGCGAGCCACTCCTTCCTGGGGCCCTCGTTCAACGCAAACACTGTGCCCTCCCTGGCCCGCGCGACGTCGCCGTTCGGCGTGGCGAACTCAATGCCTCCGGCAGCCACCGATCTCATCGATTCCATCTTCAGGTGGACGCCGCTGAACAACCCTCCACTCACGCTGAAGCCGCTGACGTTCCAGAACGCCGAGCCGCTGCGCACCAGTCCGGCGTAGCGTTCCCTGACGAGAACTTGCATGTCCACCGTGACGGCATTGGCGCCAAGATCGACCGACTGCACCACGCCGACATCGACGCCGCGGTAATAGACGGGCGAACCGCGGCGCAACGATCCGGCGCGGGGAGCGCGCAGGACGATCTTGAGCCCGTTCTCTTCCAGCGCCGCCGGCGCGCGCTCCAGGCCATCGAATTCCTTGACGGCCGCGCCGGTGCCCGGCACAACCTGGATTTCCGGCCCGGTGATTACGGTGGACAACCCGGAGATGTTGCCGATTCCCACTTCCGGGCGGACGATCCAGAACACGGACCCCTGCTGCGCGATGGAAGTGGCCGAGCGTTGCAGCCGGGCCTTCACGAGCACGTGCTGCCGATCTTCGCTCAGATCGACCGCCGTCACCTGGCCGATCGGCACGCCGCGATACTTGACCGGCGTCTGGCCGATCTTGACCCCGCTGCCGTCCTTGAACCGGATCGTGATCTCGGTGCCGAATTCGCGCACGCGATCGAAAACGAGATAGCCCGCGACGATCGCGGCGACGAAGGGCACGGCCCACACGACAAGGGATCGCCATCCCGCCGCTCTTATTTTCGCGCTTGGCAATTGCCCCGTGGCTTTGCGGTCGGATCGCGCATCGCTCATGGCGTTTCCTCCGTTTCGTTCCAGATCAGCCTCGGATCGAAGCTCAGGGTGGCCAATATCGTCAGCACCACCATGGCGGTAAACGCCACCAACCCGGTTCCGGGCAGGATAGTGGCGAGCTGCTCCAGCTTCACCAGCGCCACCAGCACCGCCAGCAGGAACACGTCAAGCATCGCCCATGGCCCGATTACCCCGATAAGGCGGTGGAGCCGCGTCCGCTCCTCGCGCCAGCGAGTGGACTTGGTTTTCGCCATGGTGACGAGCAGGAAAAGCGCAATCAACTTGCACAGGGGAATCAGGATGCTGGCCAGAAACACCACCATCGCGACCAGCCACTGATCGTTCCGGGACAGGCTCACGACTCCGTCCCAAACGGTGCTCTCGGAATACGCGCCGTGCAGGTTCATGCGCAGGATGGGATAAATGTTCGCAGGAACGTAGAGGATCAACGCCGCCAGCGAGAGCGCCGCGGTCAGTTCGAGGCTGCCGGCTCTTCTCTCGGCGACCACCGATCCGCAGCGGCAGCACTCGGCCGCCATGCCCGGCTTCAGATCATCCAGGCACTGATGCTGGTTGCAGGCTCTACAAACAATGACAGCGTCCATTGTCGTTTCCGCGCGACAAAAAAAGGAGGGGGCGGCCGGTCCGGCCCGCTCACCCAAATGAGACAAGCGACGAGGACGCTAGTTCAGTGTCATAACTACTTCAAGAGCAAAGGGATACTGCAGGCCATCAGCGTGATGCCGACGAGCCGCTTGAACGCCAGCTCGGCGATGCGCAGATGAATGTGGTTGCCGACGTAAATGCCGATCAGCATGATGGGAAAGGCGTAGGCAAAAACCAATAGGGAGTCGCGCGTGAATTCGTCCACCGCGTAGTAGCCGATGCCGCGCACCACCGCGAGCGCGAGCAGCATCGCGGACATGGTGGCGCGGAACGCGTGCTTCGCCAGGTTGCGCGCGTTCAAGTACATCACGAAGAACATCGATGCCATGGTCCCGAAGATCGTTCCGGTGGCGCCGGCGGCGATGCCGTTTACCGGTACGACCAGGCTCTTCGGCATCCGCCACGACCCGGCGGGACGCAAAGTTGACCACAGCGCGTTGGCGGAATAGGCGAACACGACCGCGCCCAGGGTGCGCGCCAGCGTCTTCGCGTCGAGCGCGGTGAAGACATACAGGCCGATCGCGATCCCCAGCATGCACCACGGCAGGAACGGCAGCACGTCCTTCCAGGCGATCTGTCGGCGGTCGTGCCCCAGTATCGTCACCGACGAGGCGATGGAGAGCAGCGTCCAAGCCGGCACCACCACCTTGATCGGGACGAACACCACCAGCATTGCCATCCCGAGCGCGCCCCCGAATCCCGTGCTGCCACGCAATCCGTACGCAAACAGCAGTGCGACCACGCATGCTGCGATTTCCAGCGGAGACAGCGAGAAAGTGGCGAATTGCAACGCGGACATGCCGCATTTTAGCTTCCTTTCCCTTCATCCCTCAGCCCTCAGCCCTCGGCGCTCCTCCGTTGACTATGGCGGAGGCACGTAATACGCTGCCCCGTCATGCAATGGAGGTCGCCGTATGAACGCCCCTGACAAAGCCGTCGCGCCGAAACACTTCACTTACTATCCCGGAAACTACCGCTGGTCCGCGGAGATGATGGCCGTCCTGAGCGCAGCGCCGTACGGCGGCGCCGACCTCTCGGAGGTGGACCGCATGGGCCGCAGCCTGCGCGACAAGGTGGGCGACGACGAGGCCTGGTTCGAGGTCTGGTGCGAAGGCGCCGAGCTCCTGCGCGCGCGCGCCATGGGACTGGAGAAGGTCGGCCACAATCTCACCGCCGCGTCGAATTACCTGCGCGCGAATTTCTACTACCAGATCGCGGACCATTTCCGCCAGCCGAAGGACGAGAAAGCGCTGACCGCGTACAAAGTGTCGCTCGACTGCTTCAACAAGTTTGCCGCCCTGAACGACCAGCCGAAGATCGAGATCGTCGAGCTGCCCTCGAAGCACGGCTCCTTCCCCGCCTACTTCGTGCACGCCGTCAATTCGAACAAGAAGAAAAATCCCTGCGTCGTGCGCTTCGGCGGCTTCGACACGCAAAAGGAAATGCAGTACGTGCGCGGCACGCCCGAGCTGGTGAAGCGCGGCATCTCCTACCTGCTGGTGGACGGTCCCGGCCAGGGCGAGATGGTCCGCTTCCGCAACATGTTCCTGCGGCCCGACTTCGAGGTTGCGGGCAGCGCTGCCTACGACTACCTTGCCACGCGCGCCGACGTGGACGCGGACCGCATTGGAGTCGTGGCGATGAGCCTCGGCGGCTATTACGCGCCGCGCATCGCGGCGATGGACCCGCGCTTCGCCGCCTGCATCGCCTGGGGCGCGATCTGGGATTACCACGCGACCTGGGTCAAGCGGCTGGAGCGAATCAAGCAGGCGGCGCTGCCGGTGCCGGCCGACCACTTGCTGTGGGCGTGCGGCGTGAAGACCTATGACGAGGCGTTGTTGAAGATCAAGGATTTCAGGCTGGACGGCGTCGCGCAAAAAGTGAAATGCCCGTTCCTGCTCATGCACGGCGCGGCCGATGCGCAGGTCTCCATGCCCGAGGCGCAGAAACTGTTCGACGCGATCGGCTCGAAGGACAAGACCTTCCGCGTGTTCACCGAAGAGGAAGGCGGCGCCCAACACTGCCAGCGCGACTATTTGACCCGCGCGGTGGATGTGGTCGCCGACTGGCTGGACGAGAAACTGAATCGGTGACGGCGCCCGCCGCGTTTCCGGTACTCGTTCCGGTTGCCCATACGAAAGGAATCCGTCATGGCATCAATTAAATTGAGCATGATTTCCCCGTGCGTCGAGTATCTCGACAAGGTCGCGAGCAGTAATGCGCTCGCGCAGCGACCGGCCTCGCTTGAAGGCAAGGTCGTTGGCCTCATTCCCAACTGGCGCCCGGCGGCGGTACACCTCCTGGCGGCCATCGGCAACCAGTTGAAGGAGCGCCACGGCGTCAAAGAGGTCGTGATGGAGCCACCGGTGAAGATTTCCGCGATGGCCCAGGGCGGCAAGCTGCTCGACGGCATGCGCGACCAGCTTCTCGCGCTGTCGAAACGGGTCGACGTCGCGATTACCGCCACCGGCGACTGAGGTTCGTGCTCGACGTGGTGTAGCCACGTCACGCCCGAGATGGAGCGGCACGGTATTCCCACCGTGATCCTCGCCACCGACACCTTCGTGCAGTTCGTGCGCCGCATGGCAACGACACAGGGCTGTCCGTACGTCGCCATCGCCGACACGCCCAATCCGGTGCGCGGGCTCGATCCCGAGGCGCTGCGCGTGCGCGTGGAAGCGATGATGCCCGCCGTCATCGCCGGGCTGACGTTGCCACCCGCCGAGCTCGAGGCCCGGATCAAGGCTGAAATGAAGGGACAGGCCCGGCCCGTGCGCGCGTCCCTGCCGGTTTGAAAGGATTCCGCCCGTGACCCATGTTTACGCCAACGTCGAAGCGGAGACGGTGCCCGAACTGCTGACGCGCGCCTACGAGCACGCATACGACCAGGGCTGGACCGACGGCCTGCCCATCATCCCGGCCACGCCGGAACGCGTGGCGGAATTCGTCGCCGCCTCGGGCCGCCCGGCTGATGAGGTAATCGGCATCATCACGCCGCGCAAAGGCCCGGCCACCGTTGAGGCCATAGCGGTCAACGCCGTAATGGCCGGCTGCCGCCCGGAGTACATGCCGGTCGTTGTTGCCGCCGTGGAAGGATTGACCGATCCCGGGTTCCCGCTGGAACCAATGCAGGTCAGCACCAACGCGATGGCGCCCCTGCTCCTGATCAACGGGCCGGTGCGGCAGAAACTCGACGTGAACTCCGGCATCGGCTGCCTCGGCCCCGGCTGGCGCGCCAACGCCACGATCGGCCGCGCGATCCGCCTGATTCTCACCAACATCGGCGGCGCGCTGCCGGGGGTGTATTCGAAATCCACGTTCTCCTCGCCATTGCGTTACTCGTACCTGCTCGGCGAGAACGAGGAAGAGAATCCGTGGACGCCTTTCCACGTGGACCAGGGCTTCAAGAAGGAAGACAGCACCGTCACCGTTTTCCGCGCGGCCAACTTCTGCAACATCTCCGGCGGCGAGGGCATCGGGCCGGACGAGATTTTGCGGCACATCGCCTCGAACATGCCGCCCGCGTCGGGCGGCGGCGGCGTCCTGCTATTGCTCGGGGTCAATCACACCCACTCCCTCCACGAGGCGGGGCTGACCAAGCGCGACATCCAGGAACGCATCTGGCAGCTCGCGCGTTTCCCGGCCAGCCTTTACGCGAAAGCGTTCGCGGACTACCAGCGCAGGATGGGACGCGGCGACGCGGACACGATCTGGCGCGCGAAGGAACCCGACGAGATTCGCGTCGTGGTAGCCGGCGGCGAAGGACCCCAGGACATATATATTTCGGCCGGCCTGCCGAAGACGCGCCTGATTCGCGGCTTCTGAGGCGGCGATGGCCCGCGAGACCCTCTCTCTCTTCAATGTGGATCGTGGGTCGTGGGTAGTGGGTCGGTTTTTTCTCTTGTCCCTTGTCCCTTTTCCCTTGTCCCTTCTAGTGGGCGTGGCCGGCGTTGTCTCGATGACCGCCTTCGCGGCGGAACGCCCTTCGGATTATCCGAACAAGCCGATCCGCTTCCTGCTGGGACAGGCGACCGGCGGCGGGCAGGACATCATTTCACGCGCGCTCGCGCAAAAGCTCACCGAGACGCTCGGTCAGAGCGTCATCGTGGACAACCGCCCCGGCGCGAGCGGCAACCTGGCGGCGGCCGTCGCCGCGAAGTCCGCGCCGGACGGCTACACGGCGCTGATCGTGTCCTCCACCTTCGCCATCAATGCGACGCTGTACAAGGACCTGCCATTCGATCAGAAGAGAGACCTGAAGCCCGTCACTCAGATCGCGTCTGCTGCGTTTATCCTGCTCGTGAACCCGGCTCTGCCGATCGGTTCCGTGAAGGACTTGATCGCTTATGCGAAAGACAAGCCGGGCCAGCTCAACTACGCTTCAGGCGGCATCGGCAACAGCGGCCACCTCGCGGCGGCGCTGTTCTGCAGCCTGGCCAGGGTGCAGCTCACCCACATTCCGTACAAGGGCACTGGCCTCGCCATGCCGGACCTGCTCGCCGGTCGCGTGCAAATCCTGTTCAACAGCATGATCCAGGGACAGCCGTACGCGCGGCGCAAACAATTGAATGCGCTGGCGGTGACCACGGCGAAACGTTCCGCTCTCATGCCCGAGCTGCCGACCGTCGCGGAAGCGGGTGTACCCGGCTACGAATTCATGTCGTGGTACGGGCTGATGGTGCCAACCGGGACGCCGAAGCCAATCGTCACCCAGCTCAACGGTGAAATCGTGCGTACGCTGTCGCTGCCTGAATTCAAGGCCCAGCTCGTAAAAGACGGCAGCGAGGCCGTCGGCAGCACACCCGAGCAATTCGGCGCGTTCATCGCCGCGGAAACGACCAAGTGGGCCGGGATCGTCAGGAGCAGCGGAATGAAAGTTGAGTGACGGGTGACGAGTGAAGTGTGACGAATGACGAGTGACGTGTGACGAGATGCAAAAGGCGGCCGGGGCCGCCTTTTTTATTTCTGATAATTACTATTTTATCAATTAATTAAAATATTTATGTCATGATTCCGCTATGACGTGGCCTAATGGCGTCCCGAGAACGGCCATGCGCACCATGTGACGAGGGCTGGTGGCGTCGAAGTCTTTGAGCGCCAGGTGCAGGGTGCAGCGGTTGTCCCAGATCACGACGTCGTCCACGCTCCAGCGGTGCCGGTAAGTGAACTCCGGGCGCACACTGTGCTGGAACAGGAATTCGAGCAGGCCGGCGCTCTCCTCCCGCGTCATCCCGACGAAGTGGCTGGTGACCGCCTCGCTGACGTACAAGCCCTTGCGACCGGTGTCCGGGTGCACGCGCACCACCGGGTGCGCGACCGGCGGGCTCTTCTTCTTCCGCGCCGCTATTTTCTCCGGGTCGAGATAAGTCGCGAGATTGTTCAGGCGCAGGCTGAAGTCGTGCACTGCCTCCAGGCCGTCGAGCACGGACTTCAGGCGCGGCGACAGGCGCTCGTAGGCGAGATACATGTTGGTGAACATCGTGTCGCCGCCGGCCTCCGGGATCTCCCTGCAATAGAGCATGGTCGCCTTCAACGGCCGCGCGGTATAGGACTGATCGGTGTGCCACTCGCGGCCGACGTCGCGCGTCTCCGACGGCTTGCCGTTCACCTCGTGGTTGGTGATGAAATAGATCTCGGGATGCTCGGGATGCGTGTAGTCCTTGCTCTGGTGCAGGTATTTCTCGAGTTCCCCGAACCGCGACCCGAACGCGATGTACTGCCGGTAGTCGAGCTGCTGGCCGGGAAAGCGCAGCAGCAGGTGCTCATGCCACGCCTGCCGGATCCGATTGAACACGCTCTCGTCCATCGACTCGCGAAGGTCGACGCCCGTCACTTCCGCTCCGAGCGCATGCGAGAGTTTTCGAATCTGCATAGTCACTGCCGGCCAATGCCCGCCTTGCGCGCCACCTTCTCCCAGCGCGCAATCTCGTCCTTGATCGCCACGGCGAACTCCGCGGACGGGTTGCCGACCGGGTCGAGGCCCAGCGCGGTCAACTGCTGGCGCACATCGGGAGACTGGATCGCCTGCACGAAACCTGCATTGATCTTGTCAAGAATGGGTTTTGGCGTGCGGCCGGTCGCGAAGATGCCGTACCAGATCGTCACGTCGTAGCCGGGCACGCCGGATTCCGCGATCGTCGGCACGTTCGGCACGATGGCCGAGCGCTTGGGCGTCGTCACGCCCAGCGCGCGCAGGCGCCCCGCCTGGATGTGCGGCAGCCCTTGCGGCACGCCGCTGAACAGCAGCTGCACGCGCCCCGCGATCACGTCGGGCACGCTGACGGCGCCCTTGAACGGAACGTGCTCGATCCTGATGCCGGCCATGAGCGCGAACAATTCGGTGGCGAGATGCTGCGCGCTGCCGATGCCGCCCGATGCATAGTTGAGCGTGCCAGGCTTCGCCTTCGCGAGCGCGATCAGCTCCTTCACCGACTTCGCCTCGACTCCGGGGTACAACACCAGCACGTACGGCGCTGCGGAGGCCACGGTGATCGGCGCAAAGTCGCGAATCGGGTCGTACGGCAGCTTGATTGCGATGCTCGGTTGAATCGCGAAGCTGGGACTGGCGGCGAGCAACGTGTAGCCGTCCGGGTTTGCCTTCGCCACCAGCTCGAATGCGAGCAACCCTCCTGCTCCCGCCCGGTTGTCCACGACAACCTGCTGGCCCCACGCTTCCGACACCTTCTTCGCCACGATCCGCGCCGCCACATCCGTTCCCCCACCGGGACTGAACCCAACCAGCAATCGAACGGGCTTGGACGGATACGCGGACTCTGCGGCGGTAGCTGCACCTGCGCAGAGCGCTAAGGCGAAAGGGAAAAGGGGAAAGGGGAAAGAGACGCGGACCGCTTTCTGCAACATGTGCATTTCACGCAGAGCAAAAGCCAGGAAAGCATGAACCCCGTCAACGGCGGAATGCCCTGCCGCGTTTCTCATTGCAAATCTCATGAGGAGGAGATATGAATTACTACGCCCAAGCGCCGGAACTGGTCTCGCGTACGAGAACATTCGCCTTGCGAATCATAGAATTCTACTCCCAGCTTCCCCGGACGCCCGTTGCACAGGTCCTGGGGAAACAATTGTTGCGCTCGGCGACTTCCGTGGGAGCCCAGTATCGCGAGGCACAGCAATCTAAATCCATTGCTGACTTCATCAGCAAGTCAGAGGGTGCTTTGCAGGAACTGGAGGAAAGCGCGTATTGGCTGGAATTGCTCGATGCTTCCAGAACGAGTGAGGGTGCCGGCACAAGGACTCTCCATGCAGAGACATTGCAACTGGTTTCCATCATTGTGGCCATAGTGCGAAGCGCAAAGAGAACCAAGGCGCACGCCTGACCGGAAACCGGGAATCCTTTTCCCTTTTCCCTTTCCCCTTAGTGTTCGCCGCCCAGGTTACTGCGTGGCGAACACGATGCAGGTCGGGCTGCCAGTCTCGATTACCTGCCCAGTATGAGCAAGTTTCCCCGTGCGGGGATTGATCGCGAACTCGACGATGGTGTGGCTGTCCTCGTTCGCCGCGTAGAGATGGCTTGCGTCCGGGCTCAGGCAGAAAAAACGCGGCTTCTTGCCCTGCACCGGCACCCAGCCGACGGGCTCGATCATTCCGCTCGCCGCGTCCACCGCGTAAATCACGATGCTCTCGTGCCCGCGGTTCGAGGCGTAGAGGAATTTGCCCGAAGGCAGGATGGCGATCTCGGCCGCCATGTTGTCGCCGACGTGGCTCGTCGGCAGCGTCGGCACGCGCTGGAACGGCTTCAATGCGCCGCGCCCCGTGTCCCAGTGGCAGGCGATGACGGTCGAGTCACGCTCCATAACGACGTAAGCGTAGGGCCGCGCCGGATGGAAGGCGATGTGGCGCGGCACCGACGCGTAGCGGGCCTTCACGAATGGCGGATCGCAGGGCGCGAGCTTGCCGCGCTCGGCGTCGAAGCGAAAGACGAGAATCTTGTCGAGCCCCTTGTCGGGCACTACGGCGTAGCGCCCGGTCAGGTCGAACACGGCCTGGTGGGGATGCGGGCCCTCCTGCTCGTGCTTGAGCGGACCCGACTCGCCTTTCGGAACGATGAGTTCGCAGTGCGGTCCGAGCGAGCCGTCGGAGTTGATCGGGAACACCGCGACGCCGGGGCCGGTGGAGAGCAGGAGCCAGCGGTTGCTGGAATGCACCTCCACCGTGGAGGAATTGTCGCCTTCGGTCTTCTGCTTGTTCAGGAACTTGAGCTTGCCGGTCTTCGGGTCGCGCGCGTAGGCGCACACCTCGTCGCTGTCGCCGTGCGCCGAATACATGAATCGCTGCCTGGGGTCGAGGCAGATATATGACGGGTTCGGGATGACGTCGCACGCCTCGACGAACCTCCAGGCGCCGGTTTTCGGATCGATCCTGAACAGCGCGATGCCTTTGCCCCTGGCCTTGCGTTTCTCGGTGGTGAAACAGCCGACGTAGGCAAACGCGGGACGGGCGGGACTCTTGGTCATAGTGATGCCAGTTTAAGGGAAAAGGGGAAAGGGGAAAGGGAAAAGTAGGTAAAACCCCCTCCTTCCGACTTCCGCCTTCCGCCTTCAGGCTGGTCAGCG
>Ga0134121_10001339_pt1 | contig 23297 bp, 23 predicted proteins | sample KB301_FD_96463 | JGI IMG/M metagenome (GOLD analysis project Ga0134121, IMG submission 96463) | Terrestrial soil microbial communities without Nitrogen fertilizer from Kellogg Biological Station, Michigan, USA - KB3-0-1 | ecosystem: Environmental > Terrestrial > Soil > Unclassified ... | reverse complement strand
ATGAAGGTCTATTACGACAAGGACGCCGACCTTTCGCTCGTCAAGGGCAAGAAGGTCACCATCATCGGCTACGGCTCGCAGGGTCACGCGCACGCGCAGAACCTGCAGGACTCGGGCATCAAGGTCACGGTCGCGCTGAGGAAGGGCGGCGCGTCGTGGGACAAGGCGAGGAAGAGCAAGATCAAAGTCGCCGAGATGGCCGAGGCGATCAAGGGCGCCGACATCGTCATGGTGCTGCTGCCCGACGAGCACCACGCCCAGGTCTACAAGGACGTGATCGAGCCCAACATCAAGAAAGGCGCCTCCCTCGCCTTCGCGCACGGCTTCAACATCCACTATGGCCTGATCCAGCCGCGCGCCGACCTCGACGTCTGGATGGTGGCGCCGAAGGCCCCCGGCCACACCGTGCGCTCGACCTACGCTTCCGGCGGCGGCGTACCGATGCTGATCGCGGTGCATCGCAACCCGTCGAAAAAGGCGCGCGATGTCGCCCTGTCATACGCCGCTGCGATTGGCGGTGGTAAGGCTGGCGTCATCGAGACCTCCTTCAAGGAAGAGACGGAGACCGACCTCTTCGGCGAGCAGACCGTGCTCTGCGGCGGCTGCGTCGAGCTGGTGAAGGCCGGCTTCGACACGCTGGTCGACGCGGGCTACGCGCCGGAGATGGCGTACTTCGAGTGCCTGCACGAGCTGAAGCTGATCGTCGATCTCATGTACGAGGGCGGCATCGGCACGATGAATTATTCGATCTCGAACAATGCCGAGTACGGCGAGTACGTCACCGGGCCGAAGATCATCGATGCGGGCGTGCGCAGCCGCATGAAGGAGGCGCTCGCGCGCATCCAGAACGGCGAGTACGCCAAGGAGTTCGTGCTGGAGAACCGCGCCGGCGCGCCGGGCCTGCTGTCGCAGCGGCGCATGACCGCCGAGCTGCCGATCGAGAAGGTCGGCGCGCGGCTGCGCGAGATGATGCCGTGGATCCGGAAGAACCGCCTGGTGGACACTTCGAAGAACTAGGGTGAAGCCGGCCTACCCGCACCCCCTGCTCGCGCGCGAAGGCTGGCCGTTCGCCGCCATCGCCGTCGTCGCTGCGCTCGCCGTCGGGTTTTTCGTCGGCGGGTGGTGGTCGGCGCCGCTCTGGGCGCTCGCGCTTTTCGTCATCCAGTTCTTCCGCGATCCGGCCCGCGAGGTGCCCGACGATCCGCGCGCGGTGGTCTCGCCCGCCGACGGCCGCATCGTCGAGATCAGCAAGTCGCACGACCCCTGGCTCAAGCGCGACGCGCTCAAGGTGAGCGTGTTCATGAACGTCTTCAACGTGCACTCGAACCGCTCGCCGGTCGACGGCACGGTAAAGGAGCGCTGGTACTTCCCGGGGGCGTTCGTCAACGCCGCGCTCGACAAGGCGTCGACCTCGAACGAGCGCAACGCGCTGTGGCTGCGCACGCGGGAGGGCCGCGACGTGACTTGCGTGCAGGTGGCGGGGCTGATCGCGCGCCGCATCCTGTGCTATGTTGGTGCGGGCGCCGAGCTCGCGCGCGGCCAGCGCTTCGGCTTCATCCGTTTCGGCTCGCGCGTCGATGTCTATCTGCCGCTCGATGCCGAGGTCAAGGCGGCGCTCGGCGACAAGGTCTACGCCGCGGAGAGCGTGCTCGCATGGCTGACGCCCCCGACTACGAAAACGAAATAGAGCCCGAAGAGGGCAAGCCGGGACGCGGCGCGCCCCTCGGCACGCTGCGGCGCAAGGGCATCTACCTGCTGCCCAACCTCTTCACGACCGGCGTGCTCTTCTGCGGCTTCTACGCCATCGTGCAGGCGATGAACGGGCGCTTCGACACCGGCTGTATCGCGATCTTCGTCGCCATGGTGCTCGACGGGATGGACGGGCGCGTCGCGCGCTGGACCAACACGCAAAGCGAGTTCGGCGCCCAGTTCGACTCGATCGCCGACATGGTGGCCTTCGGCGCGGCGCCGGCGCTCGTCGCCTACACCTGGGCGCTCACGGCCATGGGCACGCTCGGCTGGATCGGCGCCTTCATCTACTGCGCCGGCACCGGGATCCGGCTCGCCCGCTTCAACGCCAACATTTCCGTGGTCGACAAGCGCTACTTCCAGGGCTTGCCGAGCCCTTCCGGGGCGGCGGTGATGGCGGGGCTCATCTGGGTGCTGACCGACTTCGGCTTCGAGCCCGAGGACGCCTTCTGGCTGCCGGGTCTCGTCTGGGCGATGGCGGTCTTCGCCGGCGTCACCATGGTGTCGAACGTGCCGTTCTGGAGCTTCAAGGAGGTGAACTGGAAGAAGCGGGTGCCGCTGTGGGTGATCCTCGCCTGCGTCATCGGCCTGTCGATCGTCGCTTCCAAGCCCTCTCTCGTGCTGTTCCTCCTCTTTTTGTCCTACTCGCTCTCCGGCTACATCATGTGGGGCATGGGCCATCGCGTGCGGCCCGTCCTGCCCGAGGAATAAGAGCCGGGCGTTGCGCCGTTGGCACACCCGTGCCGCCGAAATCGTCAAACTTGATTCGAATCAATTGCGGCGCGCTCTGCCCATGCCAATCATCGGGCCATGCCTTCGACCTTCGCCCGCATTGGACGCAGCTACCCGCGCGTTCAGCCGCGGCCCGTCGAACTCGCGCGGCCAGCCAAAGGTCGCCTGCACTTGAAGCTTGCCGGCGGGCTGGCCGTGCTGGTTTCAGCGCTCGCCGTCGCCTGGATTTGGCTCCGCTAGGCCGGCGCGTACCCACTGCGCGAAGCGGTGGCAGTCGAACTCCTGCGGCACGTAATAGCCGTGCTTGAACTCTCGTGAGCGCAGCCCCTGCTGCTGCCACTCGCAGTTGCGGGCGTCCTGCCGGTTGGTGATGTCCCAGAGCGCCACGTAATGCTCCAAGTCCGCTTCGGCGAGCGGCAGCCGCTCCGGCTCAAACAGCCAGTCGTAGGTGATGCGCACGGTGTCCGGACCCGTCGGCACCATCATGTGGGCATTGACGTAGTCCGGGTGCACGTTGAGGAATAGGCTCGGCGGCAGCATCGCCGGGACGTAGATCGCCTGGCGCTCCGTCTCCGTCAGCGTCGCGATCGCCGGTAACCGCGCCGTGCCGTCGATGGTGAGGGTCGCGGCGCCGGTGGCATATTCGGGCGCCGTCTCGGCGCCGCGCAGGCCCCAGGCGCCGGCGTCGCGGTAGGCGGTGACCACGCGGCAGAGCTCCGGGTGCACCGGCGGGCAGTGGAAGCATTCGGAGAAATTCTCGGCGAGAAGCTTCCAGTTCGCCGCGACGTCTGCGACGACGCGCCTGCCGAGGCGCAGCTCGCCGAGGCGGTAGCGCTCGAATTGCGCGTCGAGCTCGCCGACGTCGAGCGGCGGCGCACCAGGTCCCGCGAGGTTGACGAAGACGAACCCACCCCAGCTCGCCACCGCCACCGGGTAGAGCGGGAACTTGCGCAGGTCGAAGTCGGGCGTTTCCATCCGCCGCGGCGTCGCCACGAGCTCGCCGGCGAGGTCGTAGGTCCAGGAGTGGTACGGGCAGACGATGCGCTTGCGCGCGAAATTACCCTGTTCTTCAGTGCACAGCACCGAGCCGCGATGCCGGCACGTGTTGTGGAACGCCCGGATTCGATCCTCATCGCGCACCAGCACCAGCGACTGCGTGCCGATCCGGACCGTGCGCCAATCACCCGCTCGCGGCAGTTCCTCCTCGCGCGCGACCACGATCCAGCGCCGGTACCAGAACGCCTCCAATTCCCGCTGGTAGTGCACCGGGTCGTGGTACCAGCCGGCCGGCAGGCCGGCCTCCAGCCGCTTGAGGGGTTCCCTTGCCACCTGCCTAGGGTAAAGCTATAGTCGCCGCATGCAACAGGCGATCTTCCCTCTCGTCTCGCTCGCGCTCCTCGCGCTGGGCGGCCTGCTGCTGCGCCCCGCGCGCTAAATACTCCTGCCTACAATCCGTGCAGTTAACTGGCCCCACAAGGGCCGCCAGGACATTTCCATGGCCAAAGAACGCTTGATCATATTCGACACCACCATGCGCGACGGGGAGCAGAGCCCCGGCGCCTCGATGACGCGCGACGAGAAGCTGCGCATCGCGCGGGCGCTGGAGCGCATGAAAGTCGACGTGATCGAAGCGGGCTTCCCCGCTTCGTCGAACGGCGACTTCGAGGCGGTCAAGGCGATCGCCGGTGTCGTGCAGGACTCCGTCGTCTGCGGCCTGTGCCGCGCGAACGACCGCGACATCCAGCGCGGCATCGACGCGCTCAAGGTGGCGAAGGGCCCGTGGCGCATCCATACTTTCATCGCGACGAGCGCGCTGCACATGGAGAAGAAGCTGCGCATGTCGCCGGAGCAGGTCTTCGAGCAGGCAAGACTGTCGGTGCGCTTCGCGAAGAAACACTGCCCCGATGTCGAGTTCTCGCCGGAAGACGGCAGCCGCTCGGGGCTCGACTTCCTCTGCCGCGTGCTGGAGGCGGTGATCAAGGAAGGCGCCACCACGATCAACATCCCCGATACGGTGGGCTACGCCGTGCCGCAGCAGTTCGGCGAATTGATCCGCAGGATCCGCGAGAAGGTGCCCAACTCCGACAAGGCGGTCTGGTCGGTCCACTGCCATAACGATCTCGGCATGGCGGTGGCGAATTCGCTCGCCGCGGTCCAGCTCGGCGGCGCGCGGCAGATCGAGTGCACCATCAACGGCCTCGGCGAGCGGGCGGGCAACACTTCGCTCGAGGAGGTGGTGATGGCCGTGCGCACGCGCAGCGATTTCTTCAATCTGGAGACCCGGCTCGACACCACGCACATCGTGCCGACCTCGCGTCTCGTGTCGCAGATCACCGGCTTTGTCGTGCAGCCGAACAAGGCAGTCGTCGGCGCGAACGCCTTCGCGCATGCTTCGGGCATCCACCAGGACGGCGTGCTCAAGGCGCGCGACACCTACGAAATCATGCGTGCCGAAGACGTCGGCTGGAGCACGAACAAGATCGTCCTCGGCAAGCTCTCGGGTCGCAACGCCTTCAAGCAGCGGCTGAAGGAGCTCGGCATCGAGCTCGACAGCGATGAGGCTGCGAACAAGGCCTTCCAGCGCTTCAAGGATCTTGCCGACAAGAAAGCCGAGATCTTCGATGAAGATCTACAGGCGCTGGTCGGGCAGGAGGTGGGCGGGGCTTCGGCGGAGCATTGGCAGCTGGTGACCATGAACCAGGCGAGCGGCATGGGCCAAAAGCCCTTCGCCAAAGTGACCGTCCTCGAGGCCGGCAAGGAGAGGAAAGCCGAATCGCAGGGTGACGGCCCGGTCGATGCCACCTTCAAGGCGATCGAGAACCTGGCTAAGAGCGGCGCCGAGCTCCTGCTCTACTCGGTGAATGCGGTGACGCAAGGCACCGAGTCGCAGGGCGAAGTGACCGTGCGGCTCTCGAAGGGCGGGCGCATCGTCAACGGCGTCGGCGCCGACACGGATATCGTCGTGGCTTCCGCCAAGGCCTATATCAGCGCGCTTAACAAGCTGGAGTCCAAGATGGAGCGCGTGAACCCGCAGCACCAGCTGTGATGCCAACCAAGGGAGGAGGACAGCAATGACGGTGCACGAAACCAATGCGCTGCACAAGCACATGAACCGCCTGTCGGAAGTGCTCGGCACCCTGCTCGTCGACGGTTTCCATTACCTTGCGCTGTTCGCCATTGGCGGCGCGGTCGTATGGTCGGCGGTGCATGCGTTCTGGGGAATGTCGCTCAAAGGGGCCGCCGGCATCGACGACATCCTGCTCCTTTTCATCTACCTCGAGCTCGGCGCGATGGTCGGCATCTATTTCAAGACCAACCACATGCCGGTGCGCTTTCTCATCTACGTGGCGATGACTGCGCTGACGCGCCTCCTGATCGGCGACGTGTCGTCGCACCAGCCGCGTGAGCACGAGATCCTCGTCATCTCCGGCGCCATCCTGCTCCTTGCCATCGCCACCCTTGTCATCCGCTACGGCTCGGCACGCTATCCCTCCACCTCGGCATCGACCTCGCCCTGAAACGCGCATTCGTCCTGGTGCTCCTGTTGGCGCCGCTCGCCGCCGGCGCACAGATGTACAAGTGCGTCGACGAGAGCGGCAAGGTGCACTACACCGACACGCCTGGACCGGGCTGCAAGGAGAGCGCAATCAAGCCGAGCCCGCCGATCTCCGGCGAGGTGCGCTCGCGGCCGGAGAACCTCAATGCCGAGGATGCCGCCTTCAGGCGACGTCAGGCGGAGCGCGCCACGCAGGAAGCGAAGGAAACAGGCGAGCGCAAGGCCTTCGAGCAGCGTTGTGCCAGGCTGCGCCAGGAACACGCGCTCCTTTCGGGCGGTCGCCGGATCGTCAGATACGACGCCAAGGGCGAGCGTGTCTACATGGACGACGAGGTGCGCGCACAGCGCGCCGCCCAGCTCGAGCACGAGCTGCGCGGCTGTCCGTGAGACGCACGTGGCTCTTCGTGCCGGGCGCGGACGAAGCAGCGCACGCGGCGGCCGCGCGCTCCGGCGCCGACGTTGTCATCCTCGAGCTCGAGGACTTCACGCCCCCTGAGCTGCGGCCGAAGGCCCGGCAGCTTTCCCGAAAGGCTTTCACGACCTGGCGCAAGGCGGGCGCGATCGCCGGTGTGCGCGCCAATCCATTCGAGACCTGCGGCGCCGAGGACCTGGCGGGTATCGCGGAGCCCGACGTCCTGATGATGTCGAAGGTCGATTCGCCGGAGCAGGTGCGGCGCCTGGAAGCGGCCGCGCCGCAGGGCGTGGAGCTCGTGCCCAACGTTGAATCGGCGCGCGGCCTCGTGCGGATCCAGGAAATCGCGCGCGCCAGCAAGCGAATTACTGCGCTCCTTGTGGCGAGCGAGGACATGGTCGCTGACCTCGGCACGGTGCGTAGCCGCGCTGGCGAGGAGCTCGCCTACGTGCGCTCGCGCTTTCTCGTCGAGTGCCGCGCGGCCGGCGTGGAGCCTATTGACTGTCCCTATACGTTCAGCGACGTCAAAGGCGCCGTTGCCGACTCGCGATTTGCAAAGCGGCTCGGCTATCGCATGAAGAGTCTCGTCGACCCTGCGCATGCCAAGGCGATCAATGCGGTGTTCACGCCTTCCAAAGCCGAGCTCGCCAAGGCGCGCAAGATCGTGGCGGCGTTCGAAAAGGCGCGCGCCGCCGGCCGCGAGCGCGCCAAGGTCGATGGAGCGCTGATCGAAGTGCCGATCTACGCGGCGGCTAAGCGCCTGCTCGCCGGCCGCTGATTACTCGGGCAGGGTCTCGCCCGAACCGCCCATCTCCTTCGGCATGTCCTTCATCTTGGGCAGGCCGTCGCGGATCTGCAGCACGCTCTCCTGATAGTTGACGTGCAGCGCCGGTTTGAACGGCAACCCGGGAATCGTGGCGGCATAGACGTCGGTCACCTTCCACAACGGATGCTCGGTGAACAGGTGGCCGCCGCAGCGCCTGCACCACTTGCGGTGGCTCTTGTCCGTCTTGTGGTAAGTGCCGACCTGCTCGCCGCCGGCTCGCCGCTCGCGGTGATCTGCACCGCGCCGCAGAAACAGCTTCCCTTGTAGTCCTTGCTCATGGGGTCTCTCCTCAAGCCGGCAATCCGGCCTTCAAAAGGCTGTCGCGATGGTGCGCGAGGTCGCTGGCGCGTTCGTAGTGCAGGGTCGGCAGGTAGTCTCGCTGCACGCTGAAGTCGGGTTTGCGCCTGAGGGTCTCGGTGGCATGAGAGCGTGCCCGTGCGTCGTCGCCGAGCATGGCGAAACACGCGGCGAGCGAGGCGTGGTGGAAATGGTCGAGCGTGGCGATGTGCTGCACGGCCTCGATCGCTTCGCCATAGCGCCGCGCGACAAAGTAGGCGCGAGCGAGATGGCTCCAGAAGCGCGCCGGATGGAACGGATTTAGCCGCATCGCCTTGCGGATCCACTCGATGCCTTCGGCCGCATCGCCCAGCCACGTCAGCAGCTCGCCCTGCTGCACCACGATCAGGTCGTCATTGGGGTTAAGGCTTAGGGCGCGATCCTGGTGATGGGCCGCCTTGTCGAACTGATTCTGGGCGATGTGCAGCGCCGCCAGGATGCGATGCACGTCGCTGTCCTGGTCGTCGAGCGCCAGGGCCTGCTCGACCTCGCGGCGCACCTCATGCCAGTTCCTGTCGCGGTCGGCGCACCAGCCGTAGACAACCTGTTGCGCAAGGATGCAGGCCTTCCAGGCATGCGCGTGCGCGTACTTCGGGTCGAGCTCGAGGGCACGCTCGATGAGGCGCGTCGCTTCCGCGTTGCTTTCGCGGAGCGAGCGATGGTGCAGCACCTTCGCGGCGAGCACGCATTCGTAGGCCGCCATGTTGTCGGTGGGTTTGCGCTCCGCGCGGTCGCGTCGCGCCGCTTCGACGCGGCCCGGCAGGATCGCCGCGATCGCTCCGGTCACCTCGTCCTGGATGGCGAAGATGTCGGCGAGGTCGCGGTCGTAGCGGTCGGCCCAGATGTGCCGGTCGGTTTCGGCATCGATCAGCTGCACCGTGATGCGCACGCGGTTGCCGGCCTTGCGCACGCTGCCTTCGACCACGTAGTGCACGTCGAGGTCCTTCGCCACCTGGCGCACGTCGAGCGGCTTGCCCTTGTACTTGAAGGAGGTGTTGCGCGAGATGACGAGCAGGCCGTGAAAGCGCGAGAGCTCGGTGATGATGTCCTCGGTCAGCCCGTCGGCGAAGAACTCCTGATCGGCCTCGCTGCTCATGTTGGCGAACGGGTGGACGAAGACGGAGGGCTTTGTCGCCTGCGGCGCGCGCTCGGCCGCCGCCTGCGCGGGGCCGAACGCGCCGACGCGAAAGACGCGCACCGGCGCGTCGATGTTCTTCAGCTCGCGCTCGCCGAGGTCGTCGAAGGCGACCGCGAGCTTGCGCCGCACTTCGTCCGCGATCTTGCCCGAGACGCAGATGCCGCCCGGCTCGGCGAGCGCCTGGATGCGGGCGGCGATATTCACGCCGTCGCCGTAGATGCGACCGTCCTCCTCGATCACGTCGCCCAGGTTGACGCCGATGCGAAACGACATGCGTCGCCCCTCGGCGAGCGAGGCATTGCACTGCGTGAGCTGTGTCTGCATGGCGACGGCGGCCTGCACGGCGTCCACCGCGCTCGCGAATTCCGCCAGCACGTTATCGCCCGGCATATCGACCACCCGCCCGCGATGCCCGGCGATGATGCCGGCCACCAGGTTGCGGCAGGTACTGAGGGTGCGGACGGTCTCGGCTTCGTCCTCGCCCATCAGGCGGCTGAAGCCGGCGGCATCCGCGCTCAGGATCGCGGTCAGTTTTCGCTGTGGGGCCGGCGTGCCCATGCCGCAAATCCTACCGTGGCCGCGCAAGCCGCGCGAATGCCACGGCAGCGGCGAAATACACGAGGCTGAGGCTCACCTCCGTCAGGGCGAGCGTGCGCGCGATGCCGCTCTCGGCCCAGGCGCGCGTCGCGCCTTCCGCGAAGTACGCAAGGACGAGCAGGCTCGACCACTGGTATGTGTAGCGGCGGCCGCCGAAGACCCCGGGCAGCGGCAGCGCGAGCGGCAGCGCTTTCAGCGCGACGAGCGAGCCGCCCGGGCGCAGCGGAGCGAGCCACAATTCCCACGCCAGGCAGAGCACGATCAGCGCAATGAGCGAAACCGAGGCGATCCTCGTCGGCACGGTATGATTAGAGCATCGATGAAGCAGTTGCGCGCCGCCTGGGAATTCATCCTTGCACTGGTGACGCGCTTCCGGGAAGAGCGCGCGACTCAGACGGCCGGCAGCCTCACGTACACGACGCTGCTCTCGCTCGTGCCCCTCTTTACCGTAGCGCTCGGCATCACCACCGCGTTCCCGGTATTCGACGAGTGGATCGGGTCGCTGCAGCTCTTCATCCTCGAGAACGTGCTGCCCGACACCCCGGCGGTGAACACGATCGTCGACCAGATCAATTCGTTCACCGAGAACGCCGGCCGCCTCACTGCCATCGGCATTCTCGGCTTCATCGTCACCGCGGTGATGCTGATGCTGACGGTCGACAACGCGCTGAACCGCATCTTCCGCGTGCAGCGCCGCCGGACCATCCTGCACAACATCTTCATCTACTGGGCGGTCATCACGCTCGGACCGCTCCTCATCGGCGCGAGCCTCTCGGCCAGCTACATCGCCGTCAAGGAAGCGACGGGCGCGCTGCAGCTCGACATGGTGCGCGACGCCGTTCTCGGCGTGATTCCGTTCCTCCTGACCTGCATCGCGCTCACGCTGCTCTATGGCGTGGTGCCCGCACGCAGCGTCGAATGGCAGCACGCGCTCACCGGCGGCGTCCTCGCCGCCATCGGCTTCGAGGTGGCGAAGCGCGGCTTCGCCATTTACTTGAGCCGGGTGCCGACGTACACGCTCATCTACGGCGCCTTCGCCACGATCCCGATCTTCCTCATCTGGCTCTACCTCTCGTGGCTGGTGGTTCTGACCGGCGCCATCTTGACCGCCATGCTCCCCGCCTTCCGCGCGAAGGCCGAGCGCCATCGCGTACCGGGGGAAGAGCTCGCCGACGGCCTCGGCGTGCTCGGCACGCTGGCGCGTGCCCACCGCGATGGCCGCGCCGTGCGGCTTAATGCCCTGGCGCGCCAGTTGCGCCTGCTGCCCGATCGGGTGGAGCAGATCCTCGAGCGTGCCGCGGCGCTCGGCTGGGCCGCGCGCACCGACCGCGACGGCTGGGTGCTGACGCGCGACGCGATGACGATCCAGGTCGCCGACGTCTATCGCGCCTTCGTCTTCGATGCCGACGCCGTCGGCGTGCCGGAAGGCGACCTCGGGGTGTCGTTGCGCGACTTCGTCGATCGGGAGGAGAAGGATGCCGAGCGGGTCTCCACGCCCTCTGCGACATGACCGGCTGATCGTCGCGCTGGATGTGCCTACTGCGGCCGAGGCGCGCGCGCTCGTCGAGGGAATCGGGCCGGCGGCGAGCTTCTACAAGCTCGGCCTCGAGCTCTTCGTCACCGGCGAGTATTTCGAGCTCGTCGACTGGCTGGCGCAGCGCGGCCACAAGGTCTTCGCCGATCTCAAGATGTTCGATATCCCCGAGACGGTGGGGCGCGCAGTGGCGAACCTGCGCGGCCGCGGCATCACTTTCGCCACCGTGCACGGCAACCAGTCGATCATGCGCGCGGCCGCGGCGGAGAAGGGCGATCTGAAAATCCTCGCCGTAACGGTACTGACGAGCCTCGACCGCGGCGACCTGGACGAACTCGGTTTCTCATGCGAGCTGGAGCGCCTGGTGCTTTCGCGAGCGAGGCGGGCGATGGAGGCGGGCTGTGACGGGGTCGTCTCCTCCGGTCTCGAAGCGCAGCGGCTGAAGAGCGAGTTTCACGATCGCCTGGTCCTCGTGGTGCCCGGCATCCGGCCGGTGGAGAACAAGCCGGCGGACGACCAGAAGCGCACGGTGGATCTCGTCCAGGCGTTTGCGAACGGCGCGGACTATGTTGTCGTCGGCCGGCCGATCCGCCAGGCGCCGGATCCGCGCGCGGCCGCCGAGGCGATGCAGAAGGCGATCGCTGCTATTTTCCCGGCGTGAGGAGCTGCGCGAGCAGCCGCTCGAGATGCGAGTGGATCGGGAGCTGCGTGCCGTGAAACAAGACTTCCTCGTCGCGCGTCACGCGGATGGTGGGGAAATTCTCGACCTCGAGCTCGCCCACCTCTTCGGCCTGGTCCTCGATATCGATCCAGCGGAATTGGGCACCGGGGAATTTCTCGGCGAGCGCCAGGAATCCGGGTCGATATTGCACGCAGGTATCGCACCATTCGGCGCAAAGGCAGCTCACCACCACCATGCTTGATTCTATGCACGCCATCGCCGGCATGAGCGGCCTCCTCGCCATCGCCTGGGCGCTCGGCGAGGACCGGCGCGGCGTGCCGTGGCGCGCGGTCGCTGCGGGCGTGGTGCTGGAAATCGTGCTGGCGCTCGTGTTTCTGAAAATTCCGATGGTGAAGAGCGCCTTCATGACGCTGAACGATGCGCTGCTCGTGCTGGAGAAGGCGACCCAGGCGGGAACCGGGCTCGTCTTCGGCTACCTCGGCGGCGCGCCGGCGCCTTTCGCCGTGACAGCGCCGCAGGCGACCTTCGTGCTCGCCTTCCGTGCGCTGCCGATCGTGCTGGTGATCAGCGCGCTCTCGGCGCTCCTTTTCTACTGGGGCGTGCTGCCTGCGGTGGTACGGGCCATCTCGTGGGCGCTGCGCAAGTCGATGGGCGTCGGCGGCGTCGTCGGGCTCTCGACGGCGGCGAACGTGTTCGTCGGCATGGTGGAGGCGCCCCTCTTCATCCGGCCCTATCTCGCGCGCGTGTCGCGAGGCGAGCTTTTCGCGATCATGGTGGCGGGGATGGCATCGATCGCCGGCACCGTGCTCTTCCTCTACGCATCGATCCTCGGGCCGGTGCTGCCGAACGCGGCGGCGCACCTCCTGATTGCGTCCATCCTCTCGGCGCCGGCGGCGCTGGCGGTGAGCTTCCTCATGGTGCCGCCGCGCGGCGAGGCCACCGGCGGCGACCTCGAGCTGCGCTCCGAGGCGAGCGGCGCCATGGATGCCATCACCCGCGGCACGCTCGACGGCGCGCAGCTCCTCGTCAACATCGTGGCGATGCTGGTGGTGTTCGTCGCGCTCGTGGCCCTGGTGAACCTGGTCATCGCGCCCTACAGCCTGCAGGGATTGCTCGGCATGCTGCTCGCACCGCTCGCGTGGCTCTGCGGCGTGCCGTGGGCCGAAGCGCAAAGCGCCGGTGCGCTGCTCGGCACGAAGACGGTGCTGAACGAGCTCGTCGCGTATATCGATCTGTCCAAGGGCGCGCTATCCGAGCGCAGCCGCGTGCTGATGACCTACGCGCTCTGCGGCTTTGCCAATTTCGGCAGCCTCGGCATCATGATCGGCGGCCTCGGCACGATGTGTCCCGAGCGCCGGGCCGAGGTCGTCGCCCTCGGCATGAAGTCGATCGTCGCCGGCACGCTCGCCACGTGCTTCACCGCGGCGAGCGTCGCTTTGATTTTCTGAGCATTAATCCTTCCGTCATCGGGCTGTAGTCGCGGGACTACAGCAGGTTCACGCTTTTTAGGATATCGATTGCGGGGGCTGCGACCTAGCATCGTCTCGACATGAGACCCGAAGTGATACAACGGCTGCGCGACGCACAGGACCTGCATTCGTTGACGCGCGACGTGCTCGACCTGTGCGAGCCCTACGGTCCGGTGCACAGCTTCAAGCTCGTGCACAACCGCGGCGCCGCGCGCGTCGTGTGCTTCATCGAGCTCGAGTCGGCAAAGCAGCAGCCGTTGCTGGTGCGCGCGCTTGGCGCGAAGGTGATCCATGGCTCGGCCTGCCTGGACATCCCCGTAGCAGACGACTTCGGCAGCGAAGCGAGGCTCGCGATCCCCGTGCTGCGGCATGAGGTCGCCGCGCCCCAGGTGACGAACTAGCGCACTCGTCGCTCACAGTTCCCCCCTTGCATACGCACCTCCCTCCCTTCGTGCGTATGTAGGCAACCGACCCCGGTCCCCCTACCGGGGTCTTTTTTTTCATGCGGGTACTCTTCGTCACTCCAGAATGCGCGCCGCTCACCAAGACAGGTGGGCTGGGCGACGTGAGCGCCGCACTTCCCGCGGCATTGCGCGTGCAAGGCGCCGACGTACGCACGCTTCTCCCGGCCTATCGCGGCGTTTCCCTTGAAGGCGCGCGGGAATGCGCCAAGCTGCGCGTGCTGCAAATGGACGCGCGGCTGCTGGAGAAGGGTGAATGCCTGTTCCTAGACTGCGCGCCGCTCTACGACCGGTCCGGCGGTCCGTATCAGGACGAGAACGGCGCCGACTGGCCCGACAACGCGCTGCGTTTCGGCGCGCTTTCCCGCGCGGCCGCGACCCTGGGCAGCGCCGGGTCGCCGCTCGAATGGCGGCCCGAGATCGTGCACTGCAACGACTGGCCGACGGCGCTAGCGCCGGTGTATATGCACTTCGAGCGCAGCCGCGCCGGCAGCCTGATGACCGTGCACAACCTGGCCTTTCAGGGACTCTTCCCGGCCGGCGCGCTCGAGCGCCTCGAGCTCCCCAGCGCCACCTTTGCCGTCGAGGGTCTCGAGTTCTACGGCAAGCTTTCGTTCCTGAAGGGCGGGCTGGTATACGCCGATGCCCTCACGACGGTGAGCCCGGGCTATGCCCGCGAGATCCAGTCCGAGGAGCTCGGCTGCGGCCTCGACGGCGTGCTGCGCGAGCGCCGCGAGCGGCTGCGCGGCATCGTGAACGGCATCGACGTCGAGATCTGGAATCCGATGACCGACCGGCACCTGGCCGAGCGCTATTCCTGGACGAGCCTCGACCGCAAGGCGGCGAACAAGCGCGCGCTGCAGGAGCGCATGAACCTGCGGCAGGACGCCGCGGCGCCGCTGCTCGGCGCGGTGTGCCGCTTCACGCACCAGAAAGGCGTCGACCTGATCGCCGCCGCGACCGACGAGCTCGTCGCCCGCGGCGCGCAGGTCTGCCTGCTCGGCCGCGGCGAGCGCGAGCTGGAGACGGTTCTCAGCGCGGCGGCCGCGCGCCACCCGGGAAATGTCTCGGCCGCGATCGGGTTCAACGAGGACCTCGCGCACTTGATCGAGGCCGGCGCCGACGTGTTCCTCATGCCGTCGCGCTTCGAGCCCTGCGGCTTGAACCAGATGTACAGCCAGCGCTACGGCACGCCGCCGGTGGCGCGCGCCACCGGCGGCCTTGCCGACACGATCGCCGACAATGAGACGGGGTTCCTGTTCGATCGGCCCGAAAGCGCCGCGCTGATCGGCGCGGTGAAGCGGGCGGTGGAGGCTTACGGCGACGCCCGGCGCTGGCGCGAGATCCAGCGCCGGGGCATGACGCGCGACTTCAGCTGGGCTGGACCCGCTCGTCAGTATGCAGATCTCTACGCGAGGCATGCCAGGCCGACGGCGCCTTGACGGCTGCCTCTTCGACCACCTCGGCTTCCCAGTTGCGCACCTTGGCGAGCATCACGGCCTCGTGCTCGCCGCGGATCGGCCAGCGGCTGTTCCAGAGGTTGAAGCGCGGGCGCGCGCCCATCGCATCCTGCTGCGCAGCGGCGAGCGCCGACAGCGTGCCGACGTCGCGCCAGTAGGCGGGTTCCTCGAAGTCCTGCACGCCCGGGACGCGATTCGCCGCGAAATCATAGGCGTACACGCGCTCGGTCTTGGAGATGCGCGGCAGAACGTCGCGGCCGAAATCGACCTCGCCGCGACGACGCGCCTCGACCAGCACGCGCTCGAGCACACGCGGATCGAAGAGGTAGTTCCCCATCGAGGCGTACGCGAGGCGTGGGTTGCCCGGGATGGCCGGCGGCAGCTTGGGCTTCTCGTGGAACTCGCGCACGCGCCCGTCGGGACCGGCGCTGACGACGCCGAAGCCGCGCGCCTTGTCGAGCGGCACGGCGAGCGCGGAGACGGTGGCGCCGGCCGCGCGAGCGAGATGAAAGTCGATCATCTGCCGCACGTCCATGCGGTAGACGTGGTCGGCCGCGAAGACCGCGACTAGATCGGGATCGTGAGCCTGCAGCAGGTCCAGGTACTGGTAGACCGCGTCGGCCGTGCCCTTGAACTGGCCGGCGAGCGTGTTGGACTGCGGCAGCAGCACCTTGATGGTTCCTTCGGACTCTTCAAACCATGGCGACCAGGCCTTGCCGATGTGCTGCATCAGCGACTCGGGCTTGTACTGGGCCAGCACATAGATGGTCGAGATCTTCGAATTCACCAGGTTCGACAGCACGAAGTCGCAGATGCGATAGCCGTTGGCGAAAGGAAGTGCCGGCTTTGCGTGCTCCGCGGTCAGCGGATAGAGGCGCGTGCCTTCGCCCCCAGCGAGAACGAGTGCGACGATTTTCATTAGCAGTGGACCTTTTGGGGGAAGTTCTTTCAGGGGATGGCGATGGATCATATGGACCGGTAGCAGTCCGTACTATCGAGCGGACAAGGTTCCGTCTGTAATGACGACCGCACCTCTCGTAGTCGGATCGCGACAGGAAATTCGGAGCCGCGCGATATCAACGAATCACTGCGCGCCCTACCATCGTTTGCGACCCGCGGGGTGCCCGCCTTGCGCCAACGATCCCTTCCCATCCTCTTTGCCAGCGCCGTCGCCGCGACGTTCTTGTTGCTCGCGGCCGACGACGCCTATGCCCCCGAAGCCGACCGCGACGTCGTCGCGAGCTGCCTTCCGGAAGAAGCCTTCGCCGAGGCGCCGCCCGATCCTGCGCAGGCGCTCCTCGCGCAGTACCTCTCTCGGCGATTCTTCGTCGCCGGAGAAGCCAGCGAGCGGATGGTGGGAGCGGCCTATCGCGCGGCGCGCGAGGTCGGGCTCGATCCGCTCCTCGTGCTCGCGGTGATCTCGGTCGAGTCGAGCTTCAATCCCATCGCCGAGAGTGTCATGGGCGCGAAAGGCCTGATGCAGATCATCCCCCGCTTCCACGCGGCGAAGGTCTCCGCCGCGGGCGGCGAGGCGGCGCTGTGGGATCCCGAGCGCAACATCGAGCTCGGCGCCTGGATCCTGCAGGAATATGTCCACCGCGCCGGCACGCTGGAAGCGGGCCTGCAGTTCTACAACGGCGCCTTCGCCGACACCTCGGCGCAGTACGCGCGCAAGGTCTTCGCCGAGCGCGCTCGGCTGATCAAGGCCACGCGTGGGGCCCGCACCACCGTCGCCATGCGCGGAGACTGAGGTGCTGAGGCCGCTCGCGCTCCTCTTTGCCTTTGCCCTGCCGGCGTTCGCGCAGCCGGCGATCACCGGCGAGGACCTGGCCGAAATCCGGGCGGTGATCCACCGCCAGATCGAAGCGTTGCGCCGCGACGATGCCCGGGAAGCCTTCAAGCTCGTCTCACCGGCCGTGCAGGAAACGTTCGGCACGCCCGAGCGCTTCCTCGACGTCGTGCGCACGTCCTATGGCGCGATCGTCCGTCCCAGCGCCGTCGCGTTCCTTGGCCTTACCGTGATGGGCGACGATGCCGTGCAGCGGGTGAAGCTCACCGATCGCAGCGGCGGGATCTGGCTCGCCTACTACGCCATGCAGCGCCAGAAAGACGGCAGCTGGCGCACGAACGGCTGCCACCTGGTGCAGCCGGCGAAAAGCATTTCGACGTAATCTCACGCCTCCCATGGAGGCGCCCGCCCGATCCATAGTCGCTCCGAGCACCGTGTGGCGCGGCCGCGCCTACCCGCTCGGCGCGACCTGGGACGGCGGCGGCGTCAACTTCGCGCTTTTCTCCAAGCACGCCGAGCGCGTCGAGCTGTGCCTCTTCGATCCGCGCGGGCGGCGCGAGATCGAGCGCGTCGCAGTGCGCGAGCGCACCGACTTCGTCTGGCACTGCTACCTGCCTGACGCGCGGCCCGGGCTCCTTTACGGCTACCGCGTCCATGGCCCGCACGACGGGCCGCACCGCTTCGACCACAACAAGGTGGTGCTCGATCCCTATGCGAGGATGATCGTGGGCAAGATCGGCGCCGGCCTCGGCCGCAGCCAGGTCGTCGACACCGCGTTCAGCTGGGGCGAGGACCGCGCGCCGCGCACGCCCTGGCAGGACAGCGTGATCTACGAGCTGCACGTCAAGGGCTTCACGCAGCGCCACGCGGAGGTGCCCGAGCAGCTGCGCGGCACCTATGCGGGCCTCGCCAGCCTGCCGGTCATCGAATACCTCAAGGGCCTGGGCGTGACGGCGATTGAGCTCCTTCCGGTCCAGGCCTTCGTCGACGAGCGCCGCCTCCTGCAGCACGGCCTGCGCAACTACTGGGGCTACAACACGATCGGCTTCTTCGCGCCCGAAATGCGCTACTCGGCCACCGGCACGCTGGGTGAATTCAAGACGATGGTCAAGGCGCTGCACGCCGCGGGCCTCGAGGTGATCCTCGACGTGGTCTACAACCACACCGGGGAGGGCGACCACGCCGGGCCGACGCTCAGCTTTCGCGGCCTGGACAATTCCATCTACTACCGGCTCGACCCGTCGAACCCGCGCCGCTATCTCAACTTCACCGGCACGGGCAACAGCTTCAATACCAGCCACCGCGTCGTGCTCGCGCTCGTCATGGACAGCCTGCGCTACTGGGTGCAGGAGATGCACGTCGACGGCTTTCGCTTCGACCTGGCGTCGACGCTCGCGCGCAATTCAGGCCAGGCGTTCGACCGCAACGGCGCTTTCCTCTCCGCCATCCGCCAGGACCCGGTGCTCTCGCGCGTGAAGCTCATCGCCGAGCCCTGGGACCTCGGCCACGACGGCTACCAGCTCGGCAATTTCCCGCCGGGCTGGGTCGAATGGAACGACAAGTACCGCAGCGGCGTGCGCTCGTTCTGGCGCGGCGACCCGGGCACGGTGGGCGAGCTCGCCTCGCGGCTCACCGGCTCGAGCGACATCTTCCAGCGCGCCGGGCGCAGCCCGCGTTCGAGCGTCAACTTCGTCACTTCGCACGACGGTTTCACGCTCGAGGACCTCGTCTCCTACGAGCGCAAGCGGAACGACGCCAACCAGGAAGGCAACCGCGACGGCAGCGACGACAACCGCAGCGCGAACCACGGAGCCGAAGGTCCAACGCAGGATGCCGCCATCCTCGCCCTGCGCGCGCGGCAGAAGCGCAATCTCCTGGCGACGCTTCTGTTTTCGCAAGGACCGGTGATGCTCGTCGCCGGCGACGAGGCGGGGCGCACGCAGCAGGGCAACAACAATGCGTATTGCCAGGATAACGGGCTGTCATGGCTTGACTGGGACGCCGCGGACCGCGAGCTCGGGGAGTTTGTGCGCCGGCTGATCGCGCTGCGCAAGCGCCACCCGGGCTTTCGCCGCCGCAGCTATCCGAAGCCGGAAGACGTGATCTGGCTCACGCCGCTCGGCGCTCCGATGCAGCACGCGGACTGGACGCGCGCCGAGACGCGCACGCTGGGGCTCCTCCTCCTCGGCAAGCGCCTTGCCGAGCGCGACGACCACGGCGAACCGGTGGAGGACGACGACCTCCTACTCCTCCTGCACGCAGGCGAGTCGCCGATCGAGTTCAGGCTGCCGGACGAGGGCTGGGCGCTCGTCGTGGATACTGCGGCGGCGGGCCGCGGCGTGACGAATCCCTACTCCCTGCCGCCCAGGACGTTGGCGCTGCTCGCCAAGAGAATAAAACCGTAACTACAGCCAGGTAGAGAGGCCCATCTCGAACGGATGGGTGAGAAGCTCGTGCCGCGGATAGACGCGGATGCGGTAGTCGAGACGGCCGGCGAGCCCGGGCTTCAGATCCAGCCTGAAGCGCTGCTCGCCCTGCTCCCCCGCGCCCGCCGACGCGAGCTCGTGGCTGTGCGAGAGCGGCGCGCCTTCGCGCACTTCGCGCGTGAGGATCAGCTCGACGCAGACGTCGCCCGGTGCGAGCCCATTCAGCTTGACGCCGACCTCGACCGGAATGCTCTCGCCGAAGTGGATGCGGCTCGGCGGCTGGTCCACCCGGCGCAGCGCGACGCCCGGCCACGCCGTCCGCACGCGTGACTTCCACGCCGCGATGGTCATCGCCGCGTCGTAGCCGTCGCGCGCATAGCGCTGGCCCTGGCGCGCCGCGGGCAGGTAGTACTTGGCGACGTACTCGCCGAGCATGCGCGAGGCGTCGTAGCGCGGCAGGAGCGAGGCCATCGAGCGCTTCGCCATGCGGATCCACTCGGCCGAATAGCCGCCTTCGGCGCGCTTGTAGTAGAGCGGCACGACGTTGTCCTGCAGGAGCTCGTACAGCGTGCGCGCTTCCTCGCGGTCGCGGCGGTGCTGGTCGAGCTGCGGGCTCGCCGGCTTGATCGCCCAGCCGTTCTGCCCGTCGTAGCCCTCGTCCCACCAGCCATCGAGGATCGACAGGTTGACGGCGCCGTTCATGCCGGCTTTCATCCCGGAGGTCCCGGACGCCTCCAGCGGATGCACCGGATTGTTGAGCCACACGTCCACGCCGGACACGAGTCGCCGCGCGATGTGCAGGTCGTAGCCCTCGATGAAGAGCAGCCGCCCCTGGAATTCTTCCTGCCCGGCCATGTGCACGAGCGTGCGGATCAGCTCCTGGCCGGGCTCGTCCGCCGGGTGCGCCTTGCCCGCGAAGAGGAACACCACCGGCCGATCCTTGTCCTCGAGGAGTCGGCGGAAGTTGTCGAGGTCGTTGAAGAGCAGCGTCGCGCGCTTGTAGGTCGCAAATCGCCTGCCAAAGCCGATGGTCAGCGTATTGGGCTTCGCCGGATCGCAGTGGCGCAGCAGCCGCTCGAGGTGCGACTCGCTGCCGTGGTTGCGCAGGTGCTGCCGCGAGATCCGGTGGCGCAGCATGTGGAGCATGCGCGCCTTGATGTCCTGGCGCACGCTCCAGAAGATGTGATCCGGAATGTCGCGGATCTTTTCCCAGATGCCGGGATGCCCGAGCCGGTGCATCCAGCCGACGCCGAGGAACCGGTCGAGCACCTCGCTCCATTCCGGCGCGAGGAACGTCGTCACGTGCACGCCGTTCGTGACGTAGCCGACCGGGTTCTCCTCGGGCGTCACGTTCGGCCAGAAATCCTTCAGGAGACGCTGCGAGACGCCGCCATGGATGCGCGAGACGCCGTTGATGTAGCGCGCGCCGCGAATGGCTAGTGCCGTCATGTTGAAGTCGCCGCCGGCGGGCGGGCGGGCGAGCGCGGCCAGCTTGTCCGGGGCGCTCGACAGCTCGCCGAAGGTGCTCTTGAGATACGGCGTGACCGTGCCGTCGTTGAACTGGTCATGCCCCGCCGGCACCGGCGTGTGCGTGGTGAAGACGGTGTTCGCCGCTACCGCCTCGAGGGCGGCGTCCATCAGCATGCCGTCGGCGACGTGGCCGCGTACCCGCTCGAGGATCAGGAACGCAGCGTGCCCCTCGTTGATATGCCACACCGAAGGCTTCAGGTTCATCGCCGCGAGCGCGCGTGCGCCGCCGACGCCGAGCACGAGCTCCTGCTCCAGCCGCGTGGTGCGATCGCCGCCATACAGCCGATGGGTGATGGCACGGTCGCGTTCGCTGTTCTCCGGCACGTCGGTGTCCAGCAGATAAAGGGTGACGTGGCCGATGCGCGTCTGCCACACCTTCACGCCGAGCTTGCGCCCCGGGAAGGCGAGCTCCACCGTCAGCTCGCGCCCGGCCCTGTGCACCGGCTCGATCGGCAGGTCGGTGAATTCCGAGTCGTGGTACTCGGCGCGCTGGCGCCCTTCGGCGTCGATGGTCTGCACGAAGTAGCCCTGACGGTAAAGGAGGCCCATCGCGACGAAGGTCAGCTGGAAGTCGCTCGCCGCCTTGCAGTGGTCGCCGGCGAGGATGCCGAGGCCGCCCGAATAGAGCGGCAGGCTCTCGTGCACGCCGAACTCGGCGCAGAAATAGGCGACCAGCTCGTCGGCCTTGAAGCCGCCGGAGTTGCTGCGGAAGGGCGCGTCGGCCTGATAGGCATCGAACGCCGCGAGCACGCGCGTCAGGCTGTCGAGGAACGCCGGGTCCGAAGCGGCGTCGATCAGCCGCTGCTCGTCGATCCGCTTCAGCATCGCCTTCGGGTTGTGGCCGACCGCGTCCCACAGGGCCGGGTTCAGGCGGGCGAAGATGGCGCGCGTCGGGCGGTCCCAGCTGTACCAAAGATTGCCCGCCAGCTCCTCGAGCCTTGCGAGGCGCTTGGGCAATTTCGGGTTGACTTCGAGTTGGTAGCGGGTGCCGGGCTGCATTGACGCCAAAGGGCGACAGCGTTTACTGCAGTTTCACGACTTCGCTGCCGCCCCAAAAATATACACGAGCAACGTTGCGTGGCTAGCAGAGCCGCCACGGACGCAAGTCACATGCCGCGGGGGTAGGGCAGCCAGCGGCAGTGCGCGATGTAGGGAATCTGCAGCGCGCCGAGCACCATCGGCTTCGTCACGTGGTCGCCGACCTTGAGCCGCCCGTAGTCATACTCGTTGACCTCCATCGAGATGACGTCGCGCGCTCCCGAATCGACCCGCACGCGCAGGATGTGCCTGCTGTCGCGGAAGCCGGACTTGAGCTTGTCGACGATCACGCCCGCGTACAGGACGGGCCGCCGCGGATCCATGAGGGCGTTGACGAGCGCGATGTGCGCCTGCCCCAGCACCACGATCCAGAGGAAAAGGAAGGCTCCGGCGAGGAGCGCACCGGCGCGGGGCGAGACGAATGCGATCCGGGCGCCGATCCAGCGTCCGCCGAAGATCGCCGCGATGAGGGCCGGCAAGCCGAGGTAGATGAACGCGAGATCGAAGCCGGTGCCGAAGGGCAGCTCCACGCAGCCGAGGTTGTGGAGATAGGGAAGCGCGTAGAGGAAGAGCAGCCCGCCCACCGCGTACCAGGCCCGCTCGCGTAGCGGCGCAGCCGGCGGGCGAAGCGGCGCGAGCGAGGCCTGGGCGGCCATCCGTGGCCGCAGGGCGCGAACGTCACCCCAGGCGAACCCGATGAGCACGAGGAGCAGCAGGCCATAGGTGGCCGCGATCGAGTAGTGGGCGATATCGGTCCAGTAATAGAGGCCGGCCGCGGCGAAGTAGCCGGCGAGAGCGTAGAGCGCGATCAGGGCCGGAACCAGGATCGCGGGATATATCCCCCTGGAGAGCAGCGCGAGGAGCAGCAGGCAAGGGACCACGGCGAGCGACGCGTACAGGGTGGTCATGATCGGAATGTCGATCGCCGCCCGCGGCGGATAGAGACCCGCCGCCAGGTTGGCCCTGACCACGACCTGGGTGGCTGCGTTGATGACGACGAGCGCGATCATCGCCGCGAGCACTTTGTGCCAGCGCTTCATTCGCGCACTATTCTATTTGTGAGAGAGCCTGCTTGATTTCGTCGGCGCTCGCGGGGCGCACGAGCTTCGCGAGCTCTTTTCCGTCGCGCAGGAAGACTAGGGTCGGCCAGAGCTTCACCTTGAACGAGCGGCCGAGGCGCTTGCCGCTCGCATCCGAGACCCTGAGGTGCCGCACGTTGGGATGCCCCGACATGGCCTCGGCGATGAGCGGCTGCGCCCGGCGGCAGTGGCCGCACCACGATGTGCCGAACTCGAGGAGCGTCGGTCCGGGCATCGCATCGACTTCCGCGCGCTTCGGCTCGGCCTCCGTGTACTCGACGCTCATAGCGCGGCGCCGTTGAACTTCTTGATCTTGAGCTGACCGAGGTCGAAGCTCTCGAGGCAGCGCAGGTTGATCGCGGCGGTAGGCTTGCCCGAGCGGTCCTTCGCCTCGGCGAGCGGATGGATGCCGCAGGCGGGGCAAAAGTGGTGCTTGATGATGTGCTTGTTGAAGGTGTACGTGCCCATCTGGTCGCGCGGCGT
>Ga0134121_10001338_pt1 | contig 23298 bp, 20 predicted proteins | sample KB301_FD_96463 | JGI IMG/M metagenome (GOLD analysis project Ga0134121, IMG submission 96463) | Terrestrial soil microbial communities without Nitrogen fertilizer from Kellogg Biological Station, Michigan, USA - KB3-0-1 | ecosystem: Environmental > Terrestrial > Soil > Unclassified ... | reverse complement strand
TTTGGCCGGCGGGCCAACATTGCCTCCGACTTCGTCGTCGAGGCTGCCTACGTGGCGAAGAGGCTCGACAAGCCGGTCAAGCTCGTGTGGACGCGCGACGACGACATCCGCGGCGGCTATTACCGGCCCATGGCCATCCACCGCGTGGAAGGCGCCTTGGACGCGTCCGGCGTGCCCGTCGCCTGGCGCCACCGCATCGTTTCGCAATCGATAGTTGCCGGCTCGCCGTTCGCCGGCATGATTCGGAACGGCATCGACCCGACGGTGGTGGAAGGTGCCTCCGATTCGCCGTACGTGAAAGCCATCGCCCATCATCGCGTCGAGCTTCACACCCCCACGCCGGGCGTGCCCGTCCTCTGGTGGCGCTCGGTGGGCAACTCGCACACCGCCTTCGCCGTCGAGTCGTTCGTCGACGAGCTGGCGCATGCGGCCAAGCGAGACCCGCTGGAGTTCCGGCGGGCGCTGCTCGCCGAGTCGCCGCGGTTCCGCGCCGTGCTGGAGCTGGCGGCCGAGAAGGCGGGGTGGGGAACCCCTCCGCCCGTGGGCCGCGCCCGGGGCCTCGCGGTTCACGAGTCGTTCGGCAGCATCGTGTCGCAGGTCGCCGAAGTTTCTGTGGATCAGGGACAGATCCGCGTGCATCGGGTGACCTGCGCGATCGACTGCGGTGTCTGCATCAATCCGCTCGGTGTCCGCGCTCAGATGGAGTCCGGAATCGCCTTCGGGCTTGGCGCAGCGCTCCACAGCGAGCTGACGATGAAAGAGGGGCGCGTCCTCGAAAGCAACTTCCACGATTACCGCATCCTGCGCCTGCACGAGATGCCGCAGGTCGACGTCTACATCGTGCCCAGCCATGAAAAATCCGGCGGCGCCGGCGAGCCCGGCACGCCGCCCATCGCGCCGGCGGTGGCGAACGCCGTCTTTGCCTTGACGGGCAAGCGGCTGCGCGATCTGCCGCTGCGGCTGGCTTGAGGAGAGGAGAGCGCAAGAGATGAAAACAACCAGGAGATTCCGAGCTCTGGCCGCCGGGACCGTACTCTTCAGCGGCGCTCTTGCGGCTGCCGAGAATCCCAAAGCTGCGAGTGGTGGCGTCGATTCCCACGCCGCGGCGCTCGCGGCTTTCGATACGATCCAGACCGTGTTGCAACATCCGCGCTGCCAGAACTGTCACATTCCCGGCGATGCGCCCCTGCAGTTCGACGCCGGGCTCGTGCATGCGCAAAACGTGCACCGCGGGCCCTCCGGCAACGGCGTCCCCGGCCTGCCGTGCTCTGCCTGTCACGCCACCAAGAATCCGCCGGCGAGCTACGGCGCCCACATGCCGCCCGGAGCTCCGGCCTGGCATCTGCCGCCGCCTGATCGAAAAATGGTTTTCATCGGTCTTTCGAAAGCTGACCTCTGCGCCACGATCAAAGATCCCAAGCGCAACGGCAACCGCAACCTGGCGGCCCTTCTGGAACACGTGAGCCACGACAAGCTCGTCCTCTGGGGATGGGACCCGGGAGTCGGCCGCTCCCCCGTCTCCATCCCGCACGACGCCTTCGTCGCCAGCTTCAAGACCTGGATCGCGGGCGGAGCGCCCTGTCCGGGTCCTTAGCCCCGGTCCTACTATTCGTCGTCACTCCGCCTTCACCGCCGTTTAGTCAGCCCCTTGTCGCTGGTGACGAACGGCGCGGGCGGAGCCGCCTTGATGCACGACAGATCGAGCCCCTGAACCGATCCCCTTTCGATGAAATCCGCGGCCAGCTTGTCCGCGCATTTTCCGCCGCTGGCGTGGGAGCCATGGGGAATCGTGACCAGCAGGCCGTGCGGAAAGCCGCGGGCGACGAGGGCGGCGTCGGCCGGAGGTGTGACCGGATCGCGCTCGCCGGAGAATAGCAGGGCGGGGACGTCCGAATGCACGAGGGCTCCCCAGCCCGCCGGCAGCGGCGCGTGCGGCCACACGCCGCAGGCGGCGAGCTGCTCCCGCACCCGGTCGTCGCCGTAGAAGGTGCCGCGAGTGGCGGCGGGAATCGCCCGCGGATCGATGAGCGGCAGATCCTCGGCGCAGGAAATCGAGAACAGCGCACCGAACGCCAGGCCTTGCTGGAGCCTGGAACGCAGCTCGACCGCGATCTGCGCCAGCTCCCGGTAATTTCCCTGGGCGGCAAGGTGGATCCGCAACGGCATCTGGCAGGAGGCTTCGGGGCTGTAGAGGGCGAAGCGGAGGGCGTCGGCGGCGGCCGAGCGGGTGAGCGTCACCGTCACCGGCTTCTCCGTCTTGGGATGCTTCACCTGGACTTTGGCGGGCTGTTTCGCCAGCCGGTCGAGCACCGTCGAAACCTCTTCCTTGAAGTGCGGGAAGGCGGCGTGGCAGGCCGGCTCGGCCGCGCAGTCGCGGGCGAGGAGCTCCAGGCCCTGCTGGGCGTTGCGCGCATGATTCAAGGGGGACGGCTCGCCCGGCTTCACCACCGACGAGAGGACGAGAGTCCGCACCGCCGCCGGATGCCGGACGAGGAAAACCTGCGCCGCGAGGGTGCCGTAGGAGGCGCCGGCCAGGTTCACCGGGCCATATCCCAGATAGCGCCGCACCTCGTCGACGTCGTCCATGGCGGCCGACGTGGTGTAATGGGTGAGGTCGGCTCGTTTCCGGAGCTCGTCGCGGCAGGCGGTGACGGCGTCCAGCGGAAAGAGATGGTCGAGCCGGGTGCCGTCGCCCCAGATCGCGCACGACAGGGGATTCGATGCGCCCGTGCCGCGAGTGTCGACGAGGACGATGTCCCGCCGTTCCCGCACGGGATTGCTCACAAACTCTGACGCATCCAGGGTCGCTGCCGCGCCCGGCCCGCCTTCGAGGAAGAACAGCGGGTCCGGAGCCCGCTTGGGACCCGTCGCCTGCAATACGACGATCTTCAACAGGATCTTCCGCCCGGAGCGGGCCTCCCGGTTCTCGAAAACCTCGTACGTCCCGCAGAACGCTTTGTCACCCCACTCCGGCAAGGCGCAGGACTTGAGCTTGCCCTGCCAGGGCGGCGCCATCTTCGGTGGCGCGGCAGTCCGTCCAGCGGTGGGCAGCAGAAGGGCGGCGAGACAAAGGGCGAGCGGACGAATGGACATTGGATCTCCTTGGATCGTGCCTTTTCTACGCGCTGAAGGCGTAGGATGTTTTGGAAGGCCCGCCACGGCGCCAGCGCAAAGCCCGGTCGTGGAAAAACCAGCTACCCTATCCGTCTATTGCGAAATAAGCCTCGGCAGGAGGAGCACCATGCCCGACGCACTCGCCGCCCCCGTCACCGTCGTCGCGACCGGCTCGACCGACGATCTCGATCACCCCAAACCGGGTATTGCCTTGTGCCTGTCAGGCGGGGGATACCGGGCGATGCTCTTTCATCTCGGCGCGCTGTGGCGCCTGGCCGAGCTCGGGTATCTGACGAAGCTCGATCGCGTGTCTTCGGTGTCCGGGGGATCGATTATCGCTGCCGTGCTGGGGCTCAAGTGGGCCCGCCTCGGCTTCGACGCGAACGGCATCCCGGCCCGCTTCACCACCGAGGTGGTGGAGCCGATTCGCCAGCTTGCCGGGAAGACCATCGACGAAGGGGCGATCCTCGGCGGCATCTTCATGCCCGGTACGATTGCCGACAAGGTGACGGAGGCCTACCGCAAGCATCTGTTCGGCAACGCCACCCTGCAGGACCTGCCGGCCGATCCGCCGCGGTTCGCCATCAACGCCACCAACGTCCAGACCGGATCGCTGTTTCGCTTCTCCCGTCCGTTCATCGCCGACTATCGCCTCGGCACCATTTCCAATCCGAGGGTGGAGCTGGCCGTCGCCGTGGCCGCCTCGTCGGCGTTCCCGCCCGTGCTGTCGCCGATGCGCATCGAGCTCGAGGCGTCGGCGTGGACGGCGAGCGGGCTGCCGCACGAGGACCTGCATCGCGAGCCGTTTCTGACCGACGTGGTGCTCACCGACGGCGGCGTCTACGACAACCTCGGCCTCGAAACCGCGTGGAAGAAGTACCAGACGGTCCTGGTGAGCAACGGCGGCGGCAAGATGAGCGAAGAGGCCGAGCCCAAGGGCGACTGGGCCCGCCACGCCCTCCGCATCAACGAGATCATCGACAACCAGGTGCGCAGCCTGCGGGCGCGCCAGGTCGTCGGGTCGTTCGGCGCCGGAGATCGGACGGGCACCTACTGGGGTGTGCGCACCAACATCGCCGACTACCGCCTGGCCGATGCGCTGCCGTGTCCCGTCGACAAGACCCTGGCGCTGGCGGAAGTCAAAACGCGCCTGAAGCGGCTGGACGCGGACGTGCAGGAGCGGCTCATCAACTGGGGCTACGCGGTGTGCGACGCGGCCATGCGCCGGTATGTCGAGCCGGGGACCACCGCGCGCCCGGCGTTCCCTTACCCGAATCGTGGAGTCTGACATGTCCAGGGCGCCCAACCGCAAGTCGATCAGCGGCGTGCACATCTCGCCGGAAACGCGCGTCAGCCTGTACAGTCAGGCGCGCTCGCTGCCTAAGGAGTTCAAGAAGAAAAGCGGCCTGCTGCTGCCCTTCACCACCTATTTCCAGGATCCTTTCGTCGCCAAGCTGAATTCGCAGATGGTCTTTGACGACAACGTCTTTGTCGCCTGGGAGCCGGGGCTGACCGACGGCCCGACCAGCTCGCGCTTCGCAATCGTGGACTACAACGCCGATACCGGACGGCTCGAGCCGCCGGCGGTGTGGAATGAGGAGTCTCAGACCTTCGTCGGCATTGCGGGCGCGCCGCTCGACTCGAGCGCCGCCAGCACGTTTCAGTTCCACCAGGTAAGCGTCTGGGCGCTGCTGCAGTGCTCTCTGGCTTTCTTTGAGGATGCCTCCGCGCTCGGACGCACCATCCCGTGGGCCTTCGAAGGCAACCGTCTGATCGTGGTCCCGCACGCCGGCTACGGCGAGAACGCCTACTACGACCGCGCCAGCAAGTCGCTCCAGTTCTACTACTTCGGCCCGCAGCAGGACACCGTCTACACCTGCCTGTCCACCGACATTGTCCATCACGAATTCGGCCATGCCGTGCTCGACGGCATCCGGCCGCTCTTCAACGAGAGCAGCCAGCCGCAGACCGCCGCCTTCCACGAGTTCATGGGCGATCTCACCGCCATTCTCCTGACGCTGAAGAACGACAAGCTGCGCCAACAACTGGCCAAGTCGTCGGGCGGGAAGTTCGAGAAGGCCACGACGCTGGCGTCGCTGGCCGAGGAGTTCGGTCAGGCGGTCGAGGGCCGGCCCTACCTGCGCACCGCGCTCAACCCCAGCAAGATGAGCGACAGGGTCAACGAGATGGAACCGCACCGGCTGTCCGAGGTCATGACCGGCGCCATGTTCGACTTCTTGATCGCGCTCGGCGAGCACTTTCAGGAGGGGGGCGAGCACGACGCCGAGGAAGCGCCGGCGAAGAAGAAGACTCCCGTGCAGACGTTCTGGGACGCGGCCGATCGCATGCAGCGCACGGCCATCCAGCCGCTCGACCTGCTGCCTCCGGTGGAGGCGACGTTCCGCGACTACGCCCTGGCGGTGTGCCGCTCGCAACAGCTGTCCGATCCGCTCGATCCGGAGGGCTACTACGGCATGCTGATCGAGGCGTTTCGCGACCGCGAGATCCTCTCGGCCGACGACGAAGCGGTGCTGAAGGAACCGCGCTATCTCTACGAGCGCCTGGACCTGAGCGTCCGCCACAACATCGACGACATCGCGCGATCACGGGCGGGAGCTTACCGCTTCCTCGACGACAACCGCGAGACCTTGCTGATCCCGGCCAGCCGCGACTTCTTCGTTGCCGACCTCTACGACGTCAAGAAGCGGTCCCGGCAGAACCTGCCGCTGCCGCGCCAGATCGTCCTGCAGTACGCGTGGCGAGAGGAGATCCTGCTGGACGGTCCGCGGTTCGGCCGGTTCGCCGGCCGCACCACGACGATGCTGTGCGGCGGCACGCTCGTCTTCAACGAGAACGGCAACGTGCTCTCGTGGATGCGGAAGCCCGGTTCGGAGCCGTACGGCGGCAAGCGCGAGCGCCAGGGAAAGACGGCAGACGAGTGGGTGAAGGCCGTGCACGAAGGCGCCGCGCGCAAGGCGGCGCTGCTCGAGCTGCTCGCCGCCCAGATTGCCGCGGGCCGCATCGGCACGCTGCTGGGATCGCCGAACGGATTGATGGCGTCCATGGTGCCGCCGATGATCGCGGAGGGCGATGGGGAGCTGGTGCGGTTTCAGCTCTCGCCGCACCTGCATCTCTCCAGCGACGAAGACGTGGCCAACGCCGCGGACACAGGGGAACGGCAATGGGAAATAAGCTGCTGATACGGGCTTACAACGTCGGGTGCGGCGACTGCATCTACGTGCGCATTCCCGGTCCGAAGGACGGGTTCCACATCCTGATCGACTGCGGCAAGAAGGGCAGCGACGAGCTGCTCGAGAAGGCCGTCAAACACCTGGAAACCGAGCTGCCGTCCGGGTCGGCGCCGGGCAAGAAGCGCCTCGATCTGATCGTGGCCACCCACCGGCACGAGGACCACATCAAAGGATTCGATCCCCGGTGGTTTCAGAACATCGAGGTGAAGAACATCTGGCTCAGCGTCGCCATGGATCCCGAGCATCCGCAGGCGAAGGGGGTCAACGACCTGCATGCCTTCGCGGCCAGGGCGATGCGCGGGCTGACGGCCAGCGGTCAGGCGCTCAGCCCCGAGGTCGAGCTGCTGGCGTCGATGTACGGCGTCAGCAACGACGCCGCCGACCAGCTTCTCATGCAGACCCTGCCGGAGAACAACGGCATCCATCCGCGCTACGTCCATTCGGGCATGGAGCACGGCCTGGACCTCCCGCCCGACACGATGATCCACATCCTCGCGCCCGAGAAGGACGTGGACCATTTCTATCTTGGCAAGGAGCTCGACGCGACTCTCAAGGGCCTGCAGGGCCTCACCGCCTCGCTGGCGCCGGCGCCGGCCGCCGCGGCTGCCGCGGCCCCTGTCCAGCCGGCCAACATCAGCGCCACCGACTTCCGCGTCCTGCAGTCGCGGATGCTGTCGAACGGCCTCGCCTTCGCGGCGAAGGAATCGTCGATTCAGAACAACCTCAGCGTGGTGCTGCTGATCGAATGGAAGAAGCGCCGCCTCCTGTTCGTCGGCGACGCGGAGTGGGAGGGCGAGTTCAAGGAAGGCAAGCACAACGGCAGCTGGAACGTGATGTGGGAGAAGCACCGCACGACGCACCTGAAGGCGCCGGTGGACTTCCTCAAGATCGGCCATCACGGCAGCATCAACGCCACCCCGCCGCCCGCGGAAACGCGGCCGAAGTCCAAGCAGGAGCCGGACGGCATTTACGCAGTGCTGGACACCATCCTGCCGGTCCCGGCGGGCGACGCCAAGCCCACCGCTCAGGCGATCGTCTCGACGGAACGGGAGTTCTACAACCCGATTCCGGAATGCAAGCTGCTGGTAAACCTCGCGCGCCGCGTGAGCAACACCAGCACCTACGGCGCGCGCCTGCGGGAGAAGGGCATCGACCCGACGTCGATCTGGGTGACGACGAAGGCGAAGAAGAACAAGTTCTTCGAGAAGTACGAGAAGGACTTCCTGGATCAGCCGCAGCCGATGCGTACGGATCTGGAGCTCGTGATCGACGGCCGGGACTTCCTCGACGTCGAGATTCCGCCTTGAAGATGCAATGAGTCTGCCGGCCCGGTCAGCATTCCGGCAAGGTTTGTCCTAACCCGCCGCCTCGTAGGCCTGCCGAAGCCACCGCAGGAGCTCGTCGTCGACCTGATCGGCGGCGGTGACCTTGACTTTGTACTGGCACATTCCTCCGGCCGGCATCGCCGCCAGGCGGTCCGTCGCGGGCACGCCTTTCATGTTCAGACCGACTTCGACCCGGTCCTGCGTGGCGGGACCGACCATCGCGAACTGCTTCTTGCGCCGCAGGCTGACGTAACCCTTCTTGGGCACGGTCTCGAACGCGCCGAGCTTGTGGATCGCCGCGACGAGCTTCTCGTGGATCGGCCGCAGCTGGGCCTTTTTCCCCGAGTACATTTCGCTGACCACGTCGTCGTCCGAGGAGCCGCTCGCCTTGGCCGCGGATTGCCCATCCGTATTGAGCGCGTAGTGAACCAGGCCGTTGGCATCGCCATGCCCGAGCCCCAGCTCCGTCTTCAGCATCTCCCGGATCTCTCCGTGCTTGACGAGGCCGCTCTTCTGGATCAGGAGGCGGATTTCCGCGAGGCTCTTGCCGGACTTGGCCTCGATGTTTTTCAAATGCGTTTCTCGGGCCTTGTCCAGGTCACTCATGACGATGGCTCCTGTGGGGTGACGGAATCCGGCGCGACATTGCGCATGACCAAGTATAAGGCTCCCGAGATCACGGAGGGCCGATGGAGAACCTGGAATGCCGAGCTTGCAAATGTCCGCGATATCCGCGAGGACCGCGATGGCCGCTATGACCGCGATGAATGACGAGAGCTTTGATCCTTGCCTGACCCCAGACGAGGCCGTTGCGCTTCTTGGGGAAGGTTTGCCTTCAGGTGGCGCGAGCCTCGAGGCTCTGGCCCATCGTCTTGGCTACTGGCCTCTGTTCCTGCAAATCGTCAACCGCCAGCTCCGGGAGACGATGAGAGGCTCGGCCCTGGACTTGGCGGAGGCTGTCCAGGAGATGACCAAAGCGCTCGACGCCGTGGATCTGGTGGAAGTTGATGCGCGGGAACCGGAGACCGTCCACGTCGCGGCCGTCCGTCTCCTGGTGGTCATACTCCGCAGCCTGCCCGACCGTGATCGCGACCGCTGGCTGGACCTCGCCGTCTTCCCGGCGTCCCAGGCCATCCCGCTTGCCACCGTCCGAAGTCTCTGGGGCCTGGACCGCGCCGAGGCGCGGCAGCTCTGCCGGCGGTTGAGCGATCTAGGCCTGCTGGACTTCGACGGCTGGGCCGCGACGGTCCGCCTCCATCCGCTCGTTTCCTGCTTTCTTGCCCGCCGCCGGCACGCCGAGCTGCCGGCCCTCCGCTCCCGTCTGCAGGAGATTCAGCGCGCCGGGAGCTGAAGCCCATTCTGGACCGCGACCTGGCGGTATAGAGTTCCTCCAGATCCCAAGAGGAGGACCGCCGTGTTTCGATCCGCTCTTTTCCTGATGCTGCTGGTTTGCGTAGCGGCGGGACCGCTTTCGGCGGCGCCGCTGCGGTTCACGGTACGGTACGCGGCCAGGGACTCCGGGGCCTTGGATGGCCGCCTGCTCCTCATGCTGTCCGTCGTGGAGGCCGAAGAGCCCCGGTTCCAGATCTCCGACGGACCGGACACCCAGCTCATCTTCGGCATCGACGTCAACGGCTGGAAGGCCGGCCAGGACGCCGTTTTCGATGACAGCGTGCTTGGCTATCCGCTCGACAGCCTGCGGGACGTACCGCCCGGGACCTATCACGTCCAGGCGCTGCTCCACAAATACGAGACCTTCCACCGCGCCGACGGCCACACCGTCAAGCTGCCGATGGACCGCGGCGAAGGCCAGCAGTGGAACCGGGCGCCCGGAAACCTTTACAGCACACCGCAGACGATCACCGTCCCGACTCAGGGCGGAACGTTTGCGATCCATCTCGACCAGATCATCCCGCCGATCCCGGAGCCTGCGGCCACCCAGTACATCCGTCACGAGTCCATCCAAAGCGAGCTGCTGACGCGCTTCTGGGGCCGGCCCATGCATCTCGGCGCTCACGTATTGCTGCCCTGGGGCTTTGACGAGCACCCGAATGCCCACTATCCGCTGGTCATCTTCCATAGCCATTTCCCTCATACCTTCAGCGGCTTTCGCGAAGAGCCGCCCGACCCCGAGACGAAGCCGGAGCTCAGCAAGCGGTTCAACTTGCCGGCGTACAACCACATCGAGCAGGAGCAGGCCTACGAGCTTTACAAGCAATGGACCAGCCCCGGCTTCCCGCGCTTCATCATCATCGAGATCGTACACGCCAATCCGTATTACGACGATTCCTACGCCGTGAACTCGGCCAACCTCGGACCCTACGGCGATGCCATCACCCACGAGCTGATTCCCTATCTGGAGAAGAAGTACCGCGGCCTCGGCGCCGGCTGGGCCCGTTTCCTCTATGGCGGCTCGACCGGCGGCTGGGAGGCCCTGGCCGCCCAGGTCTTCTATCCCGACGACTACAACGGCGCCTGGGCCTCGTGCCCGGACCCCATCGACTTCCGCGCCTACTCGTCGGTCAATCTCTACGAGGACAAGAACGCCTACTACCTCGAAAGCCGCTGGAAGCGCACGCCGCGCCCCGGCCACCGGGACTACCTGGGCCACGTCAGCACCACCGTCGGGGACATGAATCGCCTGGAGCTGGTGCTCGGCACCAACAGCCGCTCCGGCGGCCAGTGGGACATCTGGCAGGCCGTCTTTTCGCCCGTCGGAACGGACGGCTATCCGAAGCCCATCTGGGATAAACGGACCGGCGTCATCGATCCCCAGGTTGCCGCCTACTGGCGCGAGCACTACGACCTCTCGGCCATTCTCCAGCGCGACTGGAAGACCCTGGGACCCAAGCTCGCCGGCAAAATCAACCTCTACGTCGGCGACATGGACAGCTACTACCTGAACAACGCCGTCTATCTGATGGAGGACTTCCTCAAGCAGACCACGAACCCGCCCTACGGCGGCGAGGTGAAGTACGGCGACCGCTTCGAGCACTGCTGGAACGGCGACCCCAACCAGCCGAACGCCATCTCGCGCCTGCGCTATCACCAGATGCACGCACCGAAAATCCTTGAGAGGATCCTGAAATCTGCGCCCGCTGGAGCGGATTTGACGAGCTGGCGGTATTGACGATGTGCGGGGGAGGAAGTTAGTCTGCCGGTCATCATGCCAAAGTAGATCGGCAGCCAAGAGGTGACATCAATGGATTCTGGAGCGCTGGTGGTTCGGGCCTTTCGAGGACTTGTTCTTTCTTTTTTTGCTCTTCTTCTCCTGATCGCAACATCCGTCGCTGCCGGCGCAACCGTCATCACACCCGCGCCGTCAGACTTCACCGCCGACGAGGGAACCGCCTTCGACGGCGTGATTGCGACCTTCACCGACGACAACGACGCGGCCAATGCCAGCGACTTTACCGCCTCCATCGACTGGGGCGACGGCACGCCGGTGACGGCAGGCACGATCGGGCAGAGCGATACGATTTTCGTCGTCATCGGCCAGCACACCTATGACGACGAGGGTGTCTTTACCGTCACCGTGACGATCTCCGACGTGGCGCCCGGCACCGGGACCGCCACCACGACGTCCGCGGGGACGGTGAACGAGGCCGACGTCCTATCAGGGACGCCGAAGACCTTCTCCGTTCCCTCAGGGGTCAGCTTCACGACCACCGTGGCGTCGTTCTCGGACACGCTCACCTCCAACGTCGCCGGCGACTTCCTGGCCACCATCGATTGGGGCGACGCCACCACTTCGGCGGGAACGATCAGCGGCGGTGGAGGCGCGTTCCAGGTGAGCGGCACGCACACCTACGCCGGCTCGGGGACCTTTCCGGTGACCGTGACCTTCAGCGACGACCCGCCCGGCACCGCCACGGCCCAGGTGACCAGCACCGCCAACGTCGCGAGCGGCCTGGCCGTAACGGCGGTCGATTTCTCGACTCCGGAAGGCACGCCCTTCAACGGCACCGTCGCGACCTTCTCCGATTCGGACACCACCAAGACTCCCGCGTCTTTCGCCACCACCATCGACTGGGGAGACGGCACGACGACGGCCGGCACCGTCACCGGCGGCTCGGGCTCCTTCACCTTGACCGGCCAGCACACCTATGCGGACGAGGGGAGCTTCACCTTCTCCGTGGGAGTGTCGGAGATCGGGCCCGGCGGATTGACGGCCAGCGGGACGGGAACCGCGACGGTGAGCGAGGCCGACGTGTTGGCGGGATCGCCGATCAGCTTTGCCGCCGAGTCGGGTGTCGTCTTCACGGGCGCCGTGGCCACCTTCACCGACACCAACGCCGCGGGTCTCGCCAGCGACTTCGTCGCCACCATCGATTGGGGCGACGGCAACACGACCGCGGGCACGGTGACCGGCGGAGGCGGCGCCTTCACGGTGTCCGGCACCCATACCTACGCCAACGCCGGAGTCTTCAACGTCATCGTCACGCTCACCGACGACGCGCCCGGCACGGCGACGGCGACGACCACCAGCACCGCGACCGTGTCGGCCCCGCTCGCCACCGTCCCGGCGCTCGACTTCCGCGGCCTGCTCCTCCTGGGGATTGCCCTGGGCGCCGCCGGTCTCTACTTCCTGCGCCGGGCCTGACCGAGCCGCAAGACCTTCCCGGCTTCGGGGATCGCGGGAGAGATGCTACGATCCCCTGCAATTCTTTAGGAGATCCTGCCATGCCGAGAACGCAGCGCAACCACACGCGCGGGGTCTGGCTGCGACTCACGGATGGGGTTACCCCCGAGATCGCGGCCGGCCAGTCCCACATTCAGGACCCGTTGAACAAGCTGGTCGCCTTCCAGGACGAGATGGACCGTCTGATCCAGGAGCAGGCCTTCCACGATGCACGTAAGCAGGAAGCCACGCGCCGCATCAACGAAATCCTCTCCGAAGGTCGCATCGTGGCGACCGTGCTCCAAGCCGTGCTGAAGCAACACTTCGGCCCGAGCAGCGAAAAGCTCGTCCAGTTCGGGATCAAGCCCTTCCGCGGTCTGAAGCGTGCGCGCAAGGCGGGAGCTCCCTCGGGAGCCGTCGAGAAGTAGGTCAGCCACGCCGGAAACTTCCGCCGAGGAGCGGTAAGGATCGCCGGGCGAAGGAGAACCTTCCCGGTCCTCCGAGAAAGAGATCGCGCCGCCCAATGTCCTTCCCGCGGCGCCGGCAAGAATCCCGCGCTGTCGTCATCCTTTCCCTGAGAAGCGGAGAGAAGGGAACATCGTCGTCCCCGCTCTCCAGCCGACCGGAGAGCAGGGAACACCGCCTTCCCTCCACTTCAGTGCGCCGGAGAGGAGGGAAGATGACGTTCCCTTCTCTCCCGAGGATCTGAAGAGCGGGAACGCGGCCTTCCCTGTTCTTCCGGCGACGAGAAGAGGAGGGAAGATCGTCTTCCCACCTTTCCCGCGCACAGGAGAAGTGGGAAGACGCTCTTCCCTCCTCTTCGGACAACTTCGAAAAGAGGGAACGCCTCGTTCCCTGTTCTCCCGCGGCCAGGAGAGCAGGGAAGGCGACGTTCCCTCCTTTTCCGCGCTGGAGATTAGCCGGAGATTCTTCTCACAAGCTTGTCGGATGACGATGAGAGGAGGGAAGGCCGTGTTCCCTACTCTCCGGTGGACGGGAGAGCAGGGAAGATGGCGTTCCCTGCTCTCCGGAGGGCGAACAAGCCGCCTACGGCGGCCTGGAAGCTTCTGGGCGGCGCGGGAGAATTGATGGCAGCTGTTATCTTCATCTCCCCCTTGGCCGTGCTTCTCTATTTCGTCACTCATGGTCAGTGCCTTGTAGTCCCGTTTCTTTGTTCTGAACCTCTGGGGTTCCCACGGTTGACCGCTGTCCCAGCACGCGGAACATCAAACGGATCATCCGCGCGGCCAAGAGTCCGGCGGACCTGGACGCGTCGTCGATCTCCCGCTCCAAGCCAGTGGAATCTCCCGGGAGCGGCGAGCCCGCCGCGCTCTCAAGTTGTTGGCTGTGCATGTGGTTTAGGAATACTTGGGTCTGGTCCAGCTGTGCCAGCTCGTAGCCCATTGCTCCCAGCAACCTCTTGATCGCAATCAAACCTGGAACCATCTTCCCTCGTTCATAGTCGGAAATGGTGCCGGACCTCGTGCCCGCAATCTTCGCAAGCTCCTCTTGATTGAGACCGCGAATGATCCGTAAGATAGCCAGGGCGATCCCTAGATCCGTACTGGACATGTCTCGATCTTTATCGCTAGGACGCCTGGCCCTTGTGCAACCGGCGGGCGTGGACATTGGTGAGCGAGTTGCGAAGATCGGGGCGAATGCTCAGCGAATCCGCTTTCAGGCTGGCGGGCGGAAGCTTCTTCTTCATTGCTCGGACCGAAATGTCATCGCTTGCCATTGGATGCTATTCGCCGACTTTGCCGTCGTCGGCCACGAATTGATAGAAAGGCGAGTGCGGATTCACCGGGCTCCATCGGGTAGTCTCGACACTCTCTTGGCTCAGCGTGGAAAGCTTCTCCTGGCGGTTGCCGGCGAGGCCGGCCCACAGGACTCTCCGGCGAAGCCACGGCTTTTTGACCAGCAGCAGGATCGCCGCGCCCTGGGCCGCACCGCGAAAGACGTTCTCATCTGGCGGCGCGCCCTTCATGCCGCCGCCGCCAGCAAGGTCGAGGGCGGAGATCTCCTCAAAAGTGCCCATCAACGATTGACGCATCCCCCGGAACGCTGGGGCGGCGAGGCAGACTGGGTTGACCACGAAAGCGACGATTCCCTCGCCGGTCTGATCGATTATCCATTGGGCGAGGCGGAGATATTTCACATAGCCGGCTTGGAGCCCCTTCGGGTCGCGGAGGCCGATGGGCTGGCCGTCCACCTGGAAGTAGCCTTCCTCCACGAGGCCGCCGGGTAGCTGATAGCCGCGCAGCAGAGCTGTGGCCCAGGTTCCCCTGTGCATGGCATTCCCGTCCCAGTATGGATTGCCAAGCAGCACGTTGACGTTGGCCATCTCCGGGCGGGGTCCCGCCAGCGCGTCGACGCCGAGAAAAGGGATCCGCTCGTCGGGTTGGCACGCGTACTCCACGTCCTGCAGGTAATCAAGCCACGCCAGCAGACCGTTGGCATACGCGAAAGGCAACCCTTCCATACCTCTGAAGTGTCGCAGCAGGTGGTCACGCACCAGGCTCTCGACGCTACCGCCGCTCTGGCGTTGGACCTCCACGGCCAGCCGGCAGGCGGCCAGTACAAAGCCCAACTCGCCGGCTGCCGGATCCAGCAGTCGCACCCTCGGATCGGCCAGCCCGGAGTGCATTCCTATACGGCTTTGTAGCAGGAGGTGGACCGAGCGGGTGATGTAGGTGACCACCGCCTCAGGCGCCTCATGTAAACCGCGCTGCTTGCGGAGACCCGCTTCAGCCGAAACTCTCCGTTCGGTCATTCCGTTGGGCCTGGCAGTAGTGACGCCTCGGCCGGCGGCCGGTACTCCGCCGCCGCGCTCAGATCCGTGATCATCGGCCTGAGGCAGTCCGCGATGACGACCTCGACGACCCGGCGAATCTCGCTCGTGACGTCGGGCTCGGCGCCAAGATCGGTCTGGGGATCCCGTTCCTGAGCAGAAAGAGGAAGAGCCGCGAGGATTGATTGCAGAAGATCGCGAACCATTTTCAGAACGACGATAACGATGCGAAGCTGCGCCTGCGCAACGATTTCGCCGAGGGTCATGCCGGCATCGAGCTCCGTCACCTGAAGGCCTCCCTCTCCAATCGACTGCCTCCTTTCCTCTTGCCGGCAGGAAGGGCCTTGGGCCAGCGCTTCGCAAGACCGAAGATCGGTCCCATTACCGCCGTGCACTCCGGGCAGCCGGCCAGGAGGTGACGGACGACGGCCCGCGCCTCGGCCCGCGACGCCTCGCCTCTCAGGAAGCGCTGTAGGTCGTCAGGCTTGGGATGCTCGCGGTAGCTCATATGGGGTGCCACTCTTGGGAGCGTAGAGCCCGCCCTGCGCTTCACAAAGCAGTTGAGGAAAACCAGCAGATGCAGCGCTGCCGAGGCATCGCGTGAGTGGAGGGATACCTCAAGCCGCAAAAAGTTCTCCCCCGATGTCACGAAAAAGGGCTCAGCGGCAACCAAGCTTTTAAGAGAGGACCACCTAAAGGAGACCGAGCCCATGCGCCTGAAGGACCTGCCGGACCTGAGCATCGTCCTGACCTTCCTCCGCTTGGGCCAGGGGTGGGGCCAGACCCAGTTGGCCGAAGCCGCCGGACTCTCACCGAGGGTGCTGAACGACCTCGAGCGAGGGTGGCGAACCCTTACCCGCCCCAAGCTGGAGCAGCTCATTGCCTTCATGGGGCTGCCGCCGGCGGCCATCGACGAAACGCTCGAGACCCTGGCCCGCAACCGCGCCATGGCGAGAGCGCCTCACCTAGCGGCTGGCCAAGCCTCGGAGGCGCAGATTCGGGTGGAAGCCATCGCCGCGCAAGTTGGCAAGCTGGCGAGAGGCTTCACCCGCTCCACTCTCACGTTGCTGACCGTGGAGGGCGAGGCGCTGAAGGCCCGGCAACACGCCGAGGAGCTTTGGAACCGGCTGAAACGCCGCGCGCCTGCAGAGCGGCGAAAGCTGGTGGAGCGAGGCCTCGAGTTCCGCACCTGGGCGCTATGCGAGCGGGTGGCCCGGGAGAGCATCACCGCGGCGCCGAACCAGCCTCAACAAGCCCTGGAGCTGGCCGAGCTCGCGCTGCTCATCGCCGAGTTGCTACCCGGAGAAGCTCTGCTGCGCACGCGTCTCCAGGGCTATGCGTGGGCCCACGTGGGCAACGGCCGCCATGTTTGCAACGATTTGCCAGGCGCCGACGAGGCGATCGCCCGTGCGAGGAAACTCTGGGAGGCCGGCGCCGCCGGCGACCCGGGTTGCCTGAACCAAGCCTGGCTGCCGGGCCTCGAAGCATCCCTCCTCCGGTCTCAGCGACGGTTCCCGGAGGCTCTGAAACGGATCGAAGAGGCTCTGACCCTCGATCAGACAGGGGAGCTGAAAGGGGAGATCCTCCTCACCAAAGCGCGCATCCATCAAACCCTTGGCGATCCGATTGCCTCTGCGGCAGCGCTATCCGAGGCGGCCCCCCTGATCGATCCCAGCCGCCAGTCGCGGAACGCCTTCGGTCTACGATTCAATCTCTTGGTCGACCTCTGCAGCCTCCAAGAATTTGCTGAGGCAGAGTCGAAGCTGAGCGAAGTCCAGATGCTGGCCGAGCGGCTGGGCGGAGTGCTCGATTTGAACCGATCGGTTTGGTTGGGTGGAAAAGTCGCCACCGGGCTGGGGCGGCTCGCGGAAGCCCGGTCGGCCTTCGAGCAGGTGCGGCGGACGTTCGTTGACCATGGGCTGGCCTTCGACTACGCGCTGGTGAGCCTGGAGCTTTGCCTGATTCTCCTGGAGCAGGGGCTCACCAGAGAGGTGAGCGTGATCGCCGAGGAGATGCTGACGATCTTCCGGGCACAGAAGGTGGAGCAGGAGGCCCTGGCGGCGCTCCGGGTCTTCTGCGACGCCGCCAAGCGGGAGGCCGCCACCGTGGAGCTGACGCGGCGGGTGGTGAAGTTTCTCTATCGCGCCCAGCACGATCCCGAGCTGCGTTTCGAGCCGGGGAACGGGGCCGAAGCCCGGTGAGAGCTTCAGCCCCTCAGAGGTACTCCGGGTTAATGATTCGGTGCGCAGAGGCCCCAGGGATCGATCCCGCAACCCGTGTCAGTGCTCAGGGTCGGTGGAGGGGGCGTTGCGCAGCGGCCTAGGGGGTCAATCCCGCACCCGGTGTCAGTATTCTGAGTTGGCGCCGGTGCGCAGCGGCCCCAGGGGTCCATACTGCAGCCGGTTTTGAGCCAGAGGCTCGTGAAGAGACCGCCCAAATAGCCGAACAGGTTTTTCGCGCTGGAAACCTGCTCCGCGTGGCCTGGCGCCGGCGGCTTGGGCGGCGAGGCCCAAGCCCCGGAAATGCCGAGGGTGAGCCCAAGGAGGATGAATACGGGGGCTCTGCGTAGTGCTCGCATGAGCTTGATTCCTTTCCGGGAGGCGGCCCGCCTGCGGCCCCCATTGGCCGCGGAGCCCGGTCTCCCCCGGAGCTATGGTGCCTGGAAATCGGGTGGAGAAACCATCCATTGGAGCGCTGCTGTAACACTGCAAAGGAGGATGAGATGGTGGACCCGGACGGCAACGACCCTGAATCGAGGCTGGCGCTGGTGCTGTTCCGCAACTTCCTCCTCTTGGAGAAGGGCGACTTCGCCCGTGTGGCCGGCATCGCGCCGGGCCAATACACGATTTATGAACGAGGCGAGCGGCCCACGCCGCGGCACGTGCTGGAGAAGGCCGCCGCCGCGGCCGGATTCCCTCTCTATCTGCTCGATCTCCTGCTTTGGGTGATCCGTTCGTTTCGGGCCGTGGCGCGGGGAAGGTCACGCGCCGACCGCGCCTTCGCGGAAGGGTTCTTCGTCGAGCTCGCCGCTCTGGTCCGGCAGGCGGTCGACGTGATCCTGGAGCCTGTCCGCGCCGCGCGCCCGGCCGGCATCGCCCGGCCGGCGAGCCTCGACCGTTTGGGGGCGGCGATTCTCTGGGCCAACCTGGAACCCTGCACCCCCGCGGAGCGCCGGATGCTGGTGGAAGAGTTGGCCGAGTATCGCACCTGGGCGCTATGCGAGCGGGTGGCTCGGGAGAGCATCCATGCGGCGCCGAACCACCCCAGAGAGGCGCTGGAGCTCGCCGAGCTGGCGCTGCTCATCGCCGAGCTGGTCCCAGGGGGAGCTCTCTTTCGCTCTCAACTAGAAAGCTATGCCTGGGCGCACGTGGGAAATGGCCGCCACGTCTGCAACGATTTGCCTGGCGCCGACGAGGCGATCGCCCACGCCAGGAAACTGTGGAAGGTGGGTGCCGGCGGAGACTCGGGTCTCCTGAACGAGGCTTGGCTGCCTGGGCTCGAAGCGTCCCTCCGCCGCTCACAGCGCCGTTTTCCAGAGGCCCTGAAGCGAATCGAAGAGGCTCTGGCCCTCGATCAGAAAGGGGAGCTAAAAGGAGAGATCCTTCTCACCAAAGCGCGAATCCATGAGACCCTTGGCGATCCGGTTGCCTCCGCCGCAGCACTAACAGAAGCGGCTCCCCTGATCGATCCCAGCCGCCAGCCGCGGAACGCATTCGGACTAAGATTCAATCTTTTGGTCGCGCTCTGCAATCTCCAGTGCTTTGCTGAAGCTGAAACGAAATTGAGCGAAGTTCGGGAGCTGGCCGAGCGGTTGGGCGGGGAGCTAGATTTGACGCGGCTGGTTTGGCTGGAGGGGAAAGTCGCTGCCGGCCTCGGCCGGACTGCCGAGGCAGAGACGGCCTTCCGCCAGGCAAGGCAGGTGTTCGAACGGCGGGAGCTTACTGTGAATTACGCGCTGGTGAGCCTGGAGCTGGCCTTGGTCCTCCTGGAGCAGGGCCGCACCGGGGAGGTTCGAACCCTGGCCGAGGAGATGCTGGTGATCTTCCAGGCGCAGCAGGTGGAGAGGGAGGCCTTGGCGGCGCTCCGGCTCTTCTGCGACGCAGCGAAGCAGGAGACCGCCACGGTGGAGCTGGCGCGGCAGGTGGTGAAGTACCTCTATCGGGCGCAGCACGATCCCGAGTTGCGATTCGAGACGGAAGGAGCCTGAGGCCGCTGGAATCCATACCCTGTTTCACCTTAGTTCCGCAATTCCACTCTGCGAAACCGCCATCCAGCTTGTCAGCGGTCTGGGAGGGCTTTTTCCATGCAGGCGGCTACCTTCTGGCGAACGGTTACCGCAACCGACGCCAATTCTCGTTTCGAGTACCTCAGGCGCGGGCGAAGCCTGTTGCGACGGTTGCCTCTCAGGTTCGGGGACGTTGCAGGATGTCGGCACGAGTACGAAGAGCAAGGCCGAATAGCGCATCATCATTTTTCTGACATGGTTAGTGCCGCGCAGGGCGAACCTGCATCCCAACTATCGCGGGCAGATTGAATGCTTCATGCAGGCGACGCTGAGAGCCAGTTGACTACAACTTCGTTAAAGCGATCAGGCTGCTCAAACATTACCCAGTGGCCTGTGTCGAATTCCTCCACCCGGTTGCTCTGGCTCGCCAGCAGATTCTCAGCCCAGGTCTTCGCGTGAAACATGACCGGCTTGCGGAGACCGTAGATGAACAGGATTGGACACGACGGAATGAACTGCTGTGCCTGCCGCTGGTAGGACCTCCGGCCGCCGAACCACTGCATGAAGTACGGATACGTCATCCGCGACCCTATGTCGGCCTGAGGTGCAGGGCAGCGAAGGATGCGCGCCGTTAAGCGCGTCATCCAATCGCCGGTTCGTCCGCCAAGTACCCACGCCAACGCCAAGGGAACTTGATATGCGAATACCATCATCGTTTCCGGGAGTGTCCGCGATTGCTGCAGCGAAGTCTTGTCGCCAACGTCCACGCCGACGATCTTCGAGACTATTTGCGGATTGCGCATATAGAATTCATAGCTGAATATGCAACCCCAATCGTGCGCCATCAGAATCACTTTCTGGCCTGGAGCGACGTGCTCGATGAGTTGTTTGAAAAAGTCAGTGAGCTCATCGAGTGAATAGGCCCGTCTTGCATGGGCAGCGTCGAATCCAGGCAGCGTAAAACGAATGCAGCGATAGCGGCTCGCGAGCACTTGCACCTGCGCATCCCACAGCCGGTAAGTGTCCGGCCAGCCGTGGACCATGAAGATGGTTTCAGCGCCGTCGCCCTCAATGTGGACGTCGACCTCGCGGAAAGAAACTATTTTGCTCATGGTGTTCCCCGCATAGGGCTCAAGCCTTTCTAGGCCGATTTCTCTCGTATAGCTGCACTCTGAGGTTATCCGGATAGTCCTTAGCGACTCAGCCCCAACTCGGTTCCGGAATCCGTCAATCCTGGCGATTTTTCTGATTTTTTGAATCGTCACGATCGTACGACGATTCCTCAAGCTCGTCAATGCTTTGGACCGGCGACCCGGTTGCCTGTTATGATGCCGCTGATGGACGAGAACCACACCCGCTACAGCCTTAAAGCTCCGGGCCGCGGAGGAGCCAGTCCCGCACAGCGCCTGCCGGGCCGCGGGTCGTTCCCTCGGGTGGACGATCATCTGGTGGAGCCGGAGGTCACGCGCGACGAGATCATCGGCGGCCGCCGGGTGGTCGCCCTGCCCGCCAATCCGCCTCACGCCGACCGGCAGAGCGCCGTCGATCGAGTCGTCGGGTCTTGCGTGGCCTCGGGCTACACGGCGGCGGCGGAGTTACTCACTCGCGTCGACGAGGATTCGGACTTCGCCACCGATGTCTGTGTGCGCCGGGACGGCGTCGATCCCGAGACGGGCACGCGTTACCTGGAAGAGATCGCTTTCGAGGTGGTCTCGGAGCAGGATGAGCGGGACGTGACGGAGAAGGCCCAGCGGATGCACCGCCGGGGTGTGCGGCGAATCTTCGCGATCTTCCTCAAGCGTCCGCGAGTCTGCGAGTGGTCTACCGAGAGCGAGAGCTGGCGAACGCTGGATCGAGACTGGCAGATCGAGGATCCCTGCCTGGTGACGCCGCTGCCGGTGGCGGCTCTGCTCGATGCCGGGGCGGCTGCCATCGCAGTAGTGAAGGGCCTGGCTGCCCAGGGCAACCCGGAGCTCCGGAGGCGGGAGGACGCAGCGAGGGCTGCGGCAAGAGCCGAGGATGTTCTCGAGATCCTGGAAGCACGACGTGTCGCGGTAGGCGAGGCACAGCGGCGGGAGATCTTGAGCTGTCGCGACCTGGCTCGCCTGGGTCGTTGGCTCCGGCGAGCCGCCTTGGCCTCTTCCGCGGACGAGGTCACGTCAGAGCCCTGATCGATATTGTTCCTCTGAGGTCTGAGCGCTCTCCCGCCGCACAGCACTCTCGTGCCAACGCCGGAGTGCGAAGTACGAAACCCCCGACAGCAGCGCGTACAGAAGCACCCCCGAACCGGCGAGAAGTGTAAGCGCTGCGAACATGCGGGGAATCGCCAGGGTGTAGCCAGCTTCGAGAATCCGGTACGCGAGACCTGAGGCGGCGCCGCCTGTGCCGGCCACGAACTCCGCTACGACAGCGCCGATCAAGGCCAAGCCGCCGCTGATTCGCAAGCCTCCCAGAAAGTAGGGGAGGGCGCTGGGCAGGCGGATAAAGCGGAGCACCTTCCAGCGAGATGAGCCGTAGAGACGCATCAGGTCGAGGAGATGGTGGTCGGCACTCTGGAGTCCTAGAGTGGTGTTCGCCGCGACGGGGAAGAAGGCGACGAGAAAGGCGCAGAGGACGAGGGCGAGACGGACGTCCTTGACCCAGATCAAGAGCAGCGGCGCGATGGCGACCAGGGGCGTGACCTGGAGGATCACCGCGAACGGAAAAAGGCTTCTTTCGATCCATTTTGCCTGGATGAGGAGCACGGCCAGGCCGGCTCCCAGGACGGCCGCGGCAAGCAGCGCCTCGCCGGTAATGGCAAGGGTTTGCAACAGCGCGGGAAAGAGCACAGGCCAGTCGTCACGCAACGCCGCGGCGATGCGCAGCGGGCCGGGCAGCAAGTACTCGGGGATGTGCCGCAGACGCACCAGAGCCTCCCAGGCGGCGAGGGCGAGGATGACGACGAAGGCCGGCGGCAGAAGGTTGGCGAGAGTCCGTCTCATGATTCCCCAAGCGCTTTCGCAAGGCTCTCCGAGACGGTCCGGCAAGTTCGCAGGTAGTCCTCGGAGCCTCGATAGTCCGGGCCACGCGGCGCCGGAGCGTCGACGGCGATCTCGCCCACGATCCGGCCCGGCCGCGCCGAGAGGACCGCGATCCGCGTTGCCAGGTAGGCCGATTCGTAGACGCTGTGCGTGACGAAGACGATGGCGAGGTTTTCCGCACGCCAGAGGTCGAGGAGCTCGTCGTTCAGCCGCCAGCGGGTGATCTCGTCGAGCGCCGCGAAAGGCTCGTCCAGAAGGAGAAGCCGCGGTTGTGCCGCGAGGGCGCGGGCGATGGAAACCCGCATCTTCATCCCTCCGGACAGCTCCCGCGGATAGGCCCGCGCGAAGCCGTCGAGACCCAGCCGCTTCAGTCTTTCCCCTACGCGGCGGCGAGCCTCGGCGCGTGGCAGGCCGAGGAGCTTGAGCGGCAGGGCCACATTGTCCTCCACCGTGGCCCACGGCATGAGCGTCGGCTCCTGGAAAACGAAGCCCACGGCGTGGGGCGCCGGGATGTTGCGTTCGACGGAGCCGGTCGTGGGCTCCGCGAGCCCCGCCATGAGGCGCAATGCGGTGCTTTTGCCGCAACCCGAGGGGCCGAGCAGGGCGAGGAGCTGGCCCGGAGCCACGGCGAGGTCGAGACCGGCCAGCGCTTCGGTGCCGCCGGCGAATCGCTTGGTGACTCGCTGAAGCCGGACGACCGGCTCAAGGGTGGGAATGGGGGACACCCGGAGAGGCACCGCGCGCTTTGAGCTCCATACCTACCTTTTTGTTGACGAAGCGCAGCGTGTAGGCCTTGGAAAGATCGATCGTGGGAGGGTAGACGCCGGCTCGAATCATCACAGTTGCGAACGATTTCCAGCGGGCGTCGGTCATGGCGCCAATGCCGAGCGTCAGGGCATCTCCGGAATCGACCACTCCGTGCTTGCGCATCGCCGCGATGCCGTAGGCGAT
>Ga0134121_10001336_pt1 | contig 23326 bp, 21 predicted proteins | sample KB301_FD_96463 | JGI IMG/M metagenome (GOLD analysis project Ga0134121, IMG submission 96463) | Terrestrial soil microbial communities without Nitrogen fertilizer from Kellogg Biological Station, Michigan, USA - KB3-0-1 | ecosystem: Environmental > Terrestrial > Soil > Unclassified ... | reverse complement strand
GGCCAGCGCGAGCGTGCCCAGCGCGCGGACGGTATGGCGAATGAAGCTCGATCTCATGAAGGGCCTCCTGTCAAAAGAAGATTTCAAATCCCAAGGCGCTTTTCGGTCGCGGTGTCGAAGAGGTGGCACGCGTCCACCTCGACGATCAGCCGCACCTCGTCGTCCATCACGGGCGCCCGGTGCGGCTCCACCTTGGCCACCAGCAGGTCGTCGCCCACCCGGCCGTGCACGATCACCTCGTGCCCCAGGGGTTCGACGAACTCCACCTTGGCGGTGATCGCGACCACCCGGTCCCCCGGATCGCGGGGCGCCTCGCGGATGTTCTCCGGCCGCAGGCCGAGCACCACCTTCTGGCCCTTGTGTGCCACCGCGGCCTCGCGGAAGGCCTCGGGGACCGGAATCGTGAACCCTGCCGCGGCCACCGAGGTGCCGTCCGCTGAAATCGTCGCCGGCACGAAGTTCATCGGCGGCGTGCCGATGAAGCTCGCCACGAACAGGTTGGCGGGCCGATCGTAGACCTCCAGCGGCGAGCCCACCTGCTGGAGCTCGCCGAGCTTCATCACGGCGATGCGGTCGCCCATGGTCATGGCTTCGATCTGGTCGTGGGTGACGTAGACGGTGGTGGTCTTCAGCGTCTTCTGGAGCTTCGAGATCTCGGCCCGGGTCTGCACTCGCAGCTTGGCGTCGAGGTTCGACAGCGGCTCGTCGAAGAGGAACACGGCGGGCTTGCGCACGATGGCGCGGCCGAGGGCCACGCGCTGGCGCTGGCCGCCGGAGAGCTGCTTCGGCTTGCGGTCGAGGAACTCCATGATGCCGAGGATCTGCGCCGCCTCGTTCACCCGGCGGTTCATCTCCTCGCGAGGGGTCTTGCGGATCTTGAGGCCGAACTCCATGTTCTCCCGCACCGTCATGTGCGGGTAGAGCGCGTAGCTCTGGAAGACCATGGCGATGTCGCGGTCCTTGGGCGGCACGTCGTTGACCACCCGGCCGCCGATCTCGATGGTGCCGCCGGTGATCTCCTCCAGGCCGGCGATCATGCGCAGGGCCGTCGACTTGCCGCAGCCGGAGGGGCCCACCAGCACCATGAACTCGTGGTCCTTGATGTCGAGATCGAAGTGAGGGATGACCGTCACCGGTCCATAGGCCTTCTTGATCCCTTTGAGCGTCACCTCAGCCATAAAGACGGTCTCCTGCGCGGACTGTACCGGGAGCGGAGCCGTCCCGGCCCCGTCCCGTAGGGTAGTAAACCTCTCAATGAAACGGCTCGACGGCGAAGATCCTGGCGCTACGCGGGGCGACGGCGATCTCGATCCGGCCACCCGTCGTCCGCGGGACGGCCTCGCCGCTCCAGACGTCGTGCACCGGCCGGTCGCTCCAGACTGCGGGAGCGTCGAAGCTCGCCGTCGCCGTCGCCGTTCCCCGGTTGATCGCCACCACGACGGCATCCCGATGGGTATCGCTCCCCTCCTCGCTCTGGAGGAAGACCAGCAGGTCCCCGTCCGTGGCGAGGCTCGCGTGCGTTCCCCGCGCGAACGCCGGATGGGCACGGCGGATGGCGATCAGCTTCTTGTAATCCGCCCGCAGCGCTTCGTCCCGCGGCTTGCCCGCCCCGGGCAGGATCTGCCGGTTTCCCCAGGGCATGTCGCTGCGGTTGTCCGGCCAGTCGCCTCCCGCCCGTCCCACTTCTTCGCCGTAATAGATCATCGGAATGCCGCCCGAGGTCAGCTCGAGCAGGGCCGCGAGGCGGAACAGGCTCTTGTCTCCGCCCAGCAGCGAGAGGGCTCCCTGCACGTCATGAGAAGAGAGGTAGGGGGATAGGAAGTGACCGGCGCGCACCTTCTCGCGCGACTTCAGATAGCGGTCGAAGGCGACCGTCCGTCCGCGCCCCTGCAACCAGCCGAGGACGTTGCCCTGGAAGGAAAAGTCGAAGCCGGCATCCATTTCGTCGCCGGAGAACCAGGGATCGAGGGACTGGACGTCGCCGCCCCATACCTCGCCGATGAGGAAGAAGTCCTTCCCCAGCAGCTCGCGGGTCCACCGGCGGTGTTCCTGCCAGAAGGAGTGCTCGACGTGCTTGACGGTATCCAGCCGGAAGCCGTCGACTCCGACGCGCTTCGCGAGTTGGAAGTGCGCGTTGAACAGGTACTCGACCACCTCCGGCAGCTCGGTCTTGAAGTCGGGCAGGCCGGAGACGCAGAGCGTCAGGTCGTCCTGGCCGCAGGTGCCCAGCGCCTCGGTGCGGAACCAGCCGCGGGTCTTGGGGTCCTTGGTCAGGTTCGAGTCGTAGCCGGCGTGGTTGTAGACCACGTCGAGCAATATCTTGATGCCGCGGGAGTGGGCGTCGTCCACCAGCGCCTTGAGCTCCGCCTCGGTGCCGAAGCGGGGGTCGAGCTTGGTGAAGTCGTCCGCCCAGTAGCCGTGATAGCCCCAGTCCGGGAAGCCGGCGCCGGTGACGAAGCCGTCGATCTGCTTCTCCACGGGGGTGATCCAGATCGCCGTCGCCCCCAGGTCGGCGATCTCGTCGAGCTGCTGGCGCAGGCCCGCGAGGTCGCCGCCGTGGAAGGTTCCCTTGGCGTTACGGTCGACGTTCTGATTGTTGTTGCCGTCGCCGTCGGCGAAGCGGTCGACGAGGACGAAATAGAGCACCGAGTCGCGCCAGCTCTCCTGCGGCACCACGGTCTTGCGAGCCGGCGGCGGCGGAGGCGGAGCCACATTCGCGGCGGTGTGCGGCGGCTGGAAGGCGGAGCGCGTCGAAGGAGAGCCGCTGCAACCTCCGAGGGCGAGAGCTGACGCCATCCCCAGAACGAGGAGCGATGGGAAGCGGGAGACTCTATGACCCGGCTCGGACGAGAGAGATCGCAGTGGAACCTCCCCAGGGGTGACGGCCTGGACCCTCTGAAAGGTGGGCCGATTCTAGGGATCGCGTGACAAGCGTGTCAATGCCGGGGCAGGGTAAGAGCCCTCGCTATGACTTGGCGTCCACGCACAGCGGCCCCTCACCACCCCAACCCCTCCTCTCCCACCGCACTCCCCCCCGACCGGGAGCGTGGAGGGGGGCCGGGGGCGTCCAAAGCGGATCAAGATAGTCCGTTAACTCTCTTCTTTGTAATGGCTTAGAGTCCATCAGTGGGCGGCTTTGTCCGGCCGGGTCCCGACTTTGACAACGCCTCCCGTTACCCGTAGCTTAACTGGTGTCGAGTCAATCAAACCTTAGGCAACGGGAGGCGAACTCATGCGAATCAGGCTGACGGAGAAGAAGATCAGGGGACTCGTAGCGTCGGGAACCCCCATCGACATCCTACACGAGAAGACGCCCTCGGCTGGCTTGCGGGTGTCCACTCTGGGCGCGAAGATCTGGTTCTACATCTACCGCTCCCCGGTCGTACGCGACGCTCACGGCCAAGCCAAGCAGCGGCGCGCCTACCTGGGATATCACCTCTCCGGCCGCTGTCCCGAGCGGCCCACCGCCGGCAGGGATCTCGCCCCGATGAGCCTTGAACAGTTCGAGAGCGCCTACTACGCTTTCCGGGCCGAGTTGGGCAAGGGGATCGATCCCCTCAACGTCGGCGCCACCGTACCGCAGGCGGGGCGCTGGCTGGGTCCTGAGACCATCCCCGACCTCGTCCGGCCCTTGTACCCGGAGGGCTATCGCGAGGGGACCTTTGCAGCGCTCCTGGTGGAGTACTTCCGCCATCACGCGGCGGTCAACCTCAAGGCGCGCACCGTGGGCAACTACAAGCACGTGGCCAAGTCGTTCGCCGCAGTTCTCGGCCATCGGGTCCCGGGCGAGATCTCCGACTTGGAGGTGCGGGCGGTGATGACGGCCGTAGAGAAGCGCGCACCACAGATGGTGCGGGAGGTCAAAAAGGTGCTCTCAGCCATCTTCGAATACGCCCGGAGCCATTGGCACCTGTCGGGCAACCCGGCCCGGGGCCTGCGGGTGATGGTGAAGAAAGCCAAGCGCGACCGCTGGCTGAGCGACGGCGAGCTGACGACGGCGCTCTGGGCCTGCGATGAGCTGTCCGACCGCAAGGCGGCCGATGTCTACCGCCTGATCCTCTACAGCATGTGCCGGCCTGGAGAGGCGGCCTATGTCTGCGCCGAAGACCTACTGATGTCCAACGGCGAACGGGTTTGGAGGATCTACGGCAAGAACGGTCACGAGTTCCTCGTGCCGCTGCTCGGCCCGGTGGGCGAGATTCTCAATCGTCGCTGCCTGGAGGTGGGGGGACGGGGTCCCCTCTTCTGGGCGCGAGATAGCCGCTCCACCTACCCGCAGCCGTTGCGCTTGGCGAATGTCGAGTTCCGTCGGCTGTCTGGCCTGGAGAACATCCGGCCGCACGATTTCCGGCGCACCGGTCGAACGCACATTCCGGCGCTGGGGGTACCCGAGAGCGTCGCTGAAGCTCTGCTCAATCACGTCAAGGGCGAGATTGAGGGGACCTACAACCTGTACAACTACTGGCCGGAGCGTAAGCAGGCGCTTGGGTTCTGGCACGAGAAGTTGACTCGCCTAGAGAGTGAGGCTCGGCAGCGGGCGGCGTAGCGCTTCCGGTGCGCTGGCAGCGCGCTCGGCATCCGCTCCGAGCGCGCTGACAGTCGCCGCCTTTAGACCCGGCGAAGGTCCCTTCCCGAGCGCGGGCTACAACTGCCCGGACCCCCAGCGCGCCGGAAACCACCCAAGACCGATTGGCACCGGCATCGATCCTCTACAGGGGTGAGGTATGCGGAATCCCGAAAGCACCTCCCGAAAGCACCTCCGATGTTGACGAGGAGTAGGGAACCGGTGTAATGTATGTTACATAGAATCAATGATATACATCGTGTTGGGGGAGCAGACGTATACAGTTGATCTTGAGGTTACGTTCTAGAAGAAATGAATTCAGACATTGAAGCTGCGGTGCGGGCTCTCCTGGAGGACTCGAATGTGCCTGATGAGGCCATGGAGTCAGCGCTTATATTAATAATAGAGGAGTGGATGGCAGACAAGAGAAGTCTGCTAAGCGCGAGTTGGACGGCTATGCATAATCGTCTTCAAGCCTTCAAACTTCTGGGTCGCCCCTGGAGAACCTCACAAGCAATGATTCGTGTATCGAAAGTCATTAATCTGGGTAGTTTTCTTAGGAATTTTGCGCTATCATCAGATCTCTTGGAACTGCCTTTGGCCGTCGCTGTAAGGGAGTTACAGCGCTACATCGGACGAGATGGTGATATCTCCTCTCTAATCTCCTTCGATCGGCTTACTGGCGGCGGCGTGCCACAATGGGTCACCCTACACGAAGAGATAGAGGGTCGCGATATTGCTGAGATCCTTCAAGAGCTTGGCACTCCTCGTGACTGGGTTTCGTCTTACTCATGTCTGTTCGAGTACACAATCGATTCGTCAGATTTACGCACTCCTACCGTCATAGATGCCTCTTTGGCTCCATGGTTCGTCTCGAAGACTTCTCACCCTTCAGAGATCCCACGGGCCTGGAACTGGAAGGAAAACAGATGGGGGCTTCCAGAATTTGTTCATGCTCCGACAAATAATATCACAAATCCTACTCTTAGGCTGTTCGCTTTCGACCGATATGAGCTGCGTAATGAGCTACGCGCTCAATTGCTCTTAGAGAAGGACCTATTTGCCGGTTACTCTCAATTTGAAACGAGTGCAATCGAGCAGATTGTCCAGCAGATCCTAATGCAAGTGTCAGCTCATGACAGCCTTCAGTCGTTCATTTCTGGAAGCTCCGACATACTCAGTCTGACGCCTCTTGAGTTCGAGAGGTTCATCGAGACTCTCTATAGGCGACGAGGATTCAAGACGACTCTCACCAAGGCTAGTCGCGATGGTGGCTTCGATGTGATTGCCTTTTCAGACTCGTTGTCAAAGAGAGGGGTGCTAATTCAAGCCAAGAAGGTCCACGGAACTGTGGGCATCGGAGTGATTCGTGAGCTAATAGGGGCAAGGTTTCTGGCGCCTGGTTATGGAAACTATATGCTAGTGGTTGCTGCTTCTGGGCGATTCTCCAGCGTGGCTCGAAGAGCGGCGATGGAGTATCCTACGCATCTTGAGCTTCAAGATTATCGTGCTTTGGAAAAAGAACTGAGAATGTACGCTCAGTTTGGAGTGAGGGACATTGCGAGGGAAGCGCGGAGGGTTAGGAACAATGGGCTTAGTGATGATGACTATGAGCGTGGCACGTAACACGGCTGCTGAAACCGACAGCTACGCTCCCGCTTAGCAGCGAACAGTTCGGAGGAGGGATTTTTAACGTACAGAGAGGGGATCATGAGGCATGATCGCGAGAGAAGACGGGCTGCCTAGCCCCATAGGGCGACAGCTTCGGGCGCCGCTCACCGCCAGAGCCGGTTGGCCGGGGCAAATCCCGCGGTCTACCTCGAATGGAAGGCGCTCAGCGACTGCCCGACCCACGTCGAGGCCAAGCTCCTTCTGGGAGGCCAGGTCACGCAGGGGCTCCACTGGGGAGCGAACCTCGTGTTCGAGCATGAGATGGGCGGCGATCAGACGAACGCGCGGGAGTCTCACGGCGGGCCGCGACGGCGTGCCGGAGGTCATCGTCGCCGGGTGTGTCCGTCGCCTTCTACTTGCCATCTCGCCGACGAAGTGGCAGAGGACTGGAAGACGCGCACTCTTGACGGGATAAATCGCGCGTTTAGGAGGGGCCATGAACTATCTCAATTTGCTTCTTGCTCTAGGCGGGTGGATGGTAGCTACTATTCAATTCCTCATCAGCTTCCGCGAGACCCGACGGAAGCAGGAGTCGGAGCTACTTGAAAAGACCCTTGGATACTTTGGCGATGGTCCAATAAAGCGCAGCATAGGTATATCGTTAGTGCAGTCGATTTGGGCGAGAGACGCCCAGCATCTGAGCGTCATAATTCCGGTGCTCGTCGCCCAACTGAACTACCTCCTTTTGGAAGGACAAACAGAAAGCCGCGTGGAAGAGAGAAACCTGATTCGCATTTTGGATCTCCTCAGGTTCCACCTTGATAAGGCGTCCGATCCAAGGGCAGAACGAATTGAAGTCCTGGAGGCTCTAAATGCTAAACTATACGCCCTTGATCGTGGCGTTCCAATGGGTGCTACCCAATTAGAGGTGTGGTACCGCGATTTTGGGGGCGACGCTGTACACTGGGCTGTCGAGCGCGAAAATGCGCAAGATGCTCGGCTGAACACATCGCCACCAGCTTAGAAGTGAGACGGTGCAAGTTCGTATCGACAAGTGCGTATCGAACGATCGAGCGAGGCGGCAAACCCGTACGTAACCGGCCGCTTCTCAACCGGGATATCCTTGAGAAGGCCCAAGCGGGCCGTTGAGGCGCTGGCAAGCGCGCTCGGCGCCGGCACTGCGTGATATGCCCGGCGACTCTTCGTTGGTCTAAGTCCCAGAATCCGCAGAGGCCGCAGGGGAGCGTGCGTTGGCAGCGGAGCGGGAGCGCTCAGAGCGGCGCTGCCAGCGCGCAAGGTGGAGCCGCTTCGGTGGCAGCTCTGGATGCGCGCGGATATGTTGGGGTCTGGGGGAGTGGCCAAGCGCTGGTCTTCGGACGAAAAATCTCGTATCCTAGAGACTGAGACGGGCGTGCCTTCACCCTGAGCCAGCGAGAAACGGAATGCCAGGAGACAATTCGCCAACGAAAGAGGCCAACTTCGGTTCGTATGGAGTCCGACCTGCCACGGGTGTCTCGCCCGGTACCCTGGTCAAGGCGGCACCACTTTTTCAGGACCGGAATCTGCCACTCCTTATCGAGCCTGCCGTGGAGGGTTTAAGCCTCCCGGCGTGGGCCGAACCGAACCGCGCTCTCCTCAACGACCAGCTCCTGCGCCATGGCGGACTCCTTTTCCGTGGCTTCGACCTGCAGAAGCCTTCCGACATGGAAGAAGTCATCCAGGCTATCTTGGGTAAGTTGCCGGAGTTCCGCGAAGCCTCTATGCTGCGCGAATCCGTGGCTGGCCGCATCTATGCCGGAACGGCCTATCCTCCGGATTCTCCTATCTTCGTGCGCAATGAGAGTTCATACGCTAACCAGTGGCCACTAAAGATCTTCCTGTTCTGCCTCGAACCACCTATTGCGGGTGGAGAGACCTATATCGCAGACATCCGCCGGGTCCTCCGACACATTAAACCGGAAATCCGCGAGCGCTTTACCCGGAAAGGCTGGATGTACATCCGCAACTTCGAGAATGACTTCGGACTCTCCTGGCAAATGGCATTTCAGACCTCCGATCGAGCAGAGGTCGAGGCGCATTGTGCCAAAAACGACATCAAGGTCGAGTGGAGAGAAGGGAATCGCCTCCGGACGCATGCGGTCCGTTCCGTGTTCGCCAGACACCCTAAGACCGGTGAGTCCCTATGGTTCAACCATGTTACTTTTTTTAATATCTCGACCCTAGAGCCGGTTGTTCGCGAAGCCTTGATGTCTACGCTCAACGAAAGTGAACTTCCGACTAACACGTACTATGGCGACGGCTTGCCCATAGAGCCGGAAGTGATGGAGCATCTACGCGAGGCGTATCGCCGTGAGACCGTGAGTGTTTCCTGGAAAAAGGGCGATCTTCTATTGCTCGACAACATGTTGGTCGCTTATGGCCGTGCCTCCTTCACAGGTTCACGTAAGGTGCTGGTTGGGATGGTGGAGACTGTAACCCGAGAAGAAGCTACGACGCAACCAGTTTCTTCTGAGATTTCTATGCTCTACTTGGAGATCCGGGACCTCATTGCACAGTCCTCGCACGAGGCAGAAGTGCGCAGGGAGATCGATCAGAAACTTCAGAGGCTGCGAACCCTTCAGGAAGCTGAAGCCGAAGAGTTAGAGCGCCATTTTGAAGAACGACTTCGCCTTAAGTCTGGTGCTGGCTGGGCACACCTCCAGCGAATCAAGGAACGACTCGGCGATGCTTAATTTGCTTCCGAAGTTGACGAGCCCGTGGAGAAGTACCATCCTTCGCCGGCATAAGCCCGCTGAATTCATGCGTTACCAAGATTTTAGGTCCTGTTTGCGCTGGGAATTTGGGTTCTCATGCGCGTTCTGCCTTCTGCACGAGTCTGATCTGTCCGAACATGGAACGGAAGGTTGGGGCTTGATGTGGGTTGAGCACGCGGCGCTGAGAAGTCAAGCGCCAGAGCGCACCAACGAATATGAGAATTGCTTCTACTCCTGTCGGTTCTGCAATCAAGCCCGAGGTTCTCAGCCCCTCCTCGACGGCCCGCATCGGCGCCTGCTCAATCCATGCAAAGATGTTTGGGCAGAGTACTTCAAGTTGGACGGGGATGAGATACGGGCTATCCAAAACGATGCCGATGCAGCCTATACCCATAGAACCTACGACCTCAATGACCCGCGCAAGGTCCGCATGAGACGTAAGAGACGCCAAGTTCTAAGTGAACGACTCGATGTTATGTTCCAGACTAAGTCTCTTCATGAAAGGCTAATGCAGAGAGCGCTTGACACGGGTGACCCTACTCTGATCGATGACGCCATGCTCGCATGGAAACATTTTATATATGCCTACGAGGACTTGCTGAGATTCCAGGCGATTCCTGAGGACGCGAATCCTCTTTGTGCTTGCGACGTTCAGAACTCTCTTCCCGAAGTGCTGGAAGAGCAACTCATGTGAGAACAAGGTGGCAAGGAGCCACTCCTAGGAGAGCGGCTCTTCAAACTCCTAGGAGAGCGGCTCTTCAAGTCGTAGTCGGTCGTGGACTAGATCGTCTGGTCGTGTACCTTTATGCATGAGCTTGCGGATTCCAGCGATTATGCTCTGCATCTCATCGTCAGCGGTCTCTATCAAAATCCTGACTTCCTCTAAAGAGGATAGGGTGGGGCGACTGCTTGGCGGTTCGGCCGCGATGACAATGAGGGCCGAGTCGCGGGACAAATAGCGAGGATAGGGAGTAAGGGCGGCGACGTCATCGCCTTTCACAGAACGAACGCGAGGCTTGAGCTTCAACGCAGCCCGTCGAGGACTTGCCAAGAGGTTCGGCGTCGTCGACCTTCCCCTGACCTCGGAGGTTCCCCGGCCGCTGCCGGATCTCTCGGCGGGGGCAGAACGTGGGTAACGGTGAGACCTTGGGTGACCGGTTGTCCTGTCGGAGGCGTCAGTCACCGGAATGACGATGCGATTGCCGAGCCGGTCGAAGTGGACACCTTTCTCAGAGCGCGGCTTTACAATTGGTGATTCGCGCCGAGAGAGTCTCAAGGCTAATCAGTTTTTCGCGGGGCCACGCTCGGCCAATCTGAGTTGGACCGCTCTTTCGATTGAGGTCAACTTCCGCTCGGCTTTCCTCCGCCTCTCGCACCAGTCTAAGACCTCTGACTTGATCCACGCTCGGCCCCGCTCGGAGATAGGGTAATTGGGCGGAAACGGATCATCGTCCAGTCCCATAAGAGCGTAGAGCGTGGACTTCTTGAGGCCGGTAATTCGCAGAACTTCGGGGCGCCTGATCAGTTGTGGATCGCTGGACATGTTAAATCCTCCGAAAGGTGAAGCAGCGACGCAATCCTAAATAATCAGGTCGGTAATGTCAACAGTTATTTTTTTGGATTCGTGGCGCTCAGTAGCCGGTGCTTGTATGGCTTCCAATAATCTTGAGCTGTCCTTGAAGGTAGCCATACGACGAACTCACTGGCGCCGGTATGCCTTCCGGCGCGTATTAGGAGCGCCGGCTCAAGTCTCATGCGAGGTGTAAATAACGGTCCGGATTCGAACTTGCCACGTGGCAAGTTCTAGCTTTGCCTTCCCAGGGATCGTTCGTCCTTAGTGGAGAGTCCCGGAGGCGTATGGCCGGACAGTTAGTTAACTAAACGGATCGTAATAATCGCTGAATTGCCGTATCTCATCGGCGTGCTCCTCTGTTGCTTCGGCACGGTTTCGGTCTTGAGAGGAGTAATACATGGACCGCTGGCGGCGTCTGTCTTCCGCCGCGTTTGCGGCGGAAGTTTAGTTGACTAAAAAAATCGCACTAATCGCAACTTGCCACGTGGCAAGTCCGAATCCGGACCGCTTAGGGTTTATTACCAGGCCGAACAGCTCTGGACGAGACTGAGGGGACGAGGTCGGCCTCGAGCTCATGAAGCGCGACGGAAGGCCTAGAGTGATTCAGGTCGCCGTCCCCGGCCGTCAAGCATTGGAAGCCGCTCATCCGTTCTTCGATATTGCCGATATGCGCGCGAGAGGTGACGTGCCTAATATCATCAACGAGTTCCTGGAAGCTTGGAGCTTCCGATTTGCTCATGCGAACTTTGAAACACGAACCCTACGGACGGACTGTGGCATGATCTTTTGGTCTACTGTGCCCGCTTCATGGATATCAGGTTGCGAGACATTAACTAAATCGGATTTGGAAGATCGCTTACAGTGACCCTGATCAGTGCAAACAGGCAGGGTGCCTAATCCAAGCGCTGCACCGGACGCCAATCGCACTATCGTCGTCGCCGGTGATCTTCTCTCGCGTTGGGCGGCTGAAGCGCCGCGCCTACCGCACGGCACCGTCGCTCATGGCCGGCGCCTTGGCGCTCGATTAAGGCAGTTCGGCTGGTGATAACAACAAAGCCGTCCGCGTAGGGGGGATGTCCCTGGGAAGGTACTAAGCGGGCCGCTGAGACGCTGACAAGCGCGCTGCGCGGCGCCGGCACTGCGTGATATGTCCGGCGACTCTGCGCTGGTCCGTATTCCAGAATCCGCAGAGATCACAGGGGGCATGCGTCGGCAGCGGAAGCGGAGCGCTGAGAGCGGCGCTTCGAGCGCACTCCTGCGAGCTTCCTCCTAGGCGATACGGCCGAGCAGGTGGAAGGCGGGCAGACCTGAAGCCCTCCCGCACCACATCGGCCCACAGACAACCGCAGACGTATAAAGTGGAAAGCGAGTCCAGCTCCCCATGCGACACGTAAGGCGAGAGAGAGGCCGCACGGAGCGCCGTTGGCACTGGAGCGGGAGCGCTCAGAGTAGCGCTGCCAGCGCGCTCACCTTGCGCTGTCAGCGCGTTGAGCTGCGCTTCGAGCGCGCTCCGAAGAAGAAGCTGGCTCGCCGGAGAGCGAAGCCCGCCAGCCCACTCCTGCCTCGGGCCAGCGGCAGCCCGCGACGGCCGGCAGCTTCGCGATGACCTCCACTCCCCCGTCCAGCCGGGCGAAGCCGTAGGCGAGGATCTCCTGCGGCATCCCCTCTAGGCGCACCTCCAGCCAGCCACCCCCCTCCATCGCCACCTCAACGCGATCGCCGTTGTGGACGGCCCGGCCGGCGAGGTAATACCTCCGGCCGCCCCCGTCCTGCCCAAGCTCCAGGAGTTTGCCCCTCATCGTTCGCCCTCCTTCTCTCGTTCGTGGCCCCGCTCATGCCGAGTGCTGCCGCCTCCGATCCCGATAGTCCACCGCGCGCCGGCCTATGTGGAGCGAGCTGCGCGGCGCCGGCACTGCGTTATATGCCCGGCGACTCTGCGCTGGTCCGGGTCCCAAAATCCGCAAAGAACACAGGGGGCATGCGTCGGCGGCGGAAGCGGAGCGCTGAGAGCGGCGCTCTCAGCGGGTTCAACGCGCTCGGCGAGCGCTGGCAGCGCGTTGAGTTGCGCTTCGAGCGCGCTCCGGCGCGCTTCCTCCTCGGCAATACGGGCGAGCAGGTGGGTCTCGTAGGAGGCGGGCAGACCTGAGCCCTCCCGCACCACGTCGGCCCACAAACAACCGCAGACGCATAAAGTGGAAAGCAGGCCGAGTCCAGCTCCCCATGCGACCCGTAAGGTGCGGGAGGAGAGGATCTGCCAAAGGGGAAGGGCCTCCAGGCCTGAGACTGAGAGAGGAACGATCAGAACATTCAGGACGACAGTTATGGCCACCCAGAGAAGAGCAAGGCCGGGATGGCGTCGGGACACGACGGCCATGCCGACATAGACCTCGGCGAGCCCGACCAAGGCGGCCAGGGCAGCGGAGCTGATCCAGAGAAGGGCGGCGCGGTTGCTCGGGGTGACCGTTTGGCGGTCGGCTGCGATGACGACAAGGCCGAGTCGCGGGACAATAGCGAGGATAGGGAGTAAAGAGATCAGGCGGCCGGGGCGGGGCATCGTCTGGGGGACTCCATGGCGCGGCTTTACAAATGTCGATAGCTGTCGGGAGAGTTTCAAGCCTAACCAGTTTTTCGATTCACCACAGAGCCACGCTCGGTCAACCTGAGTTGAGCCGCTCTTTCGATTGAGGTCAACTTCCGCGTGGCTTTCCTCCGCCTCTCGCACCAGTCTAAAACCTCTGACTTGATCCACGCACGGCCCCGCTCGGAGATAGGGTAATTGGGTGGGAACGGATCATCGTCGAGTCCCATAAGAGTGTAGAGCATGGATTTCTTGAGGCCGGTAATTCGTAGAACTTCGGGACGCCTGATCAGTTGTGGATCACTGGACATATTAGATCCTCCGGAGCGGTGAAGCAGCGATGCAATCCTAAATAATCAGGGTCGGTAATGTCAACAATTATTTTTTGGATTCTTGGCGCTCACTAGCGGGCGCTTGTATGGCTTCCCATAATCTTGAGCTGTCCTTGAAAGGAGCCATACGACGAACCCACTGGCGACGGTATGCCTGCCGGCGCGGATTCGAACTTGCCACGTTGCAAGTTTTAGCTTTGCCTTCCCAGGGAGGGTTCGTCCTTAGGCGGAGAGTCCCGGAGGCGTATGGCAGGACATTAGTTAACTAAACGATCGCAATAATCGCTGGATTGCTTCATCTCATCGGCCTGCTCCTCTGTTGCTTCGGAACGAGATCGGCCTTGAGAGGAGCAATACATGGACCGCTGGCAGCGGCCTGTCTTCCGCCGCGTTTACGGCGAAAGTTTAGTTGACTAAAAAAATCCCACTAATCGCTGGATTGCTGTATCTCATCGGCTTGCTCCTTGTTGCTTACATTTCGGGGATCGCTTGCGAGCCTCCAGCCGGAGCCTTGGCGTCGGCTTCCTTCTCCACCCTGAGAGGCCGAACGCTCCGGATGAGACTGAGAGGGACGAGGTCGGCCTTGAGGGGATAGCGATACGATGAACCAGCTGGCGACGGCATGCCTTCCGCCGCGTTTATGGCAAAAATTAAGCTAGCGTAACTGCTCGCAAAAATCGCTGGATTGCTTTATCTCATCGACTTGCTCCTTGTTGCTTCCCATTCGGAAACATAGCTTGCACCGGAGCCCCCCGGTGCATGCCATGCCATGTTTTGCGAGGTGCCAAGGCGCGAGTGTTTGAGGACTTCCTCGGAGCCACGGGTGGACAGTCGAGCAGTTCTCGCGTAATCGCGGCGACAAGTTTCGTGCACGAAACAAATGGCGCAAGCGGAGCGGAATTCCGTCTCGATGCGTGCGGTCTGGGGATCGCTTGCGAGCCCCTTTGGAGACCCTTGCCGGCGCCTTGGCGCCGGCCTTTGTTCTATGTGGGCGATTTTTACGCCCGCATAGAACATGGCTTGCACCGGAGCCCTGCCGGTGCAAGTCGCTGTTTTCAGGATGCCAGGAGCGAGCGATTTATTCTCACGCGGCCCAAGGTCAAGGGGAAGGGGCATACGGTGTCGTGGTCGGATTCCTCGGCCGGAATAGCTGGCTGCCTCGAACGGCGGCACTCGATCACCTCCCCGGGGATCGCTCGCGAGCCCCCCCGGCCTTCGCCTTGGCGATGGCCCTGTTTTACGGGCCGTGATTCATCCGGGCCCGTAAAACACGGCTTGCACCGGAGCCCCACCGGTGCGAGCCTCCGGTTTCAGGACACCGCGGGCGCGAGCGCTTCATCCCCACGCGGCCCAATGTCAAGGGACACCGCACACATCTCTCCTGGTTGGCCTCCCGCCGGAAGACGGCCGCCTCCGACCGACGGAGAGTCCGGTGCAAGCCGTGTTCTATGCGGGCGTAAAAATCGCCCGCATAGAACAAAGGCCGGCGCCAAGGCGCCGGCAAAAGGTGCTCGCAAGCGATCCCCAAAAGATGACTCCTATAGTTCAAGCCGCTGTTTTGCCGACCGCGGGCCGGCCGGCCGGCTGCCTCGTGTCATCCGATGGACACCGGGGCGGCCTCTGCCGCGACGGAAGCTCTTCAGTCCTCGTGGAGGGTGGGCAGCTCTCCGGGGGATCGCTTGCGAGCCCCTTGGCCCGTCGCCTTGGCGATGGCGTCAAGTTTTACGGGCCGTGATTTATCCGGGCCCGTAAAACATGGCTTGCACCGGAGCCCCACCCGGTGCAAGCCGCCGATTTCAGGACGCCGGGGCGCGAGCGCTTCATCCCCACGCGGCCCAATGCCAAGGGAGAAATGGGGGCATGCGATGTCCTGTTTGGAATCCTCTGCCGGAATGGGTCGCTGCCTCGGCCGACGGCGCGTGTCACAACCTCTCGCCCACTCAGGCGAGAGAAAATCGGGGGGCCGGGAGAGACTTGCAAGCCATGTTCGCCGGGCCCGGAAAACTCCGGGCCGGCGAACGGCGGGGTGCGCCAAGGCACACCCGGGGGGAGCCGCGAGCGGGCAGCGTTGGAGGCGTGCTAGGGGAGGGGGTGACAGGAGAAATCGGAGAATCGAATGCGGTCCGCCGTAACCTTTCAAAATCGGCGATCACCCGCCGGGCCAGTTTCGGCCGTAGCCGAAGCCAAAAGCACTTGCCACGTGGCAATCTTTCCCGCTTGAGCGCGCAGCGCGAATGCGGGCAAGCTGCTATGTGCGTAGCGGCGGAGCCGCGTAGCACATAGCACTGGCTTGCTCCCGATTCGAACCGCTTCACCGGACCTCGCCCCATCCACCCCTGCGCCGGTTCTCGCACCCTTCCGGCTGTACCTCGACGACTCACCCAAGCCTGACGGTACCCTCCGCTCCACCTCTCCGTCGCACTCCCCCGGCTTGTCAGCGCACCACCTCCCCCGCGCCTCGGAGGGGTTCGAACCGCAACTCCGGATCGTACTGAGCCCGATACAAGAAACTCGCCATTCGCCGCGCCAGCTCCACGGTCAACGCCTCATGCTCGGCAGCTTCGTAGAACAACCGCAACGCCGCCAGGGCCTCGCGCTCGATCCCTTCGGCCTGGAAGATCCATTTGATCTCAGAGGCCACCAGCCGGACCTCCCCGGTGCGCCGTTCCTCCAGGTAGAGGGTGGCCAGTTCGAGGGTTGCCAGCGCGGCGTCGTAGGGCATCTCTCGGGAGTTGAAATCCTCCCGCACCTGCTCCAAAGCCGCGATGGCTTCCTCCCTCATTCCCAGCCTCGCAGCCAGCCACCCCTCCAGCCATCGGGTCCGAACCAAATCCAGTGCTTGGCCGAGACGTTCCGCCAGCGCCTTTACTTTCGGCAGTAGCTCTGCGGCATCGGCGGAGTGCCCCAGATGGAGGAGGTTTCCCAATAAATTGAAGCGAATGACACATAGGAGCCGCGGCTCTAGATTGCTATCGACCAGCAGCTCTGCTTTCTGAAGCGCGGTGATCGCACCGTCGTAGTTGCCGAGCAGCTCGAGCGCCCGTGCGCGGTTGACCCATAGGTACTTCGACTCGCCGTGGCGATCCACTTCCAGGGCCTCAGCGAGCAGGGCCAAGGCCCGGGCGGGCTGCCGTTGGTCGATGCGTAGGGAGGCCTCCAGGCCGAGCACGCGGGCTTCGTTGAGCAGACCCGGATCGGCGGGCGCTCCGGCCCTCCAGTGAAGGAGGGCTTGGAGGAATGCCTCCTCTGCTGCCTGGGGCTGACTATGGGCACGCCTGGCGTTTCCGAGATGGGTGCCCGCAAAGCCGAGCAGGCGCCGGCACCAGAGGTCACTTCCCAGCACACGCTGGGCGATCGCGAGCGCCAGCTCGGCCAACTCCACAGCTCTCTCCGCACTCTGGGAAGCGGCCGTCACGGACTCGGCACAGGCCAACTCGCAGACCGCCCAACTCCAGTATTCTCGCGCCTCTTCCAGCAGCAGCTCGCGCTCGGCCGCGGTGCTATCCCTCAAGACCGCCCACAGTCCGGGAGCCTCCAGGCGGTCGGCAGCCGACGGCGAGAGATCCAGCCTCCAAGGACCGCTCCCCTGGGCCAGAGCTTCCTCGACAACGAGAGCAATCATCGGCCGCAGGATCGCCGACAACGCGCGCAGCAGCTCGTTCGTCCAGTCGTCGGCCTCGGATGACCTGCTGCCAATCATCTTGGGAGCCGTTCCCCCCAAGATCGTCAAGGCCTTTCGGATCGCCGGCCGCAGAACCTCGTCAACAGTGGCACATGGCAAGCCTACGACGGCACAGATTTTCGCCCAGGTCTTTGGGCTGGGGGTCTGCTTGCCATTCTCGTAGCGGCTGATCGCACTTTCAGGAATGCCCGACCGAGCTGCCAGCTCCACCTGACTCCAGCGGGGGATGCCACGCAGGCACCAGACCGTCCAAGCCGGTTCACTCGGAACAGGAGGTGAAGTGTCCCAATCCGGCAAGACAGGTTGATGTTCTGGGTGTGATTTTCCACTCATGGCAATCCATACTCCTGGGAGACACCCGCCTGGCCATTCTGGCCGCAGCGGAGCCGCCTCCGTGAAAGGAGATCTCGATGTCAAGGCCCACTCTCAGACTCATTGGCTCACTCGCGCTCTGCCTGGTGCTCGCAGCCTCGCTGCCCCTGGCCGGCACGCAACAATCCGGGGCGGCCCCGCCTCGGCCCATTGCGACCCAGGCGATAGCCCCGGTAGGCCTCTGGGCTCTCGTTTGGACGACCGTCCACAGCCTCTGGACCAAGGCCGGCTGCAGCCTTGATCCATACGGACGTTGCCTGCCTGCGAGTCCTACGCCGCATCTGGACGGGGGATTCAGGGTTGATCCGTACGGGACTTGCCTGCCTGGGAGGTGATTGCCTACGATTCGACTCAGCCGGGCCGGAAAACCTAGTCCTGCCGGCCTGGCCGCTTTCTTCGCTGCGGTCATGGAACTGTTTCGAACCGCAGATCCGGGTTCACTTGCGCTCGGTAGAGATAGTCGCCGATCCGGCGGGACAGATCCACCGCGACGGCCTGCGTCTCGGCGGCGTCATAGAACAGGCGGAGCGCCGCCAAGGCTTGAGGGTGGACCGCGGCTGACTTGAAGATCCACGACAGGCCGAGGGCCAGGCGCCGGACTTCCGCAGTGCGTCCTTCCTCAAGATAGAGGGTCGCCAACTCCAGGGTAGCCAGGGCGGCGTCGAAGGGAATCTCCCGCGTCGAGAAATCCCGGCTCACCTGCTCAAGGGCCACGACGGCTTCGGCCCTCCGACCCAACCCTGCCGCTACCCAACCCTCCATCCACCGGGTCCGCACCAGGTCCAACTCCTGGCCGAGCCGCTCCGCAAGCGCTCGCGCCTGCGGCAATTTAGCCTCGGCCTCCGTGAAGCGCAACAGGTGGTTGAGGTGCCCAATAGCATTGAAGCGAGCTACCAGTAATAGCCTTGGCTCCGCGTTACCGTCGATGAGCGACTCTGCCTGTCGAAGGGTGGAGATCGAGCCGACGTAGTCGCCCATCAATTCAAGGGACCGTGCACGATTGATCAGAAGGTATTTGGTCTCCCCGTGGCGGTCCACGGCCAGGGCCTCGGCGATAAGGATCAGGGCCTCTTTGGGCCGCCGCTGGTCGATGCGCAGGGAGGCCTGTAGACCAAGAACGCGCGCCTCGTTGAGCAACCCTGGATCGCCAGGGGCTCCGACCTTCCACAGAGGGAGGGCGCGCGCAAAGGTTGCGTCGGATTCCTGCAAATTGCCGTGCACGCGCTTTGCGTTTCCAAGGTGGGCACCTGCGTAACCTTCGCAGCGCTTGCGCATCAGCGGCTCCCCCGCCACCTGCTGGGAGATTTCGACGGCCAGTTCGGCGAGCTCCAGCGCACGGTCCGCGTTATTGGGCGCCGCCTTGAGCGACTCGGCACACGCCAGCTCGGATACCGCCCAGGTTCGATACTCCTGAGTCTTGCGTATCAACGTCCGCCGCTCGGCGGGAGTTCGGCGAAGAAGACGCGTCAGAGACCCTTGAGCGGCCTGCCGGTCCACCAGCGCCCGCATTTCCAGCGAGAGGCGAGCCACCAGCGGCCTTCCTACCTGGGTCGCAGCATCGGCGAGGCTCTGCACGATCCGGTCGATTCTTTGGCGCTCGGCGTCGGCCCCTCCCGTCTCCGACGGGTAGACCGGATGCGCGGCTTTGGCACGGGCGCGGTCGATGAAGGCCAGGGCTTCATCAACGGCGTTAGGTGGGTATCCCATGGGGGCCACGATCTTTTCTAGCCTTTCCCGGGTCAAGGCCTTCTGACCCCGTTCGTAGTCTGAGATCAGGCTAGCCGATACGCCCAATGCCTCCGCCAACTCGCCTTCGTTCCAACCGATTGCCTTCCGCAGGATTGTGAGCGCAAGACCCAAAGGCGGCAGGATTTTCGGCACCGTGACTCCTTTCATTCGAAGACCTTCTCCTATAGAGGTTGCCGCTGAGCCGCTTTTCGTGACAAGGGGACACCCGAGGACGTGTCTTGGGTGTGAAATTCCCAGCAACCATAACCCCTCTTGCCTCAGCATCCCCGAAAAACACTCCTCGGTTTGGCGGACCGGAAGACTTGCCTTACGGTCGCCGGGTGATTCACGCGCGAACATCCTCCTTCCCAGCGACGGGGCGTTGCTGGGAATCGGCTGGACGGCCGGTCAGCCCTCATGGCGGCCGTCCCGCCTCTTTTTGTCCAACTCTGCCCGAAGGGATGCCGCCGTATGGCCGAAGCTGAAGATGCCGCGTTCCAGGCGCGGGCTCTGGAGCTTGGCGCCGAGGTTGAGGCGCTCGCCGCCAAGATCCGAGACTTTCACGACAGCATCCCGGTCTCCTCTCAGGAGGCTGTGATGTTGCTCGGCGAGGAGGATATGGATGTGGCCACAGCGTTGCGCTCGACGACCGAGTGCGTGCTCGCTGACCGACTACAACCCGCTGCCGTCGAGCTGAAGAAATGGGCGGTCTACAAACCGCCGGCCAAGGTGCGCCATGAGACATGACGGTGCCGTCCGGTATAAGCAGGTCTGGGCGAACCTGACGGCCCGGGCGCCCGAGCTTGAGCGTGTAGCGAACGGTCGCCGGCAGAGCGCCGAACAGCTTAAGGCCGAGCTGCTGGCCAGTCCGCCGAAGATATGGCTCGCGCGGGTTCGAGGAGAGGAACGCTTCCGGAGTCCGGACCTCCTCGACCTCTTGGTAGAGGAGTGCCATGGCGCTCTGCCTTTCGAGCCACACCGAGCCCAAGACTTCGCCAAAGTGGCAGTAGACCTGGGCCGGCTCCTCTCCCCACAGGTGGCGCAAGAGCCACCCCTGGAAGAGACGCTCTGCCGTGCTCTCTGCCTGGGCAGTCATGCGGAGCGGCTGCTCGGCGAGCACAGGACCGCCGATGGTCTTCTCGTTCGAGCGGCGTTCTTCACCAGCGATCCGGCCGCCCGGGGCTTCTACTGTCGCGCCCTGGGCCTGCTGCGGTGGGACCAGGGCCGAACCGAAGAGGCGGTGGCTCTGTTTCACCAAGCCGGCCGCCGCTACCGGGAGCTGGAAGACGTGAGAGAAGAGGCTATCTGTTCGGCCTTACTGGGGCTCCTTTACAGCGAAGAGGAGGAATGGACTCAGGCCGCGTCCGCTCTGCTGAGCTCGCGGTCCGGTCTTGACTCCCAGCATCACGCCTTGCTGGCGGCCCAAGCGCATTTGACTCTCGCCCGTGGCCATGCCTTGAAGAATCGACCGGCGGAGGCGCAAGCCCTACGGCAGACCGTCTGGACCCTGTATCCCTGCGTTCCGGTCGAGGAGGCCATGGCCTCCCTTCTCTGGCGAGAATCGCAGGTTGCAGAGGCGCTGGGCGACCTGGACAACGCCGGCACGCTGCTGGACTCCGTCCGGCGCCGGTACATCGACAAGGGCTACCTTCCGGAGGCAACCCTGACGACTCTCCAGCTCTCCTGGATTCGGGCACGGCAGGGCCGTAGAGAGGAAGCCTTCGAGCTGAGCGCCAAGCTGACAGAGGTCTTCGAAGAGAGGCGGGGGTTCGACGTGTCGTTGAGGGCTCTTGGCTGTCTGGCCCAAGAGATGGCCCGGGAACCTCTGAAGGCCGGGACCTTACGGTACCCGAGAATTTTCCAGTCCTACCGGATGCGCGGCGTCTTTCCACGTCCCGTGCTCTTCGTGTGAGGAGGGGCAACTGAATGACCGGGGAAGAGTTGGATGATCCACGAGAAGCGGCCTTCGAGTGGACGATCAACACCAGTGAGAACATGGCTGAGACGGGCAGTGAGATGGGGGCTATAGGCGCGCTGGGGATGATCGCCGCGAGCTACCTTCTCAGAATAGAGAAGGAATGCTATCGAGCGCTTCAGGCGATTCCGGAGCTTTCGTCGGGCAACGAGCTGCGCCGAAAAACAGAGATCCGCCCCCTCCGGAGTCGAGCGCTACGGAAGAAACGGCTGAAGACGGTAACCGCCATCCTGGCCTGCGCGATCTTCTACCGAGAGATCGGCAGCCCTGAGATGGAGGAAATGCTGGGGCTTCTGGCGAGCTTGGCCGTGGACGGATCAACGGGCGAGCTGTTTCAGGTCGTTGCCCCTGTCTTCGTCGAGGCGGCTAGGGAGCCTTCCGCGTGGTCCCTCCTGGAAAAGGTCTTTCCAGGGCTGTGCCGTCTGATCGAAGAAGATGACGCCAGCAGTGGAAGGGTCTCGGGATGAAGGTAGGAACCCGGCTTGCCATCCTCCGGCTTGTGCGGGACTGGACTCAGGACGAGCTGGCCCGCAAAGCAGGGATTCGCCCTGGCACCGTCTCCGACTACGAGCGGGGAAAGATGGTCCCCGGGTTCCTGGCGCTGCAACGTCTGGTCGATGCCATGGGCTACAGGCTGGCAGACCTTGAGACTGTAGGCGACTGTCTCGGGAAGCTCGGGAAAGTGCCGCCGGCTCCCGATTCGGGAGACTTGGCGGCACAGATCCAGGAAGCTACGGCGGGCCTCGGTGAGTACGTCGGGAGAGTGGTACGGCTTGCCCTGGTTCTCCTGGGGACAAAGCGCGGAGAGGTCGCCCATTGAGGGCGAATAGGCGCCCGTCAGAGCTGATCCTCCTCGTGCGAATTGTTACCTGATTGTAACACGTCAGAGATTGATCTCCGCCCTAAGTAACTCATTCACAAAGCCTTATGCCTGTTGCTCCCTCCCCCCGACCGGGAGAGGAGGGGCTAAACAGCCGTCTCTCGTCTTTGCTTCTAGACAAACCACTCCCTCTTCTCCCGGTCGGGGGGAGTGCGATGGGAGAAGAGGGGCCGGGGTGATGAGGGGTCTTCGGCGCTGCGGCAACGGCCCGGTCGTGGCATCGAACATGTTAGGGTTCGACCTGGACCCCTCACGGGTCTGAAGGGAGGTTCGACGATGCCCACACGCATTGGGCTGATGGGGTTGGGAAGGATCGGACGGAACATCTTCCGCATCCTCTACAAGAGCGACGACCTGCGGATCGAGGCGATCAGCGATGTGGCCGATCAGGCCGCGCTGGCCTACCTGCTCCGCTTCGATACGATCCTGGGCCGGTTTCCCGACGAGGTGAGCGTGCGCGACGGGCACCTCTACGTCGCCGGCCGCCAGGTGACCATGCTGACCGAGGCGAAGGGGAGCGACACGATTCCGCCCTGGGGAGACCTGGGCGTGGACACGGTCATTGAGGCGACCTCGAAATATCGCACCCGCCGGGAGATCGAGCGCCACCTGGAGGCCGGAGCCAAGCGGGTGATCCTCTGCTCGCCGCCGGCCGAGCCGCCGGACATCACCGTGGTGATGGGCGTTAACGACGATCAGCTCGGCCCGCAGCACCGCATCGTCTCCAACGCCTCGTGCACCGCCCACGCCGCGGCGCCAGTGCTGGAGATCCTCGAGGATGCCTTCGGCATCAAGCGGGCGTTCCTCACCACCGTCCACGCCTACACCAACCAGCAGCGGCTGGCCGACGTGCCGGACGCGGATCCGCGCCGGGGCCGGGCGGCGGCCGAGAACATCATTCCCCAGGAGACCAACGCCGCCGAGGTGATCGTCGGCCTGCTGCCTCAGCTCGCGGGCAAGCTCTCCGGTCTCGCCATGAACGTGCCCGTGCCCAACGGCTCCGTCGTCGACCTCGTCTGCTGGCACGACCGGCCGGTGACCGTCGAGGCGGTCAACGAGGTCGTGCGCACCGCGGCCGCCAGCACGCGCTGGAAGGGCATCCTGGAGTATGAGGACGAACCGATCGTCTCCTCGGACATCCTTCTCTCGGCGGCCTCCGGCACCTACGACAGCCTCGCCACCATGGTGCTCGGCACCGACGCGTCCAAGACCCTCACCTGGTTCGACAACGGCTGGGGCTACGCCCATCGCGTCGTGGACCTGCTGCGCCATTTCCGG
>Ga0134121_10001332_pt1 | contig 23334 bp, 19 predicted proteins | sample KB301_FD_96463 | JGI IMG/M metagenome (GOLD analysis project Ga0134121, IMG submission 96463) | Terrestrial soil microbial communities without Nitrogen fertilizer from Kellogg Biological Station, Michigan, USA - KB3-0-1 | ecosystem: Environmental > Terrestrial > Soil > Unclassified ... | reverse complement strand
CGATTACCGAAGCCACGGTTGCTCGCTGGACCAAGAATGAAGGCGATCACGTTGAGGCCGGCGAGACGCTCGTCGAGCTCGAGACGGACAAGATCAACGTCGAAATTCCCGCACAGAAAGCCGGTACGCTCGTCAAGCGACTCAAGGCCGAAGGCGACGTCGTGCACGTTGACGAACTGCTCGGCCAGATGAACGAAGGCGCGGCAGGCGCCGCACCAGCTGCGTCCGCTCCCGCCGCAGCCGCCCCCGCCCCCGCGAAACCGGCGCCGGCACCCGCGGCACCAGCGTCACCCGCAGCGCAGCCACAACGCGTCGCTCCCTCAGCGCAGCGCATGGCCGACGAGCAGGGGCTTTCGCTCGCGGGCGTGCAAGGCACAGGACGCGGCGGCGTCGTTTCGAAGCCGGATGTGATCGAACAGAGCGTTGAGCGCAAAGCGCCAAACGCCGCTGTTCCCTCCAGCCCTCCAGCCCTCCAGCCCTCCAGCCCTCGTTCCCCCGGCGCTCGCGAGACGCGGGAAAAGATGTCCACCCGGCGAAAACGCATCGCCGAGAATCTTCTCCAGTCTCAGCTCTCCACGGCGCATCTCACGACGTTCAACGAGATCGACATGAGCGCCGTGATCGCGATTCGCGAGAAGCACAAAGAGCGGATCGAGAAGGAGCACGGCGTGAAGCTGTCGTTCATGCCGTTCTTCGCGAAGGCCGCGGTGCAGGCGCTCAAAGCATTTCCGGTGGTGAACGCGCAGATCGACGGCGACGCGATCATCTACAAGCATTACGTGAACCTCGGCATTGCCGTCGCGAGCGATGCGGGGCTCGTGGTGCCGAACATCAAGGACGCGCAGGACAAATCACTGCTCGACCTTGGCCGTGAGATTGTCGTGCTCGCGAAGAAAGCGCGCGACATCAAACTCACGATGGATGATCTGACCGGCGGCACGTTTACCATCACGAACGGCGGCACGTTCGGATCACTCGTGTCGACGCCGATCATCAACTACCCGCAGGTGGGCATTATCGGGCTGCACAAGATCCAGGACCGTGCGATGGTCGTGAACGGCCAGGTGGTGGTGCGTCCGATGATGTACGTGGCGCTGTCGTACGATCACCGGATCATCGACGGACAGCAGGCCGTGCTCTTCCTCGTGAAGGTGAAGGAACTGATGGAAGATCCTGCTGTCATGCTGCTCGAGTAGGCTCGTTTAACGCGTTGTAGTTCCAGCTGAGCTAGGGGGCGATTAGTCGCCGCCCACTCGACGCAATACCGTCGCTGCACACGATCGTAACAGCCGTCCCGGACGCCGCGAGGACGCGCATCTGCGAACCCCGCGCAGTGCCGAGCAGTGCGCCCGTGCTTGCGTCGCGCACGAGAATGCCGCGCGCGTTTGGATCCGCGCACGACACCTCGAGCATGCCGTCGGTCATGCGTCGCGGTACGGCATCCATCGGCGCGCGCAGCGCGGCCGGCACAATGTTTCGCACCTGTCGCGCGACGCCGCGCGGACCGCGAACCTCGACACTCGCGAGCGCGTTTTCTGTGGCCGTCGAGACCGGCACCGTGAATCCGAAGTGCTGGGCGTTCGGCGCGTGATCGATCGTGGCGGGGGTGAAGTCGTACGCGAAGAGCACACGCCCGTTCCCGTCGAATCCCTGCAAGCGGTACGGTCCGCCGCGCTCGGGTTGTGAAGGGCGCGCGTCGAGCGTAAAGACCGGGCGAATGGTCACCGTGCCGTTCGTGACGGCGCCGGTGATGAGGAGCGTGCGAGTGACGGGCGCCGCAAGAGCGGCAGCGCGCGCCGTCTCCGCAGCAAGCGTAGTACCGCGGAAGTTGAGCACACCGCGATACGTGTAGTCGCTCACCCAGTTCACGCTGCAGTATCCCATGATATCCCCGTCGGTCGACGGCATCAGGACTGGCGCCGAGGAACGTCCCGCCGTCCACGCACGCACGTCCCAACCCGTTACGCCGGTGGTTCCGCCCGAGTACGGATACGCTGGGTCTGGCCCCGGTGCGCCGCCGCAGGGCGAATGACTGCGTCCGAAATTGTGGCCGAGTTCGTGGGCGACGGTCTCGCGCGTGAACGCGGGGTTGTTCGCCCATCCGAGACTCGTCACGACCGCCGTGCGGGTGAATGGGCCCGATGCCGTGCCGGAAAACGGTACGTACGCGACGCCGCCGTTCGTCGTGTATGTGAATCCCGGAGGCGGGAGGACGACGCCGACCCAATGCACCGATGGATCGGCGTCCAGCATACGTGCATTGTCCAACTCCTGGAGCAGCGGCGTCCAGAACGCCAAAAGATCTCCGCCGGTGGGCGCCGTACCGAACGAGAGCGATGTTGTCTGCGCCGTCCCCACTGTTGTGGTGAGCGCGCCGAGGGGATGCAAACTCTGCAGCGTTTGGATGTACTGCGCAGTGTTGCCGTTCGTGACGTTACCAGTGGTGTTGTTGTGCGCAGTAAGCACGATCGGCACGAACCGAATGCGCAGCGCGGGTACGTTGACCGTGCTGAGCATCGTGGTACCGCTCGAGGGTAGCGCATCCTGCGCGGCGCCCCCCGCGGCAGACGTGCGGACGAGCTGCCAACGCACCCCGGCTGTGAGCGCCGACGCTGGCAGGCGGAATTGCACCGTCGGAGAAGCGAACGCTGGAGTGGACGAGAGCGCGGCGCTAACCGCTGCGGTATCCGCACGAGTCATCGTCCCGCCAGCGTCGAACAGGTGAAGCACCATCGTGGTGGCCGCCCCGACGGGTGCCAGCAGAACGTTGACGACTGCGCCGTTACCGCCCAGCACCATCGGGATCGAGCCGTCAGCGGCTTGGGTCGCTTGCGAGAATTGCGCGTCGATGATCGAAGACTGCACGAGCAGCGGCGCCGTCCCCGTGACGTCGCCAACGGTCGCAGTAACGCGCGTCTGACCAACTGACAGCGCCGTCACGACACCAGCCGACGTCACCGACGCAATGGCGGGATTTTCGACTGACCACTGAACTTTCCGGCTGGTGATCTCCTTGCCCTTGTCGTCCGCGAGCGACGCACTCACAGTCGCCGTGGAAACCGGAAGCAGCTTCGACAGCGTCAGCGTGATCGACGCCGGAGCCACGCTGACCGCAGCAACGGCCGGTCCGGTGGACTCCTTGCATGCGCTCACTCCAATGAGCGCGACGAGAAGCCCGGGCGCCGCCGTGCGGCGTACGATGCGAAATGACATGCGCCTGTTCAGATGCTGATGACGACTTTTCCGAACTGTTTCCCGCTCTCCAAATGCATCATCGCGTCCCTGCCCTTCTCAATGGGAAACACTGAATCAACGACAGCCGAGAGCCGCCCTTCCCTCAGCTCGCGGGCCACGGCATCGAATTCGGCGTCATTGCCCATGGTCGAGCCCATCAGGTCCCACTGATTCCAGAAGAGACGGCGGACATCCGTTTCCACCATGGCGCCGCTCGTGCCGCCGCACGTCACGAGACGGCCGGCGCGGCCGAGGGCCACGAGCGAGGTCTTCCAGGTCGCTGACCCGACGGAATCGATGACGACCGTGACGCCGCGCTTGCCGGTGCGCGCGCGAATCTCCTTGCCGACATCGACGGCCCTATGGTTGAGCAGCTCGTCCGCGCCGAGCGCACGCGCACGCGCGAGCTTCTCGTCACTCGAGCTCGTCACCCACACGCGAGCCCCGATCTGCTTGCAGATCGCGAGCGATGCGAGCGCGACACCGCCTCCAATACCCCAGATGAGCACATCATCGTCTTTCGTGACGCGCGCCCGGCTCACACACATGCGCCACGCCGTGAGCGTGGAGAGCGTGTACGCGCCGGCGACATCATCCGGTACGGACACTGGAATTGCGCGCACGTTCTTCGCGGGCACACACACGTATTCGGCGATGGTGCCCGGGAGATGCTCGCCGAGCACTTTGAATCCCGGCGAGAGTGGTTCCTCACCGCGCCGCGTGTACTCGTCCTCGGCTGTCGCGACACCCGCGTTCACGATGACACGATCGCCTTCACGCACGGCGTAACGCGTGGGCAAGCCGGCGCCGACCGCGTCGACGGTGCCGGCAGCGTCCGAGCCGAGAATGAAGCCCGGCGTGATCGTGGCACCCGGCAACCCGCGGACCACCCAGAGATCGAGATGATTGAGCGCCGTCGCCGCGACCTTGATGCGGACTTCGCCGAACTTGGGTTCCGGCTTCGGCACGTCGCGTACCTCGACCTGGTCGAGGGCGCCGTGCGCGGAAATCGTCAGCGCCTTCACGTCCGCGTCCCCCGCTCGGCGTCAAAGAGCACCGATCGTTTGCATTTCGGGCACATCAGCCACTCGCGGGTGCGCCGGTAGCCAAGCCCAAACGAGCCGCCGGTAATCGGGCGTTCACGCATGGCGACGTGGCAGCGCGGGCACGTCGCGGATCCGGTTGTCCGCCACGCTTCCCGCACCGCCAGCTCTTCCTGGTCCGTGTAGCGGGCTGATTCCGTCATCACTCCAAATATCGTTAACCGCAACGCGGAGAAAGGAGAACGCGGAGATTTCGCGGAGAACTTCTTTGGGGGTTGTCCTGATCAGAGCTCGATTGGGCTGTTCACCCGGACCGTTCTGGCGCTTTCCAACCATTGACGATTCGCTTTATGCCATCGCGTAGCCGGAACTCGCCAAAATTGAGCAGCAATCCCCGGTCATAGCCACCGAGGCGCAAATACGACAGCAGCTGCGCGCTGTGAACGGGTGCCAGCTTATCGACCGACTTCACTTCGACAACAACTGCACGCCGAACAACCAGATCGAGACGGTACCCCACGGGAAGGGCTCGGCCATGGTAGTGAACCTTCAGCGGCACCTCGCGCTCGAATTCCAGGCCGTTTTCCGAAAGCTCGACGACCAGGCTCTCCGAATACGCCGATTCAAGAAGGCCCGGCCCCAGGGCTGTGTGTACGCGCAAGGACAACCGATGATCAGATTGGTCAGCGGCTCGCTTTCGCTGTTCAACAAGTGTTGATCTCCGCGCATCTTCGCGCCCTCCTTTCTCCGCGTTGCGGTTGAAGAGACGGACGATACGCAAGACTAGATTTCAGTACATCACCAGTCGAACGCGAACAGAATCGAAATGCCTCACATACCAGCAGATGTCGTCATCATCGGTGGCGGGCCCGGGGGATACGTCGCCGCGATACGCGCCGGGCAGCTCGGGCTCTCCACCGTCTGCGTCGAGATGGAGAAGACCTTGGGCGGCACGTGCGTCAATGTCGGATGCATTCCCTCGAAAGCGCTGCTGCAGTCCTCGGAGCAATTCGAGTTCGCAACGCACCACGCCGCCGAACACGGCATCGTGATCGCGGGGATCGGCGTCGACCTCGCGCGCATGATGAAGCGCAAGGACGACGTCGTTGGCCAGAACACGAAAGGCGTCGAGTTCCTCTTCAAGAAGAACAAGGTTACGTGGGCGCGCGGAAAGGGCACGCTCAGGAAGGACAATGTCGTCGAGGTCGCCGGCGCCGACGGGACGACGGAGACGTACCAGGCAAAGAACGTCATCATCGCGACTGGTTCCCTGCCGATCGAGCTTCCCTTCCTCAAGTTCGACGAGCAGCGCGTGCTCTCGAACATCGGCGCGCTGAAGATTCCCGAGGTGCCGAAACACCTTGTCGTCATCGGCGGCGGCGTCATCGGCCTGGAGCTTGGATCCGTGTGGCGCCGGCTCGGCGCGAAGGTCACCGTCGTCGAGTTCATGCCCACGATTCTGCCCGGGAACGACGATGACGTCGTGAAGGAAGCGACGCGCGTGTTCAAGAAGCAGGGACTCGAGCTTCGCACCGGCACCAAAGTGGTTGGAGCGGAAGTGCGCGCCGACGGCGTGCGCATCGACGTCGAAGCGAATGGCGCGAAGGAATCGCTCGACGCCGACTACGCGCTCCTCTCGATCGGCCGGAAACCGTCACTCAGCGGCATCGATGCGGCCGCACTCGGACTCACGCTCGGCAAGCGCGGCGAAGTGGTCGTCGATGCGCAGATGCGGACCAACATTCCGAATGTGTACGCGATCGGCGATTGCGTGGGCGGCAAGCTCCTCGCGCACAAGGCCGAGGACGAAGGCGTCGTCGCCGTGGAAGTGATCGCGGGAAAACCCGCGAAGATGCACTATCACACCGTGCCCGCCGTCGTGTACACATGGCCCGAAGTTGCGACCGTTGGCTACACGGAGAAGGAGGCGAAGGAGGCGGGACGCGAGATCAAGGTCGGCAAGTTCCCCTTCACCGCCAACGGGCGCGCGCGCACAATGGGAGAGACCAGCGGCTTCGTGAAATTCGTCGCCGATGCGAAGACCGACGAAATCCTCGGGTGCCACATGATCGGCCCGAACGTGTCGGAGTTACTCGCCGAGGTCGTGCTGGCGATGGAATTCCGCGGGACGACGGAGGACATCGCGCTCACCTGTCATTCACATCCGACGCTGAACGAAGCCACGAAAGAAGCCGCGCTCGCTGCGCTCGGCAGGGCTATTCACATCTAGACTGCTGGAACGACAACGCGAACTACGCCAGGTACCGCTCGCGGAAGAGCGAGACGTGGTGCTGGCAGTGACCGGCACATTTGAACGCCAGCGCGCGCACGGTCACCGGGTAATTCGACGCGGTCCCTCGCCGAGCCCACGCGTCGGCCGGGAGTCCGCTGAAGAGCGCCACCGTCGCCGCGCGTGCGGCTGAGAACTCGTCCAGCAACGAGCTCAGCCCGCGATCGTTCGCGCCCGAGAGCGGCACCCAGTCGTTCTGCTCGAATCCTGCAAGCGGTGTCACGTCGCCGCGTCCGATTCGGAGTGCGCGGTAGGCGAACACACGCTCGGTGTCGATCACGTGCAGCAGGCTTTCGGAGAGCGTCCACTTGCCGGGCGCATACGCGAACTGCGCACGGTCAGCTGGTATGTTCGCGAACAGCGCACGCACCTCGTCGCCTTGCGCGGTAAGGATCTTCAAGATGTCGCCCTCGGCGACCTTCGCGATGTACTTCTCGTAGTAGGGCGCGTATTCGTCCGAGGCGGGACGGATGGTGGTGTGCACGAAAGGGCTGGAGGGCTAGAGGGCTGGAGGGCTAGAGGGGAACGGCAAACTACGCGGCGGGAAAACAAAAAGGCTGGTCCACTCGCGTGAACCAGCCTTGCGTCCCTCCAGCCCTCTAGCCCTCTAGCCCTCTAGCCCTTAGTCGTCTTTCACGACCGGAGCGTCCAGCTTCTCCATGATGATCGCGTCGAGTCCGCGCGGCGTGTGGACGCGGTGGCGGCGCTCCGTCTCCTGGTTCACCTTCGCCCAGAAGCGGACGTGCTTCTCAGCGTCGGCGGTGCCGAGCTCGGCTGGCGGAATCTGTTCGCCGTCGAGCCAGCGGTGCACGGATTCCGGTGCGGGCATGACCGGGACCGCCGTTTCCGGCGTGTCCGGCTGCAGTGAACCAGAGGCGTGCGCGGCCGGAGCTTCCGGCTCGCGATGCGGATCAGTGTTGTGAGCCATCACGAATACTTCTCCTCTAACAGTGCCTGGAGCGCTTCGCGTGCGCGGTGGACGCGCATTTTGAGTGCGCCAACCGTCGTGTTCAGCAACTCCGCCATTTCCTCGTAGGACCGCCCCTCAACATGCTTCATCACGAATGCTTCGCGGAGGGTGGCCGGAAGCGTTTGTAACGCCGCGTCGAGATCGTCCCGCAGCTCTCCCCGGTCGAGATCCTCATCGGGGTTCGCATAATGAGACGGTTGATCGTCCTCTTCGTAACTGACGTGGGTCCGGCGGATGTTCTTCAGCCAATCCTTGCAGCCATTGGCCAGAATCCTGAACAGCCAGGCATCGAACCGCCCCCGGACTTCCCCCAGATGCTGGTACGCCTTGATAAAAGACACCTGAAGGATGTCTTCGGCAACATCGGGGCTTCCGGTCATGCCCAGGGCATGGCGGTAGAGCGGGTCGCTGTACTTCGTGACGAGCAGCCGGAACGACTCTCGGTGGCCCGCGAGAATGCGTTCGATGATCTCCTCGTCGGAGACCGTATCGGCCGCGTCAGCGGCTGGGGTGCGCGGCTGGGTCTTCACTCCGGGGCTAGTCTACAGACTCGAACGTGGTCCAACAATGGGAGACGCGTTTTCAAAGGCTTTCCATCCCCGCGCCCGGACGAGTGTGCCGTGCTCGTCGAGCAGCGGCGGCGGGAGCCGCACTTCTCCCTGCGTCGCCGGAGGAATGCCGGTGATCGCCGAACCACCGGCCGATGTCACGGCGTCCTTCACGCGCTTCACGACGCCGCACGGAACGCCTGCCCCCTCGAGCACCGCAATCCAGTGCGCCGCCGTTGATGTTCGCACCCGGGCGGCGATTGCACCGACGATGCGCGCACGTTGCGCGAGCCGCCCGCGATTCGTGCGCAACGCCTCGTCCGCCGCGAGATCGTCGAGACCGAGTGCGCGCGCACACAGGAGCCAGTGCGCGTCGCTGCCGACGGCAATCACGACCGGCGCGTCAGCCGCGTGAAAGAGCTGGTAGGGGGAAAGATTGGGGTGCGCGTTGCCCCAGCGCCCGGCATCTTCGCCCGAGACGAGAACGTTCTGCGCGACATTCACGAGCGCCGCCGTTGCGCTCTGCAGCAGCGAAATCGTGACGTGACGATGGGATTCGTCGGCACTCAGCGTGCCGCGTTCGCGCGCGGTGAGCAGCGCGAGAATCGCTGCGACGGCATCCTTTCCCGCAATCACGTCCGCGAGCGCGACGCCGATCTTCATCGGTTCGCCGTCCGGTTCCCCGGTAATCGCCATCCATCCCGATTCCGCCTGCACCACGAAGTCGTAGCCGGGCCGGGGGCTCTCCGCGCCGAATCCCGTGAGCGTGCACCACACGAGCCGCGGTTCGGCGCTCAGCAAATCGAGCGGACCGACTCCCCGCCGGTCCAGTGAGCCGGGAAGAAAGTTCTCGACCACCACATCAGCTTCGAGGATCAGCTTGCGCACGAGCTCCGCATCCGCCGGCACGGAGAGATCGGCAGCGACCGAGAGCTTGTTGCGGTTGGTGCACAGGTAATAGGCCGAACGACCCTGGTCGTCGAACGGCGGACCCCATCCGCGGGTGTCGTCGCCCGCACCGGGCCGCTCGATCTTGATAACATCGGCCCCAAGATCTCCCAGCATCATGGCGCAAAGCGGGCCGGCCAGCACGCGCGACATATCCAGGACGCGGATGCCGGATAATGGCAGGGAATGCTTGGTGGTGCTCGCGCCGTTCACTAGAAGTGTTGTTGTAGTGTCGCTGAAGTGACTTAAAGATGGTGTGAAAAACAGCGGCGATAACGGGACAGTGAGCGACGTCGCCGGTGGCCCCGGAGTCGCAAAAAACCCGTCAACCCGTCAACCCGCCGACCCCTAAGACGTCCCACAACCCATTATGGGCCCTGTCGTTATGCCCCCGCGAATCATATACTTGCGGGCGCTCGCGTGCCGTCATCCTTGCTGCGCGGCTCGCGCGGCGCGGAGCTGCGGGCCGATCACCTTCCCAACACATGTCGGACAAGAACAACACTCCGCCGGACGGCACCGGCGCCGTCGGTTCGGCGCCCTCCACTACCGGTCCTTCCACTCCGGCTCCCGGTACCCCGGGCGGTGGGACGACGCTGCCCAGGCGTTCCCCCGGACATCGCGGCCAGGACCAGCGCGACACGGTCGCCGAGATGATCCAGAAGGCGCACGAGATCTCGCTCGAGGCCGGATCCAAGATGGCCACGGTCATGAAGGACGTGATCTTCGCCGCCGCCGGTCTTACGCCGTTCGCCGCAGAGAGCGCGCGCGATCTCGTGAATTACATGGTGCGTCGCGGCCAGATGGGAGCCGAAGAGGCGGAGCGTATTCGCCGCGACATCGAGGCGGCCGCGGAAAAGCGCGGCGGATCGCTCAAGCCGGTCGCCAAGTCCGTGCTTCGTGACGAACCGAAGCCGGTCTCACCATTCGCGCGACCGACGCCTTCGGTCTCGACACCGGCAATCCCTCCGCGCCCGGCGCTTGAACAGAAGAAGGCGGCAGCGCCGGCGAAGCCTGCCCCGAAAGCCGCGGCCGCAAAAAAACCTGCGCCCGCCAAAAAGCCCGCGGCGAAAAAAGCCACCAAGAAAAAATAGGGGTTAGGGATTAGGGGTTAGGGGTTAGGTATCGAAGCCAATCCTTCCCTAACCCCTTCGCCCTATCCCCTGTCCCCTATGAAGTACGACCCGGTCGAACTCACCCGCGAGCTCGTACGCATCGACTCGCGCAATCCGTCGCTCGCGGCGGACGGGCCCGGCGAGATCGCGTGCGCCCGCGCGTTGCGCGACGTGCTCGATTCGTGGGGATTCCGCACCGACATCCTCGAGAATACGCCCCGCCGCGCGAGTGTCGTGGCGCGCATTGGGGGCGGCAGCGGGCGGTCGCTCATTCTCAACGGACACATCGATACGGTGCAGGTGGACGGGATGACGCACGCGCCGTACGCCGCGGAGATCAAGGACGGAAAGATCTGGGGACGCGGTTCGTGTGACATGAAGGGGGGCGTCGCCGCCATGTGCGCCGCGGCTGCGCGCGCGCACGCGGCCGGCACGCTCGGCGGCGAAGTCGTCATTGCGGCGGTGTCAGATGAAGAGTGGAGCTCCATCGGCACGCGCGATGTGCTCGCGCGCGGGATTCGCGCGGACGCCGTGATCGTCACGGAGCCCACGCGCATGGCCGTCGCCACGGCGCACCGCGGATTCGTGTGGTTCACGATCAACTTCCGGGGACGCGCGGCGCACGGCAGTCGGTATGACATCGGTATTGACGCGATTCGCCATGCCGGTTTCCTGCTCGCGGAGCTCGACGCGCACGAAGCGCGCGACCTCACGCGCATTACGCACCCGCTGCTCGGACATGCGTCGTTCCACGCCGGACTCATTCAGGGCGGCGAAGCGATGACGGCGTATCCGGAGAAGTGCATGCTGCGCATCGAGCGCCGCTCACTTCCCGGCGAGAGCCCCGACGACATTCACGCGCAGATTCAGGCCGCGTGTGACGCGGTGAAGGCGCGCGTGCCGTCGTTCAACGCGACGGTGGAACGTGAGGTCTACCGCGCTCCGAGCGATGTACCAACCGACGCACCGATCGTGAACGCGCTGCTGGACGCGACCGAGAAGGCCGACGGCGCGCGTGCGAAGATCGAGGGCGTGAGTTACTGGGCAGACGCCGCGCTCTTCAACGCCGCCGGCATGCACGCGGTGTGTTTCGGCCCCGGCGACATCGCGCTCGCGCACGGCGCCGTCGAATGGATTCCGGTCGACGAGATCACGCGCGCCACCGCTGTGCTGGAGCAGGTCCTCGCGCAGTGGACGAACTGAAGGGCCAGAGGGCCGGAGGGCCGAAGGGCCGGAGGGCGCCGCTGGTCGCTGTGTATGCAGATGAGTCCTGCCTGGGCAACGGTCGCGAGGGTGCGAACCCCGGCGGCGCCGGCGTGCTGATTGAATACCAGACGGGCAAGGGAACGCTCGTGCGCCGCGATCTCTGGGTGAGCGAACCCGCAACGACGAACAACCGCATGGCGCTCCGGTCCGTGATCGAGACGTTTCGCGCGCTCGACGCGAAGGGGAATCGGTTTCGCGTCGTGTTCACGACCGATTCGCGCTACATCGTCGACGGCATGACGCAGTGGGTTCACGGCTGGGCGCGGAAGGGCTGGAAACGCGAAGGCGGCGCGATCGAGAATCTCGCGCTCTGGTACGAGGCGCTCCGAGCGGCCGGCCCGCACGCGGTCGAGTGGCGATGGGTACGCGGGCACGACGGACACGCGCAGAACGAGTACGCGAACGAGCTGGCCACCGGCGCTGCAGCGCGGCAGGATGCCTCGGCCGGCACGGTCGCGTCGGCGTTCGACGCCTGGCGCGAGTCCGCTCCCCGGAAGGCGCAACACCTGGAACCGTTTCCGAGCGCGGACGACTTTGCGCCGGCGCGTGCGCTGCCGGTGCCGAACCAATTGCTGTAACGCCGTGGGCACGGAACGCACATATCGCGTCCGAAAGGTGCCGGAGGCAACCTGAGGCGCACCTGACGCGGTTACCGCGCAGCCGAACGCGCGGTCAGTTAGTGTAGAAGAGGTCCTCCCACGTTTGCGCCGAGCGTTCCATGTTTCGCGTTCTGTTTCTCCTCATTGTCGGGATTTCGATCGGGTACTTCGCCGGGTTCAAGGATGGACGCCAGCATGACCGCACCGTCATTCAGCGTTTGGTCGATCGCGCTGGTGGCGCCGCGCGGTCCAGCGTCGGAAACGACATTGACGCGAAGATGGATAAAGTCGGTCGCTAGGAACGACCGTGGCTGACGACGTCGAAGCGCTGTTCACTTACATCGCACGCGCGCTTCGCGCGTCGAACACTTCCGCGGTCGTCGAACCGCTGGAGGTCGCGGAAGTCACGGTTCGGTGGGCACCGTACGCAAAGGTCCGCGGCGAGCTCGGCATCGCGACCAACGAGGACTACGAGCTCCTCCTCATGCGCCTTCTCGCCGGCGAAGGCGGCTTTGTGTTTGCCGACGAGTCGTTGCAGGACGACCTGCGCCGGGAGGTCACTTCGCCCAATCCGGATCTCACCGCACTGCGCACGTACGGCGCGGCACGCATTACGCTCGCGCGTGAGCACACAAAGCGCGTGCTCGGATTGGAGACCGGCGATCTTCCCACCGCATCCGCCGACACCGCTGCAACCCGCCTGCAGTCGCTGGCTGCATCACCGGTTGGCGACCCGACGGCCGTGACGCCCGAGCCCCGCGTCGCCGCTCCCCCGACGTGCCAGTTCTGCGGCCACGGACTCCCAACCGGGCGGACGGTGCACTTCTGCCCGCACTGCGGGTTGAATGTAGGGATGAAACGGTGCCCCGGCTGCTCGAGCGAGATCCTCCCCGGCTGGAAGTTCTGCGTCACGTGCGGACGGGCGCAGAAGAGCGCACCGGCGAACTGATCACGGGTCGACGGGTCGACGGGTCGACGGGTCGACGCCAAGTTTCAATTTCAAGTTTCAAATTCAGTTTCAAATTTCAATTTCAATTTCAATTTCGTTTTTCGCATGCTCTTCCTGTCAGCGGTCAGAACTCCGTTCGGCGCGTTCGGCGGTTCGCTCAAGGAGCACAGCGCGACCGACCTCGCGGTGTATGCGTCGCGGGCGGCGATTGCGCGCAGCGGAATTCCCGCGGATGCGGTAGACGCGGCGTTTTTCGGCAACGTGCTCCAGACGTCGGGCGACGCCTGCTATTACTCGCGCCACGTCGCGCTGCGCGCCGGATGCCCCATTGAAACGCCGGCGCTTACCGTGAACAGACTGTGCGGCTCGGGGTTCGAGGCCGTCGTGCAAGGCGCGTCGGCGATCCGCGCAGGCGAAGCCGATGTGTGCCTCGTCGGCGGCGGGGAGTCCATGTCGCAGGCACCGTTTGTCGCACGCGGCATCCGGTTCGGCCTCGGACTGGGTGCAAATCCTCCACTCATCGATTCACTCACGGAAGCGCTGCGCGACGCATACGCAGGCTGCTCGATGGCCGAGACGGCGGAGAACCTTGCGGCACGATACGGCCTGACGCGCGAAACCGTCGACGAGTACGCGCTTCGGTCCCAGCGGCTCGCGAAGTACGGGTGGGTGTCAGGAGCGTACGCCGACGAGATCATCCCGGTGCCGGTGCGTCTCCCGAGATCAAGCGCAACCGAAGACTTCGCGCGTGACGAACACATGCGCCCTGAATCGACGCCGGAAGGCCTCGCCAAGCTCAAGCCGCTTTTCCGCGAGCACGGCACGGTGACGGCGGGGAACGCGTCGGGAATCGGCGATGGCGCGGGCGCGCTCGTGATGGCGAGCGAGAGCGCGGTTCGCCGGCACAAGGCGACGCCGCTCGCGCGCCTGGTGAGCTCCGCCGTTGTCGGCGTCGATCCGACGATCATGGGCATCGGCCCGGTGACGGCCGCGCGCAAGGCACTCGATCGCGCCGGGCTCACGCTCGATCAGATGGATCTCGTCGAAGTGAACGAGGCGTTTGCGTCACAAGTCGTCGCGGTCGAACGCGAGCTTGGTGTTCCGCGCGAAAAGTTCAACGTGCACGGCGGTGCAATCGCACTGTCACACCCGCTCGCGGCGTCGGGCGCGCGCATTTCCGCACACCTGATTCACTCGCTCCGGCGGGGGAAGATGCGCTACGGACTTGGCGCGGCGTGCATCGGCGGCGGACAGGGCATCGCGGTCGTTATCGAAGCGTTGTGAGCACGACGTGAATGTCCCGGTCCCGCGTCCGCCGCTGGATCGCGCGGCGCTCGAACGGGTCCTCGCGCGCGCCGCGGAGCTCCAGGCGCAGGGACAGACGGATCCCGGCGGGGCGCTGACCGACGAGCAGATTCTCGACCTCGGCAAGGAAGTCGGGCTCGCGCCCGACGTGCTCAGGCAGGCGATGGCCGAAGAGCGCGGACGCGTCGTCGCGCCGGAATCGCGCGGGGTCGCCGGCACATGGCTGGGCGCGTCGACGATCTCCGCCGTTCGCGTCGTGAACGGAACACCGTCGTCAGTGCTCTCCACACTCGACCTCGCCATGCGGCGCGACCTTCCGTTCGACGTCAGCAGGCGGTTTCCGGACCGCACGCAGTGGGCGCCGCGGCGAAACTTTCTCGACGTGGTGAAAGAGCAGCTCGGCCGCTTCGCCGAGGGTGGAGATCTTCGTCTCGCCGAAGAGATTGCGGCGTCGGTGTTCGCTGTGGATGCTCAGCGCACGCACGTGCGCATCGATGCCACACTCACGGACGCGCGCGACCGCGCGCTGAAGCGAAGCGCGCTCGGGATTGCCGGCGCCGCGGGCATCGCGTGGCTCGGTCTCATCACGAACATCGCGCTCCCTGCGGTCGTGGTCATGGCCGCCGCGGCCGGGGGCATCGGCGTGTTCGGCGCGCGGGAGGATTATCGCCGGCGACTCGTGCGCGTGGGGCGCGCGCTGGAGCAGATTCTGGATCGACTCGAGTTCGGGAGCATACGCGCATGACCATTTCCAGCGTGACAGTGATCGGCGGCGGACTCATGGGATCCGGCATCGCGCAGGTGTGCGCGCAGGCGGGTATCCGCACCACGGTTCGCGAAGTCACCACGACGCTCGCGGAGAAAGCGCGCGCGTCGATCACGAAATCCCTCGACAAGGCGGTGGAAAAAGGGAAAGCGACGCCTGAAGCGCGCGACGCCACCCTGGCGCGACTGGCGTTCACGACCGAGCTCAATGACGCACGCGAGTGCGATCTCGTGATCGAGGCAATCGTCGAAGATCTCGCTGCGAAAGACGCGGTATTCAAGGCGCTCGACGCGATCTGTCAGCCTCGCACGATCCTGGCGTCGAACACATCATCCCTCGTGATCGCGGAGATGGCCGCGTTCACCGGGCGCCCCGACCGGTTCTGCGGATTGCACTTCTTCAATCCGGTGCCGCTCATGCCGCTCGTCGAAGTGGTCCGCGGTATTCGCACGAGCGACGAGACGCTGCGCGCCGCGGTCGAATTCGCGCGCGCGCTCGGGAAGGAGCCGGTGATCGCGAAGGACCGGAGCGGTTTCATCGTGAACTTCCTGCTCGTGCCGTACATGCTCGACGCCGTGACCGCGTTCGAGTCCGGCGTGGCGTCGGTCGAGGACATCGACAAGGCGATGAAGCTGGGCTGCGGGCATCCCATGGGGCCGTTCACGCTGCTCGATTTCGTGGGACTCGACACGACGCTCCGGATTGCCGAAGTGTTTTTCAACGAGTATCACGAAAAGCGTTATGCGCCGCCGCCGCTCCTCAAGCGCATGGTGACGGCAGGGTGGCACGGGCGGAAAAGCGGGATGGGATTCTATGACTACTCAGGTCCCGAGCCGCAGGTGAACCGCGAACTGTGAGCGTGCTCGTGGCCCGTTGCCCGTTTGCCCGTTTCCCGCTTACCGTTCAACCCCATTCGCCAATCGCAATTGCCACTCGCCAATCGAGTATTCGGTCAGTCGTGCGTTCGGGTACTCGGGTATCCGGTCCTTCGGGCAATCGCCGTCCTGCTCCTGCCGTCGGCAGCCCTCGCACAGCAACAGGCAGTCACGTTCGGCGGGTTCATCGACGCGTACTACGCGTTGGACTTCGGACGCCCTCACGGCTTTGATCGCTCCTTCACCACGCAGGCGGCGCGGGCGAACGAGTTCAACATCAACCTCGCGTTCGTCGACGCCGTCCTCACGGGCGACAAGCTCAGGGGACGCATTGCGCTCCAGGCGGGAACGGCCGTGCAGGCCGCATACGCGAACGAGCCGGCCGTGGGCCAGTTCTCGGGCGGTTCGCTCGCCCGCCACATCCAGGAAGCCACGGTCGGCACGCGGCTGCGCGAAGGCCTGTGGCTCGATGCCGGCATCATGCTTTCCCACGTCGGCAGCGAAACGTGGGTATCGCGCGACAATCCCACCTACACACGCTCACTGATCGCCGATTTCTCGCCGTATTACGAGTCGGGTGTCAAACTCACGTGGGACGTGCGGCCGGACGTCACCGCCCTCTTCACCATCGTGAATGGGTGGGGAAACATCAGCGAGAATAACGGCGACAAGACCGTCGGCGGCCGGCTCGACTGGGCCGTGACGCCCCACGTTTCCATCGGCTACTACAACCTCATCGGGAACGAGCAGCCGGACTCGTTGGCCGGACGTCTGCGCCTGTACAACGGCATCACGGCCAAGCTGAGCTACGATGAAATCACGTTCACGGCGACGTTCGACGGGGGGCGCGAGCAACGGGCCGGTGCTGACCCCGCGAGCTGGTATGGCGGTTCGTTCATCGCGCACCTGCACATGACGGAGCACGTATCGCTGGTCGGCCGGTTCGAGACTTTCGACGATTCCCGGCAAGTGCTCGTGAAGACCGATGCGCCGTTCAACGTCCTCGGGGGTTCGCTCGGCCTCGACGTGGAGCCCAACGAAGGGTTCATGTGGCGGACGGAGGTGCGGGCGCTGCGCGGCAAGGCTCCCGTTTTCCAGGATCGCGGCACCGCAAGCGGGCTTTCGCGGTCCAACATGGCGGTGATCACGTCGCTGTCAGTTTCGTTCTGACGACCGGCGCATAGCGCCGACAGCAGACCTCGGAGCCCCCTCCAGACCCCCCGGATTCGGGTGTCGGAAGTTGCGCCCGGACGCTACATTCTGACCCGCGCGACCACCCTCGTCGCCATGAGCGCGACGACCTTCCAACGAGAAACCCGAGTAGGGGGCATCGTGGCGAATTCACTGTTTCGGACGAAATCGATCGACCGGCTGATGGCCGATAGCGGCGAAGGCGGCCTCAAACGGACGTTGGGCCCATGGTCCCTGATCGCCCTCGGTATCGGCGCGATCATCGGCGCGGGCCTCTTCGTGCGGACGGCAGCAGCCATCGCCGAGCGCGCCGGACCATCGGTCGTGCTGGCGTTCATCGTCGCCGGCGTCGGCTGCGCGTTCGCCGGCCTCTGCTACGCCGAATTCGCCTCGATGATTCCCATCGCCGGCAGCGCGTACACGTACTCGTACGCGACCATGGGCGAGCTCGTCGCCTGGATCATCGGCTGGGATCTGGTGCTGGAATACGCGATCGGCGCCGCAACCGTCGCCATCGCTTGGAGCGAGTACTTCAACAAGGTTGTGCAGTTCTTCGGAATGGAAATACCGTACCAATGGTACCATTCCCCGCTCGAGCAGAACGCCGCCGGCGTGCACGGCATCATGAACATCCCGGCCGTGTTCATCCTGCTGGTCCTGACGCTCCTCCTCATTCGCGGCACGCAGCAGTCGGCCGTGGTCAACAGCATCATCGTCGTGACGAAGGTCGCGATCGTCCTCCTGGTGATCTCGATCGGCTGGGGTTTCATCAACCCGGCAAACCATACGCCGTTCATTCCTGAGGCGACCACGTACACCAACCCCGATCACGTCACGCACGCGTACGGGGGCATCATGGGAATCCTTGGCGCCGCCGGTGTCGTGTTCTTCGCGTTCATCGGGTTCGACGCGGTGTCGACTGCGGCGCAGGAAGCGAAGAATCCCAAGCGCGACATGCCCATCGGTATTCTGGGCTCGCTGGTCGTCTGCACGATTCTCTACGTGCTGTTCTCGTACGTGCTGAGCGGCGTCGCCACCGTGCAGGACTTCCGGACGGCGGGCAAGGAAGCGTCGGTCGCGTACGCGATCACGACGTATATGACGGGATACGGGTGGCTCGCCAAGTTCGTGACGGTCGCGATTCTCGCCGGGTTCTCCTCCGTCATCCTCGTGATGCTCCTCGGCCAGTCGCGTGTGTTCTACTCGCTGTCGCGCGACGGTCTGGTACCGCCGGTGTTCTCGCAGACACACCCGAAGTATCAGACGCCGTACAAATCCAACATGCTGTTCTTCTTCTTCACGGCAGGGTTCGCCGCCTTCATCCCCGGCGACATCGTCGGTGAGATGACCAGTATCGGCACGCTGTTCGCGTTCATTCTGGTCTGCGCGGGCGTGTGGATCATGCGCGTGAGGCGTCCCGACCTTCCGCGCGGCTTCGCGGTGGCGGGGCTCCCGATCGTTTCGACCCTCGGCATTATCGTGTGCGGCGCGATGATCTACGGCCTCGGCTGGACCAACTGGCTGCGCCTCGGCGTCTGGCTGGTGGTCGGCCTGTTCATCTATTTCGGCTATGGGATGAAACACAGCCGACTCAACTCCACGACCTGACTGAGTCTTTCGAGTGACATCTGAAAAGGGTTCGGGCGGCGGATTTACGTTCGTCGCCATTCTGATTGCGATCCTCGTCGTCGGTGCGTTCGCGTTGTTCAGCGCGCACATGCCGTCCGCCGAGGGCGGACCGCTCGCCGCGGTGCTGGGCGCGTGCGCGGTGACGTTCATCGCAGCCGGTGTGCTGGCGCGCGAGCTCCTCGCCATGGAAGGCGGGACGCCGGGGATGCTGGGTGTGTACGCCGCGATCCGCGAGGGCGCCGAAGCGTTCATGCGCCGGCAGTATCGGACGATCGCGATGATCGCGATTGGAACGGCGGTCGTCGTGTACGTGCTCTACGCGTTCATTCGCACACCGTCAGGACAGGATCCCGCACCGGCCGCGACGCTCGCGGCGACCACGGCGATTGCGTTCCTGTTCGGCGCCTTCTGCTCCGGCGTCGCGGGCGTGCTCGGGATGTGGGTCGCGATTCGCACCAACCTTCGCGTGGCCGTTGCGGCTGGTTCGTCGACGAGTGCGGCGCTGCGCGTGGCGCTGCGCGGCGGCGCGATCCCGGGCCTCGTGGTTCCGGCCATGTCGCTCGCGGGTGTGTCCACGCTCTTCGTTGCGCTTCGCGCGCTCTCGGTCACGGCCGACCATGCGCCGCTGCTCGTCATCGGCTACGGTTTCGGCGCATCGTTCGTGGCGCTGTTCGCGCAGCTCGGCGGCGGTATTTACACGAAGGCCGCCGACGTCGGCGCGGATCTCGTCGGCAAGGTCGAAGCGGGTATTCCCGAAGACGACGCGCGCAATCCCGCCGTCGTCGCGGATCTCGTTGGTGACAACGTGGGCGACTGCGCGGGCCGCGGCGCCGATCTTTTCGAATCGATCGCCGCCGAGAACATCGGCGCGATGATCCTCGGTGTGGCGCTGTTCGCGACGTTCGGCGCGCGGGGCGTGCTCTTCCCGCTCGTTGCCGCCGGCGCCGGCCTCATCGCATCCATCGTCGGCGTCTTCAGCGTCCGCATGCGCGAAGAAGAAGATCCGATGAACGCGCTCAACCGCGGCTTCTACATCACCGCCGTGCTCGCGCTCATCGGTCTCTTTGGCGCGTGCAAATACCTGCTCGATACGCCGGACCACCCGGGCGCGTGGCTCAGGTTCTTCTTCTGCACGGTGGTCGGTGTTGCGACGTCGATGGGATTCGTCATCGTGACCGAGTATTACACGGAGCATCGCTACCGCCCGGTGCGCAGCATTGCGCAGCAGTCGCTCACGGGTCCCGCAACGAACGTGATCGCGGGTCTCGCGGTCGGTCTTGAATCCACGGCGTTCCCGGTCGTGATGATCTCCGGCGCGATCATCGGCTCGTACGCGCTGGGATCGAGCACCGGGCTTCCGTCGGCGGGCCTCTTCGGTACGGCGATGGCGACGATCGGCATGCTCTCGACCGCGGGCTTCATTCTCGCCATGGACAACTTCGGACCGATCACCGACAACGCGGGCGGCATCGCCCAGATGAGCGGCGCGTCGGATGACGTTCGCGAGCGCACGGACCGGCTCGACGCGGCCGGCAATACCACGAAGGCGCTGACCAAGGGTTACGCACTCGGGTCCGCGGGTCTCGCGGCGTTCCTGCTGTTCTCGGCGTATCTCGATGCCGTGCGCTCGTATGGCGCGAGAATTGACGGCGTCGATATCGCGAAGCCGGCGGTGTTCGTCGGCGGCATGCTCGGCGCGGCGCTGGTGTTCCTCTTCGCGGCGACGGCGATTCGCGCCGTCGGCAGCGCCGCCGGATACGTGATCGACGAAGTGCGCCGGCAGTTCCGCGAGCGCCCCGGCATCCTTGGCGGCACCGAACGTCCGGACTACGCGAGGTGCGTGGACATCGTGACGCGGGGCGCGCTCAAGCAGATGGTCATTCCCGGCATGATCGCGGTGGGCGTGCCGCTCGCGGCCGTGCTGCTGTTCCGCTGGTTCTCGATCGGCGCGGAAGCCATCGGCGCGTTCCTGATGATCGGCACCGTGTCGGGCATTCTCGTGGCGACGCTGCTGAACAACGGCGGCGGCGCGTGGGACAATGCCAAGAAGTACATCGAGCTCGGCACGCATGGCGGCAAGGGCTCTGATGCGCACAAGGCGGCGGTCATCGGCGACACGGTCGGTGATCCGTTCAAGGACACGGCCGGTCCGTCCATTCACGTGCTGATCAAGCTGCTGGCGACCATCATGCTCGTGATGGCGCCGTTCCTGGCGCACTAGCTGGTCAGTTCGCTTTTCTGACCCGGGCAACGAGCCAGCCGACGGCGGCGTTGCTCGGGACCGAGAGTATCCCGGCGAACATCAGGGTGCGCACTTCGCGGCGTGAGATTTTCACGTTTCCTCCCGGCCGCAGCATGGCGCGCGAGCGCGTGAGATCGCGCAGCGTGGCGTAGGCGTAGAGCAGCGGCAGGATGCAGAAGAGCCGCACGGCGAGTGCACGTCGCGGCACGAGCAGCAGATAGTCGCGCGCGTCGTCCAGGTTCTTCCACGCCAGCGTGATGAGCGTCGAGAGCGCCGCATGATTCGCGGTCTCGTACTGCGGGTCGAGCATGGTCGCGTGGCTGCTGCCGTGTGAGCGCAGCAGCTCGTCGGGGATGTAGATGTTGTTCTCGCGCTCGGCGTCGTGTGCGACATCCTTGAGAATGTTCACCGTCTGCAACGCCTCGCCGAAGGCGCGGGCCTTCTGCTGGAGCGCCGCGTACGTGCGATCGTCGATCGCGTGCGAATGCTCGCGCCAGAGATCGGTGAGCATGAAGCCGACGGTGCCGGCCACGTAGTAGCAGTATTCGTGGTACGCTGCGAGCGTGCGCAGCCTGACGCCGTGCGGATGCTCGAGGACGATCTTGCGCATGCCGCGCACCATCTCCTCCACCCATTTCTTCACATGCGCACCCGAACCGGGTGGCAGATCGCGCCACAGCGCGAAGACATCGGCGGCGCGGTGCACCAACTCGACGTGCGCTGCATCGCCGGTGACGGGTACCGCAGCCGCGACAAAGGCCTCCGCTCGTGCCGCATCGGTGAACGCCGCGAGCATGGCGTCGAACATGGCCGCTCGCTGTTCGGCCGGCAGGGCCTGATCATCCTCGATCGTATCCGCGATTCTGCACAGCAGATACGCCGCCAGCACCGATCGGCCCAGTTGCCCCGGGAGCAGGCGAATGCTGATCGCGAACGTGCGGGAAACCGCGGGCAATATCTCGTTGCAGAATCGCTCGGCTTCGCGAACGTTGGCGCGCGCAGGCATCGCTCAAAGCTACTCGGCTCGCTGACGCCAGACCGAAGGCGGGCTCTTACAGATTACCACGGACCACACCGACTACACGGACCACCAAACGGACACAACAAAGCATCTGGTTTTTGTCCGTGTGGACGTCCGTGCCTTCGGTGTGTTCCGTGGTATTCTGTAAAAGGCCAGCGAATCGCCGGTCGCGGGCATGCGCAAACGGGAGCCGGCTTTCCGAAAGGTTTGCGACTGGCGCATACTTGGCGCGATTTTTCGGCGTGTTCACCCGTCCACCGGAATTCCGCGGCATTTGGCGCGATGATCGCGCGGCGCGCGACGTGTATTCGGAGGCCGCGGGGATTCACAGGATCGTGCCGGCTGCCGTTGCGGTCGCGACGGATGCCGACGACGTCGCGTCCGTCATTCGCGAGGCCGCACGAACGCGAACCGCGATCACCGCGCGCGGATCCGGGTCGTCGATGTCGGGGGGCGCGGTCGGCGACGGTATCATTCTGGACTTGAGCCGGCTCGCCGGCATCGGCTCCTTCGACGCACGAGCCGCGTTGCTCGGCGCCGGGCCTGGCACGTTATGCGGGATCGTTGACGAGGAAGCGCGGCGGCACGGATATCGCTTCCCCGTGGACCCGTCGAGCGCGGAGTTCTGCACCGTCGGCGGCATGGCGGCGACGAATGCGGCCGGTGCGCACACCCTCCGCTTCGGCCAAATGAACGCGTGGGTGCACGGTCTCGAATGCGTGTTCGCCGACGGGTCACGCGCGTGGGTTCGGCGCGGCAGCCCCGATCCGGACGTGCCGGCACTCCAACGCTTTGCTGCGCGCGCTGAAGAATTCCGCGACGCCGAGCGTCGCGAACCCAGCCGTTTGCGCGGCGTGAGAAAGAACAGTTCCGGTTACGGACTTGCCGCATGGGCATCGAGCGGGAGCACGGTCGACGTGCTCGTGGGCAGCGAGGGAACGCTCGCACTGTTCACCGCGCTCGAGCTCAAGGTCGCGCCGGTGCTCGCGGCCGAGTGTACGCTCGTCGCGGCGTTTCCCGACCTCGACCACGCAGCGGCCGCCGCCGAAATCGCCGCCGAGCTCAACGCGTCGGCATGTGAGCTGCTCGACCGCACATTTCTCGACATTGCGCGCGAGGCGGGGCCGCTGCCGGTTCCGGAGAACGCAGCGGCGGCGCTTGTCGTCGAGGTGGAGGACGCGACGTCGGAGCGTCTGGAGGAGCTCGCGGCAGCATTGAGCCGTGCGTTTCGCGATCGCGGCGCCACGCACGTCGAGACGGCCGTCGACGATGCGAATCGCAAACGGCTCTGGCACCTGCGTCACGCGGCAAGCCCGATTCTCGCGTCCATGTCGCGAACCCGG
>Ga0134121_10001331_pt1 | contig 23347 bp, 19 predicted proteins | sample KB301_FD_96463 | JGI IMG/M metagenome (GOLD analysis project Ga0134121, IMG submission 96463) | Terrestrial soil microbial communities without Nitrogen fertilizer from Kellogg Biological Station, Michigan, USA - KB3-0-1 | ecosystem: Environmental > Terrestrial > Soil > Unclassified ... | reverse complement strand
GGAGGATAGGGCAACGCTGGAGAGCGACCCGAGCGCCGTCGCCGGTGAGTATACGGATGGGCAGGGCCAAACGCTCTGCCCTTTCTGTTGCCCATCCGGTACTCCGTAAAGCGATAAACTCATCCGCTAACTCTCGAGTTGCTTAGTGAAATAGCGATCGTTGCGGCATTGCCGCGGCCGTGCGCGCACTGCTTTCGTACTAGCGGCGGACTTCATCAAGCGCTCCTGCAACCGCATCAGTTTTCTTTTCAACGCCGCCGGGTTAAGCGTTTTGTACCTGGCCCGCAAGCGCTCTTTCTCGGCCTCGCTTACCTGGGGAGCAGCCAGCACGCGTTGGTAAGGAGTCTGCGCGCGATCATAACGCTTAGTCACTTTGCTCCCCACTCTTTCTTTTGATTTCAATTTCATCGTCGGCTGAAAGAAGTTGCTGTAGAGCCGCAGCGTGGCATAGAGCTCATTGAGTAAGTGCAACTGCGCTTCCGTGTCCTAGCGGGCGTAGCCCACCGCGCGCCGTACGACGGAATAGTTCTTCTGCTCGACAAAATAGTTGTCGTTTTTACGATACGGCCGCGAGCGTGTGAAGCTGAGCTTTTGTTTCTGACAGTATTCCACCAGGTACTGGTTGATGAACTCGGAACCGTTGTCACTATCGATGCCCAGTAAAGAAAAAGGCAGTTTTTGGCGCATTTCCTTCAAAGCAGCAAAGACCCAGGCTTGTGCTTTGTTGCGGACAGCCAGCGTCTCGGTCCAGGTGGTCGCAATGTCAGTGAGATCCAAAGTTTGACAATAGTCGCCAGCCGCCAGGCCGCCGTCATGCGCTACCAGATCGATCTCAACAAACCCAGGCCGCGGCTCGTCCCATTCGGCGAAGGTGCGAATCGGGATCTGCTTCTTGAGCAACGTGCCCGGCTTGGTCCCTGAGCGGCCCCGCAATTCATACTTGCGCCGTTCCGGCTGCAGAAGGCGATCAATACTGGCCGCACTGATGCGCAGCAGCTTCGCCCGCGTCTCGCGATCGCAACGGAACTCATTGTAGCGCTCGAGCACGGGGAGCAGCTCCGGCAGCATTGGCTGCAGGCGCTTGCCGCAGATGTAATCCATGATGCGCCACAGCTTTACTAAGGCTGTCTGCACCTGCTCGTCATAGCCACGCGCGCGCTTTCTTCTCGTGTGCGCCTTGCGCTCCACCACCACGATCGTTTGTTTGTCGGTTTGTAGGCGACGTCCTTCATGCCGCAATACCAGCCGCGCATACCAGCGACTATAATCAGTGGTCGCGATAAACTGGTCCAGAATCCTGCGCTTCTCTTTTTTGCTCGCGCCACGATATTGCCCGGCCGTCGCTCTAGTAACTTCCTGCCTTGCCTTCATCGTTAGCCTCATCAACACCTCCAGTGCCGTCAAACACTGGAGGAAAAACACCCTCTATTTCGAGTGGGTTTTTAAATGAGGCAACGAATGCCATTTGGAGTGGGTTTTTGATGAGTCAATTCGCATTCTTGACTATTGTCCGTTTTCAGTCATAAAGTGCGAATTGCTTTCTTCGATCTTCCATCTTCATCCTGGAAGGATTCTAAATCGCAAGATGTCCGAAACCGAAACTGGGGTTCCGTCACGCAGAGTGCATGTAACGACCTACATGTGGCGCGGAGTCAAATACGCACCGACTTCCGCCTTTGCGATTTTCGCCGGGTATTTCGTTCAGTCTCATGGTATGACTGCAAACGATCTACTACTTCTTTCGATTCCGTTATTAGCCTCAATTTACTTTTTTATTTGCTATGCGAATCGTTTTCATCCAACTGATTCGCATATTGTCCCCAGTGGAATTGTTGGCACAACGTTACAATCGGAGGCCGTATGGATGTATCCGCTATTCGTATTAGTTCCCTATTCGCTGTTTGTTCCTCTGCTCGTATCAAAATCTGAATATGTGAGTTACAAACTTCTAGTCACGTTACTACTTTATGTATTGTTATCAATTTGTTATGGAAGATTTCTTCTAAAGTACGTGACCCGCAATAGCCTTGCGTTGGTTCGACACCAATTGTTTTGGCCAGTAGTCCTTACCATAGCGATTGGCTTCTACTATGGTCTAATTTTCTCAATCGCAAAAAGCTCGTTTCTCCCTTTGATTCCGGTTGCCCTCGTTGTTGCATTATTCGGCGTGTCGCACTGGCTTAAGTTTACTGGTGCTGTTTTCGCAGCAGTAATAATCCTAGCGTATTTAAGCATGACTTTTTTTTTGGTGATCAATCAGATCGGCTATCTTCCTTTTCTGACAAATCTCAACCTCTCGTCTTTCCTCTTGTGTATATCCGCTTCGGCTTACCTTGCAGTGTTTGAGTCGTGGAGAATTACAGCAGATCTCGCCATGGGCGAATCGATTAGTCTTAGCCCAGCTGAGTTGGCTGAAGCGGATCGTAATCAAACAAGCAAATCATCGGAGTACGCTACGGCCACGTTGGCAGCGCTTACGGCATCTGTGGGGTTAATGCCGTTTTACTTTGTATTCAGCAGCTATGGTGGTTACTTTCTTATTTTGTTCTCCGCACACGCTGTGTTGGCCTTGCTGTTCTGGTATTACAGAGGCTTACCACCCTATTTAAGGACTTGGCCATGGGCGGCGATTAAGGTAGCAGTCGGTACTATGTTCATCGCGCTGTTGGTCGCAGCTCCAACCCAATTGTTCAGCCGACAATTCACATTGCCCTTTTTAAGGGGCCTTAGCGGGTGGGGAGGCTTAGGGCTACTAGCCGTCATTGTTGTAATCCTCGTACAGAGCACAGTAAGAGATCTCGATAGAATCAGAAAGGAAGGCACTAAGCGCGTTGATCTGGAGTTGTTTAAGAATCGTGTAAACTTCCTAAGACTCCTGAGCTTGCTGTGCATCGTCTTCTGCCTCATAATAAGCGGCCTATTACAGGCAATAGACCAAAGTTCTTTATTGCATATACGCGCCGAACTTGCCTTTCAAATGTACGCGCTGTGTATTTTCCTATGCGGATTAATCGCCTGTATTGAGTATTTCCGTCAGACGCCAATGCTGAACTCAACTGTTAGTTCGCTGATCGGATTACTCCTACTCGTCAGAATCTTCACATCTTTGATGATCTCGATGGTAGTAATTCTTCCGTCAATCCAGTCAGGTTTAGGCATTTCCAATGCGGTCGCGCGTGCTCTACCCTTCTTTCTTGCCGCTGCGGGAGGTTTTGCGCTGAATGACTGTCATGACGTCGTGAAGGACACGATAAACAAACCATATCGGGCTATTCCGAGTGGACGTTTATCACGAGAATCGGCTTATCGCATCAGCAAGATCTTGCTGGGATTATCCATTCTGATGGCGTGGCACCGCAGTGGCACACCAACAGAAGGTCTCATTTACACGGCGACGATAGTTGGGGTGATCACATACAATTTGTTTGTCAAATACTTGACGACGTCAAAAGGGTTCCTGACTTCGATCATTTCAAGCTTGCCTCTGCTCTACGTTGTAACTATTTTGAGTTACCCACAAGCTTACTTGTTATTACCTCTGGCGTCCGCATTATTTTTACTCGGGCGAGAGTTCCTTATGGATATAAGAGACGTCCCCGGAGACCGTTTAGCCAGGATTAGAACGATGCCGACGATCTTCGGAGAGAGATGGACCGCCATCATGGGGTTTCTCTTACTCGCCTCTGGAGCTGCGGTAAGCGTGTTACTCGGATTGAAGTTGTCTAGTAAATGGAATCTTTACCTCTCGAGCATCATAGCGCTGTCAACACTGATTTTTGCCTTGTTTTGGTTTGTGTCACCCGCGAAATATCGGCGAACGCTTGTGTTGGGTCTATGGTTGCCGATGTCGTTTGGGATCCTAATGCTACTCATGTACTAAGGGTGGTTTAGAACACCTGGAATTGTTGTGAAGGATGGGTTGCGAAACACAAATCAAAGAGTCGGATGTGTTTCCCAACTGCGTATTAGATGTACCTAATGAAGAAATCGTGGAGCCCAAATTCCATAATAATTACTGGTCGCGATTGACACCGAATACAGCGCCGCGCACATAGCGCGTTAAAGGTCCAGTATCCCTGTAGAACAGAAAGTGAATCAAAAAGCAAAATAAAATCATGAACAGCAACATTATCCATCCGATCAATGAGACCTTAGCTTCATAAAAGAAATAACCAACCGTGCTAGCCGAAACCCAGAGCGCTATCAAAGCAACCCTCATCTTAATGAATCGGTGACTGCCCCTAGTCACATCCTCGCCATAGACATGACCCGCAATTCGATAGGCAAGATAGCTTCCTATCTTAAATAACACAGCCGCCACTAAAGGCAACATTGGGGGACTCGCATCACTGATCGAAAAATGCCCGATACTGTACCGGCCTAATTGCGAAAACACGGCACCACTGAGGATGTCAAAAAAAGGTCTCTCCTTAAGGCGAGCTGGCGGAAAACTGTATGCCCAGGCGTTCAGAACTAACAATATACCTATGACCCCGAGAAGTTCTCGGCTAGTAAATAGGAAAAGGAGACCGCTGACTACACAAAGGCCCGCCCAAATCTTACCTACTACAATAGATAATTTTTCGGTGGCCAAGACTCGAAATCGCTTTACTAAACTTACACGGTCAGTATTTACATCGGCGATGTCATTCATCGAATATAAGCCTGCCGTCAGTATCACAATACCCATGACCGCCAGCTCAGCATGTAATCGTAAAGGATCGTTCTCAAATGCACAGTATTGTGCCCACAGTACTACTGCGGCCGCCTTCATTAATTGAAACGGGCGCGACAAGACTAAAACGCTCGATAAGATTGAGACCAACGATTTGGAAAACGCACGGTGTTGCATCATCGTGAAGCACGGAACAAACTCACATTAACTAGACGTGAAGAAAGAAGAATTGAAGTCCGGAGGTCGACCCATAATGGTTAACGGGTCGAGTATAATTGAATTGTCACCTGCGCACGAGTTGTGATCATGTCGAAAAATTAGGTGGGAGTCTTCGCCGAGTTGGTTTGCTCCAGTTGCACAGAGGAGAACTCGGCTGACTGCTAAAGTTAAATGTTAATAGTAGCGGTTATGCCTGCACATTAACGAGCGGTACGCTTGGCTCAGTAAACGGGCTCCCGCTCACAACTTCAGCATTTTCAGCCACTTACAAAGATGAATTTTAACATTGACCGGAAGGTTGACGGCACGCCAATATCGCCGTAATCAGCGCCTTCAGCTCGCTAATGAGAGTGGGTGATCTTTCTTAGCAGGGGAAGAAAGCGCCAGAGGTGCTGAGAATTGCCGCCACGATGCCCGCAGTCGAGAGCCGGACAGGCAGGCTAGGTCTCTCATGGTGAGGCACATTCTCGTGCAGAGGAATAGTGGCACTGATCGATGCCGACTTATGTAAGCCCTGAGATTCTGCGATGGGGCTGAGAGCAGGCATGAGAGAGTGGGACGCTACTCAAACGAGTTTCGGCGAATGTAGTCGACCGGATGAAGCTCTGCGATGACATTTATCCAAGGCGAACGGTGATTGGTAAGCCGTGTACGGCTCGCCCATCCACTCGCCCCACAGATAAGATGGCCACGATCTCAAAGCTTAAAGTCGTGGCCCACTGGTTATGGTTTCGTCGCTTTGGGTTCATCCTCTGATGTTTCAAAGATAAGGCCGAACTGAAAACTCTTCGTCTGCGCGAACACCGGCGGTAAGCTGCCGCGGTTGAATGTAAGCTTGAAACCGACCTTTCCACGGTCGTTATCAGCCACAAAGAATTTGAGATCTCCCTGAAACCACGGCTTGCTTCCTTTGTCAGTCAGGATGTTTTTCTTGCTGGCCTCATCGAACTTTACTTCGCGGTTGAAAAGGTAACGATAGACGCCTTGCAGATCGATTTCAATCCGCTTGAACGGAAGCTTAGTTTCGGGATTACGGTAAAACAGAGTGAAATTAGCGCCCGCCTTATATCTAGTGATCCAGTCAACCTCCGCGAGTTGCGCAGCCAGTTTCGGGTCGATAGCCGCCGCTGCCGCCTCGTCAGTTTTTCCGAGGTTGTAGCCAAGTTCCAGTCCACCCGGAATGAGTTGAAACTTGTAGAAGCCGGACTTCGATCCAAAGAGAGTCTTTGTGCGCGACAGAACCTTAACCGTCCCTTCACCGACAAAGTTGGTCACGTCGAAACCTAACGCTTCAGCTTCGAGCTTTCCGCCAAGGTCGAGATGGATCGAGCTGAAGACGCGTTTCTGATACTGATCAATGAGACTTTGAGCACGCACAGTGTTGCCGTTGTCTAGTGCATCGCGCGCATCAACAAGATCCTTGCTGCCGAAGATGAAAGTAGTGCGGTGTTTTAATTCGAGCTCGAAGTTCTTCGGATCGGCCTTTTCTCCCGTCGCCTTGCGGAGATGCAGTGAAGCGAAGAGATTAGGTACGCCCAAGTCTTTGCTGTTTAAGTGTATTTCCGCTCCGCCTTCGGCGTCTTTCCCCTCGCCCTTGCTTGTGAAACCACTGGCGAAGATGTTTTTCTCGTCCGAAGACTTTGCTTCCGGCGTGTCTTCGAGCTTCTTAACCTGCATCGCGAGTTTAGCCTTGACGTTGGCCCCCGTAATTAAATCGCCGGTGCCGCACACTCCGCTGACGTGAGGAGTCATATCCGCATCTATGAAGTGGATCGTCCTAAAGCAAATGTCCACTTTCATATCGTTATCAGCCGGGAGCCTCTTCGTTTGATCGATTTGAATTCTTAACTTTCGCGGGTTACCCAGGACCGTCTGTACGTTCCCAGCATTATCTGAAAGGGGCTTTAAATCGGTGCCGCTTGGCTGAGCTTTAATTGAGATGATGTTCGTGACGCTCAGATCCGACGCCTGCGTCAGATCAAGATTGTCGGTAAACGTAACGTCTATGTAGACGTCTCCAGTCGCTCGCAGAAAGGTAAGAGTGACGACACTAATCTTGTATTCTTTGGTCGCCATCTGTGCCGAACTGCTGACACACAAAACGCTGAGGACGACTAGGCACACGCTGAGGCGCGAGAGAATTCGCATAGCAATCTCCTCTTAGAAATTCGATTAAGAATAGGACGGGCCGGGATCCGACTCACGGATGCCAGGAACGTGCTTTCACTTCATGTTCATGGCGTTGATATGACTAGCAAACGCGTGGTTTGCCGCTTGGTTTAAGAGGGCAAGCCTCACCAGTTCCGCGACATCTTCGATTATCAAGTTCGAGTTCTCCGGAATCTGGTCGATATCCGACGCGATCTTAGGCAAGAAAATTTTCAGCCGTTCCTTGAAGTCGCGCATCTGCTCGTTATCGATCCCGATCGCGGGATCATTAAAGGTCCTGATAAATAAGTCCTTGGGATCCACCGCGGCGGGTGGTCCTAGATTGACCGTTACCAGATCGGTGGTGGCAGCAATCGCCAGAGCCACCTTCAGCCTTCCATCATCGGTTGCCATAATTGAATCTTCCTTTCTCCGCGAGAAATTAATACAGGTCAATTTCTGAATTGATTCCTAACTCGCCTTGATTAATCGGCACGGGTGACCACTTCACCTGCGTATGACACTGAGGGTCAAAACATTTCTGACTGATTCGATCGCAGCAGGAGCGGCGTTATCGAAGCGGGATAGAGCCTGGATTTCACCTTCTAACATTTCCGTGTTCCTAACACCGAATAGGAGGCGAAATGTTTTCACGTGATCCGGCATCTATGCGTGGAAGCATTTTTCAGTTGGGGCCTGCAAGCTCTTTCATTACGCTCGGAGGATCTTTCTTCATATCGGAAGGAGAGAAACTCATGGCTGACGATCCTGCTGAAGCAAACGAACCAGGGCCAGGGAAAGATGCTGTTCCAGCACAAATGATCGTATTGCTCGCGTTCTATCTTGTGGTTATAACTAGCCTGCTTATATGGGGCATCTCGGAGATGGCCGGCCTGCGATGCAGTATGCGTAAATCAAGGCACCGCCAGTCCGCGTCCTTCAACAACCCCAACGCCGACCCCCTCACCCACTACGCAACCGAGTCCCTCACCGAGCCCGACGTCATCACCAAAACCATCACCATCACCATCTGCGACGTCACTCCCGACGCAACCCACAACCGCGGCGGCAGTCACTGTCGAATCCGTTTCTCCAAAGTCGGGTCCGATGGATTGCAGTATTCGAGTCACAATCAGAGGGGCAAATTTTAAAGGTGGAGCAAGCGTGTTTTTCGGCGGAGTGCCGGCCAACGAGGTAATAACTGATCCTAATGGTAAATCTATTAGTGTCGCCCCGCCGGCCCATGCTGAAGGCGAAGTTGACTTGGTAGTGAAGAATCCGGATGGCGCGAGTAGTGATATTGTGAAAGGTGCCTATACCTATACTTGTCCACCTATTCCAGAAACTGATCTGTTTTTGTTAGTAATCTTCGCGGGTGCGTTGGGTGGTGCGCTACACGGGCTGCGCTCGCTGTGTTGGTACGCCGGGCTTCGCAGTTTGTTGAAAAGCTGGACACTGATGTATGTCTTGCTTCCGTTTACAGGTGCAACGATGGCGGTCATTTTCTTTATGATCATTCGCGCCGGGTTGCTGCCGTTGCAGACCACGAAGAATGTCTCAGCGGGAATCATCGCAGTCGCAATACTTGTTGGACTCTTCAGTCAACAAGCGGCGGTGAAACTCAAAGACATCGCGGACGCCTTTCTCGCGAAGCCGGCCCCTGGACCACCAGCCGAGCCCAAGCCGCAGGGCTCAGTGTCGTCGGGAGAGAGCAAAACCGGTCCAGTCAAACCTGCCCTCATGCCGGAAAGAGGTCAAGCCGGAACCCCAGTCAAAATCACAGGCACAGGCATGAAGACGATTAGTTCAGTAACGTTTGGTGGAGTTGAGGGAACCGAAAAAGCTGTTGCACCGGATGGCACGATTACAGTGAAAGCGCCAGAGCAAACGCCCTTGCCGACCAGTCCTGTAGAGGTGGTTATTACAGGCGACAAAGGAACGGTGAAACTGCTCTTCACCTATAAACCATAGGCTGGCGGCTGGAGCAATCCACGCTTTCGCAGGTATGTGATTGAGTACGTTTGATTAGGGGCCACTCGCGGCAACACGAGTGGCCGGCCTGTGTTATCGAGGAGAAAAAATAAACCTTCTCGATTGCTTGCCACTACCTACTTGCTTCTACGACCAAGCCAGAGATGTGTAGAACCGTCGTCCCACCCCGAATATCTGGTACTCCCGGACTCTGATGAAGATGCGCGCAAGTATTGATTGTCCTTACAGGAATTTTGCAAACAATTTCCTTCAAAGAATTTTCAATGCTACCAATCTTCAAAAGTGAGAATATCCGCCAATTAGTGTGAACCCGGCCCAGTAATACGGACTACGATAATTTTCGCGAGCCATCATTTCTTGTTGAGCACGAGCAAGAGCGGCCGTAGTGGCCCGGTGTTCGCGCCGGCGTTCACGGTGAAAAGCGATCATTAACTCGGCCGTTGAATCTGAATCAACTGGCCATAAACTCGCGACCACGACTGGAACTCCCGCGACCAGGAAAGACCGCGCAAAGCCGATTGGTCCCTCGCCGCCAAATTGTTGCTCGATCCCTGTTTGGCATGCCGCCAGTATCACCAGCCTTACATGCGCAAGATCCATCTGATAGATAGTGCCCGAATCCAGTCCCGATAGTTGAGTATGGCTCCAATTTCCGAGCTCTGGAGCAAGTAATAATCTCGATGAAAGCGTCGATATGGGATCTATCTGGTAGTGAGCCGCAAAATGAGCAACGTTGGAGCGACGGAGTTCCTCCGTCACGGCACTCAATGTAGCCTGGCGCCGTACCAGAACACGGTGCACGGGATAGTCGGAAATAAATCCTGCTACTTCTCGTTCAGCTTCGGGCAGATTTGAGAGATTTGGAGTTGCAGTGCGGTCGAATGCGGGATTGCCAACTGCAAGGAGTCGCTCTTCCTGTTCGGCAGGAAAGGCCATGGCTTTGTTGGTCGAATCGATCAGGATCGCGAGACTCGGAGAAACCATTACCTGATAGTCCTCGACAAGATAATGGTCTGAAGTCGTCGAGATCAGGGCGCTGAAAGGCACATAGTGTAGAGTCTTGTCAGGAACAAAGCAGATCACCTTGTTAGGGACCAACCGCTCCCGAACCGGTTCGATCAGTAGTGTGTAAAGATCCTTCAAACTCTGCCTGGCGGCGTTATCGTCACGTCCTTTGATTTGCTTGAGCGTGGCTGCAACCAACTCCGTGAGTTTGCTCGATTCAATATCGACAGATTCTGGGACGATTCCGGATCGCGTGACGAGCCACATCACGAGTTTATTATCCAGCACCGCGTATTCAATCAATTGAACTTCCTGAGGCAATTGCCCCGCGATCTCAGTTGCCCTTGGCGGCAAGCTATCAACTGCAGTGCCGGACCGTGCTTGCAGATCTAATACGCCTGCCGTGGCCGTTACTTCCGCGCCGTGGCTCATTAGATCTCGCAAATTGCGCGCGCGACAAGTCTCAGAATAATCGAGTGCGCGGTTGTGGTCGTCGAGGCGAAAGTAAGTGAAGCCGATGGCTAGATCACAGGTGTCTTGTTCTCTGTCAAAGAAAAAATCCTTCTGTCGCTCACCACGAATCTTCTCGCGATACTCGTCAAAGAGGCGAAAGACGATCTCCAATTCCTGTGCCGCTAACGCATCGTTGTTTTGAGCCAGGTATGAGAGCAACTTGCCTTTGTGAGCTGAATAACTGAAGGCAGCAAATTCAAGATTCCCATAGAGGTGCAGACTTTCTTCGTATGCCGCAAGGGCGCTGGTCTGGTCTCCAGAAAGACGGTACAAGTCGCCAAGTTTGAGCGAAGCACTGGCCATCATGTTCTTGCCATTGCGTTCAGTCGCAATTTGCCTGCCTTGTTCGTAAGAGTTGCGGGCGTTCTGTAATGCGAAATCGAACTGTTTAAGAGAACCGTAAGTTAACCCCAGAAACTGATAAGAGCGAGAGAGGTAGAGTGGTTTGCCGGATCGCAGCGCCAGTTGCAGGGCCTCAGTTTGATAATCCAGCGCAGCTCTGTAGAGTTGAAGCTCGCTGAGATTCAGGGATACCGTGATGTGTACTCCCCACAGCTTCATTGGTGATGAGTTTTCAACCTGTGCCACGGCCATCGCGCGTTTGAGGAACTGCAAGGACATCTGATTGTCTTTTAAGTAGAGATATACACCGGCTATTTGAACCAGCGCGCCGAACGTGCTGCTCGAGTCCTGCAACTCCTGAAAGATCTCTAAGGCGCGATTGCTATCGGTGATTGCCTCTGAGTAGTTATTCCAATTGGTTTCAATATGTGAGAGATGGGTGAGAGCTTCTGCGAGTAGCCATTTGTAACGCTTCACTTCGCAGGTGCTAACAATACGAGTTAATAGTTCTTTCCCGCGTGGTAGATTGGGCTCGACTGCTGCTCCGTGTGCAATGGCTGTGTCCACGGCCAGTGCTTCAGGCAAGTTTCCAACTCTATCGAATGTATTTCGAGCACTCGTAAAGTATTCAGTCGACTCGCTGATTTGGGACTGGCCGAGCAACGTGTAGCCTTTGGTTGTTTCCTGCCGGGCCGTCGTCAGTAGTGCTCGAGTTTGCGGTGAGGCCGAAACGTACGACTTCGCAAGGTCCGCAGTGTAAGCATCGTTGGCTTTGCGAAGCTCGAGCTGGCCGAGATAGATCAGAGCTTGGAGATTTTCAGAGTTTGCTGTGGCGCGCGTGTCCTCGGCAAGGACGCGGTCGATTAACGTGTTAGTTACATGGTTTCCTGAAGAGTCGTGATTATTTTTGTAGATTTCCCATGCCGTGGCGTCGTCTGCCGCGCGATACGCGTTCATAAACAGATCGATTGAGTCGCCACCGTTTTGCGCCGCTCGATTCTCGTTCTCCTCAAGGTTCTTTAGATGTTTGTGCGCCTCCGCCGCCCAGGGTGAATCGGAGTCTTTTTCAAGATAGGTGCGCCAATCAGATTTAGCACTCTCCGTCAGTCGCTGGTATTCGTGGACCAAGGCAAGATTGAAAAGCGGCTCAAGCATCTTAGGATCAATCTCAAGCGCGCGTTTCAAATACTCGAGGCTACGTCCCCAAGACTCCAAACTCCTTTCAGCTTCTGCGTCCGCCCCTTCCGGCGTGCGTTGGTTCAGTTCCCTGCCTTTTTCCAGGAACGCCGCGCCAAGATCAGCGTAGATCTGAGCGTTTTTTGTATCAAGGTTCGCGGCGCGTTCGAGATACTGAATCGCCTTGTCCTGCTCTCCCTGTAAAAGATAGAGCTTGCCGAGGGCCTGATACGCCGCAGCATCATGTTGGTCTTCTTCTGCCTGAGTCAGAAAGACTTGAGCTCGGCGCAATGCAAGGGTGTTTACCGGTTTCGGTTCATCACCCCGTCTGTTCTCGAATGGTGCGTGATTGAGCAATGAGAGTCGCGCTTCGATGGGGCGTTCCTGTTTATACGCCTCGTTGAGCGCAATCAGTCCTTTATCAAGATCTGACCGATAGAACGCGGCACGCCAGACTGTCAGCCCGATGGCGGCGAAAAGCAGAATGGAGACCGCTACGCGAATTGGTGATGCAAAGAAGGGTTTATCAGGCGGTTTCAGCAGCCGGCCCAATTTGTCCCAGACATGTTGATGGTGAGGATTAATGCCATCGAGATAACGTTTCATCACTTGAGCCGATTTCAGCTTGCCTTTGCGCTCTGGCGTGGTGACAAAGTGCTCTTCAAATCTTTTACGCTCGTCCGGTGATAGTTTGTGAGCGAGGTATTCATCTATCAGTTCATCTTCAACGATCTCCACTTCAGTGAAAGGGTCGTCATCAGTGAGCAGCCGCGCTTCGAGTTCACTCTGTTCCTTGCCGGAGAGTTGTTTCAGCAGATAACGCCTTACAGCAGTTTGCTGGGGATCCTTACGCGTCATTGAAAACGCCTCCGGACTGTGTCGCCTTTGCCTAAATGGGTATGACCGTTAGTCGGTTATTGTTTCGATGATCAGGCATCGCCAAGGCACTTTACCAGGCATTGGCGCAACTTTTTTCGGACTTTATGTGCACGAATCCTTAAGGCATTCGCAGTGAGCGCCAACTCCAACGCCAGCTTTTTTCTTGGCTCAATACGCTTTTCTGACTGAAAATAGCACTCGAAAAGGTCTCGATCCGGCTTGGTTACGGTTTCCAAGCATTGTTTCAGGCACTCATCTTCTCTTTCAAGCTCCTCCGCTGGTCGTGGGCTCGGAGGCGGTTTTGCTTTCGCTTTCCTGCACTGATCCCGATACCACTCGTGGTAAACATTGTCGATGAAAGCAAGGCAGCAGGGAACAGCGTCAGGATACTTCATAATAACTGTGTCGATCCTAACCGCCACGCGATTCATAACTTCATCAGCGAGAGAATCCGCATCGACACAGCCGCGTGCTGCGAACACTCGAATCAACCGCGTGTTAATTGATTGAAACTTCACCGCCGCTTTTTCACGGTCTAAGTCAAACCAGGCAAGCAGTTTTTCGAGTTCTTCCGGAGTCGGGTCGCGCTCTTTCTTCATGGGAGTCTACGAATATCCGCTTTGCGGAAGTGAAGAAATGCGAGTCGAAAGAAGTCCAAGAATTCCACTGGTGAGCACCGCGTTTACTTGGAATGAAAGGAATAGAAGCGAGAGCCAGACGAAGATTAGACGCGCATGCAGGCTCTGTCAAACAAAAATGTGCAGACTGCGGAAATGTTTCAACCAACAGAGTCATACCCCTGCGGAAACTGAGATGACTCCCCAACTTGCAAAACACTAACTGAAGGAGTGATTTGATGAATTTTACTAGAACTGCTACGCCACCCAATACCGACGCAAAGGTCACAGTGGATCTTGCCGGACTAATGGTACTCGAGCCTACTGCTAACGACACTTGTAAAATCGGCATTCATCGATTTGCGAAGGACCACACGTTTCAGGCAACACTGGTCGTTAAGAAGGCTGATCGACCGCCACGGTTAATCCGCCTGCAAACAGGTATTCCCAGCTCCGCCCTCTTCTCGATTAACCGGTATTCGTCTACCCCTTTTCAAGGCGTTCAGGCGTTTGCGCCAAATACTAATTTTAACCGCAACGATACGGTGGATAACCTGCTCGATTACCGTTGGGGGTTCAATATCCGCGATCTGCCTGGTCATGCCACTGTGACCCCCAATGACGGCGCAACCCCCATCGTCACGCTGAATTCCGGAATTCTGTATTCGTCGGTTTTGAGCCATCGAGGCCAGAGCATTAAACAAACATGCGGAACGACACAAACTATTTTGCCCAGGATTGCAGCGGATCTGGCCTTTGCAATAGATCTGCCAGGTGATTTAACGCAGCCCGGTAGCCCTAAGGTGGTGATCAATTGGAGTGACTTCGGTAAGCCACAGGAACTAGTGCTTCCAAGACCGGGGGAGGAGGGCGAGACTACCACGAAATACACTCTTTCGCTGCTTAATGATCCCGCATTCAGCGATCCTCAGGCTCACGACGAACTGGAACTTTACTACCAGGTGCTTAAACAAAACGGAGGGGAAGTCCCGAACAAGTGCTCGCTCGAAATCGCAGCCGGAACAAAGAGCGACCAGATACCGTGTTTATCGGTTTTTATCGAGCCGTAACGCGGTCGGTGAAAGGCAATGACTGACTTATGAAAGAGGAGATTTAGAAATGCGATTCCCGGCCAATCCGAACGTGCTTGGGTTTGTAGTGCTGATGCTTTTGTTTCGCACCTGCGCACCTGGCGCCATGACAAACCAGAAGGGTCAGCAGGCAAACATCAAGACCGAGTTGGAGGAATTCTTCAAGACGAACAATCGCGGCTGGGCCGTTCGATTGTCATCTGATCGAACAAGAGTTACAAGCCTGGTGGGACGGCGAACCAAGCCTTACGCAGGCGAACCACTTGAAAAGGCGACGCAGTTCCTTAAAGAACACGCTCGGCTCGTCGGTTTCGATTTCAGCCTCGACGATTTTCGAGTCGGTACATCAAGGATTACCAAATTCGGCGCCAACCTCGAGTTGCTGCAGGTTTTCAAACAATTGCCCGTCGATAATGGTCGAGTCCAGATCAACTTCGATAAAGAAGGATGTGTCGTGCAGTTCGTGAGTTCCGTTACGCCAACTGCCGGCGCCGTTGAGCGGGTGACCATATCGAAAGAGCGAGCTGTTCAAATAGCTATCCAGGAGTTTCTTCGGACTACGTTGGTCTACCATTCCAAGACTGCCGAACAGGAGAGGAAGGGCGGCATTTTAGTCAGTCAATCCGACTTGTATTTGAATGCCCCGGCCACGGTTGAAGATGTGTTCTTCGCGAGAAAAGAACGTCTTCGTACTGCTTATAAGGTCCGCATTAATGCCGCAAAGCCATTCGGCATCAAGGAGTTTGTCATCGACGCTAATGAAGGCGACGTGCTGCAAACAAGAAATTTCGTTGCCACCTTTGTCGATGGTACAGGCCAGGTATTTATTCCGAATCCTGTTAACTCTCTGAACGACTCCACGCGGCGCGACTATAAGCCCGTACCTTCCACCAATCCCAACCCTTACTTCACGGTTCCTCTATTAGGGCTTGCAACTGTGGGCAACGATGCTACCCTGCAAGGACCTTTCGTCATTCTTCAGGACATCGAAGAGCCTAACAACGTCCCACCTACCGCCGCGAGCCCTTTTTACTTCAATTTCGAGCGCTACAATTCGTCGTTCCAGGAAGTCATGGTCTACTACCACATCACTACCAATCAGCTCTATGTTCAACGCCTCGGACTCGGTCAGATATTGAACTGCCCAATCCTGGTCGACGCACATGCATGTTTTGGAGATGATCAGTCGCGATACGTTGGTGAGGCCACGCCTTCCCTGCCGAAGCACATCCTGTTTGGCGACGGTGGCGTGGACGACGCCGAAGACGGTGACATAATCATCCACGAGTATGCCCATGCCCTCCAGGACGATCAGGCGCCGGGAAGGTTTTCCGCTTCCGGATACCCGGAAGCAATGCGTGAGGGATTTGGCGACTACTGGGCTTTCAGTTCTTTCGACGAGGTAACCTCCGCGAACCACTACGATCGTTTCTGCATCGGGGAATGGGACAAAGTTCCGTCTTGCCTCCGTCGCGTGGACGAACAGGTTTTTGGCGATTATTTTGACCCACACGAGGATCCGCACATCAACGGTCGCATCTGGTCACGGACACTGCTCGACATTTACACGACATTGCACAAAGACAAGACCGATCGTCTGATTCTGGAGAGCCATTTTAACGTTCCCAACATTCCGCAGATGTTGACGTTCGAGCTAGGCGCGGAAACGATCATTGCGGCTGACCAGCAACTCTACCATGGCGTTGATATAGTAGATCTATGCCAAGTGTTTAAAAACCGACGAATCTATGAAGGTGGGAAATGTCCCGCGTCCGGCACCGATGGGACCGTCGAAAAACCGAGCCGTTAAGCCCATTGCAAAATAAGTAACTCGCGATGTAGGATGCGTTTACTAAAAAACGATTGCCCGCTTGGCTCAGTAAACGACTGCAAGGCCGCAACTTCTCTGTCTTCAGTGGTTTACAAAGACGGGTTTCAACTTTGCCCCAACGTTGACCCCACGTTGGAATCTGCCCTCTTTTCAGGCGTGATTTTCACTCATTTGTGGGCGCAGCACTACAATTTTGCCGCTCGTCTTAAGGGCCATGGATCTATAACACTGCCCACCAACGCGTGCCATCCTCTCGTTTTCCGCCAAGCCCGATGGTTTGTCAGCGACGAGAGTCCTATCGTTACCAAACCGACGAGAAGACGACCATCGGGTATTCTAAATCGTGTTACCGCCATTCAGCGATCACGCCTTAACATTGATGGCAGCTTCCTTCCTGCAAGGCGGAATTTCCGTCACCTTGTAATCAGCGTTCCAAGCTGATGGAATTGACCGTTGGCGTACCACGCGGGAAAATGTGGTAACCGTGCTCGTCGAAATCCTCGCCGTGTTTGGCGGCGCCCGCTTTGCCGCCGAGCCGTTCGGACATTCTCGATGATCGACACGGCGTAACCACGCTCTGCGAGCCTGAGCCCTGCCGCCATTCCGGCCAAACCGCCGACGACGATGACTACTTCAGTTTGGGGGATCCTGAAACGATTTCAAGTTAACTCGTGTCGTCTGCTTCACTTTGAAACTGAACCAAGGGGTGGCGACGCCGCGGCCGGCGGCCCCGAACCGAGTTTTCGCAACACAACCAGCCGGCGTGAATCGATCAGGAAAGTCGCGGCAGTCTTCGCACCGGTAGGTTCGAGCGCTAACAACAAGCGGCCGTCCCGCTCACCTAAAGAAACCGCATTCTCGGTAATCGTCGAGACTTCGTCGATTCCGCTCGCGGTCGCCTTTACTCCCAAAAGGACCACGTCTTCGCCGGGATTAATGCGCATACCCGCATCGGCAGGCAGTGACAACACCTGCCGCCCCTGCAAGGGGTTCACTACCACTACGGACGTCGCCGAGTAGAACACCCAAATAACTTCGGCGCCTCCAACGACGATGAGTAACACCAACACGAGCCAACCCATTGATTGCTTTTGCAGCCAGCCTTCCAACTTCACCCAATTCGTCGGTGTCGGCGGTGTTGGCGCCGGATTCGGTTCTGGTGGAGGCGTCGTCGTTTTTGCTTTTGGCGCGGGCGTGCCTGTTCCTTCGACTTTGACCGCCGGCGCGGGCGCGACTGTCTCTTCGATTTTGGGAGCGGCAACTCGTTTAGTCGCGATCGTGAACAGGCTGGTCCCCGCGAGGGTGATCGAAGTCTCCTGCGTCTTAGGCGCACTCTCGATGTTGTCGTAATAGAACTCGAGTTCTTCGGATACCCGCGCCTGGGTGGCCGGCGTTTCCCGCGGTTGCCACGGCACTGTATATCCGTAGGTCCATCGTTCGAGTGTCTTCCACAAGTCGGCCTCTTTTGACGCCGCTTCCGGCAACTTGACGCGCATCTTCGTCAGCAGCTCACCACGATAGAGATCGAAACCAACGCGCACGTGCTCGCCGTAAACGACGGCCTGATTTATCGCCGCGTAATAACAAAGGCGCGCCAGGACAAACCCGGCAAGCAGGTAAATAACAATCCACCACCATTGCCGATGCTGCATCGCCAGCATCAAGCTGCCGAAGAAAGCAACCACCAGCAAAACGGTGCAAAGATTCAAAAGCGCAAACAGCGGTGTAAGCGCGCTATCCACTTGCGTGCGGAAACTATCGGGTAAGACCGCCGTCAGCCGGCTCCACCAGTTGGCGGCATTCGCTCCGTACATCTCGTCCGGATAGTCATATGCCGCCATGATGATGTTACCTAGACGCGTGGCTTGCGGCCGCTTGCGTATATCGGCTCGAGAATACGCGTTGAACCAATCCTCGACCTTACCCAGCAGCGCGACACTGCGCAGTCGTTCCTCGCGCTGCTCGCCCCAGCGTTTGAAGAAATCCAACGGCCAGTAGCCTACATAGAGCCGCACCAGGGACGTTTGAAATGCCTGCAAGAGAAAAGCGAGCAGCGAGATAACGAAGAAGGTTCCGAAGAGAATTGCGGTGGTCCAAGTAACACCCGCGGCGTCCCATCGCCGCAGGGTTTCGCTTACACCGTGCAAACTAATCCACGTACCGGCGAGGATCAAGGCGCAGGCAAACACCGGCACCCAAAACGCGATGATGAAGCGCCGATCGAAAAACCCGCCGAGCTGGTCGAGAAAAGTCGGTAGCATGCGCCGAAACGGTTCAGCAGTCTTTGCAGGGAGTCTTCAGTATCAAAAATTGGTTGTGGTGCGTTGGACAGCAAGCGATACGGTTCGGCCCCCTCGTGATATTGCCCGGTGCGACCTGATGCGGAATTCTCGGGCAACAGTAGCAACCGGCGCCGGGATCCGATGGTGGATTCACAAACGACCCGCGAAGATTGAAGCTCGGGAACCGGAGTGGCATAACGTTGAACAGCCGGTGCAGCGTGATCAAACCGGCCGGCTTCTCCGCGTCCATAACGACAAATGCGTCCAACGTGGGATCAAAGGCCCAGGCGCGTGCGATGTCGATGAGACTCGCATCGGGAAACGTCTGGCCGATGATTCGCAACTGGGGATAGTGATCCGATAACCTGCCGGGTGCAGTCACGAGCCGGTGCGAGCTTTTGAGCGACAGGATCGCGCACGCCTGACCGGACGACTCAACAATCGCACTACGCCCGCTGAACAACACCTTTTCACTGGCTTCGCTCGCGTCGTCCTCGATCGAGACTTCGAACATGTTGACTGGGACCATTATGTCTACAGCACTCTGAGTCATAGTGAGTTAACCTCCAGAATGTGATAAGCCTGCCAAAGCCGGGATGCGGCCAGTAGAACTTTGGCAATAACCGAGGCCGAGATTCTACCACGCCTCAGTAATTCGTGAGGATTTCGTCCGGTTTGAACCCCATCTGCCGAGACGTTTGCGCGTTTGATCGATCATTTCTTTCGAACCACAGATCAACGCGACCAGTGATTTCAGGTTCGGCAGAACGTTGTCGAGAAGCGACTGTACGTAACCGGTTCGGCCTGACCAGTCGTGACCTTCCGGACGCGAGATCGTCACCAGTCACCGGCTATAGACGAGGAGTCGCGTCAAACTCAATAAATATCGGGTTGATTGACTTCAGTTCACTTTTTAGAATAAACGCACACCGCTACACCGATCCTCTTCGGTTCGGAGTCCCGCATGAAACTCAAACAACTGAACTTGCCATCGATTAATGCTACGTCTATTTATCGAAAGTCACGACGCTGGTCAATCAGTCATGGCCCCCTTTTCTCTATTTTATGTCGGCAGTGTTTTGCGGGAGGAGGTCACTGTTGGGCCATGATTGTCTGACAACGATGGAGATCTACTAAAATCTTTCGCCCGAGCGAGGCTCTCAGAGAATTCCAAACTAAAGGGTAGCAGATTCGTGGGCCAGATTTGGCCGACAGTTATTGTTGCGTGCCGCAACGCACTTGATGGAGGTAAGTCTTCATTCGTAGTTGCCTGGGCGAGCCGCTTAAGCGCAGCGTTAGACAACTCCAATAGCCACCTACTTATAAGGTAGGTAAGCTTTCACCTTTTCATGAAAGTTATTAATATCCTCACTGGAGCCGAATTCATCAAGGATCATTTCGTCAGGTATATCTACTTCGTGAAACGTTTGCCCTGGGCCCGGAACTGGCCTAGATTTTGTCAATCAGCCAACATTGCTAATTGCACCCCTAAAAGGGAAAGGGCCCGCACTAGTAACGGGCCCTTCATATCTGGTTACGCTCATTGGCCCCCGAGGGCCAGTTTGATCATAGTCAAAGTCAGAAAGTAAACGTCAGTGTCACTGTCAGAAAGTAAGCGTCAGGAAAAACCATACAACAGCTCTTATTAGCTGCGCTAGCGTCATGCCTAATGGGTAGTTGAATAGGTACCAAAGCAGTAACGCTATCAGAATCCAAGTAGATGTCTTACTGAGTAATTTGCCAACTTCTCCACCCATGTTCTTGAACAACTCTTTCAAGAAGCACGTAAAGAGAAGCTCGTCAATCCTATTCAGGATTGCTCGAATGAGCTCAGCCAACCGTCGATCACTTTTGCTTGGCAGGATCGCCACATCCCCTACTGCAGCCTCCTTAACTGCCGTCATCTGGGGGTGGTCCGAAATGCGCGAACCCATGTGATCAGCCTTGGATGAATCGGTCGCGCCCGTTAAAACCTCCTTTTCTACGGAAACGCGAATGACCGTCGTCCGTTCACGATCATCGTCTCGCTTCAAGTCAGCCGCAATGACTGCTAAAAGCTCTTGAACAAGATCATCTTCTTTCGGCTGGATCGCTTTCTCATCGTTGATGATCTCATCAACAACGCTGAAAGTGATCCGCCGTTGCATAAGCTTAACTCGTCCTTAATGGAAGAGCGCGTAAGTCAACGGCGGTGGCAAACAACCAAAGAACCATAGTGTGTTTACCTCCTTTGGATTTGGAGTTGTCAAAGATCCGGTTGCCAGCCCTTCCGCAAGCAACCATGAATATCTTATTACTATTTTGCAATTAGTCAATTTTTCGGCGCATATCCACGTCGCTGATTCCAAAGAATTTTAAATCACGGCTGTCTCACACACTCCACCAACAAGCAAACGCAAAAAACAAAGGCAGGCTTGCTCACGATTATTTGAAGTGTAGCGGCCACCTTTCGTGTCACAACTTCGCTAGGAATGCTGACCGGCTGCGCGAGGGAAGCGCATGCAGGTGCGAAACCTCAAGGGCAAACCTGACACGCAAAGGACACTCGGTGGCTAACTTCCCGCTTCGCGGTGAGCAAACCAGCAGTTCCCGCAGATTTATTTCTTGCTGGCGAAAGGCAATAAAATACCGGATCAAACTAAGAGCTTCATGGCCGAACTGGACCAGTGGAGCGACAAGCAAGTGACAGCGCCTCTTTATGACGCGGTAATGCACGGGCCAGAGGAAGTAATCGTTGACACGAAGCAACTCGCGAACGAGCTCAACGACGCGATACTAATAAGGTAAGGGTCGATCTTATTCATTCGCACCAGTTCAAAACTTGTATTAAGAAATTTTGAGCTCTTTTTCTTCGTCCGCACGATATAGGGAATGAGAGGGTGGTACAAATGTCCACTAGAAACACAGATACGCCGCCACGGAACCGTTCGGAGGAACCGAAACGATTCGACTTCCACGAGTTTTGCGTCAAATTGGCTATTACTGTTTCAATAACCGTCGGTGCCTTAAAATTCATTTGGACAGAGGTCGAGGGGGTAATAAAAGCAGTTTTGGCGTGGATAAGCTAGTTGGTTCGATTCGGAAAGAGATCATTATTATGGCTATGTCAGATGAAGAACGGAGGGAGATCAATAGACTATTCGAGGGCGGCGAGCTCATACCTTCCGAAATCCTGGTCATGGTAAGAAAACGGCTCTTTAAGGCAAAACGAAGGTACCACCTGGACCATGAAACATTTAAGGACCTTGTTCAAACATGTCTTCTTAAGATCTGGAAGCTTGAAAATGAGTTTACCAATAAGCCGCTGGTCTATTTTGGCGGGGTCGTCCAACACGCGGTAATGGATTGCTGTCGTGAGCGGGCAAAAATGTCATTCAGTGATGTTGAATCTGAAGAATTCTTTAGTATCAACGAAATAGGAATGATGAACGATGTATTGACTTTGATGTATTCGAAATGCTACGTCGACAGACTAATACATACCGTGCTTGACGATGAAGAAACCGCAATTTTCAAACTAAGACTCTATGAGGGCTTAACTTTTGAACGGATTTCAGCTCTGTTAGAACTAAGTCTGGCGACGGTAAAACGCCGTAACTCTGACGCAGTTGAGAAACTGCGTAGCCGGTTACGGCAGATAGCTCGAAAGGCGTAGGAAGAATGTCGAAATCTACTCGCAAAAAGGTCATTTCGATTCAGAGGGCGAGATCGGATATGATTCACGACCATTTTGCAGCCCAGTATCAGTGTTATGCCAACAACATTGATGTATTGAGGGCGTTAGCTACAGGTCAGCTACCCGAAAAAACTGACTTTGCGGTTCGCATCCATGTTTGGAGTTGTCAAGCTTGCCGAAGTGAATACTTGAAGGTGAAAGCTGTGACGGTTCGGGCTATACATGCTCACTCGACCCCTCGGGTGCCGAAGAAGAACATTCAGCCAAATGCCGGAATCGCAAGGCGATTGTTCCGAAGAATGGAAGGACTGTTCAGAAAGAACTCAGCGGAGGATTGTGTTCGTGAGGCCATTCGCGCCGGCTTCCGTACTGAAGATGAGATCGCTCTTGTTACAACCCTGTCGCCCGAAGACGTATTGAGTACGTTAACGGACCTCGTAGTGTTGACCCATGAGATTCGTATTGTAAAGGTGAAGAAATCGAGAATGTATTTTATTAATGATGTTTCAATTGAAATAGCCCATAGCGAAGGGCCAAGTCTCGAAAGAAAAGGCTATAGGATCGCGAAGTCGAAAACTGCTCAGGAGAGTGCAATTGTTCGGAAGAAGTCCAAAAAGCGATCTCGCGTTATGTAGCTCTACAATGTCATTAAATCCTGGTTCAAAAGTCGGTTTCGCATGTAGCAGAATTGTAAGCCTCCCTTAAAAGACTCCCATTGAAAACTTAAGGTTTCCGGGTGCAAGGCTTATCTCTTCGGCAACTATTGAGTCTTTGCGTTCTGTAACCCTCCCCTGTTTAGGTCCGGTCATTAGTAGAGATTTCCGGCCGCGGGGTTAAGAGATATTCCCTGGGTGTCATATGGCCCAGAGACTCATGTGGTCGTTCTTCGTTGTACTCCTTG